>PPYF01458549.1_pt1 | contig 20891 bp, 22 predicted proteins | sample 1559871 | NCBI WGS metagenome assembly PPYF01 (sample SAMN08240021, study PRJNA423297) | Human gut metagenome, whole genome shotgun sequencing project.
GGAGCATCACTAGGTTGGTGGTCAGTAAATGGAACGCCAACCCGCTGATGATCGCAGCCGCGATAATGGCCACGATGAAAACTAGTCCTCCCATCGTGGGTGTCCCAGATTTCTTTTGATGCCACTTGGGGCCTTCTTCTCGAATCATTTGCCCTTCGTTCCGTGCCCGGAAATAATGGATAAAACTGGGCATCCCTATTAAAGTAATTACGGCACTTAAGCCGCCCGCTAACAAGTTACTCATTTTTCTTCTCCTATGCTATTTTTTGAGTGTTACCGTCATGGTCATTCCTGATTGAAGCGTAGTTCCTTTGGCGACCGACTGACCGGCTACAAAACCTTTACCTTGGTACTTAACTTCAATGTTAAACATTTTAGCAAGTTTAATCACGTCGTTTTTGGACCATCCCGTAAGGTCCGGCATGGTAACCGTTCCTCCGGTATTCAAAAGAATCCGCTGGCCCACTAACAACTTACTACCGGCCGATTCCGATTGTGCCAAAATCCGGCTCCCATTACCTAACCGAACCACAGCTACGTTATTTTTACCCAATTCCTTCACCGCGTCGTCAGCATCTTTACCCACCACGTTTGGTACTTCAATGGAACTATCAATATCCGTATTCGCAGTGGATTTATCTTGTTCAAGGGCCTGCTTCATCACTGGCCCAAAAATTTCATCTAGTAACTGGGTTGCCGTCTTATCCGCAGGCAAGTTTGGTTTTTTCATCGTAATGTACATGATGTACTTCGGATTTTTTGCAGGAGCCATCGCGGCTACCGAATACAGGTAGCTATCGTCACCAGAAGCGTAGTTCCCGTTACTTGCAACTTGCGCCGTACCGGTTTTTGCCGCAATCCGGTAACCCTTCAGCTTAAAGTCGCTCCCGATTCCGTATGGTTTATAAACCACATCTTGCATTAGCTTACGGACTTCTTTAGTAGTTTTAGCTTTCACTGGACGGCCCACTTTTTTGGTTTTCATTTGGTAGGTCGTTTTTCCCGTGTTGGGGTTCACCACTTTTTTAACAAGCTGTGGCTTCACCATTTGTCCATTATTAGCAATCGCGGTGAAACCTTGCAACATTTGCATGGCCGTCACGTTAATTGCTTGCCCAAAGGCGGTGTCCGCTTGCTCAATTGGATAGTCAAACTGCATGCTACCCTTGGATTCGCCTTCTAAACCAGAGTTAGTTGATTCTAGTAGGTGGAATCGTTTAATATACTTCTTCCAAGTTTTGGCACCCATCTTTTGTTCCAAATGGGCCATTGCCACGTTACTAGAAAGGGCAAATCCCTTTTCATAGGAAATTAATCCCCAGCCTTCCCGCTTCCAATCGGGCACTACCTGTCCATCGATTTCGTAGGTACCCGACTTATACAACTCATCTGGGTCAAAATTACCACTATCAATTGCAGCAGCGGTGGTGAAAATCTTCATGGTTGAGCCCGGTTCATAAGTATCCTGTACTAAACCGTTATTCCAAGCTTTGGACAAGCCTTTCTTAGTGGAGGCGTTAAACGTTGGACGTTGGGTAGTTGCTAAAATTGCCCCGGTCTTAGCGTTCATGATAGTTGCCCCGATCGACTCAGGATGTGCCTGAGACTGTACTTTGCTGACCGTGCTTTCCATGATGGTTTGTAACCGTTGATCCAAGGTGGTGTAGACCGTGCTTCCATCCCGCGCCGGACGTTCCACCTGTGATCCCGGCAATTGGTAACCAAACTTATCCTTTTGTAAGGATTTTTCCCCATCGGTCCCCGTCAACTGCTTGTTCAACATCTTTTCGAGCCCCATAACTCCTGAAAGTTGCGTGGTATCGCTACCCTTTTCTTGAGACTGTTGGGCAAAGCCGATTAAGTTTGAGGCGAAAACCCCGTTAGGATATAAGCGCGCTTCGGAGGAAACGAAGTTAATCCCGGTTAATTTGTATTTTTCAATTTTTTCCTTAGTTGCTACGGAAATGTTATTTCCCGCACTCCCAAATTCCACTTGGAAAGTCTTGGCGATTTGGGCCCACCTGCTTTTTACTTACCACCGCGTAAATCGAATATGTACTAGTATCCTCGGCAATCGGGTTCCCGTTGGTATCTAAAATGGAACCTCGTTTAGCCTTAATAGTTTTATTGTCCGTGTATAGCCGTTTGGCTTGACTGCTGAGATTGACGCTTTCAATCGTCTTATTAATGGCAATATAAGAAAAGCGCCCAACAATCACTATAAATACTCCTGCTACAATCAATAAAAACCATTTTCCAAACATCATCCGATTGTGCTGAGTTTCCGTAGTATTAGTCGTTCGCTTTTTTGGGTTCATCATTTATTTACATTCCTTATATTCTCTGAATTAAGAGAAAGGCCTGCCTTTTTAGCAACTTTATTTAACCGATTTTGGTCGGATAACTGATTAACCTCTTGTTTCATAGTTGTATTTTTGCTTGATAAGGCCGTTGTCTTCTCTTGTGTTGCTTCAAGTTTATGCTGTGTATTAGATAAACTTATTTTACCAGAAACAACGGTAAGCATTAACCCTACCAAAATAAATCCGCAAAATGTTATCAAAAACTTTTCAAACTTCGACAAGGGCAGTTGTCGAGCAGTTACAACCTCCCGGGCTTTTTTTAATTCTTTTTTCCCTACTCCGGCAATTGAAGTTGGTTCGTTAATCATTCTTGAACGACCAGCATAATCATTATTTTGAGCCATTGGCGTCTACCCTTCCTGTAACTTTTCGATAATTCTTAATTTTGCACTATGTGCTCGACGATTTTCCTTTAGTTCGTCCTCAGAAGGAACGATTGGTTTACGATTAACCAATTTAAAATGTGGTTTTTTATCAGCTGGAATAACTGGTAGTCCAGCCGGTAAATCACCAATTTCTGTCTTTTCTTTAAACATGCGTTTTACTAAGCGATCTTCCAGCGATTGGAACGTAATCACTGAAATTCGGCCGTTGTCGTTTAACAAATCTAGGGCTTGTTCCAATGATTCTTCTAAAGCCCCTAACTCATCATTGACCGCAATTCGAATTGCTTGAAACACCCGTTTAGCGGGGTGACCGCCCGTACGGCGCGCTGCCGCCGGAATTGCTTCTTTAATAATCTCGACTAATTCCCCGGTAGTTACAATGGGGTGTTGCTCGCGGACTTTTTCTATTCGCCGTGCAACTTGCTTTGCATACTTTTCTTCTCCATAACGGAAGAAAATCCGGACCAAATCGTTGTACGACCATTCGTTGACTACCGTTTGGGCCGTTAATTCTTGACTCTGGTCCATGCGCATATCAAGCGGTGCGTCATAGCGATAGCTGAAGCCTCGCTGGGCATCGTCGAATTGCGGTGAGGAAACCCCTAAGTCGTATAGGATCCCATCAACGTGATCAATTCCTCGTTGGTTTAATTCATTTTTTAAGTTTCTAAAATTAGCCTTAATAAAGGTTACTTGCTGATTTGCTATGTATGGTGCCAAATGATCTTGATTGTAATCAATCGCTGTTTGATCTTGGTCAAACGAATACAAATGACCTGTAGAGCCCAGCTTAGATAAAATCAACTGACTGTGGCCGCCCCCGCCAAGGGTACAATCCACATAAACGCCGTCTTTGCGGATATTCAATCCAGCAACGGTTTCTTTCAATAGCACGGTGGTATGTTTAAATTCTGTCATTTATATCACAATCCAAAATCAATTAAATTTTCGGCAATATCGTCAAAGTTCGCTTCAGTTTCTTCGATAGCAGCTTCCCAGCGGGCCTTATTCCAAATTTCAATTCGGTTAGAAACCCCTACTAAAACACATTCCTTTTGCAAATCTGCGTGGACCCGCAACTTTTTAGGAATGATAATTCTTCCCTGCTTATCAAAGTTACATTGGGCTGCATCAGCAAACATAAAACGAACAAACGCCCGATTATTTTTCTTATTAGATGGTAGTTGACTAAGCTTTTCTTCGACGAGTTTCCATTCACTCAAGGGATAGCCAAATAAGCATCCATCTAGCCCTCGCGTAATTACGAAATCCTCGCCTAGTTGATCGCGGAATTTAGATGGTATGATCAAACGTCCCTTGTTGTCCAATGAATGTTCGAATTCACCCATGAACATGAAACCGCCTCCGTCAACTAAATCTATAACAATATTACCACTTCCCCCCACTTTCCACCACTTAATTACAAATGTTTTTTCCCAATTTTTTATTAAATTTAAACATTCTGTAAAAGCTTGATACGAATAGGGTTTTCACTTGTTTTACGAGGTGGAAAAAAAGTGGGGGATTCATCCCTGGATTTGCCTAAAAAAATTACTTATTGTAGAATTGCTGTAAATCATGAGAAAGTAGTGTTTTTAAATGTATAATAATAAAAAGAAGAAAAAGAGCGGTCTGCAAAAGGTCATCATGGTCTTTGTTTGGATTATGATTATCTTGACCCTGGGCAGCGTACTTTACGCCCCCCTTGTCCAACTCCTGGGTGCTTAAACATCTAGATATAAAAGAGACGAGCGTGGGACAAAAGTCGGGTAGTTTGCGAGCATTAACTGAAAATTGACCATGATGCCTGAATTGGGCATGATGATCAATTTTTTGGTTAAGCGGAACCAACTGCTTTTGGCACCCGTTTTGGCTCTATTGAAGTCAAAATGCCAAAATAAAAAACGGTTCATGAGGAAGTTTCACCTCATGAACCGTTTTTTTGTTTAGAGACTTTTGGCACAGTCCCGTATTTTTGAAATTGTCCTCAAAACACTAAGGACACCTATTGCTCATCTTTAGTACGGTAAACTTTACGCGGCTTACTACCTTCTTGCGGACCGATCACCCCGTTTTCCTCAAGCTGGTCAATGATCCGCGCCGCCCGGTTGTAACCGATTCGAAACTTCCGTTGCAACATGGACGTGCTTGCTCGTTGCATTTCCGTTACTAACTCAACGGCTTCCGGATAATATTCATCCAATTCGTCAGTAGCTTCAGTTTCGGCAACTTCTTGATCCGTAACGTTTAGTTGATCATCGTATTCTGCAGTTTGTTGCTGCTTAACAAAATCAACGATTTCCTTAACGTCGTGATCCGAGATGAATGCTCCTTGAACCCGCTCTGGCTTGTTCTTGCCCATTGGGAAGAATAACATATCTCCTCGGCCAAGGAGCTTTTCAGCACCGTTAGCATCAATAATGGTTCGTGAATCGGTTCCCGAGGCTACGGCAAACGCAATTCGGGAAGGTACGTTAGCCTTAATCAATCCCGTTACCACGTCAACCGAAGGCCGCTGGGTAGCGATAATCATGTGAATTCCAGCAGCCCGCGCTAGTTGAGCTAACCGAATAATCGCATCTTCCACTTCGTTAGAAGCCACCATCATCAAGTCCGCTAACTCATCCACAATTACAACAATGTACGGCATTTTTGGCCGTTTTCCACCGTCCGCTGCATTTTGTTCCTCAATGAATTCGTTGTAACTTTTAATATTACGCTGATTCATTTCCGCAAACAAATCATAGCGGTGCTGCATTTCTGCAACCACTTTATGTAATGCTTTAGCAGCCTTTCGCGCATCGGTAACTACCGGAGTTAATAAGTGAGGAATGTCGTTGTAAATTCCCAACTCAACCTTTTTAGGATCAATTAAAATCAACTTAACCTCGTCAGGACGGGCATTCATTAGCAACCCGGTAATAATTACGTTAATCATTACCGACTTCCCTGAACCAGTTGCCCCGGCAATTAACAAATGTTGCATCTTAACTAAGTTAGCTTCAACTAGGTTACCCGAAACGTCACGCCCAATGGGTACTTTTAACGGATCATCTGGGTGCGCTGGTTGGGATTCAATGATATCACGGAACGAAACCGTTGATATCGTCCGGTTAGGGACTTCAATTCCGACCAGTGATTTTCCTGGAATGGGTGCTTCAATTCGAATATCCTTAGCAGCCAAAGCCAAGGCTAAGTCGTCCGCCAAACCAACGATTTTGCTAACCTTCACCCCAATTGCCGGATGAATTTCATATTCGGTGACTGATGGCCCCATTTTCACGCTTTCTACCGAGGCGTCCACCCCAAAACTATTCAAAGTGTCCTGTAAAATTTGGGTGTTCTTTTTGATTGAATCGTATTCTGAGCTTTGGTCAGCTTGCGGAATTTCGGTTAACAAGGTTGAAGATGGCAACCGATAGTTAGGATTCAACTTATTCTCGCTTTCAAATCCCACTTCCGGGTTAGCGGTTGGTTGCTTTTCCTGATTCTTAGGCTTCCGCGGATTTCGTTGGTTATTGGTTGAAATCTCAATCTTAGGCTCCGCGGGGTGCTCAATACCACGAGTCCCATCGACCACCGGTTCTTCGGTAGTTGGCTCTACGCGCGTCCCTTCTGACTTAACGGACTGTTTAGTAGCACCATCCTCCGGCGGCTTCCTCTCCATGGGGGTTCGTTTAACATCCGGTTTGCTAATCGTAAAGTCCAGCTGTTCCCACCAGTCCAAAACGCCGCGGGTTAATGCCCGAATTCCTTCGATTAACCGCTGTGTAATCCAAAGAATTGCGAGACCCGTCTTTGATAGAACTTCATCAAAAGGAATGCCAAAGAGGATTACTAAGCCCACCGTCATCAAAACAATTGCTAAAATGGCGCTGCCAATCTCACTCAACAAGAAGTGCGTGCCGCTATAGAAGACCGCCCCTAGCAAACCGCCTCCAATATCGTTAGTGGTGATTTGTTCTAAAAAGGATCGTTCGATTCCCTCAACGGTTCGGGCAACAAACCCACTTTCCAAATTTAGTCCGCTTGCAAACCGGTACTCGACCCAAAGCAAATAACCAATCATGGTTAAGCTAAGCCCGATTACCCGGTCGCTAGCGCCTTTAAAACGTAGTTCCCGTCCCATAAATAGCAGGTAGAGCCCGTAAAAAAATAGCAATACAAACCCCAGCGGGCTTAGGCTCCCCACAAAAATCCGAAACATATTGGCAACCAGCATTCCTAAGAATCCCCGGCCAAAATAACCTAAAAGGGCAACCAGTACGTACGCCAGCCCCAATAAATTTTGGGTAGGGAGGCTTTGTTGCTTCTTTCGTTTGCGCGTTGTTTTACGCCTTTTCTTTGCTTTTGCCATATTTAACCCTATTTCAATTTATCATTTTCGTATTCATGACTAATTTCTAAGTTAGGAAACTCCTGTTGTCGTAAAACTTCGTATATCACAATTGCTACCGAGTTTGATAGGTTCAATGCCCGAATATGTTTAATCTAAGCCGGCCCGTTTTAAAGTCTTATCACTGATTTCAAAACCCAGTGGCTTAATTAAATGTAATACCGCGTTAGTTCCCGCACAAGTTCGGGCAATATTTCCGGTATTAGCCGGCATTAACGGCTCAAATAATACAATATGATTTGTCATTTTTAATCTCCATTTAGTCTTAAAATTAAAAACGTAGACACTCGGTATTGCGCGGCGAGTATCTACGTTCGTGAAGTCCCCGAATCGTTTCAAACGAAATCCCTTCGATATCCGCGTAACACGGGCTCCATCCGCATACTAACACTACTTTTTTCATTCTGCAAATTAGCTATTGTTCGTAACCGCCTACCCGACGCTTGAAAAGTTCAAAACCGTGGATAAACAGTACCTTTAACACTGCATAAGCAGGAATCCCAAAAATCACACCAACCAAACCAAACATTTGTCCCGACGCTAGTAAAACCACCAAAATAGTTACCGGATGAATCGCTAGGTTGCTTCCTAAAACTAATGGTGAAATGAAACGGCCTTCTAACGTTTGTTCAATTGCAAAAACAATCAGCACCTTGACCAACATCACTGGCGAGATGAACGCGCCAATTACTATGGAAGGAACCATTGCTAAAAACGACCCCAAGTAAGGAATTAAATTTAAAAATCCTGCCGCAACTGCGAGGGTAAGTGCAAATTTTAGCCCAATTACTAAGTAACCAATAAAAAACATCAGGGCCACGAAGAATGCGACCACTAATTGTCCCCGGATATACTGACTTAATTGGGTATTAATTTCACCAAGGATCTGGAGAAATTGGGGCCGATACCGTACGGGAAAAGCCTTCGCTAGGTATTCTGGAAGGTCATGTCCATCCCGCAATAAGTAAAACAGGATAAACGGCATGGTGATGATGCCAATCACCACCTTCGTAATTAAGCTCAATACGCTTCCCAACGAAGTGACCGTATTATTGGCAACGCTCGTTACTTTCTTTGTCCACGATTGAATAGTTTCGCTACTAACTCCGTGGAATTGCTTTTGAAAATCACCTAAGCGTGGGTCATTTAAGATACCATTGATTTTTTCTATAGCAGCGTTCCAATAATCTGGCCAGTTTTGAATTAGCGCTGCAGTTTGTTCTCGAATCACGGGAATCACCGCCACTACTCCAGCAACGATTAAGATAGCCACCCCGACAAAAATAATACTGATGGAAACCACCCGTTTCATTTTAAAGCGACTTTCTAACCGATCAACCAACGGATTCAACAAGTAATACAAAACGCCCGCTAAAATAATGGGAAATCCCACAATTTTAAAGAAGTCTTCCAGCGGCTTGAAAATCCAGGTAACTTTTGAAAACATAAATAAAATTAGTAACACTAATAACACGATGATCAAACTAACGACCGGCCGGTTATTGAGTACTAACTGGTTAAACCACGTTCTCCACCTAGGTACTTTAGGCTTGCGTTCCATCAACTTTCACCGTCCAATCACTTGTATTGAATAGTTTCCCCCACTTTAAAATCGGGAAAAACATCCGGGCTAAGGTAAATTGCGCTCGCCAACGGCTGTTCAGGTACCTCTTTAAAAACCAGCGTCGTGTGACCAATGCTTTGCAAATTTTGATTTACCAAACTACCAACAAATTTAACGTCATAGGTTTGTTCACCAATTACGATTTGTGAACCCGCTTTTAAATTAAATTGCTGATCATTATCTTTTTCAATTTCTTGGACAACCGCAATTTTCTTTAAATCTGGCGTTGCGGTTTCGTCAAACAAAATCGCTAACCGATCTTGCTTAGCAATTGCCTCAGGTCCAATACTTTTTACCTTAGCTGAAATCATTTAACACACCCCTTACTCATTATGATTTTATTGTACCATAGTGGGGTTCTCACACCTTTAGAAAACGTATTCAATCCGTGAAATATGCTATACTTAACGGTGAGTTTTACCTAGAGAGGAGCACAAGTGCTATGATTGAAACCATTTTATTAGGTACCTACACCAAACAAACCAGTGAAGGAATCTATCAAGTTGAACTTGATACAACCCAAAAACAACTCCAAAAATTACAATTAGTTGCTAAAGTAGAAAACCCAACCTATCTAACGGTAAGTCAGCAGCAAATGCTGTATGCTGTCGATCGTTACCAAGATCAAGGAGGTGTTTCGGTAACTCAACTAGGCGATCGTTCTCAAGTTTTACAACATTTAGTACAGCCGGGAACCCCGCCTGCTTACGTAACCGTAGACGAACAACGTCACCTAGTTTTTGACGCTAATTATCACGAAGGCACCGTTCATGCGTATCAAATTCAAGCCGACGGAACCCTTAATTTAGCACACACCTTTACTAATCAAGGCTCCGGCCCGCGTCCAGAACAAAGTGAAGCCCATCCCCATTACGTAGATCGTACTCCCGATGAGCATCTTGTGGTCTGTGATTTAGGTTGTGATGAAGTATTTATTTTAGATTATGATGCAGCCACCGGCTTCCAAACGGTTTCTAAGTACGAAACTGCTCCAGGGTTTGGCCCGCGTCACGTTGTATTTAACCAACAAGGAAACATGGCTTATTTAGTTGGTGAATTGGCAAGTGAAGTAGAAGTGCTTAATTACCACAATGGTGAATTTCGTCACGTTCAAACGCTAAAAACCATCCCCGACGACTGGGAGCAACATAATGGAGCCGCCGCAATTAGAATTACTAGCGACAACCGTTTCGTTTACGTATCCAACCGGGGCCATGATTCAATCGCCGTTTTTGCGGTTAATGACGATGGCACCCTCGAACTAATCCAAAATTGTGCCATTGCAGGCAGTTTCCCCCGTGATTTTGCCCTAAATGCTGACGAGCGTTTTCTTGTTTGTGGCAACCAGACCACCAATAACTTGAGTTTATTTGAAAGAAATTCCGAGAATGGTAAACTTAAACTTATTCAAAAAGACTTTGCCGCTCCAGAAGTGGTTTGCGTCTACTTTAAATAAAAACGAGGTTAATTATGCTTAAAGAAGTTCCAGTAGAAAATTACACTGACATTCCCCGGGTAATTGCCAACGGGGCTAATCGAATTGAGCTTTGTGACAACTTAGCGGTGGGCGGCACTACCGTCAGTCACGGGGTAATGGCGGAAAGCCAGAAATACGCTAGCGAACATCACATTCCGGTTATGGCTATGATTCGGCCCCGGGGCGGCAACTTTGTTTATAACGATATTGAATTAAAAATGATGGAAGCCGACCTTTTCCAAGCACAACAGCTTGGCGTTGACGGTGCAGTTTTCGGTGCATTGACTCCCCAAGGAACCATTGACGAAGAGGCAATGGAACAATTAATCGGCGCTGCCGGTGGTATGCAAATCACCTTCCACATGGCTTTTGACGCGATTCCGGTTGAGCACCAGGCTGCTAGTATTGATTGGCTGATCGACCACGGCGTGGATCGGATCTTAACCCACGGTGGTCCGTTAACTAAACCCATTGAAGATACGCTTAGCCACCTCAAGGAAACCGTTGAATACGCTAAGGGTCGCATCATCGTAATGCCGGGTGGTGGCGTCACCGTTGATAACGCTGCTGAAATTGCTGAACAACTTCACGTTCCCGAACTACACGGCTCGAAATTAGTTTAATCCTAAAATAAAAGCATCGTGGTAATTCCCCTGATTCATGGAATTATCACGATGCTTTTTATACTATTAATTAACCTGTCCTAGTGAAAGTTCGCTAAGCAAATTGTCGCAATGTTAAAGTAAATTAAAATTGAAATAATATCACTAACGGTGGAAATCAGTGGTCCGCTAGCTACCCCTGGATCTTGACCTAACTTTTCCAGAATAATCGGAATTAAACTACCTACCAAATTAGCGATAAAAATGGCTCCCCACATGGCTGCCCCAACAATTATGCCAAGCATTAAGTTGTGTTGCCAAAGTAATACTACGACGAAAATCACTAAACCAGTAAGTACACTAGTTAAAAGTCCCGTTAGAATTTCATTTAAAATAATTTTAAATCCACTATTGTCATCTTCGTCATTTGCCAACCGGCGCATTGCGACCGCCAAACTTTGAGTACCTGCGTTACCAGCCGTCCCGGTAATCAAAGTGATGAAAACTGCCAGTACGCCAAATCGGTCAAGAACCCCTTGGAATTGGCTAATCACGACCGCACTGATCAATCCCAAGAATAACATGGTTACTAACCAAGGCATCCGGCTCTTGAAAGCTGCCCAAGGATTTTCCGACAGGTCTTCCGTACCAACCCCGGCCAACCGTGAATAATCTTGGGCGGACTCTTCGTCAATTACGTCGATGATGTCGTCAACGGTAATGATTCCCAACATTTTATTGTTCTTATCGCAATAAAATTGTAGTCCCGAATTTGAGTGGCAATCTCAACTTGGTCTTCGTTATCCAATACCGACACCACGTTGGTATTCATAATTCGTTTAATAAATACGTCGTCAGGATTAACAATCAAGTCCTTAACGGAGATTACCCCAATTAGTTGGTTAGATTCGTTTACTACGTAAATGTACGAAATAGTTTCCGCATATTGGGCTTCTTGCTTAACCTGGTTCATTGCGGAACCAACCGTGGCATCGACCGCTACCGAAATAAATTCGGTAGTCATCAACGCCCCCGCCGTCTTATCTTCGTATTTTAGCAGCTGCCGAACGCGAGCCGCATCCACGGGTTGCATATACGATAGTAACTTGTGCAACTTATCATTGCGAACCGCCCCCAATACGTCGGCTTCGTTATCATCATACATCCCGTTCAACAACGCTGCCGCATATCGCGGAGTCATTTCATCTAAGTATTCCGCAATCAAATCCGGCTCATCATCAATTTCGTCAAAGGCGTCTGCCAGTTCATCTGGGCTGAGGTATTGATAAACCAGTTGCCGTTCGGGTCCGGTTAACTCCCCAAAAAAACGCCCCTGATCATAATTATGTAAGTCAAGGAAATCTTCCTTGAAACTCTTTGCGTCTTCTTTATTTAGTTCTAATTTTAATTTATCAAAAATCGCTTGAGTATTATCCATTATTCTTTACCCTTTTCTTTCTTCCAATATTCAAGCATGTCATTTGGAATTGGCGCTTGTACGTCAATTTTCTTTCCTCTAAACACATTCTCAAACTTCAATGAAAAGCAGTGCAGCGCCTGCCTTTGTAAGTTCCTAAAGGAAGTTTCGTTATAAAGCGGATCCCCAATCAACGGATGGTGAAGTTCACTAAAATGAACCCGAATCTGATGGGTTCGCCCAGTGTGTAACTGCACTTTCAACAGGGAATCCGTAGCATTCTGCTCCAGCACCCAATATTCTGTTTTTGAAGGTTTCCCATTGCCAGCGCTGGCCACCCTGCGCTTAATAAAGGAAGCTGGGTCCCTTTCAATCGGGGCGTCAATTAAACCGTGACTTTGTGCAAACCTTCCCGTCGCCATTGCTAAATAATATTTTTGCACCCGGTGTTGTCGTAAATCTTGGTCCATAATTGTATGTGCAAACCGGTGTTTGGCAAACAAAACTAGCCCCGAAGTATCTTGATCAAGTCGGGTCACCACGTGAACAACCTGACTTTCATAATCCCTTTCCGCGTAATAATTCTTAACGCGGTTTACTAGGGTATCCGTTTGATTTCGGGCGGACTGCACCGTTGGCAAAAATGGCGGCTTGTTTACCACTAAATAGTCCTGGTCCTCGTAAATCACATCAATTGGTTGACGAGACCGAACCACGTGAGGGTTCCCTGGCTCTGGCGGTAATTCAACGGTTACTTGGTCACCAGCAGTCACCATCGCGTTAGTTCGTTTCGGCTGCTCATTAACTAAAATTTTTCCACCATTAAATTTAATACTTTTTAATAGTGCTCGGGAAATCCGTTTCCGTGTCAAAAAAGTTCGTAGATGTTGAGGGGACTCATCTTGAACTTGCCAACTAAATTTCATCTATTTGACCAATAAACGAATTCCGCACCCGGTTCCAAAAACCAGTGTGCCGGTATTTAAGAAACTTTACCTTAGGAACCGCAATTCCATAATGTACGGATTGCACGTTTTTATCTAAGATACCTAGCCGATCTGCCGTAAAATTGTAAGTTCGGTGATAACTTGGTAAAGGTCGAATCGTAACGGTCTCATTTGGTGCTAAAATTAGCGCAGCTCCCACCGTCCGGAAAACCCGGTTGTTAATCGAAGCAATCTCCGCCATCTGCATTGCTTCTAACTGCGGGTGCACAATTGCTCCGCCAACCGACCGGTTATATGCGGTTGATCCGGTCGGGGTCGAAATACAAAGTCCATCCCCCCGGAAACGCTCAAATAATTGATCCCCAATTAAAACGTCCGCAACTAAAGTACCGTTTAATTTCCGTAACGTAGATTCGTTAATCGCCTTATAATTAGCCTTCGTTCCGTCGGTATGGATCACGTCAATATTTAATAACGGATACCCAATCTCGGAACATCCATCGCTTTTCAGCGCCTTAACCAAGTCGTCTAACTCATAATCTCGCCAATCGGTATAAAAACCTAAATGTCCCGTATGAACGCCCACAAAGCGAACTCGATCAATAATTGGTAAGTACTTCTGGATTGCCGATAGTAAAGTGCCGTCGCCGCCAATCGTGATTACCACCGTGGGGTCTTGATCATCCAAAGCAATGTGATTTTCCCGTAAGATTTGGCTCAAATCTTGGCCGACTTCGATCGAGTGTTCGTCACCTGAATGGTAGATTGCTATTTTCATTTTATTCATCACGTTGTTCCCTTTGTGCTAATAAAATTTGTTTACGAATGTCTGACATTTCTTTGTCTAATTCGTACGACTTAACGGATGCCTTCTGCAAGCGAGTTCGTAGCTCTGCAGGGAAATTACCGTTAAACTTGTAATTTAGCGAATGTTCGATGGTTGCCCAGAAATTCATTTCTAAAGTCCGGACTTGAATTTCAGCCAAGACTTTCTTTTGCCCGGTTAACATTTGAACTGGGTATTCAATCACGATGTGGTATGACCGATACCCACTTGGCTTTTCATTTTCCACATAATCCCGCTCTTCAATCACGGTCATGTCGGTTCGTTTTCGGATCAGGTCAACCACTTGATAAATGTCTTCTACAAACTGACACATTACCCGCACGCCCGCGATATCTTGCATATCCTGTTCGATTCGTTCTTCTAAAATTTGGCGCCGAACCATCTTTTCTTTAATACTATCTACCGGCTTCACACGCCCAGTAACGAATTCAATTGGACTTTCTTCGTCACTTCTTAAAAATTGTGTGCGCATTGCTCTTAGCTTAACTTTTAGCTCTGAAACAGCCTGTGCATACGGCAATAAAAAACTATTCCAATCTTCAACCATACGGATCCCCCCGAATCAATTTAACAACCTCTTCTATTTTATCATAGAAACACGCTCAACTATTTTAAACATTCTCCAGAGTTTTTCAAGCAAAATAATTGCTTTTATGCCATAATTTGTTAAAGTATAATCAGTTTGACTTACGTATTCTTTGGAGGAATTTAAATGCTGGAAACATACCTTTTCATCACTCCGTGGGGTGATGAATGCTTCAAATGTGAAAAGGAGACCATTCGCTATTTTGGCCGTGCTGAGGAAAAAGTAGATTTAAAAATCTTCCCGGTTTTAAATATGCAGGTTGTCTTAAACTATATGAAGCATAACCAAGTCAAAAATGGTAATTACAACGACCTATTTAACCGCATGTATTTAACTTGCCTCGATTACAAGGCTGCTTGTTACCAAGGGCGTGCTAAGGGCCGCCAGTTCCTAGTTGCCATGCAAAAGTCAGTAATCGACAAGGGCGAAAGCTATTCTATCGAACTAGGCAGTCAACTTGCTCAACAAGTTGGTTTAGACTTAACCATGTTTGAAGATGACCGGCGTTCTGAAATGGTCCAAAAGGAATTTAAACATGACCAACAATTGGCCCATGAAATGGGTGCCGAAAGCATCCCCGCTGCGGTGATCTTTAACGTAAAAGATGAGGAATATGGCATTTTAATGGATCATTATGATTACCAGACCCTCGCTTCAGTTTGTAAACTGAAACTAGCATCTGATGACGATAATTCATTTATTCCCGAGACACTTTAGCTTGTTAGAGCACCGAAATTATTTTTCTGATTAATAGAATTTCAAGACAAATTCTATTCAGGGAGTTGTCTTGAAATTTATTTAGCCAGACTTATTCTCATACCACAGCAAATTTAAAGGCTGGATTAAGTTCCAGCCTTTTTTGTAAAATCTTTCCAGCAATTTACTTTCTCAATTCATTAAGATTACCTTTCAAAGCATTCATTTTGGTAGATGCATCCGGAAACCAAGTAACTGCCTCCCCTCGAAACTGCCACCGTTGCTCCCGTTTAACTATCCAATGATGATTAACTAAGTAATTCCAAAATTCTTGATCCACCTCTTCACTAATCCAACCATTAACACCGTTTGGTTCTTCCAGCATAAGTAAAATACAAATCCGATTTAAAATTGGCGGACTCAAATGCCAAAAATCCGTACAGTCTTGGGGAACGTGTACCACCCACGGACACCCTAGTAAAGAATGGCCCTTTTCATAACAAAGCTGTTGCACCTTAAGATAACGTTGATCAATTTTTGTTCCCAACACGTGTCTTTCAAGTTGGCGAACTTCCCTAATTAAGTTCGTTGAATTAGTTAAAGAATCTGGTTTAGTTTGAATACTAATTTTAGAATCAGAATTTCCGAAACCGTGATGGGACTACACTGGTATTCAATCACGTAGATTTCGCCATGTGCCCGCACCACCACGTCTCCACGCCGTTTAATGCCTGGAAAATAATATTCCGTCTGCACTTCTAAGCCTAATTTCATAAAGTAATCTCTAAGTCGTGTTTTTCCAATTTTGTGCCGTCGACTTTCTTCGCTCCCTAATTTTGGCTTATTCTCAGCTACATGAGCAAAATACTTATTTCGATAACGTCCTGCACATAGTCGTAATGGCCGGTGGCATTGTGGGCAATAGTATCTGCCCTTAGCAATTGCAGTAGCGGCTTTCACCAATTTCCCCGTTTCTGTTAATGCAACCTTCATTAAATTCACCTCTATTAGCAAATACGCAAGCTAAAAGAGATTATTCGCGGAAGTAAATGTTTTTACGCATTTTCATAAAAATAGCAGCTACTTTTCCACAAAAAAGAGGTTAAGGAAAAATCCGTTCAGATTTCCCTAACCTCAAAGCCGTTTTCTAGCTAATCGTTACGCTTTAAAATAGTGTTTGGCTAACTCTAAAGCAGCACTATCAATAATTGTTTTCCCGTGTTCACGAAGTACTTCGCTAGTAATTGACGTTTGATCGCCATACTCGTACGCCAAAGCTAAATTATCCTTGACCAACTCGGGAGTATTTTCACTCATATAGAAAACCAACTCTAAATAGTAACTATCTTTATAGCGGTAAAGGACCGAATCCAGACCGTTCACATCACTAATCGCGGCCGCAATTCCTGGTAAGCCTTCAAAATCGTTAAGTTTAATTACCTTTGTTTGGGTGTCGTCACTATCGCTGCCATAACTATTAAAGTCTGCCGGATCTGCATCACGGCTCGGATTGCTCATATTGGCATCTTGTCCATCAGTTTCAGCAAGCTTTTTCTTCAAGAAATCAGAGACTTCATCCAGTTCTTCGTTACTAGGTGATTCGTTCTTCGCTACTGATTTCATTGCCTCTTCCATTCCGTTAGCGGGGTTTTTACTAATATACAATTCTAAGCCATTACGATTTGGTAAAACTTGGAAAGTTACTGCATCATTGTTAGCAAATTGATGATCAGTATCTACTTCTTCTAATACAGAATAAAAAAAGTTTTCTATTTCTTTGTGATTATCAAGCAAGTCTAGGAAGGTAACTCCCCTTTCGCTCAAATCTTCTGAGCTGATCTTGACTCGAATGGTATCTTCATTAATTCGTTCCATTTCCATTAAGCAGCACCTCCAGTTTAACGAAACTGAATGAAAAGAACCCACTAATATTAGTATATATTAGGTTCCCCACGATTATCCCATAAATTCATTAAAAATTCCACTTTCATAGCTGATTCAACCATTTTTAGTCTGTAATCAAGTAAAAATGAAGAGGGGCCGGAAAAAGTATTTTCCTAGCCCCTTAGTTTGAACTTTACCTATTCTTTTTAAGATCTCGTCAGCGAACCGACATACCTAATTAATCATTATAAATTAGCAATCTTTTGTGCCCTTGCCAATTCAAGCTGTCTTACCTTACGTGGTAAGAAGCGCCGAATTTCATCTTCATTGTATCCCACTTGTAGACGCTTGTCGTCTACTAAGATTGGACGCCGAAGTAACCCAGGGTTCTTTTCAATTAAATCAATTAATTGTTTTAAAGAAAGATCGTCTAAATCGACATCTAATTCTTGGAAAACCTTTGAGCGCCGAGAAACGATTTCCTCTGTACCGTTTTCAGTTAACTGCAGAACTTGTTTAATCTCTGCAGCACTTAATGGTTCAGAAAAAATATTTCTTTCCTTATATTGAATACCATGTTCTTCAAGCCATGCCTTAGCTTTCCGGCAAGATGTGCAACTTGGTGAAGTATATAAATTAACCATAACGTATGTCCCCCTTAACGTCGTTAAATATTACCTGTCTTATGGTTAATATTATACAGTTTTACCGGGTGTTTGTCTAGAACTATTTTTAAATTTACTTATAAAAAATAACTAAAAATAATTCTTAATTCGGGATTAAAGTTTTTACTTATCGACCTATAATACTTTTAAAGTAAAAGTGTTCAATACACGAAGGAGCTATTTTTAAACATAACCTTATACCAACAAAGTACTTTTACTTATAATAAAACCCTTATAATTCGATAACTTTTCCGGTAGCCGGTAATTCAATTTTTGTTGGATTTGCTGAAAAATGTTGCGTTTCTTCTAACATTATTTTTGGATCAATCTTTGGCGACAAGTGACTAATTATTAAACGTTGGGCATGTGCGTTATCAAACAATTGCGCAGTTTCTTTAGTTGTCAGGTGCCATTTAACTCCTTGATAATCACTCAAAAAGTTCGTATCCGTAATTAACAAATCACTATTCTGCGCAAAATCAGCTAATTGCGCGAAATAACGCGTATCCGACGTAAAGGTGAAGACTTTACCCGTGGCAACTTCCTCAATTCTGGTGGCAAATGCCGCTACCGGATGCTGTGTTTTTTCAAAGGAAATCTTCAATCCCCCTACTTTAATTACATCATTTACTTGATAACTAATTCCCTTGGACGCATTGGGCCAGGTTAGTGCACCAAAATTTAGCGGATCTTCTGTATGTCCATAAATCGGCAACGTTGCAACTTTTTTCTTCTCATTCAATTGCCAACGGTACTGTAAAACACCTAGATCGGCTGTATGATCGTGATGATAATGTGTGAGTAAAACCGCGTCTAGGTCTAGTGGATCGAGATGCTTTTCTAATTCTAAGAGAGTAGCCGATCCAGCATCGAGCAATAAATTAGTATCTTTGGTTTGAACTAGGTAACCGGTAGTCCCCGTATTTTTACTTGGATAACCACCATAGTATCCTAAAATTGTAATCTTCATAAAATCCCTCCATGTGACATCATTAACCCATTTTAACGCAAATTAATATCCTTATCGAACTTTAATATTTTTAGTTTGTCCATTGTAGCATTATAATGGTTATAAAATTGGAGGTGCTTCAATGTTTAAAACAATTACTACTTCTTTCGGCAGCTCTGCCGTTTTAAAATCGATTCAAAAAAAATATTCTTCGCGAAAGTTACTACTACTAGCTAATCAGAACGATAACGATAGCTTCCAGTTAGTCGATTTTTCAAATCAACCGACGATTTTTAAAACTCCCCAGCGCTACACCGTCTTGAATTCTTTTGATTCAATACAAAAGAACTCAATTTTTACGTACCACTTTTTCGAACTTAGTACAGATGCGTTAGATGCTTTCGATAGTCAGATTGATAACCTTGCAGGCAAAACCGCCACTACCCTACTGAATTTAAAGCCGCTTGATCAAAAACCATATAATCGAGCAATTTTAGAAATCTCCCAAAATAGTGCGGTTCCAGAGTCCCTACAAGCTCTTATAAGTAAATACCGTAATCAAAATTATTATAAAACCAATTATCAGGTTGTCGGGTAGGTGTTATTTTATTACTTTTACAGTATACTGGTATATTGAATACGAAGGGAGTTGAAACTAATCTTTCCTACCAAGAAACCACAAATTCTTATTTATAACATCATATTTGACTTGATTGTAGGAATCTTTTTTGTCTACTATTTGAAAGTTTCTGCAAATTTGTCAACTTTTCTACGTGTTATTTTAATGGCTTTTGCAGCTTATGATTTCACCGATATGTTCTTTAGCATCAAATTACTTCTTGAACAACGTCGGCGTAATAAACATAAATGATGCATTTTAAAAACTGATCTCTTCCTATTGATTATTATGTCTTTAGGGAGGGATTTTTTTGCTAACTAACCAACTGTAATCTTACCAAACGCCCCTAAACAGGATTACTCCACAACCCAAACAAAAAAGCCTAACCCAAAATGAGTTAAGCTCTTATCGTATTCGATCAAAAGGCGGTAGACGGATTTGAACCGACGATGAAGGTTTTGCAGACCTCTGCCTTACCACTTGGCTATACCGCCATAACAAATAAAAAAGTGTAATCACCCGTGTAAAAAATACACGATAATTACACGAAACAAACATTAATTATTTTAATGCCTCCGGTGGGGGTCGAACCCACACTCCCGTGAAGGAACTGGATTTTGAGTCCAGCGCGTCTGCCAATTCCGCCACAGAGGCAACTAAAAAATCTAACAAACTGAGTTCCAATTACGAACTCAAAGGGCGGTAGGTGGGAATCGAACCCACGCGTGCCGGAGCCACAATCCGGTGCGTTAACCACTTCGCCACTACCGCCATCATGGCAGGGATAGTAGGAGTTGAACCCACACTGACGGTTTTGGAGACCGTAGTTCTACCATTAAACTATATCCCTATCATTGATAATAAGTGACTGTTATTAAATTAAGTGAACTATACTGTTCACAATGGCGCGGGACAGAATCGAACTGCCGACACATGGAGCTTCAATCCATTGCTCTACCGACTGAGCTACCGAGCCAAATAATATATATAAAATGGTGCAACGGTCCTAACGAGACTCGAACTCGTGATCTCCTGCGTGACAGGCAGGCGTCCTAACCAACTAGACCATAGGACCAAAACACTTTTGGAATGGAGGATACAGGGCTCGAACCTGTGACCTCCTGCTTGTAAGGCAGATGCTCTCCCAACTGAGCTAATCCTCCAAAATGACCCGTACGGGATTCGAACCCATGTTACTGCCGTGAAAGGGCAGTGTCTTAACCACTTGACCAACGGGTCAGATCATATTATACGGAGAGTAAGGGATTCGAACCCTTGAAACAGGCTTTAACCCGTTTACATCATTTCCAATGATGCTCCTTCGGCCAACTCGGACAACTCTCCAAATAAATGAAACTCCGGCAGGCGGACTCGAACCGTCGACACCCTGATTAACAGTCAGATGCTCTACCAACTGAGCTATGCCGGAATAA
>PPYF01116122.1_pt1 | contig 20890 bp, 25 predicted proteins | sample 1559871 | NCBI WGS metagenome assembly PPYF01 (sample SAMN08240021, study PRJNA423297) | Human gut metagenome, whole genome shotgun sequencing project.
CAAGACCAAAAAGCCCAAGCTCCCCTTCCCCCAGAGCTGGGCCGGCCAGCCGCAGGAGGTCATCGAGCAGAAGAGCGGCCTCGAGGGCATCAGCTTCTGCCACGCCAGCCGCTTCCTCATCACGGCCAAGGACAAGGAGACGGCGCTTGCCGCCTGCCGTCAGGTGCTGAAGAACAATGGCCGCCTCTGAGAAGCCGGCCTATGTCTATATGGTGCGCTGCGCGGGCGGACAGCTCTACACTGGCTGGACGAACGACCCGTCCGCCCGCCTCAAGGCCCATCAGAGCGGCCGGGGCGCGAAGTACACCCGCGCCCACACGGCGCTGGACTTTGCGTATCTGGAGGAGTGTGCAGACAAGTCTGCCGCCCTCCGGCGGGAGATCGCCCTGAAAAAGCTGCCGAAGGCCCGGAAGGAGGCTCTCTGCGCCGGGTGGGCCGCTGCGAATATGCATCTAAATATGCATAAAATTTGAATATATTTAGAAAATGATGCATAAACATACAAAATAACAGAAAAGGACCGCCAAATCTGCACAAGGTTTGGCGGTTTTCTGCATTGACGGAAAAAGATGTCGGTCAGGGCACCGAGCTGGACGGTCTGGAGGAGAAAGCCAAGAAGACCGGCGCCTCCAAGCTGTATATCCTCGACCTGAAGAAGGACTTTGTCGAGAACTACATCTTCCCCACCCTGAAGTTCGGCGCAAAGTACGAAGACTACCTGCTGGGCACCAGCTTCGCACGTCCCTGCATCGCCAAGGCGCTGGCGGACATCGCCATCAAGGAGGGCGCAGACGCCATCTGCCACGGCTGCACCGGCAAGGGCAACGATCAGGTGCGTTTTGAGCTGACCCTGAAGGCCCTCTGCCCCGATATGGCGATCATCGCTCCCTGGCGTGAGTGGGACATCGAGAGCCGTGACGAGGAGATCGACTACGCCGAGGCACACAACATCCCCCTGAAGATCAACCGTGAGACCAACTACTCCAAGGATAAGAACCTGTGGCACCTGAGCCACGAGGGCCTCGATCTGGAGAACCCCGCCAACGAGCCGCAGTACAACAAGCCCGGCTTCCTCGAGCTGGGCGTTTCCCCCGAGCAGGCACCCGACACCCCGACCTACATCACCCTCCACTTCGAGAAGGGCATCCCCACCGCCGTTGACGGCAAGGAGATGGGCGCAGTCGAGCTGGTCGAGTACCTGAATAAGGTGGGCGGCGAGAACGGCATCGGCCTGCTGGACATCGTCGAGAACCGTCTGGTGGGCATGAAGAGCCGCGGCGTCTATGAGACTCCCGGCGGCGCGATCCTGTATAAGGCCATCAATGTTCTGGAGACCATCACGCTGGACAAGGAGAGCGCACACTTCAAGGCTCAGCTGGCCCAGAAGTACGCCGACATCGTCTACAACGGCCAGTGGTTCACTCCGCTGCGTGAGGCGCTGGATGCCTTCGCCGACAGCCTTGAGAAGACCGTCACCGGCGATGTCAAGCTGAAGCTCTACAAGGGCAACATGATCAACGCCGGCGTCACCTCTCCGTACACCCTGTACGACGAGCAGACTGCTTCCTTCGGCGTGGATAAGGACTATGACCAGTCCGATGCTACCGGCTTCATCAACCTCTTCGGCCTGTCCATCAAGGAGCGCGCAAAGCTGTCCAAGAACTGGCCTGAGATCAAGTAAGGAACTGCTTATCCTCCCCTTTGGCGTGTTTTTTACACTTTCACGCTGAAGGCTCAATCACCGGCATATTGCTGGCGGCACCGCCGCGGGAGCTTTTTCCCCTGCGGCGGCTTTGCCGTTTTTAAGGAACAACCTCTCCGACAGCGCTGACGCGCTGCCGCCTCTCCTATCGAGGAGAGGCCTTGCAACCCGGCCTTGTCGAGCGTAAGCGAGACGGAGAGGTTTATGAAAGGGACTTTAACAATGGCAGAACAACTTTGGAAGGGCCGTTTCTCCAAGGCGGTCGATTCCCGCGTCAACGACTTCAACTCTTCCATCCGCTCCGGCCGCAGCCGGAACGATCAGGTGGCGCTGGACATCCGCCTGACCCTGCGGGACTACAGCCATACATTGCAGGCCTACATCGTCGAGCTGGTAAAGGTCATCTGCAAGAAGGCTGCCGAGAACACCACCGCCGTCATGCCCGGCTACACCCACCTGCAGCGCGCCCAGCCCATTACCTTCGGCCACGCGCTGATGGCCTACGCATGGATGCTGCTGCGGGATCTGCAGCGCTTCGAGGACGCTACCGCCCGGATGGACGCCCAGTGCCCGCTGGGCAGCGGCGCTCTGGCAGGCACCACCTATCCGCTGGACCGCGCCTTTACCGCCGAGAAGCTGGGCTTTGCAGCACCCTGCCCCAACAGCCTCGATGGCGTGTCCGACCGTGACTTCTGCATCGAACTGGCCAGCGCCATCTCCCTGTGCATGATGCACCTGTCCCGCCTGAGCGAGGAGATCATCCTGTGGTGCAGCTGGGAGTTCAAATTCATCGAGCTGGACGACGCCTTTACCACCGGCTCGTCCATCATGCCCCAGAAGAAAAACCCTGACGTCACCGAGCTGATCCGCGGCAAGACGGGCCGGGTCTACGGCGACCTGAACACCCTTCTGGTCATGATGAAGGGCATCCCCCTCGCCTACAACAAGGATATGCAGGAGGACAAGGAGGCCATCTTTGACGCGGTGGATACGCTGGAGCTCTGCCTCAAGACCGTGACCCCGATGCTGGACACCATGAAGACCCTGCCCGCCAATATGCGCCGCGCCGCCGCCAAGGGCTTCATCAACGCCACCGATTGCGCCGACTATCTGACCAAGAAGGGAATGCCCTTCCGCGACGCCTACAAGCTCACCGGCTGCATGGTCTCCGACTGCATCCAGAAGGATAAGGTGCTGGAGGAGCTGAGCCTTGAGGAGTTCAAGGGCTACAGCGCTCTGTTCGAAAACGACGTCTACGACGCCATCGACCTCATCAAGTGCTGCGAGGGCCGCACCAGCTACGGCGGTCCCAGCGAGGCCAGCGTCAGAAAGCAGATCGAGCTGGCTTCGGCCCAGCTCGGCGCATGGGAGGCAGAAAACGCATGAGCGTGAAAGTCTTTATCGACGGTTCTTCGGGCACGACGGGCCTGCGCATCGCCGACCGTCTGGCCGCCCGGCCTGACATCGAGCTGCTGAGCATCTCGGCGGAGGGACGCAAGGATGTGAACGAACGGGCGAAGGTCATCAACTCCGCCGACCTCGCCTTCCTCTGCCTGCCGGATGCGGCGTCCAAAGAGGTCATGCCGCTTCTCCGCCCCGACGTCAAGGTGCTTGACACCTCCACGGCGTTCCGCACCGATGCAGCGTGGGACTACGGCTTCCCGGAGCTGAAGGGCCAGAAGGAGAAGATCAGAAATTCCTGCCGCGTGGCGGTGCCCGGCTGCTATGCCAGCGGCTTTATCAGCATCGCGCGGCCTCTGGTGGAGCTGGGGCTGGCCCCGGCGGACTATCCCTTCAGCTGCACCGGCATCTCGGGCTACTCCGGCGGCGGCAAGAAGATGATCGCCGAGTACGAGAGCGCCGACCGTCCGGCCCACAGCAAGCTGGACGCACCCAAGAGCTACGGCCTCGGCCTTGCCCACAAGCATCTGCCCGAGATGCAGAAGATCAGCGGCCTCGCCCACACCCCCGCCTTTGTGCCGGTGGTGTGCGACTACTACAGCGGGATGCAGGTTCTGGTGCCCCTCGACCTCCGGCTGGCTGGCACCAGCGCGGAGGCCGTGGCCGCAGGCATCGCGGAATATTATAAGGAGGGCGCGACCGTTTCCGTCCACGCCCTCAACGAAGCTCTGCCCGAGAATGGTCTGTACTCCAACGCCCTGTCCGGCAGCGACCGGATGGAGCTGTACATGACCGTCAACGCAGCGGGAGACCAGATGATGCTGGTGTCCCTGTTCGACAATCTGGGCAAAGGCTCCCTGTTTCCGCCACTGGCGGCGGTCGTCGTTGTTGCTCCTATCGAGGAGAGGCCTTGTCGAGCGAAGCGAGACTGAGAGGTTTTAAAATTAGGGGGATTTTCAGATGCAGTATAAAGAAGTTGAGGGCGGCATCTGCGCGCCCAAAGGTTTTGCAGCGGCCGGTGTCCATTGCGGCATCCGGGCGAATCACAGTGAAAAATACGATCTGGCACTCATCAAGGCCGACGTCCGCTGCGCCGCAGCCGGTGTCTACACCACCAACAAGGTCTGCGGCGCACCCATCAAGGTGGACCGCGCCCACCTGACCGACGGCTATGCACAGGCCATCGTGGTCAACAGCGGCAACGCCAACACCTGCGCCGCCAACGGTGTGGCGCTGGCCGAGGAGTGCTGTGAGCTGGTGGGCAAGGCGCTGGGCATCGCCGCAGAGGACGTCCTGCCCTCCTCCACCGGCGTCATCGGCCAGCCCATGGTCATCGACCCCTTTGCCCGGGGCATCCCTGCCGCTGCGGCGAAGCTTGCAGCTGACGCACAGGGCAGCACCGACGCGGCAACAGCCATCATGACCACCGACACCCACAAGAAGGAGTATGCCATCCAGTTCGAGCTGGGCGGCAAGACCTGCACGGTGGGCGCGATCGGCAAGGGCAGCGGGATGATCGCCCCCAACATGGCGACCATGCTGGCCTTCTACACCACCGACGCCGCCGTCTGCCCCGCCCTTCTGGAAAAAGCCCTCAAGACGGTGGTGCCCGGCACCTACAACCAGATGAGCGTCGATCTGGACACCTCCACCAACGACACCCTCATTATCATGGCCTCCGGCCTCGCGGGCAACCCGGAGATCACCGAGGAGAACGCCGATTACAATGCCTTTGTGGCGGCGCTGACCGCCATCGCCGAGCATATGTGCGCCGAGCACGCCGGTGACGGTGAGGGTGCGACCCATCTCATCACCTGCGAAGTCACCCACGCCCCCGACCTCAAAACGGCCCGCGCCGTCAGCCGCAGCGTGGTCTGCTCCAACCTCTTCAAGGCCGCAGTCTTTGGCCGCGACGCCAACTGGGGCCGCATCCTCTGCGCCATCGGCTACACGCCCGGCGACTTCTCCATCGACAAGGTCTGCGTCTGGCTGTCCAGCGCCGCCGGTGAGGTCTACGTCTGCGAGAACGCCGCCTACCACCCCTACAGCGAGGAAGAACGCCGTCATGAACGACCTCGTCACCCTCACCCTGCTGGGCGTCCGGGTGGTGCTGGTGCACGGCGGCGGCCCGGCCATCAACGAGATGCTCAAAAAGGTGGGCGTCGAGAGCCACTTTGCAGGCGGTCTGCGCGTCACCGACGACGCAACGATGGAGATCGTCCAGCAGGTGCTGGCCGGCAAGGTGAACAAGGACCTCGTGGCAAAGCTGCGGGGCCGCGGCGTGGGCCTCTGCGGCATGGACGGCCAGATGCTTCGCTGCACCGAGCTGGACCCCCAGCTGGGCCATGTGGGCGAGATCATCCATGTGGACCCCACCCTGATCTCCAGCCTGCTGGACAGCGGCTATATCCCCGTCATCGCAACGGTGGGCATGGATGACCTCGGGCAGGCCTACAACGTCAACGCCGACACGGCTGCTGCCCAGATCGCCATCGCCCTCAAGGCCGAGAAGCTCGTCTCCATGACCGACATCGCGGGCCTGCTGCGGGACAAGGAGGATGAGTCCACCCTCATCCCCGAGGTGGAGGTCTCCGAGATCGAGGGCTACAAGTCCGCCGGCATCATCGCGGGCGGCATGATCCGATTCCGAAAAAGTCATCAAGCGGGACGGCGAATACGTCCTGCACACCTACGGACGCAACCCCATCGTCCTCGAGAAGGGCCACGGCCTCTACGCCGAAGGCCCTGAGGGACAGAAGTATCTCGACTTCACCAGCGGCATCGGCGTCAACAGTCTGGGCTACTGCGACATGACGTGGGCCGAGGCCGTCTCCGAGCAGGCCCATAAGCTGCAGCACGCCTCCAATCTCTACTATACCGCCCCCTGCGGCAAGCTGGCCAAAAAGCTCTGCAAGCGCACCGGGATGAGCAAGGTGTTCTTCGGCAATTCGGGCGCAGAGGCCAACGAGGGTGCCATCAAGGCCGCCCGCAAGTACAGCTTCGACAAGTACGGCGCCGACCGCTACAATGTCATCACGCTGGTCAACAGCTTCCACGGCCGCACCATCGCCACCCTGACCGCCACCGGACAGGGCGTGTTCCACAACTACTTCGGCCCCTTCAACGAGGGTTTCCAGTATGTCAAGGCGGGCGACATCAGCGCCCTGACCGAGATGGTGGACCGTCATACCTGTGCCGTCATGCTGGAGCTGGTGCAGGGCGAGGGCGGCGTCGTGGCCCTCGACCCGGAATATGTGCAGGCCGTCCGCGCCCTCTGCGACGAAAAGGACCTCGTCCTCATCGTGGACGAGGTGCAGACCGGCGTGGGCCGCACCGGCACCTCGCTGCCGGGATGGGGCCGGGCACCCACGGCTCCACCTTCGGCGGAAACCCGGTGGTCTGCGCCGGTGCCAATGTGGTCGTGGACCGGATGGACGCCAGCTTCCTTGCCAACGTCAACGAGCGGGCCGTCCAGCTGCGCACCGGTCTGGAAAAGCTGCCCCGGGTCAAGAGCCTGTCGGGCATCGGCCTGATGGTCGGCATCGAGTTCCTCGAGGGCATCAAGGCCGCTGACGTGCTGGCCGCCTGCCGCGCGAAGGGTCTGCTGGTGCTGACGGCCAAGACCCGTCTCCGCCTGCTGCCGCCCCTGAGCCTCACCGCCCACGATGTGGAGATGGCGCTGGACATTCTGGGCAGCGTGCTGGCCGGGATGGACCCCAGCAAAACGGAGGGGCAGGCATGAAGCATCTGCTGAAAATGAGCGACCTGACCCCAGCCGAGGTGGCCCATATCCTCGATGTGGCCGACGAGCTGAAGGCCCGACAGAAGGCCGGAGGCACGGAGCCTCTGTTGAAGGGCAAGAGCGTCGCGCTGATGTTTTCGAAAAACTCCACCCGCACCCGCACCAGCTTTGAGGTGGGCGTCTACCAGCTGGGAGGCCTCGGCAACTACATGAACGCCGCCACCGAGCTGCAGTCCGGCCGGGGCGAGCCGCTGAAGGACACCGCCCGGGTGCTGGGCCGGTATTACGACTGTGTGGTCTGGCGCACCTACCGCCAGCGCGACCTTGAGGAGTTCGCAGAGTACGCGGGCGTGCCGGTCATCAACGGCCTCACCGACTATGCCCACCCCTGTCAGGTGCTGGCCGACCTCATGACCATCCGGGAGAGCCGCGGCCCGCTGGCGGGGCAGAAGCTCTGCTTCGTCGGCGACGGCAGCAATATGGCCAACAGCCTTATCGTGGGCGGCCTGCTGGCCGGCATGAAGGTGGACTGCGTCTGCCCCCACGGCTACCGCCCGGCGGCAGATGTGCTGATGTTCGCCCACAGGTATGGCAGTGCCTTCCGTCTGCTGGAAGACCCCGCCGAGGGTGTCCGGGACGCCGACGCGGTGGTGACGGCCATCTGGAACACCGCCGCCCCCGGGACCACCGAGAGTGAGAGCCGCCTGCGGGATTTCGCGGGCTTCCAGCTCACCAGCACCCTTCTGAAGGCGGCAAAGCCGGACTGCATGGTGCTCCACTGCCTGCCCGCCCACCGGGGCGAGGAGATCTCCACCGCCGTCTTCGAGGCCCACGCGGACGAGATCTTTACCGAGGCGGAAAATCGGCTGCACGTCCAGAAGGCCGTGCTGGCCGTGCTGCTGGCAGAGAAATAAAAAATACAAGAAGGAGCTGCTGCACCGGGAAAAGACCCGTGCAGCAGCTCCTTTTTTGTTTTATGCAGCAGGAGGGTACCCTTATCCCCTTAAGATCTCGCCGCTGACCGGCAGGACATTGTAATCACCTGCCGCCGCAATGGCTCTCGCTTCGTCCAGTGCAGGCCGTATCTTCATAGCAGCTTCCCCTTTCTGCGTCAAACAAAAAACTCCCCCGGCTCTTCTGCCGAGGGAGTGGAAAAGAAAAACGCCCCCGACAGAAGAGAACCTCTTCTGTCAAGGACGAATAAAGCTTGGCCTTTTATCCGCGGTGCCACCCTGACTTCATGGGAACAACCCCATGCACTTGGCGGGATGCCAACACATCCCCGGCAACTGACGTATGCCCTGCGTTGCAGAATACTGTGCGGCAGATGCGCCGCAGTTCCCTGCACCCTCAGCGGTCCATTTCGGGAAAAGCGACGAAACGCCGCATCTTCCTTGACGAACGGTTTCCGGCCTGCTTCTCAGCTGCGCAGGCTCTCTGTACGGGCATAGTTCGCCGTTATCTCCGCTTCAACGGTTTAGTGTATTGAATTTGGCTATATTAAATCACGGTTTCCATTTGTCAAGGCCCAATTTTGATTTTTTAAAAATTTTACCTATGCTTGCGGTGGGTTGGGCTTCTGTTTCAGCAGATTGTCCGGCTCGTCAATTCATCTTGTCTATCCATCCAAACATGGTATAATGGAACAAAGGAGCGTGATACCATGAGCCCAATCGAAGTCCCTGCAAAAATCCAGTTGGTCGAAAAGCGTGAAACACGGACGAGCCGTGGAATGCTCTCAAAGGGCTGGTATCATGTAGATGATCAGCTTGTTATGGTCAAGGGCAACTCCATCACAGAGGCCGGGACAGCCGGGTATGAGCCGTATTCTGAGGTGATGGCATCGCTGATTGCACAGGTGCTGGGTCTGCCTCATGTGGAATACGTCCTGATGCCTGCCAAACTCTTTCCCGACATTCAGACCTATTCCTGCGATGTGGTCAGCGTCTGCCCCAAGTTCACAACGGACGATGAACAGCTGTATCATTTTGCCGACTTGGCTGATGCCCATTTCCTCGCCAACGGTCAGGCATCCTCACCGGAAGCATTGTTCCAGTATGCGGCAGAGTTGTACGGTAAGAAGTGGCTTTATCAGATGTTGGCGTTCGATGCCTTTATCGGCAATGAAGACCGCCACGAGAATAATTTTGATGTGATCGTCCGAGATGGAAAAAAGAATGCTCCGCCTATTTACGACAATGGCGGCAGTCTGCTTGCGTGGACAACGGACGAAGAATTGACCGACACAAAACTCCGTTATCAGTTCGATAAATCGAAGCCATTCCGCAGCCATCACGCCCAGCAGATCAAACTGGTCGACGAGCCTGTGCTGCCAACGCGTGACTTGGACGAGTTGTATAGTGAAATCATTCAGGCCATCTCGCCGATTCTCGCACTGTTAAGTGAAAAACGAGTAACGGCAATCCGCCAATATCTAAAATACCGCCTGCACTATCTGAAAGCTGCCATGGGGTGATAAAATGGCCTATCTTAAATTGATGATGGATGAAAAAGAAATCGCCCACCTAAGTGAAGATGGGCAGTCTCTTTGCGCAAATGAGGGCGTGCCGCAGGATAGCCTTCCACTGAACCTTTTCATTGGTGACAAACGCAAAGTCCCATTAGTCGATGTGGTTGTTTGGGCAAAGAAGCGTATCTTCCCGAAAAATCGGATGGACTGCAAAGAGATTTTGAAATTGATGGGACTGCCCGACTACAACGCTTGGGAGATCGTCAAGCGCACCAACGCTTGTCTGATGGAAGATCCCTATTGGCTGCGATTCAGCGAAGAGGAAACCTTTGAGGACACCACACGTGGACGAGCCAGAAGGATCATGAATGAGAATCAAAAAACATCTGATACAAATTGATATCAACTTACGATGATTTTCAGCTGACAAGCTTGTGCTGTCGGCTTATTAAAGTTGCCGGATGCTTAACTGCACCCGGCAATAAATTTTTGATGATTTTTTGTTCAGGCTATTGACACTCGTTAGCAGGTTTGCTACGGCTATGAACGCCTTTTGAATTGCAAAATGATTTTTCAGTTGCTATACTGGGCTTATCAAAGTTTTTTCGGGAGGACGTCGCAGTGACCGCACAGACAATGCAAATCAGGAGCAGACCTTGCCGCATTTACGGCGAAGCCCATGCAGAATACCTACTGCTCCAAATGACCGGCGAACACGAGCTGCAAAGCATGGACAGCGAGGTTGCCGCTATTGCACAGAGTGCGCACCACTTTCTGTTTGCGGCTATTCCAGTGGAAAGCTGGAACGATGCACTTTCTCCGTGGGAAGCCCCTGCTGTGTGGGGAACGCAAGGGTTTGGCGGCAATGCTATGGACACCCTGCGCTTTCTGATAGAACAGGTCATCCCCACGCTGAAGCGGCAGTTTCATCTCCCGGAAAACGTCAAAATCATTCTGGGCGGCTATTCACTGGCCGGGCTGTTTGCGTTGTGGGCATCCACCCAGACTGATCTGTTCTATGGTGTCGCCGCCGCATCCCCCTCTGTTTGGTTTCCGGGCTGGATGGAGTTTGAACAGCAGCATTTGATACAGGCACAGCACATTTATCTGAGCCTTGGCGACAAGGAAGAGCGCACGAAAAACGCTGTCATGGCTGCGGTGGGGGATAATATCCGCACCCTGCACAGTCGGCTTGCAGAGCGTGGCGCAGACTGCACCTTTGAATGGAACAGCGGCGGGCATTTCAAAGACGCTGACCTGCGCACTGCGAAAGCCTTTCGGTGGGTGATGGAGGAACACGCATGACCATTTTGATCGATGCAGATGGCTGTCCGGTTGTCGATTTGACATTGCAGATTGCAAAGCAGTTCGGCGTTCCTGTCATCATCCTGTGCGACACCTCGCACCAGATCGAACGTGAGGGTGCACAGACGATGGTATTCGACAAGGGTATCGACAGCGTAGACTTTGCGCTGGTCAACCGGGTCAAACCGGGGGATGTGGTCGTAACACAGGACTACGGGCTGGCGAGTATGTGCCTTGCCAAGTGCGCCCGGGTGCTGAACCAGAATGGTCTGGAATACACCGCCGACAACATAGACGCTCTCATGCTGCGGCGGTATGAAAACAAAAAGCTCCTCCGTGCCGGAAAGCACCCCAAGGGGAGCCCAAAGCGGACGAAGGAGCAGGATGTCAGGTTCGAGAGATTACATCTTGGTTACAAGTTATAAATTGTGGGTGCAGAATGGCCTTTTTCGTCGGCTACCAATTAGGGGGATGATTTTTCAAAAGCCCTAAATTCCGAAGATTTTCTATAAAAAGCGGCTCCATGAAAACAGAACAGTTCAATCGTCCGGTACTTCACAAAAGGTACTTCTGTAACTCGCAGCCCGGTCATAACGAAGACGGGGTTGCTGAAATGCCAATGAAGCGGTGCAAGCCCGCTGCTGGACGATTCCCCACCCCTAGGGTGCCGAGGGCGAATATGGGAGACCTATATCATATTGACGCAGATGGACTGTAAGCCTATCTGCGACGCGAGAGTTGAAACTACTGTCAGCTCTCTTTACATTGCCACCTATCCGCAGGTGACACACTTTTTGACGCTATGAAGGATTCTTCTGGCTAGTATCAATTTGAACGATTACATCTTGGTTACAGATTGTAAGTGGTGGGTGCAGAATAGCCCTTTTCGTGGGCTCGTATATAGAGGGGTATTTCTTCGGAGTATCTTCTTTCACGAAGGTTTGCTTGTACTCGTATGATTATTATGACAATTCCGTTTAATAGCAGACGCACGATTTGCAAATGCAAATTGTGACTTTTTTGTTAATTTTCAAAAGCATTGCTACGTTTTGGCCTTTTTCGTCGGCTACCTATTGAGGGCATCTTTTTTCAAGACCACTTTCAACTTCAGGCACCGCCATTGTTGCAAAGTTTCGCCCTCCATCGGTTACCCCATGGACCGACGTTATTTTAACCAAGAAGCTACTTCGGCTATATTTTCCAAGAACTTTTTAACAAATTTCTTTTTCGGGTTACTTTTTGGCCTTTCTCGATGCCTACCAATTAGAGGGACAATTTTTCGGAAGCCTTAAATTTCGAAGATTTTCTATAAAACTCTGTTCTTTGAAAACAGAATAGTTCAATCGTCCGGTACTTCACAAAAGGTACTTCTGTAACTCGCAGCCCGGTCATAACGATTTCCCGGCTACCCCGATGCCGTCAGCCTTCAGCAGGCTGCGGAGATGCTTGGTCTGAACCGCCACACGGTCGGGGAACTGATCCGTTCCCGCCGCCTGTTTGCGCTTAAAATCGGCCGCACCTACCGTATCCCGAAGCTGAGCGTGATTGAGTTCCTGCTCACCGGACAGAGCACCTTCCCGGCTGGAAATCCGCCGCTGGATGTGGTATGCTGTGGGTGCAGCAACGGACAGCACGCCTGTTAACCCAAAGGAGGTTTATGATGAAAACTACAGGGTCTGTCCAAGAGAAAAATGGACGTTTCTATTTCGTGGTCAATCTTTATGATGCCAACGGTAAGCGGAAGATCAAGTGGATCTCCACAGGTCTGACCGTCCGGGGCAACAAGCGCAAGGCGGAATCCATGCTCCGGGAAGTATTGCTCCACTATGATGAGACTGGGGAGCTGCCCACAGGGCGGGGCGGAGCCTACGAAAAAGTAGATGCTAAAACCGCCAAGCCCCTGCCGCTGCCCCTCCAACCCGTCAACAAGTCGGAGATGCTGTTTCTGGACTATCTCAACGAGTGGGTGCAAGTCCATAAGGCATCCATTCAGCCTGCAACCTTTATCAGCTACAATCGGATGATCACCGGGCGTATCACGCAGTATTTTGAACCGCTGGGCTTGAAGCTGTGCGAGGTCACACCGCAGGTGCTGGATGAGTTTCAGGAGAAGATCTTGCTGGAGGGCTACACCACCAACACGGTCATTCACTACCACGCCATCTTCGGCAAAGCGTTCAAGGATGCCGTCCGCAAGGATTATCTGGAAACCAACCCGATGCTGAAAGTTGACCGCCCGAAGAAGAACAGCTTCCGTCCCAACTTCTACTCCAAGGATGAAGTCCAGCAGCTGCTTGAAGTATCGCAGGATGACCCCCTGCATCTGTGCATCCTCATCACGGCCTACTACGGTCTGCGCCGCAGCGAGGTGCTGGGGTTGAAGTGGTCGTCTATCGACTTTGAGCGCAAGTCCATCACCATCAATCACAAGGTGACGGAACAGTTGGTGAACGGCAAGTACGTTCCTGTGGTCAGCGATGTGATGAAGAACAAGACCAGCTGCCGCACCCTGCCGCTGATCCCGGCTGTGGAAGAAGAACTTCTGAAGCAGAAGGAAAAGCAGCAGCTTTACCGCAAGCTGTTCAAGAAGAGCTACAGCACTGAGTATCTGGATTTCGTCTGCACCGATCAGGAAGGCAAGCTGATCCGCCCGAACTTCGTGACGGAGCACTTCGACTGGTTGCTGACCAAGTACGGGCTGAAGCACATCCGTTTCCACGATCTGCGCCACAGCTGCGCCAGCCTGATGGTGATGAACGGCGTATCTATGAAGCAGGTTCAGGAATGGCTGGGGCACAGTACCTTTTCTACCACCGCTGACATCTACGCACACCTCGATTACAAAAGCAAACAGGGGTCTGCTGGGGTCATTGCGAACCTTTTGGGAGAATTCAAACTCCCCAAATAATTATGGATTTATCGTTCATGCATAAAGCATACTGTGATGAGGCAAAAGCGGTCTTTCTCTGCTTGATGCAAAAGAAAAAGTCGCAGATTCGTTTGAATCTGCGACTTCTGGCGGAGATGGTGGGATTCGAACCCACGTGCCCGATTAAGGACAAAACGATTTCGAGTTTTTCCTGCTTCACGGTACTTGGTGGAAGACAGAGGTAATTAGCCGACTTTTCCAGAAGATACGAACCATCGAATTTACGCTTAAAATTTCATCAAAATCCAAAATCACTAGGCTCCATGCGGATTTGAACCCACTTTCCAAAACGCAGAAAAATCTGCCTTTTGGAGAGAATTTCTGGATTCCGGTCTCGTTCCGTGTACCAATACAGGAAAGAAAACACGCAAATACCATATTGCGACCCACGACGTGATCACCTACCTGTGTGACCGCGAAGATAACCCCGAAAAGTATAAAGTGCCAACGGGCTTTTATATCGGAAAGAATGGCTGCCCCAAGCGGCACCCGGACAAGCCTGTCACAGAGATCATCCGCTTCGATTTTACAGAGCCAGAAAAAACAGGGCTGTATACCCTATGGGAAAATCTCACGGTTGGATATGATGATCTGCTGACCACCCCGGTAGTTTCGGAGCTGACGGGCTACTCTGCACAAAGCATCCAGCGATGGTGCAATCAGAAGATCCTTGTGGGCTTCAAAATTCGTGGCACATTGACGATTCCGCGCCTTGCGGTCGTTGAGTTTATGTCCGGCGACCGTGCAACGGCTATCGTCCGAAAATCCTCAAAGCACCTCGATTTGCTCCGCACCTATGCACAGGACTGCCATGAAGGTGCAATGACAATTACATATTAAACGAACAGGACTGCTCCACAGTACAATGTGTGTGAAGCAGTCCTGTTTGCTTAGTAGGGATTTATATGTCTTTCTTGTCGAGCTGGATGTGGGACATCTCCGAAAGAATCGCTTTCTTTTCATGCTCCTGTAAATACACAGGATTCAGTTTTGACTTCGTATATTTCAGATAGCTGTCAGCGGTCTTTTGCATCAGCACAGCCGTAAAATATCGCTCCCAACTGAAATACTGCTGGCTTTCCACATGATTTTCCGGCGATTTCAGAATTTCATCGACCTCTGTGTCTTCGAGCAATCCAGAGCGAAGAATCAACCATTCAAACGATTCTGGCAGGTAAATATGAGAATCCGGCTGGAGGGCAAGCAGTTGCATAATGCGCTCCATCTGCGAACCAAATGCCGCACCGTCTGCAACCACCAGAATATTCTCCCCTGCACGGTCGGACAGCATTTTGAAAATGTTGGACTTTCCACCAGCAGATTCGCAGAAAATTCCGTTTTCGGCGCAAACAGCCTGAAAAAACTGGAACCCCGAATTGGAATCCTCTGTAATGATTGCCACTGGTTTTAGTTTCTCCAACCCCATCGGCTTTCCGTAAATTCGGAAAAACTCATTGTAGGTCTGTTTCAAGTCTCCGAAGTGTTTGGATGCCCGGATGCCGTAAATTTCCGTTACGCTATACGGTAATGTTTCAAGTCCTTCCCGCGTGACGAGCACATAGTAGTTGTCTGTTTTCTGAATCGCTGCGGCAAATTCCTTTGAAGCAGTAAAAGCATTCCCTTCATCAATAAAAACGATACTCTGCGAAAGGTCGGAAAGCTGTTTTTCCCACTGCCGCCCGGAAAGAACAACGCAATCCTTCTCGCATTGCAGTTCTATTCCACTGTCCGGGCCTAGTTCCTCGTATTCCCGAATCATCTCCACGAGCGTTGTTTTTCCTGTGGCACTATCTCCACGCAAGATCGTGATGTTCCGGCGTATTTCAAAATCGAACTTGATTTTTCGGTTTTGTACAACGACCCGATATGCTCCTGTCATAAAAAATCCTCACACATAAAGTCCTGCAACGGGGACAAGTTCCCGCATGGAGTGAACGATCTGATTGGTGTTCAGGATGCGGATAGTAAATGTTCCATTTCCAAAATCCATGAGATGCCGAAGGTTGATGGTAACATCCCGATTTTCAGCGATTTTTAACAGCCATTTGGCACAGTTATCTCCACAGGTCGAAGCGTTGAACACCTTTTCCGGCTCGTTGGCTATCAAAATCAGGGTCTTTACTCCGCCCGACAACTGCACCGGGGGAATCTTCCCCAGCACCGGACTATCAATCACACCGCTGTCCAGTACAGTGGAATGGTCTACGTCTTGTATCATCTCACGAGTAAGCGGAGCCGTGATCCACTCCTCTGCATAAGTGTTCTTAAAATAAACAGCGGTGTTGTAGATCACGTTCGGCATATCACCGTAAAAAACATTAAGCATATAAGCATCTTCTCCTGTTACATCGGTTGACACTTTTATTATCATCATTGTAAGCGTTTTTTCTGGTGAATGTCAACCTGTTTTTCATTCATTTCGGAGGGATAGTTTTCCACATGAATACACCCCTACAGTTGAAAATCCGAGGACACACCAAATGATGCTGGACTACTTCTATGGTCAGTCGGGCGAATTGTTCTCCTATTTCCGCATCCCCAAGGCACTGTTCCAAGACTGCCGTTTCCGGCAGCTCTCCACAGATGCCCGGACACTGTACGGCATCCTGCTGGACCGCATGAGCCTGTCTGTAAAGAACGGCTGGCTGGACGAGCAAGGTCGGGTGTATATCATCTACACTGTCCGGGAGGTGCAGGAATCCCTCTGCTGCGCCGAACACAAGGCGGTCAAGCTGTTCCGGGAATTGGAGGACATGGACCTCATCGAGCGCAAGCGCCGTGGTCTGGGCAGACCCAGCCTGATCTACGTCAAGGACTTTTCCTCTGGCTTGCCAAAAGCGCAAGTACAGAATTGCCCAAACAGCAATTCTTGTGCTGCCGAAAGCGCAATTCTGGTGCAGCCAAAACCGCAAGCAAATAAGACTGATAAGAATAAGACAGAGCGGAACGATCCTGACCCTATCTATTCCGGGGGCATCCGGGAGCAGCTTGAGGATTATTTTTATCAGGTGTTAGAGGTTGACCTCCTGCTCCGGCTCTGCCCGGACGATGAGGACACCATCTATCAGATCGTAGACTTGCTTGTGGATACCTGTTCCACCAAACGCAAGATGTTGCGGATTGCCGGAGATGACAAGCCCACCGAGGTGGTACGCAGTCGGCTGAAAAAGCTGAATGCCGACCACATCCGTTTTGTGCTGGATTCTCTTGCAGAAAACACTGCACCGGTGCGGAACATGAAGCAGTATCTGCTGGCGATGCTCTACAATGCGCCCACCACCATGAACCTCTACTATCAGAACAAGACGAACCACGACTTTGCGCGTGGTTCACCGAAGGCGGGGTGATGTTATCGCACAGAAAGCTACGATTATCGCAGTCACCAATCAAAAAGGCGGTGTAGGGAAAAGCACCACCTGTGAAAATCTGGGCATCGGGCTGGCGATGGAGGGCAAGAAGGTCCTACTGGTGGACGCTGACCCGCAGGGCAGCTTGACCATAGTCGCTTCACTCCTATGGCTAGTCGTGTGCACTGCGTGCAGATTTATATTTGCCCGCCATGCGGACATTGCCATCAGTATGGGCTGGCAGCAGCCCGATGAACTGCCCACCACCCTCTCTACCCTGATGCAGAAAGCCATGAACGACCAGCCCATCCAGCCCGGCGAGGGCATTCTGAACCACGCAGAGGGCGTTGACCTGATCCCTGCCAACATCGAACTGGCAGGGCTGGAGGTTGCCCTCGTAAACAGCATGAACCGGGAAAAGATGCTGAAACAGGTGCTGGATGGTGCCAAACGGGAGTACGATTTTATTCTGCTGGATTGTATGCCCTCGCTGGGGATGCTGACGATTAACGCACTGGCGGCGGCAGACGCTGCTCTGATTCCTGTGCAGGCACAGTACCTGTCTGCAAAAGGCTTGGAGCAACTTTTGCAGACCGTGCAGAAGGTCCGGCGGCAGATCAACCCGAAATTGAAAATCGAGGGCATTCTGCTGACCATGACCGACAGCCGCACCAATTACGGAAAGCAGATCAGCAATCTGATTCGTCAGGCATACGGAAAGCACTTGAAGGTGTTTGAGCCGACTATCCCACGGTCAGTCCGTGCGGCTGAAACCAGTGCGGCAGGCAAAAGCATTTTCAAGCACGACCCCAAAGGCAAGGCGGCAGAAGCCTACCAATCTCTTGCAAAGGAGGTGTTGGCGGATGCCGATCGACAGCGGAAACTTAGCTCTGAAAGGGCTAGATGACCTGTTTTCTACCGAGGAAAACCGACAGGATGAACAGCGGGAACAGGTGCAGCAGATTCCTATTGATGCGCTGCACCCCTTCACCAACCACCCCTTCAAGGTGTTGGACGATGAAGCCATGACCCGGACGGTGGAGAGCATTGCACAGTACGGTGTGCTGGCTCCGCTGATTGCCCGCCCTCGCCCGGACGGTGACGGCTACGAGATCATCTCCGGGCACCGCCGTCAGTATGCGGCTAAACTTGCCGGGCTGGACACCCTGCCGGTCATTGTGCGGCAGATGTCGGACGATGCCGCTGTGATATTGATGGTGGATTCCAATTTGCAGCGTGAGCACATCCTGCCCAGTGAACGGGCTTTTGCCTACAAAATGAAGCTGGACGCAATAAAAAATCAAGGTGCTAGGTCAGATTTAACTTCTACGCAAGTTGCGCAGAAGTTGTCCGTCGAAAAAGTTGGCGATGATGCTGGGGTAAGTAAAGATACTATTCGCCGCTTCATCCGTCTGACCAACCTTATCCCCGAACTGCTGGACATGGTAGACGAAAAAAAGATCTCCTTTAATCCCGCTGTGGAACTGTCCTATCTGGACGAAAGCCAACAGCGGGATTTTTTAGAAGCCATGGATGGTACCCAAAATGCCCCATCTGTATCGCAGGCTCAGCAACTAAAGAAGATGGCGCAGTGTGGTGAGTTCACCTATGAAAAGGCGTTTGATATTTAAAATGGCAAGCGAGAATGTCTACCTTGCCGCCATCGGCCCGGACATGGAACTGACCATTATCATGGAGGAGGATGCTCCTTCCGTTCTGCCCTGTTTTGACGAGGACGATGCCCTGATTTCCGTAAAGGGTGCACCGCTGTTTATCAGCTACAATCCGGCGCAGGTCCTCAAACTGGCAGGCAAGCGGTACCTGACCGGCCCGGTCATCTTCTGCCGCACCGATGGGCACAGTACCATCGTGTCCCTGACGGTGGAGGACATTTACCGCTTTCAGACCTATCTGGAAAGCCACAGCACCACCCTGATGGCAGATGGGCAGAAGCTGACCTGCATCTGTATCGATTGAGGTGTGCCATGCTGAACTTTTTTATCGGTTTCGCCTTTTTTGAAGCAGGTGCCTTTTTCGGCTTCTTTGTGGCAACTCTGCTGAACGCCGCCCGTGCTGGGCAGGAAATCACTATCAAATTTGAGGAGGAAGATAATGGAACAGAACGAGAACACTCTGTCGGTGCTGAAAATTGCACCGGGACAGTATCCGCAGCAGGTCGAGATCGATAACGACCTGAAAGCCTTGCAGCAGGCGGTGGGCGGCTCGATCGGCGCAAGCTACCCCTTTGCTGATGACCCGGTTGCCATCGTTTATGCCGATGACGGCAAGCTCATGGGTCTACCCCTGAATCGTGCCCTGCGGGATGAAAACGGAGAAATGTATGACGCCGTTGCCGGAACCTTTCTGGTTGTGGGGCTGGGCGAGGAGGATTTTGCATCCCTGACCCCGGAACTGGCGCAGAAGTACGAGCAGCTTTTTCATCAGCCGGAAGCCTTTCTGAAACTGGGCAACCGTCTGCTGGTACTGCCAGTGCCTGATGAACCTCCCGCAGAAAAGCCCCGCACTAAGCCCCCGGCAGAGCATGACCGCTAAAAGCATCCTGCTGCATGGGAGGTGATGGCAGTGCAGGAAGAAATCGAACAGAAGTCATTCAACATTATGATCTCCACCACCAAACTGTCTGCCCGGACCGTCCTCCGGGCGGTAAAGGCGGCGTTTCGGCTGTACCAGTCCAAGGCATCCCAAGGTAAGCAGAGCGTCCGCACTCTGTTGCGGCAGAATCGGGGCGTGTCCAGTGTGGAGATCAGCAAAACCGGCATTCGTGGTCTGGAACGCTATGCCAAAAAGTACGGCATCGACTATGCCATCCGCAAGGACACCTCTGAGGTGCCGCCCCGGTATCTGGTCTTTTTCAAAGCCCCGGACTCAGAAGCATTCAACTCGGCGTTCAAAGAGTATTCGGCATCCCTGCTGAACAAGGACAAACGCCCCTCGGTACTGGCACGGTTGCAGGAACTGGTGCAGGCAGCGGCAGAACTCCCCGGCAAAGTCCGGCACAAGGAACAGGAGCGTGGACTGTGACCACGAAAAAGCTGACAAAGCTGCTGCAAAGAGCTGGGGGATAAGATCATGTCCATGATGGGCACCGTTCCGCTGGCGTTTGCGAACCCGCTGCCCAGCTTGCATCCGCTTGATATTCTGGTGGGTTTGTGCTGCGGCGCAGGGCTGCGGCTGGCAGTTTATTTGCGTAGTAAAAACGCCAAGAAGTACCGCCACGGCATGGAGTACGGCTCTGCCCGGTGGGGCACCGCCAAGGATATTGAGCCGTTCATGGCACCCAAGTTTGCAGACAACATCATCCTGACCAAAACGGAACGGCTGATGATGTCCAACCGCCCACCGGACCCCAAAAACGCCCGGAACAAAAATGTGCTGGTGGTGGGCGGCTCCGGCAGCGGCAAGACGAGATTTTGGCTCAAGCCCAACCTTTTACAATGTCACAGTTCCTATGTGGTTACTGACCCGAAAGGCAGTATCGTGGTCGAGTGCGGGAACGCCCTCCTGAAGAACGGTTACAAGCTGAAAATCCTGAACACCATTAACTTTTCCAAGAGTATGCACTACAATCCTTTCGCCTATGTCCACAGCGAAAAGGACATTCTGAAACTGGTCACGACCCTGATGACCAACACCAAGGGCGACGGCAGCGGCGGCGATCCTTTCTGGGAGAAAAGCGAACGTCTTTTGCTGACCGCCCTGATTGCCTATCTGCATTATGAAGCCCCGGTGGAGGAGCAGAACTTTGCGACGTTATTGGAAATGCTGAACACCATGCAGGTGCTGGAGGACGACGAGGAATACCAGAATCCGGTGGATCTGCTGTTTGAAGAACTGGCAAAAAAGAAGCCCAACAGCTTTGCCGGTCGGCAGTACAAACTTTACAAGCTGGCTGCTGGTGTTGTATGCTCTAAAAGACTTCTTAATCAAGCGGTTGGGAAGTCTCTTAGAACACACAACCTAAAACCGAAGAAAG
>PPYF01304742.1_pt1 | contig 20890 bp, 20 predicted proteins | sample 1559871 | NCBI WGS metagenome assembly PPYF01 (sample SAMN08240021, study PRJNA423297) | Human gut metagenome, whole genome shotgun sequencing project.
GAAGTAATAACAATAAAAATATACAAAGATGAACGAGAATAAAAAGTTTTCGATCAGCAACATGATGTTGGCATTTATCACGGTATTGGTCGTGATTGGATTAGTCGCATTGACCGGTTTCTTTTTGCTTACTCCTCCCGACGATATTATTATGGGGCAGGCTGAAGCCAATCAGGTTCGTATTTCCGGAAAAGTACCCGGACGAATCGAAATGTATCGTTTTGATGAAGGAGATAAGGTAAAAGCAGGTGATACATTGGTGTATCTGAATACTCCGGAAGTCCTGGCAAAACTGCAACAGGCGGAAGCTGTTCAGAAAGCTGCCGAAGCACAGAATGCCAAAGCTCTTAAAGGAGCCCGTGCACAGGAAATAGCCGGTGCTTACGAGATGTGGCAGAAAGCGCAAGCCGGTTTGGAGATTGCCAAAAAATCATATACCCGTGTTCAGAACTTATATGATAAGGGAGTCATGTCTGCTCAGAAAAGAGATGAGGCTGAGGCAAACTATAAAGCGATGGTCGCTACCGAAAAAGCGGCTAAGTCACAGTACGATATGGCTCGGGACGGTGCCCGTTCGGAAGATAAGGCTGCTGCGGCTGCCCTGGTTCAACAGGCCGGCGGCGCTGTTGCCGAAGTGGAATCTTATTTGAAAGAGTCGGCTTTGGTTTCACCTATCGACGGAGAGGTATCCGAACGTTTCCCACAAGTGGGAGAGTTGGTCGGTACCGGTGCGCCAATTATGAATATTACGGATTTGAACGATATGTGGGTATCATTCAGTGTTCGTGAAGACCTGTTGAAGGATATCAAGATCGGTTCCGAACTGAATGCTTTTATTCCGGCACTCGACAATAAGCCGGTAAAGCTGAAAGTATATTATATGAAGGACATGGGCTCGTATGCTGCCTGGAAAGCTACAAAGACAACCGGACAATTCGATTCGAAGACCTTTGAAGTCCGTGCCCGTCCGCAGGAAAAAATAGCAGACTTACGTCCCGGAATGTCTGTCGTAATGAAGAAAAAAGGAAACGAAATATTATGACATTGAAGCAGAGTTTACATAGTATCTGGAATGTGGCGAAGCGGGAGATACAGCGGCTTACATCGAAGCCGATCTATTTCTTCTGTATGCTGATCGCTCCGGCTCTCTGTGTCGTCTTCTTCCTGTCACTGATGCAAGATGGCTTGCCAACCAATCTGCCGATTGCCGTGGTCGATATGGATGGTTCAGCCACTTCCCGTAACCTGATCCGGCAGTTGGATGCTTTTGAACAGACGGAGGTTGTTTATAAGACCGCTACGTTCGATGATGCTCGCCGGGAGATGCAAAAAGGAAACATATACGGTATTTTCTATATACCGAAGAACTTTGCAGTGGAGGCAACAACGGGAAAACAACCTACATTGTCTTTCTATACGAACGGTACTTATCTAATCGCAGCTTCCCTGCTTTTCAGGGATATGAAGACCATGTCTGTCCTGGCTGGTGCTTCGGTCGGCTTGCAGACCGGACTGGCGAAAGGATATACGACCGACCAGATTATGGGGCGATCGGTAATCCCTGGCTGAACTATTCCGTCTATCTGAATAACACGATTTTGCCGGGCGTGCTTCAGTTGATGATCTTCCTGGTGACGGTGTTCAGTATCGGTACAGAAATAAAATATTCGACCGCCCGCCAGTGGCTGCAGACGGGAGGGAACTCCTTGACGACTAGTCTGTTGGGGAAGTTACTCCCGCAAACTGTTATTTTTACTCTTGTGGCGTTGATGTGTTGTGCCGCTTTGTACGGTTTCAATGCTTTCCCGCTGAATAGTGGTTGGATGCCGATGATATCGGCAATAATCCTGTTGGTGCTGGCTTCGCAGGCTGTCGGTGTGTTTATGATCGGTGTGTTGCCAACTTTGCGTCTGGGATTGAGTTTTGCCAGTTTGTTCGGTATGATTGCTTTCTCTATTGTCGGATTTTCTTTTCCCGTGTTAGGGATGGATCCGACTTTGCAGGCATTGAGCGACCTGTTCCCGCTTCGTCACTATTTTTTGATTTATGTGGATCAGGCGTTGAACGGTAGGGATTTGTTCTATTCATGGAGTGAATATGTCTGGTTGGCTGGCTTCCTTATCTTACCGTTCTTGATAGGAAAGAACCTGAAGAATGCGTTGCTGTACTTTAAGTATATTCCGTAAAACTGAAAGTAATGAAAAGAGAACATCGTTTACGATATATAATCAAAGAAGGTATACTGGATACCTTTTTTATCTGGAAGGATGAATTGAAGAACGTCTTCAAGGATTCGGGAGTCATGATCTTTTTCTTCCTGGTCCCGTTCATCTATCCGCTTTTGTATGCGTTTATCTATAATAATGAGGTGGTTCACAATGCCAAGATGGTGGTGGTGGACCAGTCGGATTCTTATCTGAGTCGCGAATATATTCGGAAGGTCGATGCAACGGCAGATGTAAAGGTTGTTGCCGTCTGTTCGGATATGGAAGAGGCAAAACGGATGATGGATGCGAAAGAAGCATACGGAATACTGTATTTCCCCAGTGAGTTCAGCAAAAATATACATAAAGGAAAGCAGGCGACGGTTTCGCTTTATTGTGATATGAGTGCTTTGTTGTTTTATAAAGCCTTCCTGTTGGCAACGACTGAAGTTTCGCTCGAGATAGGAAAAGAACTACGGGCGCAGAATAATCCGTCGTCGACGATAGAACAGGAAAAGATAACGATCAATCCTATTCCGTATGAATCGGTAGCCCTGTTCAATTCGCAGAACGGGTTTGCCAGCTTCCTTGTGCCGGCTATCCTTATTCTGGTTATCCAGCAGACGCTGATTCTGGGTATCGGTATGTTGGGAGGAACGGCACGCGAAAAGAACCGTTTCCACAGTTTGGTTCCGGTAAGCCGTCATTTTAACGGGACGTTGCGTATTGTGTTCGGCAAGTCGCTTACTTATATATTGTTATATATAGTCGTTTGTATCTGGGCATTAGGGGTGGTTCCGAAATTATTTTCATTGCCGCAGGTGGGAGAGCCGTGGACTGTTATGTTGTTTGTTCTGCCTTATCTGTTCGCGTCCATCTTTTTGTCGATGACCTTGTCCGGTTTTATGACAAGCCGTGAGTCGCCGATGCTGGTCTTTGTCTTTACTTCGGTCATTCTGTTGTTTATCTCCGGCGTGTCCTGGCCTAAGGAGGCAATACCTCCGTTCTGGAAAGCAATCGGTTATTTGTTTCCTTCCACACCTGGAATACAGGGATTTATCCGTATCAATACGGCAGGAGCCTCCTTGAATGAAGTAGCTCACGAATACCGTACGCTTTGGATACAGGCCGGTATCTATTTTATTACAGCTTGCATTATTTACAGGTATCAGATTATGCGTAGCCGAAAATTGATCATAAAACAATATCGATACATGAAGATGCAACGAATGTTAAGGCAAAAGTAATTTATCTTTTTATTGATTTTAACGAAATAATCTTAGAATCCATCGAATATAGTCTTACTTTTGTACAAATTCTCAATCAAACTTAATTTTTAGTACTATGCAGAACAGACGTGACTTTTTAAAGCAAGCTTCCATGTTGCTTGCGGGAGGTTTAGTTGCACCTCAGTTGTTATCTTCTTGTGCCGAAAAGAAACATATCGGTTTACAGTTATATTCTTTGAGAGACCTTGTAAAAGACGAAGGCATTCAAAAGGTGTTGGAAACAGCGTCTAAAATAGGATATACCAATCTGGAAACAGCCGGTTATGACAATGGTAAAATTTATGGTTTAGCTCCTGCTGAATTTAAGAAAATGTGTAATGACCTGGGTATGAAATGTACCAGCGCCCACCTGGGACAGGAGTTTACTAAAGAAAAGGAAGCGGAAGTAATGAGTTGGTGGGATAAGGCGATTGCCGCTCACAACGAATTAGGGGTTAAATATATGGTTCAGCCCTGGATGCCGGTAAACGATCAGACTACTTTGGATGACTTGAAGATGTATTGCGATTATTTCAATACGGTTGGTTATAAGACTGCTGCTGCCAGTATCGCATTCGGTTATCATAACCATGCTTTCGAATTCCGTAAAATCGACGATAAGTTGATTTACGACTTCCTGTTGGATAACGTAAGTCCGAATCACGTATTCTTCCAGATGGACGTTTATTGGGTGAAAGAAGGTGGTGCAGATCCTGTAGCCTATCTGAAATCCCGTCCGAGCCAGTTCAAGACGATCCATATTAAGGATGACATGGAAATCGGTGCCAGCGGTAAGATCGACTTTAAACCGATCTTCGACCAGATGTATGCAAATAATGTAAGAGACTGGTACGTTGAAGTGGAACAATATACAAACAATGATCCTGTAGCCAGCTGTAAAGAAAGTTTCGACTTCCTGAACAAGGCGAATTATGTAAAGTAAACGATTATAAGATAATTATTCATGGCAAAAGCGATACTTACGGTTTTCTGTAGGTATCGCTTTGTTTTTTTATATGGAAATAGAATCTATCCTATACACCTCATTATATTATCCCAGTCTTTTGCCAGGCCTGCCATATCCGGATATAGTAAATCGGCGCCTGCATCCAATAACACTTTGTCGGGGAGGGGACCGGTATTGACTGCAATCGTGAAGATGCCTGCTGCAACACCGGCTTCGACACCCATCGGGGCGTTTTCTACGACAAATGCTTCGTTGGCATGGACTCCGGCCTTTTGCAATCCCATCAGATAAGGTTCGGGATGAGGTTTGCCATATTTTACGTCAAAAGCCGTAACCATCTTTTCGCGGGTAAAACAGCCGGGATAGGTATGTTCCAGTTTGTTAATCAAGCTGTGCTGGCCGGAACCGGTCACGACTAATGTTTGTAGTCCGGTCGCTTTAACGGCAGCCAGTACTTCTGCGGCGCCTGTCATTGCTTTACCATCATTATATTTATTGAAAAGTGTTGCTTTCTCTTCATATAGTTCCCGTTTTTCCTCATCGGTCGCATCACGCTGAAAGGTACGTTGGTACAATTCATTGATCGTACTGTCACCGGTACGGCCTTCAAACATGTAAAAGTCTTCCTCTTTAGCCTGGAGCTGATGATGTATCGCTGTTTCGTTCCAGGCACGGGCATGAAAACGCATGGAGTCGTATAAGACACCATCCATATCGAAAAGTACAGCTTTAGGAGAAAGAGAATTCTGCTTAGTCCTAAGCAGATAACGGTTGATAGCTTCTTGTATCATTTTATTTATATCCTTAATAATCTTTGCAAAGATATGAATCTCCTTTAGTATAGATATCTTCTTAAAAATAAAAAGGTGAAAGCAAGAACATCCACTTTCACCTTTTTATTTATGTCATGTAACAGGTTATTACAATCGTGCGCGGATTGCTTCGCTTTCTTTTTCATATCCGGGCTTGTTCAGCAGCGCGAACATGTTCTTTTTGTATGCTTCGACACCCGGTTGGTCGAACGGATTAACGCCCAGCATATAACCACTGATTCCACAGGCTTTCTCGAAGAAGTAGAACAACTGGCCGATGTAATAAGCATTTACTTCCGGCATCGTGATTTTGATGTTTGGAACACCACCGTCTACGTGTGCCAGCTGAGTACCCAGTTCTGCCATCTTATTTACTTCGTCTACACGTTTCCCGGCAAGGAAGTTCAGGCCGTCCAGATTGGCTTCGTCTGTCGGGACTTCTACTTTGTGTGAAGGAGTTTCAACAGAGATGACTGTTTCGAAGATGATGCGTTCGCCTTCCTGAATCCATTGGCCCATTGAGTGAAGGTCGGTTGTCAGGTCGACAGAAGCCGGGAAAATACCTTTTCCGTCTTTACCTTCGCTTTCGCCGTACAGCTGTTTCCACCATTCACCAATGTAATGAAGTTTCGGATGGAAGTTGGCAAGGATTTCAATCTTCTTGCCGCTTTTATATAATTCGTTGCGGGTTGCAGCATAGATAGCCGACAGGTTTTCATTGAAAGGAACTTCAATGCCTGTAGCCTTCTCCATAGATACGGCACCAGCAACCAGGTCGCGGATACTGATACCTGCCACTGCGATAGGCAGTAAACCGACCGGAGTCAGTACGGAGAAACGTCCGCCTACATTATCAGGAATGATAAATGTCTTGTAACCTTCCTGGTCTGCCAATGTGCGAAGGGCACCTCTTTTGGCATCAGTAATGGCAACAATACGATGTTTTGCTTCTTCCTTGCCGACTGCGTCTTCCAGTTGCTTCTTCAGCATACGGAATGCCAGGGCAGGCTCTGTTGTTGTTCCCGATTTGGATATGTTAATCAGACCGAATTGTTTACCTTTCAGTATTTCACACAGCTCATACAGATAATCTTCACCGATATTCTGTCCGGCATAGAGAACAACCGGGTTCTTACGGTCAGACTGCAACCAGTCGAAACTGTTGTTCAATGCTTCGACAACGGCTTTTGTGCCGAGATAGCTTCCGCCGATACCGATGGCAACGACAACTTCACATTTAGAACGAAGCACGTTGGCCGTGTTCTCGATGTCTGTTAATTCAGCATCCGTGATAGAAGAGGGGAGATGTAACCAACCCAGAAAATCGTTACCAGCTCCGTTTCCGTTATGTAAAGTGGCAATACATTCGTTTGCCTTGGCTTCCTGTGCGTAAACCTGTTCTTTTGTAACAACGCCCAGTGCTTTGTCAATGTTAATACTGATGTTTTTCATACCTACTTAAATGTTTCTGTCAACTGCCGTATAACGGTAGTCGGCGATTTTCTTTCATATAATATATCGTATAAGGCGTCCAGAATCGGCATGTTTACCTTATACTTTTCATTTATCTCGTGGATACATTTGGTCCCGTAGTATCCTTCGGCAATCATTTCCATTTCCAGCTGGGCAATCTTGACGGAATATCCTTTTCCAATCATCGTCCCGAACGTACGGTTACGGCTGAAACGGGAATAAGCTGTCACCAACAAGTCTCCCAGATAAACCGAGTCGGTTACGTCGCGTTCCAGGCTGTGTACGGAATTGAGGAAATTACGCATTTCTTCGATTGCGTTACAGATGAATACTGCCAGGAAGTTGTCTCCATATTTCATCCCGTGACAGATACCGGCAACAATCGCATATACATTCTTTAAAACAGAAGCATATTCTATTCCTCTAACATCTTTACAACAATAGTTGTTCAGATATTGATTCTGGAATACATGGGCGACGGCACGTGCATTGTCGATATTGGAACAGGCTAATGTAATATAGGAAAGACGTTCGAGCGCAATCTCTTCCGCATGACACGGACCGCCGATTACTGCGATGTTTTCCATAGGTACATTATAATATTCCGTGAAATAGTCGGCAATCAGCATGTTCTCGTCCGGTACAATCCCCTTGATGGCCGAGATGATGAATTTATCATTCAGCGGGGTTGTCACCTTCATTAAATGTTGTTTCAGGAACGGAGATGGAGTCGCGAAGATTAGCGTATCGGAATCGTTAATCGCATCGTTAATATCCGTGTAGAATTTTATTTTGTCCGTGTCGAACTTTACGGCAGACAGATAACTGGGGTTATGTCCTGTCTTTAAAAAGTCGTCAACCTGGTCCTGCCGGCGCATATACCAGTTAATACTATCCTGTGTAGAAAGTACAATCTTGGCTAAGGCGGTAGCCCAGCTACCACCTCCCATTATTGCAATTTTACCGGGTAATTTCATAGCATTCCCTTTTATTTGGCTGCGTTGGCAATCCATGCTTCCACTTCTTCGGCCACAGGATTTTGCAGTTCCAGCTTATACTTCTTGTTCATCTCACAAAGTTCCTGGCGCAGCTTGTTAGGGTTCACCTCTTTCAGCGTGTCGACAGTCAGATAACCGGCTTTCTGTAATGCCGGCACCCAGGCTTCATCGATACCTAATGCTACGTATTTGTCGACAGCATCTTTCTTTACTGTTTTTTCCGGACGCATTTGCGGGAAGAACAATACTTCCTGAATAGTAGTCTGGCCGGTCATCAACATGACCAAACGGTCGATACCGATACCGATACCGGATGTAGGAGGCATACCGAATTGCAGTGCGCGCAAGAAGTCCTGGTCGATGAACATCGCTTCGTCGTCCCCTTTTTCGCTCAACTTCAACTGATCCTTGAAACGTTCTTCCTGGTCGATCGGGTCGTTCAGCTCGCTGTAAGCGTTTGCCAACTCTTTTCCGTTCACCATCAATTCGAAACGTTCGGTCAGTCCCGGTTTGCTGCGGTGCATTTTGGTCAGCGGACTCATTTCAACCGGATAGTCGATAATGAATGTCGGTTGGATAAATGTACCTTCACAGAATTCTCCGAAGATTTCATCGATCAACTTGCCTTTACCCATTGTTTCGTCGATCTCCATCTTCAATTCTTTACAAATTGAACGGATTTCATCTTCGTTCTTGCCTTCCAGGTCGTAGCCGGTCTTTTCCTTAATGGCTTCCAGGATAGGTAAGCGACGGAAAGGAGCCTTGAAACTGATAGTCTTGCCGTCGACTACGGTTTCGCATGTACCGTTGACAGCCATACATATTTTTTCCAGCAGCTGCTCCGTGAAGCTCATCATCCAGTTGTAATCCTTATATTGGACATACAATTCCATGCAGGTAAATTCCGGGTTGTGCGTCCGGTCCATACCTTCGTTACGGAAGTTTTTCCCGATTTCGTAAACCCCTTCGAAACCGCCGACGATCAGTCTTTTCAGATACAGTTCGGTAGCGATACGCAGATAAAGGTCAATATCTAATGAGTTATGATGCGTGATAAACGGACGTGCACTTGCACCACCGGCGATAGACTGAAGGATCGGAGTTTCTACTTCCGTATATCCGGCTTCGTCGAGTACGGCGCGCATTGTTTTGATCACTTTTGCACGTTTCATGAAAATATCCTTTACGCCATCGTTTACGATCAGGTCGATATAACGCTGACGGTAACGTAGTTCGGGATCGTTAAATCCGTCATAAGCTACACCGTCTTTGTATTTAACGATAGGCAGCGGTCTGAGTGATTTGGATAATACCGTCAATTCCTGTGCATGGACGGAGATTTCACCCATTTGCGTACGGAATACAAAACCTTTGATTCCTACAATGTCTCCGATATCGAGCAACTTCTTGAAAACGACGTTATATAAATCTTTGTCTTCACCCGGGCAGATATCATCACGGGAAATATATACCTGTATTCTGCCTTCCGAATCCTGCAACTCCATGAATGAAGCCTTACCCATAATACGGCGGCTCATGATACGGCCTGCAATAGTTACAGGACGGGGTTCTGCATCGTCTTTAAAAGATGCCTTTATTTCTTTGGAATATGCGTTTGTTACGTACTCAGCAGCGGGATACGGTTCTATCCCCATTTGGCGCAATTGCTCCATGCTATTGCGTCTTATGATTTCCTGTTCACTCAGTTCTAATAGATTCATTACGCTATTATTTTGTATAATACGGCGCAAAAGTACAAAATTTTTCTCACTTATAGGATAAAAGTGAGTAGTAGTTTACTTAATTATATATTAGAAAAGCACTTATGGTTACGTATTGCTTCCGGTAAGAAGAAACGTATATCTTTGCCGGCTGCCAGTGATTCGCGTATAAAAGTGGAGGATATTTCCATCAGCGGAGCATCGACTTTACGGATGTCGGGAAGGTTGTCGGGGATGTTGATTTCGTATCCTTTACGCGGATAAATCAGGATAGGGTAGCTGGTAATTAACGTTTCCGATTCTTTCCAGCGATTGATTGACGACCAGTTGTCGGCTCCCATTATAAAATGAAATTCGCGGTCGGGATATGTACGGTCGAGGGTACGTAAGGTGTCTATCGTGTAAGTCGGTTGGGGAAGCGTAAACTCGATATCGCTGGTACGGAATTTAGCATATCCGGCAACGGCAGCTTCGACCAGTTCGAGCCGGAGCCGGTCATCCATCAGGTCGTCGCGTTTCTTTAGCGGGTTATGAGGCGTGATAACAAACCACAGTTCGTCCAACCCCGCAAACTCACACAGCCAGTTGGCCAGGGCCAAATGACCGATGTGAACCGGGTTGAAAGAACCGGAAAAGATTCCGGTTTTCAGTTTGTTGTTTTCCTTTACCGTTGTTTCTTCCACATTATAAAGTTGAATGCCTGTACGCCGAATACGAGTCCGGTTGCAAATGCAATGAGATATTCTTTATAAATGAGGCCTGCAATGCAGGTTCCCAATGCCGCGATTCCGGTCAGTGCGAAAATATATCCCCATTTACGTGATAATTGTCTGTTGTTATTCATTCTTTAGACAGAAAATCTTTTATAACTTCCACTGCTTCGGCCTGTGCTGTCGCAAGGTCGTCGTTTACGATGCAGACATCGAAATGAGGAATAAATCCCAGTTCGAATTCCGCTTTTGCGATACGGCTGTCGATCACTTCGGGAGCATCCGTACCACGACCTTCCAGACGTTCACGCAGATGGGCGATGCTGGGCGGCTGGATAAATACTGAAAGAGCACGGTCACCATAAAACTTTTTGATGTTGCATCCGCCGACAACGTCCACATCGAATATAACGTTGTTGCCTTCGTTCAGTTGGCGTTCCACTTCACTTTTCAATGTGCCGTAGTATTTATCGGTATATACTTCCTCATATTCCAGAAAATCACCGGCAGCGATACGGGCCCGGAATTCGTCGGGAGTCAGGAAATAATATTCCACACCGTTCTGTTCTGTTCCGCGCGGTGCACGGCTTGTTGCCGAGATAGAGAAATGCAGGTTCAGGTTCTGTTTTAGCAGATGGTTGATGATGGTTGATTTACCTGAGCCTGACGGGGCGGAGAATATAATTAATTTACCAGCCATATTATAATACGTTTAGTACCTGTTCCTTGATTTGTTCCAGTTCGTCTTTCATCTGAACGACAATTTTCTGCATTTCCGCATGGTTGCTTTTCGAACCGAGCGTGTTGATTTCGCGGCCCATTTCCTGAGCGATGAAACCGAGCTTTTTGCCTTGTCCGTGTCCGTCTTTCATCGTGCTGATGAAATATTTCAGATGGTTGTCGAGGCGGTTCTTTTCTTCGTTCACATCCAGTTTTTCGATGTAATAGATCATTTCCTGCTCGAAGCGGTTCTTGTCGTAATCCTGGTTGGCTACCTTTTCGAGGTTATCCATGATACGGGCTTTGATCTTTTCGATGCGTTCGCCTTCATATTCTTCCACTTCGGTCAGCAGGCGGGCGATATTACCGATTTTGTCTTCAAATAACTTTTGCAGCATGGCGCCTTCCTGGATGCGGAAGTCACAAAGATGTTTGATGGCTCCCTTTACCGCATTGAAAACAACTTCCCATTCGCTTTCGTCTACTTCTACAATTTCAGATTTGATAACGTCCGGCATTTTTAGTAATGTCTGGAACCAGTCAGCCGGAAGTGCAATATTCAGTTTTTCTGCAATATCCTTAACCTGGCTGTAATAACTTTCAAAAGCGGTAAGGTTGATCTGGGTAGGAGTATCTTTTCCTATATATTCGATATAAATGCTGAAATCGACCTTACCCCGTTCAAGCGACTGAAGCAGCTGGCTACGGATTTGCATTTCCTTATCTTTGTAGATAGAAGGGATGCGGGTTGATAAATCCAGTTGTTTGCTGTTGAGTGCTTTTATTTCTACGGTTACCTTTTTTGAAGGAAGTTCGGCTGTAACCTTACCGAATCCAGTCATTGATTGTATCATTGTTCTAAAAATTTGTGCAAAGATAGCTTATTCAGTTGATAGTTGACAGTTGACAGTTGATAATTCTTCGTCCTGATAGAGAAAAAGTTCGTTATTTTCTCATTCGTATAAAGACGTTTTTGTACTTTTGCGACCAATTAATCCGGTTGATGAACAGCGGAGTTCTATTGAAAAATATCTGTCACTTGTCAACCGTCAACTGTCAACTATTATGTCTTGTATTTTAAATATTGAAACATCGACCTCGGTGTGTTCCGTCGCTTTATCGGCTGATGGTGAGGTGCTTTTTGAAAAGAGTTCGTTTGAAGGTCCGTCGCATGCTGCTTTGTTGGGTGTTTATGTGGAAGAGGCTATTGCGGTGACCAAAGAAAAAGGATTGAAGCTGGATGCAGTAGCTGTCAGCAGCGGTCCGGGATCTTATACCGGATTGCGTATCGGCGTATCGGTCGCCAAAGGTTTGTGTTTCGGTTACGGCATACCTCTGATCAGTATCCCTACGCTGGAAGTGTTGGCTGTTGCCGCATTGGAACAGCAAAATAATGCGTCCGACTGTTTGTATTGCGCCATGCTCGATGCCCGTCGGATGGAGGTGTATGCAGCTATCTATGATGTTAATTTGAAGACGGTTCGCGAAACGTCTGCTGATATTGTAGATGCAGAAACTTATGCTTCCTGGCTGGAAAAAGGGAAAGTTTGTTTCTTTGGGAACGGTGCAGCCAAATGTCGGGAGGTGATTACTTCTCCGAATGCGCTCTTTATTGATAATATCCACCCGCTGGCTGTTAATATGATAACCTTGTCTGAAAAAGCATTTGCCGGAAGTCGGTTTGAGGATGTCGCTTATTTCGAGCCGTTCTACCTGAAAGAATTTCAGGCAACAATCGCTAAGAATAAGGTGTTGGGATGATAGCGTTTTGAAAGCTATCATCCGGTGAAGATTGTTAGCAGGAAGCTATTTCTTCACACTTAACCAAATCCCAACCCCGGAATTGAAGCAGTATCAAATGAAGTGTTGTGTCTTGGGCCAACTGTAAAGCGATTTTGTCTTTACTGTATTGTAATAGTTGGCGGCGTCCTTCTTCTGCTTGCGTTTCGAGTTCCGTGTCGGTGGTGGTACGTCCAGCGTACTTTAACTCCAATATGTAGCTGTGTCCGATATCGGGATACCGCTTTTTGTCAGGTAATAAAAAGAAATCGCAGTAACCGTAATTCATTTCCAGTTCCGGTTCTACCAGATAATAAGAAGCGAGTGCCAGATATGCCTTCAGAAAACCTTGCAGATTTCTTTCTCCTTCCATAGCATCACGTACGGAAGAGTTTTCACGATAGGCAAGGGCGATGGATTCGAAAAACGGTTTCCATTGGCCGTCGTAAGCGAAGTCGTCTATTAAATCTTTCAGATGAGAAAGGTTTATTGTATGAAACTGTTGATAATAATCGCGCAGGAAACCAAAGTATTGTTCACGTACGCAATTATTGGGGATACACATTTTTAATAGTTTTCCGTGTGTACCGCACATAGTAAGCAGTCCGTAGTAATAAAGTAGACTTCGGAAATTATCGATATCCATTACTTTTTCAGCCGGGAAAGAGGTGTGCAAGTCGACTAGCACTTCTCCTTTTGCGACAATATCTTTGATAGTATTCATACAGCTATCTTCGTGTAAACTTTTATGGTTGATACCGGTTAGCTTTTTTAGTTTGCTGTAATTTATGCAAATATTTTTGTCTACCATCTCTTCCGGGGCACGGTGGAAATTTACCTGATTGTGTAAATAATACAAAATCATGTCACAATTGAACACCCGGTCACTATCCAATGCCATTCGTGCGAAACAATAATTATTATACCACGGTTTCATTTCTGCGATCATTGTATCTATGTCTCCTGTCAGCATATCGTTTTGCCGGTAATAATGAAACATTTCACGAACATCTGTTTCATCGAATCCCATCATTGCGTTAAAAGTTTCGTCAGTCGAGATATTCCAGTCGATGTTATAACCGCTCGATAAATCATCCAAAGTGATAGGACTGACCCCCATCAGGAAAATCCGGTCGAACATCCCTTTGAACTGTTTAAAGTATTCCCTGTAGAAACCGCTGGCATGTGTTAGGTCGTGAAACATTTTCTGTCCGTGTTCACTCAGTATGACGTTTGTGAAGTTGTCATATTCGTCTACGATAAGATAAAGCGGATACCCTTTTTCTTTTGCTTTTATCTCGATGTACGACAGTTTTGCTTTGGCACTTGCTATATTTTCGATCGTAGCTTTATAATCGGCATCGTAATAGGATGCATATTCATGTGCGAACTGATTGATGATCAGACCGCAATAGTCGTTGAAGCTGGTCATCATATCGGTTCCCGGTTGCGAACAACCGGCTTTTGAGAAATCGAAGTAAAGCACCTGAAAGCGGTTGCGCTGGTCGGTCGGGTGGCTGCCAATCCATAAATCGCCGAAATACTTTTCGAAATTATCCTTTTGCAATATATCATAATAGGTACGCATCAAGCTAAGGAACAGACTTTTTCCGAATCGTCTGGGACGGATAAGAAACAAGTAGCTGGGCATCTTTTCGATCAGCGGCAGATACATCGTCTTGTCTACGTAATAAAAGTTTTCGTTTCTCAACCGTTTGAAATCAGATATTCCGTATGGTATTCCTTTTACTTGGCTCATGTTGGATACTTTTTAAGATATAGAGACAAAGTTAGTTTATTCCGGCAAATAAAACAATGTTTGAGAAAGTATTCCAGCTTTGTGTTTTACAGTCTATTATTATATGAATTGCGTATGAGAGTATGGTGCTAAATCATTTGTAATCGGATGAATATTTGTCAACTATGATAGTATGGCAGTAGGTTTCGTATTTTACTCATAGATCTTTTTAAACCAAAGACTTGTTTCTGTTGTTTTATGCTCATATAAAACAAAATCAGAATTACGAAGGTATGAAAAAGAAAAATCTATGGTTGATCATCGGGGTTATTATTGCGATTGTCCTTTTGATGGTATGGTTGTTTGTGGGGACGACATTGGAAGAAGTAACTAATCCGGAAACAAATCCGATGGAGGTCGAACAAAATGTATAAAAAGTTGACAGTTGATAAGTGACAGTTGACAGATTTAGAAAAGATTCTATTTATCTGTCACTTGCCATCTATCAACTGTCACTTGTTTTATTATCCTAAGAATCCTAACAGGATACCGGCTGCTACAGCAGAACCGATTACACCTGCTACGTTCGGACCCATGGCGTGCATCAACAGATAGTTGGTCGGGTCATATTCCAGACCTACAACCTGAGAGATACGTGCTGAGTCGGGAACGGCAGATACACCGGCATTACCGATAAGCGGATTGATCTTGTTGCCTTGTTTCAGGAACAGGTTGAAGAACTTAACGAACAATACACCGGCACAGGTTGCAATCACGAATGACAACGCACCTAAACCGAAGATCTTGATAGAGTTCAGTGTCAGGAACTGAGTTGCCTGTGTAGAAGCACCTACTGTGATACCTAACAGGATGGTGATTGTATCGATCAGCGGACCGCGGGCTGTTTCAGCCAGACGACGGGTTACACCACTTTCTTTCAACAGGTTTCCGAAGAACAACATACCCAGCAAGGGCAGACCTGAAGGTACAAGGAAGCAAGTCAGCAACAGACCTACGATCGGGAAGATGATCTTTTCTGTAGAAGAAACGGCTCTCGGCGGTTTCATACGGATCAGACGTTCTTTCTTTGTTGTAAGCAGTCTCATGAACGGCGGCTGGATAATAGGTACCAACGCCATATATGAGTAGGCTGACACCGCAATAGCACCCATCAGGTTAGGGGCCAGCTTGGAAGACAGGAAGATAGCCGTAGGACCGTCAGCACCACCGATAATACCGATAGCACCGGCCTGGTTCGGTTCGAATCCCATCTGAAGAGCGATAATATAAGCACCGAAGATACCGAACTGGGCGGCAGCACCGATCAACATCAGCTTTGGATTGGAAATCAAAGCGGAGAAGTCGGTCATCGCCCCGATACCGAGGAAGATCAACGGCGGATACCATCCGGAGGTTACCCCTTGATAGAGGATGTTAAGTACAGACCCTTGTTCGTAGATACCTACCTGAAGCCCTGCATCTTTAAAAGGAATGTTACCGATCAGGATACCGAATCCGATAGGGATCAGCAACATGGGTTCAAATTCATATTTAATCGCAAGGAATATAAAGAGCAAACCAACCAATATCATAATGATATGGCCCGGAGTTGCATTATATACTCCTGTATAGGTGAGGAACAACTGTAGGTTGTCACCCAGGAATGATAAAAAACTCTCTTGCATACTCTTATCCGATTACGACGAGATCAGCACCTTCCAGTACGGAGTCTCCCTTATGTACTTTAATTTCAATAATCTTACCGTCGCGGTCAGCGTTGATGTTGTTTTCCATCTTCATAGCCTCGAGGATAAGTAAAGTTTGTCCTCTCTTCACAGTGTCGCCTACATTGCATTTGATTTGCAGGATAACACCTGGAAGCGGAGTTTTAACGGCGCCCTGGGTTGTAGATGCTGCCGGACGAGTAACAACCGGTTCGCCGCTGGCTGTAGTAGGAGCCTGTGCCGGGCGTTTGAGTGTAACCATTTGTTTTTTCGCCGGTTTCTCCATTTTTACATTATAAGGAGTACCGTTTACTTCTACTTCAGCGATATCGTCGACCACTGAATTGATGTGTACTTTATATACGTTACCGTTGATGGTATATTTAAAACTTTTCATTCTTGTTTGTTTTTAGAGATAATCACTTTCTGGGAGTTTCACGTAAACTATAGATCTTAGAACTCCATGGAGAATATGCACGGCGAACTTTGCGGATTGTAAGCACTGTATGTTCGATGTCGTGATTGTCATCACTCATTTCATACAAAGCTGTAGCGATTGCTGCAAAAACTTCGCCCGAAACTTCGTCCGGTGTATTTACATTAACAGGTGCCCCTGCTTTCTGAGCATTACGTTTGCTGGCTGCGATAGCTGCTTTTCCGACTTGTTTGAAGATCAGGAAAAGAAGGAGCAAGCCTAGAAAAACAACAGCCATAGCTGTAATAGTCATACCGATACCCAAAGAGTCATTTGTCTTAAAGTTTTCGATCTTTTCGTTAGAATCTAACGTCAGGTTGTTTGTGCTGGGAGTCACTTTTGTGAGTTGTGCCCATTCTTCTTTTCCGTCAATAATTCTACCATAGCTAACATCCGGTTTTTGTGCAGCCGGAATTGTTATTTCGTCGATCAAGGATTTACCATCGGCGTCATAAAGTGCTATATAATTTTCTTTTGACGGGTCTAACGTGAAATTGACATGAAAAGTACCACGGTTAGGTTCACCATCCGCCCAGAACAGAGTGTGTTGATGGGGGGGGATCTGAGTTAGTACGTCACCCTTGGGGATCGGATATTTTTTAGGATTGTTCTTGTCGTCTGTCAAGAAACAACCTGCAATATTAACCGTTCCGGCAGAAGTATTGAATAATTCTATCCAGCCGTGACGTTTGCCATAGTCGTCAACGAAATTATCTTCGTTGATGACCAGCACTTCATTTATTCGCATGGAGGTTGCACGCTGTGCCTGTGCCCCGAATGATACGAGCAGGATGAACAGCAGCAATACTCCAAATCTTTTGTTAGTCATATTCATTTTCCTGTTTTAAGAATTATAGAGGCAGATTGTCATGTTTCTTAGCAGGATTGCTTAACTTTTTCGTCTGCAATTGTTGTAAAGCACGAATGATACGGAAACGGGTATTACGCGGTTCGATCACATCGTCGATATAACCGTATTGAGCTGCGTTGTACGGGTTTGCGAATGCTTTCTTGTATTCTGCTTCTTTTTCGGCTGTTGCTTTTGCAGGATCTTCGGATGCGGCAACTTCTTTTGCGAAGATAACTTCTACAGCACCGCTCGGGCCCATAACTGCGATTTCTGCTGTCGGCCATGCGTAGTTCATATCGCCACGCAGGTGTTTAGAACTCATCACGCAGTAAGCACCACCGTAAGATTTACGCAATGTAACAGTGATTTTAGGCACAGTTGCTTCGCCGTAAGCGTAAAGCAATTTGGCTCCGTGAAGGATTACACCATTGTATTCCTGGCCTGTTCCCGGAAGGAATCCCGGTACGTCTACCAATGTTACCAAAGGAATGTTGAAAGCGTCGCAGAAGCGAACGAAGCGGCCTGCCTTACGGGAAGCGTTGCTGTCCAGACAGCCTGCCATTACTTTCGGCTGGTTAGCTACGATACCAACAGACTGGCCGTTGAAACGTGCGAAACCAACAATAATATTTTTAGCATAATCAGCATGTACTTCCAGGAATTCGTTGTTGTCAACGATTGTGCCGATTACTTCATACATGTCATATGACTGGTTAGCGTTGTCAGGAATGATGTCGTTCAATACATCGTCCAGACGGTCGATCGGGTCTTTGCATTCGATCAGCGGAGTTTCTTCCAGGTTGTTCTGCGGAAGGAAGCTGAGCAATTTGCGGATCAGTTGCAGACCTTCTTCTTCTGTGTCGACAGCGAAATGGGCAACACCCGATTTGGTTGTGTGTACGCTTGCGCCACCCAGTTGTTCCTGAGTTACGTCTTCACCGGTAACGGTTTTTACTACTTTCGGACCTGTCAGGAACATGTAGCTGGTACCACGTGTCATGATGTTAAAGTCAGTCAGCGCCGGAGAATAAACTGCGCCACCTGCACACGGACCGAAGATACCTGAAATCTGAGGTACAACACCGGATGCAAGGATATTACGCTGGAAGATTTCAGCATATCCTGCCAGAGCGTTAACGCCTTCCTGGATACGTGCTCCACCTGAGTCGTTCAAGCCGATGACAGGGGCACCCATCTTCATGGCCTGATCCATTACCTTACAAATCTTCATGGCCAGTGATTCTGACAAAGCTCCTCCGAATACGGTGAAGTCCTGTGCGAAGATGTAGACCAAACGGCCGTCGATCGTACCATATCCGGTTACGATACCATCACCCAGGAATTTTGTTTTTTCAATACCGAAGTTAGTACAACGGTGCTGAACGAACATATCAAACTCCTCGAAACTACCTTCGTCAAGCAACATGGCGATACGTTCGCGTGCTGTGTACTTGCCTTTCTTGTGCTGAGATTCGATTCTTTTTTCTCCACCACCTAAACGGGCTTGTTCGCGAAGAGCGATAAGCTCTTTTACTTTTTCAAGTTGGTTACTCATTGTATTTCTGATTTGTTGTTAGAAATGAACTGATTAATTATTTTTTACCCGGCATGCAAAGTTCAGTCAATACGCTGCAAGTTGATTTCGGGTGAAGGAATGCAATGTTCAGACCTTCTGCACCACCGCGGGGAGCTTTGTCGATCAGTTTGACACCTTTTGATTCAGCTTCGTCCAATGCAGCCTGTACATCAGGTACAGCAAATGCGATATGGTGAATACCTTCGCCTTTCTTTTCGATGAATTTGGCGATAGTGCTGTCTTCGCTGGTCGGTTCAAGTAATTCGATTTTTGTTTGGCCTACTTTAAAGAACGCAGTCTTTACTTTTTGGTCAGCAACTTCTTCGATGTTGTAGCATTTCATGCCTAAAATTTCTTCATAATACGGCAGACAAGCTTCGATGCTTTTTACTGCAATTCCCAGATGTTCAATATGTGTAATTTCCATGTCAATAAGAATTTAATAATTGATAAATGCTTTTTGTTTTGATGGCAAAGGTACATTCTTTTTGAAGAATCAAGAAATATTTCATTAATAATAATTTGCCAATTTGCCAATATGCAAAATTGCCAATGAAAGCCTTGACTTCTCATTGGCAAATCCTGTTTTTTATCGGCATATTGGCAAATTATCTTATTGGCATATTTTTAGAAATCGACAATCAGTCGTGCATTGAGTTGTCGGCCTGTCAGGTAATTCGGTACAGCATATTGCTGGTTGTCGATGTTGGTGATCCAGTAATAGGAACTGACATTTTTTATATCGAACAGGTTAAATACGTCCACTCCGATCCAGATATTTTTCAGGTGACGAAAGACTCCGCGGTCCATGATCGCATCGGTTCCTCCGGCCAGCTGGTAAGAGAAACCGAGGTCGACACGTTTGTAGGCCGGCGTGCGGAAAGTACTCTTCACATCTTCGTATTTCGTGCGTGGTGCAATAAAAGGAAGTCCGCCGGAGAGGACGCCTTTCAGATTCAGTTTTACACGTTTGTATCCGGGAAAATAATCCTGAAAGAATAACGATACGTTATATCCCTGGCTGTTGGGCATGGGAACGGTTACCATGTCACGGATTGTTTGCTCTGCTTTCATAAGCGAGAAGCTGATCCATGAATCGGTTCCGGGTACAAATTCACCGAAGAATTTAACATCGATACCCATTGCATGGCCTTTGGCACAGTTCTCTCCGTAGTACCGGATCTTTACGTTGTCGACGGTGTAAGGAATCAGGTCGTCCAGTTTCTTGTAATAGAGGTCGGCACTGACTTTAAAGTTACGGTCGGCTGCCCGGAACGTATAATCGCCACCGAGAATGAAATGGATGGAACGTTGCGATTTGATATCCTTGTTCAGTTCGATAATATCATTGCCTGCGGCATCCTGCACGGTGGTTCGTAATTCTTTATAGAACGGTGACTGGTAGTAGATACCTGTCGCTGCACGAAAGGTCAGATTCTGATCGAAATTAGGGATAAAACCTAAAGAAACGCGTGGGCTGAAAATGAATTCTTTGTTATAGCTCCAGTAGCTTCCGCGGATACCGCCGATGAGTGTGAACATACCTTGCTTGGTACGGAACTTGAAAACGTCCTGCAAATATCCCGATATCCGGGTAGTCGACAAATCATTGTCCGAATAAAGATTGGAGATCACGTTTACCCCGTTCCCTGTTTGAGGAAGTGAGTAACCTGCCGAGTCGCGTTTTTCCCATTCGCTGATGCGGTCGTTTATCTTTTCCATCTGTACGGTGGCTCCCCATTTCAGCGTGTTGTTTTTGATCTTGCTACTGCCGTAATGTCCCACATTCATGATGGTTGAACTTAAACGGTTGCGGGCATGCTCATGGTAGCGGGCTATTTCAAGGGCATTCTGGTTATTGTCGTTTTCTGTTGT
>PPYF01065523.1_pt1 | contig 20887 bp, 9 predicted proteins | sample 1559871 | NCBI WGS metagenome assembly PPYF01 (sample SAMN08240021, study PRJNA423297) | Human gut metagenome, whole genome shotgun sequencing project.
GGATACGGCGGTGTATAAGCTCATCACGACCAAACCGGGTGAGGCAACCGCAGAGAAATGATTTTGCATAAAGAAAAGGTGGGTCGAAGCCCGCCTTAGAGTCAGTGGCAGTTTAGTACTGCCAGATATTGTTTTCTAAATCACGCAGACGCGCTTTGTAGTCGTTAATAAGCGCCTGCGTGTTTTCTGTATCGGGAAAGCTGACAATATAGCCATCCTCGGATTCATGAAAGCCGACAAGACCCGCAAGCCCTGCCATCTCCGCAACCTTAACCAAGGTGTGGTAATCATACTCACTGTTGTTTATATGTAAAATCATGGGGTTCTCCTAACTGCTGCTGTTTGTTGCGGATCTGTTCGACAAACTGGAATTTCATAAACGCATTTGCTTCTTAAATGCAAACATTCCCTCATTGCCATCGCCGACAAAATCGTCCGGTGTATCCGGCATAGGGTGTTTTTCATTAAAAAATTCTGTAATATGAAAGCCGCAGACATTCACATAAAAATGAATATTGCGCTTATCAAAGTACGGCGTACAGGTTTCCCATACTTTCGTGTTTGGATACCGGAGCCAAAGCTGCCAAGTGAGGCTGTTGTGATGTTTGATCAAGCAGTGTGATCCTAAAAAAGCATAATTCTTATTCAAGCAAGCACTTGATTTATTTTACGGAGTCTGATATGCTATTATAGGAAACACTGGATAATGCACAGAAATGGGGGATTATGTTTTGAGGGAAGAAAAGAAAGCCGAAAAGAGGAAGGATCTTGTAGGCATCTGCCTTGACTGCTTTGTCGAAAAGGGACTGACCGTTGCCACGACAAAGGCCCTCTGTAAGGCGGCAAAACTGCAAAACGGCGGCATCTACTATTACTTCTCCACCAAAGAGGAAATCGTTCTTGCCTGCGCCGAGGAAGCGATCAGTCGAATTGAAAAAGCTGCGTTTGCCATCGTGTTTGAAGATATTAGTGACATCAAAAGCATGATGGATCATCTCGGTGAGCTGGCGGATAAAATGTCGCCTACCATGCGCTTTCTGGTCAGCGTATGTGTGTCGCGCGAATACGGAGAAAAGGTAAAGCCTTCCCTTGTGCGGCTCGCGGCAAGATACCCTTATTACACGGGCAGGATTGCGGAGATCCTCGACTGCACCGACGAAGAGGTTGCGCCGTTCGTTCATCTGTCGATCCTTGCCATCAACAATTATATGATCTTTGCCGAGCGAGCGCTGTTTGACCCACAAATCGAAGCGGTCAAAAAAGAGCTTTCAAGGCTTGCAGAAAGAAAGGGGCGGAATAATCGATAGTTTACCATAAAGAGAAAATCACAAACGACTTCATAGTCAATCCATACGCACAAACCGTTCCGAGGCGATGACCAAAACAGAAAAGAATCATAGGAGGACAACATGAAAAAGATACTTGCAATTCTACTATCGCTGCTTACGCTGCTTTCCTGTGGGCTTCTTTCCGCCTGCTCTGCCGAAAAAACGCAGCCGGATACATTGGATACTGAAACCGTGTGGGAAACGGTCAGCGAAGCATACATCTATGCGTTCCCGCTGGTGCTGACCGACGCAACCAAAACATTATCGACCAATACGGACGGAACCATGACTGGCCGTGCGCCCATCAATCAGTTCAACCATGCAAAAAAGCTGGCGGACGCCTCTTTCCGCACCGTTGTGACGCCGAACGTCGATACCGTCTATTCGCAGGCGTGGCTTGACATCAGTGAAGAGCCTATGGTCTTCGTTCTGCCGGAGACAGATCGCTTCTGCAATGTGCAGCTTCTGGATGCGTGGACGAACACCGCTGCCGTGCTGGACAAGGCGGGTGCTTATGCCATCGCGCTTCCCGACTGGGAGGGCGAGCTGCCCGACGGTGTGACGCGCGTGGACGTGCCCACCGCAACGATGTGGTCGATCACCCGCACGGTGCTGTCCGGGAACGAGGATCTGCCCAATGTCTATGCCATTCAGGAGCAGATGCAGCTCCTGCCGCTTTCGGCTTATGTACAGGGAGGCAAGTATGCCGCACCGCAGGGAGCTTATAAAGAGGAAAATGACTTTGTTCCCGTGAACAAGGTGCTTTCCATGACGCCAGCAGAGTTTTTCAATACAGCGAACGCTCTGATGCAGGTCAACCCGCCCGCCGATGCGGATGAGGAGCTGCTGAAGAAGCTCTCCGTCATCAATGTGGGCGCGGGCAAGACCTTCGACGCCGCCCTCCTGGGCGAAGGAGCTGCCGAGCGCTGGACGCAGATGCTTCAGGGGCTTCGCGCCACGCTTGCCGCCGACGGCGCGAAGTATGCGCAGAAACTCGGTCAGTGGATCTATTACGGCAAGCCCATCGGCGACTTCGGCACGGAGTACACCTACCGCGCGATGGTAGCGCTGGTGGGGCTTGGCGCCAACACCGTGGACGTGGCGATCTATCCCAAGACCACGGTGGATGAGAACGGCGCAGCGCTGACCGGAGAAAAGACGTATACGCTCCATTTTGAAACCCTTCCTCCCACGCTGGAAGGCGGCTTCTGGTCCGTGACCGCCTACGGAGAGGATGATTTCCTCATTGACAATTCCATCGACCGCTACTGCATCAACGACCGGTCCGACTTCAAGCTGAATGCGGACGGCACGCTGGATATTATCCTGTCCAAGGATGCACCGGAAGACACCTCTAACTGGCTGCCTGTTTCCGATGGGGAATTTCATCTGTTCATGCGGATCTATGTACCGGATATGACAGCACTGGATAGCTGGCAGCCACCTGTTATCCGCGAACAATAAGGAAATGGAGAAAGAATGGCTATGAAACGTATTGCAGCAATGCTTCTTGCATCGGTACTGCTGCTGTACTGCGTCGGCTGTGCGCAGGATGGGCGCAAAGAGCCGGGCGCGGAAAAGGCAGACCTGGGTCTGACCGCCGAGGTCAAGCCCGCCACAGACTTTACGGCAAAGGCAAATGCCGCCGTCTACGATGAACTTGACTTCGATGATAAGCAGGAATATGAATTCGCCACCCGCGGACTGATCGACGCGCCGGAAACACTGGAACTGAAGGAAGAGGATGGGACGATCCTCTGGAGTCAGGAAGCCTATGCGTTCCTGGATGATTACGAAAAAGCGCCTGACAGCGTGAATCCCAGCCTCTGGGAGAACACGAAGAACAATCACGCCTATGGACTTTTTGAAGTGACGGATGGCATCTATCAGGTCCGCGGCTATGACATGGCAAACCTCACTGTTGTCAAGGGCAATACCGGCTGGATCGTCTTTGACACGCTGATGAGCGTGGAGTGCAGTCAGGCTGCCATGCAGCTGATCGAAAAGAATCTTGGTAAATTCCCGGTCAAGGCCGTCATCATCTCTCATTCCCACGCCGACCATTTTGGCGGCATCGCTGGCGTGATGGCGAAAGAGGATAAGGCAGACGAGACACTTTCTATTGAAGACCAGCTCGCCAGCGGCAAGATCCCCGTGATCACGCCTGTGGGCTTCACGGAGCACTCCGTGAAGGAAAATGTCTACGCCGGTAAGGGTATGGGCCGCCGCAGCAATTATCAGTATGGCATCCTTCTGACCCCCGGCGTGACCGGCAAGCTGGCGCAGGGCATCGGCATGGGACAGTCCACCGGAACGGTCTCGTTCATGACGCCCAGCTATGAAATCACGCAGTCCGGCGAAAAGCTGACGATCGACGGTGTGGAGCTGGAGTTCCAGCTCACGCCGGGTACGGAAGCGCCCGCCGAAATGAACACGTGGCTGCCCCAGCACAAGGCGCTGTGGATGGCGGAAAACTGCACCGGCACACTCCACAATCTCTACACACTGCGCGGCGCGGAGCTGCGCGACGGCGCGGCATGGGCAAGCTATATCACCGAGGCCATCTCCCTTTACGGCAAGGAGGCGGAGGTCACCTTCCAGTCCCACAACTGGCCGCACTGGGGCAATGACGTGGTGAACGACTACATGGTCAACACAGCTGCCGTGTATAAGTACATCAACGACCAGACCCTGACCTATATCAATCAGGGCTACACCAGCGACGAGATCTCCAACATGATCGAGTTGCCGGAAGCACTCAACAAGATCTGGTACACCCGCCAGTACTACGGGACCGTCGCCCACAACGCCAAGGCGGTCTACCAGAAGTTCATGGGCTGGTATGACAGCAACCCTGTCAACCTGAACCCCCTCATGCCCAGCGACAGCGCAAAAAAATGGGTGGAGTACCTGGGGGATGTTGACAAGGTCCTGCAAATGGCAAAGGCGGATTTTGACAAGGGTGAATATCAGTGGGTCGCCGAGGTCACAAACACCATCGTCTTTGCCGATCCGACGAACACCGATGCGCGGCTTCTGTGCGCCGATGCACTGGAGCAGCTGGGGTATCAGGCGGAGTCCGGCCCGTGGCGCAACGAATATCTGACCGCCGCACAGGAGCTGCGCCATGGAAACGCCAATTTTACCGCCTCCACCAAGTCTACCGGCGACATGGTCAAAGCTCTCTCCGCACCCATGCTGTTTGACTACATGGCCATTGTCATGGACAAGCAGGCGCTGGCTGACCGCGACTTCACCATGAACGTGATCCTGCCTGACGTGGGCGAACAGCACATGCTCCGCGTGAAGAACGGTGTGTTGCTGGTCTATGCAGATACCCTGTCTGATGATGCGGACGTGTCCATCACCTGCCCGAAAAACGCGCTCTTTGCGATCCTGACCAACAATCAGGAAACGGTTGCAAAGGCCGTCAAGGTCGAGGGCAGCGCAGAGCTGCTGACGCTGATGATGGAGAATATGAACCAGCTCCCGATTACCGGGACCAACCCCTTCAACATCATCGAGCCGTAACGGCTTCACGGGGCGGTCCGTGGGAAGACCGCCCCGCTTGAGAGAAAACAGCAAGATGCTTTCAACGCAAATCAAAAGCTGTCTGTTTCTGTTGGAAACAGACAGCTTTTGCAACCTTACGGTTGCCCTGCACACCCGAATCTGTCAGCCAACAGTAGAAAGTTGAATTACTTCCTTATCACTGTTAAGCTGAAATGCACCCCTGACCAGTATAAACGCCTGATGCAGGAGCGCAGCGCCGCCAATCGTGAGGAGCGCTGAGTATGGAGTACAAGCGCAAGCGGCTGATACGCGCGGCATTGCAAAAAGCCGAAACCAAAAGAAAGCAGCTGGCGCGGCAGGCGGAATCGGCAGCAGCTACCGAACAGCAGACGCCGGAAGAATACGCCCAGACGGTTGTTTCCGAAAAAACCGCACACACGGCAGAGAACCTTCAAAGCAAGGCGCTGGACACAGGACGAATCAGCTACCGTCAGTTCCGAATTTTGCAGGAAAAGCGCCAGCGTATGCCAACCACACACGCCGCCCAGCCCGCTGAAACAGAAAATACCCCCTTGGGGCAATCCGCTGACAAGAGAGAAACCTTCAAGCGCCAGCGCTTTCGGCAAAGGGCGCTGGATAAGCGGGAGATCAAAACGCCCGATTCCTACCGTGACAAAATGCAGGCGCTGAAACGTCAACACCTCACGCGCGAAACGGTGCGCCGCCATCTGCAAAAGCAGGCGGGCGGCACGGTGCTTGGCAGCGGCGTCAGACTGCCCGACACCGTCCCTGTCTTTTCCGGTGGCGGCATCAAGCAAGCCGCGCTGGGCAGAGTTCGCACGGTGTTACAAGCTGCGTGGCTGCGGCTGAAAGCGGTGCTGGCGCACACGATACGCCGCGCAGCCGGTTCTCTGTTGGCGCTGCTTGGCGCAGGCGGCGTGGTGCTGTTGATGGCGATGGTCATAGGCGCGGCTGCGGCGGTGATCGGCTCACCGATGGGCATTTTGTTTGCCGATGAATCCGGTGACCCGAACAGCATCCGCATTGCCGGAATCGTTGCGGAAACTAATGCCGACTTCGGCACGGCAATCAACGACATTGTGTCGGCGCACCCGGAATGCAGCGAAACCACGATGGAATACGACTACGAGGACGGTCACACTTGGGCGAGCTACTGGCCCGAAGTGCTGGCCGTCTTTGCTGTGCAGAACAACCTGAACAACGACGGCGATGTGGTCGTCATAGACGAAAGCAAGAAGCGGTTGATTCAGGACACCTTTTGGGCGATGCACGAAATAGATGCCGAGGTGGAGGAAGTGACCGCCACGCTGGAACCGACCGAAGACGAACCCGACCCGGAGCCGGTCACGGAGCACATTCTGCACATCACGGTCAGCAGCAAATCGGTGGACGCGCTGGCAGATTTGTACCACTTTACGCAAGACCAACGGGACATTTTGCACCAGCTGTTATCCGAGGAAATGCGCCCCAGCCTGCTTGCCCTGTGCGGCGGGATCGCTGTTGCGGACGGTGAATTGTGCTGGCCGCTGCCGGGGCACACCTATATATCCTGCCACTTCGGGGAAGTGGACGCTTTTGGCAGTGCCGGGCATCGCGGCACGGATATTCCCGCGCCGGAGGGTACGCCAATCTTGGCTGCCCACAGCGGCACGGTACTGGTCAGCGGCTGGAACGACAGCTACGGCAATCAGGTGTTGCTGGATAACGGCGCTGGACTTTCCACGCGGTATGCCCATATGACGCAAACTGCCGTTACCGCAGGGGAAGCGGTAACGGCAGGGCAGGTGATTGGGTATGTGGGCAGCACAGGCGACAGCACCGGCAACCACCTGCATTTTGAGGTAATGCAGGGCGGGGTTCGGGTTGATCCGCTGAGTTTGGTGTGTTAAATGTTTTCGCCCCAAAAGCCTTGAGCATAAAGCGCCAAGGCAAGTCGAAGGCTGCCATTGCACAAAATCATTCCTGTTTCTTTGCCACAACGACAAATCTTCCCTCGTCTGTGTGGTAACTGCAGGTGGAAAGTGTAAGCAGCTGTTCCCCATACTGCGCATTTACTCCGGTGTCATACAGCGCCGCTTTTTGCACCTGCTCCACATAGGTTGCAAAGTCCGCCTCGTTCGACAGGTCGGCGTATTGGTAATACCGAAACACCCTGCTATCCTCTTGGCTGTAAACCTGTGAATAAAATGCCGCCATTACCGTGTAATCCGCACATCCGGTTGCGGTATTCAGCGTAATGGTGGGGTGTGCCTCGCAGTAGGCAGGCTTTGCATAGGCTTGCAGCGAGCCGAACATGGTTCCATCCTTCATATAATGGCCATAGATGATGTAGTTGCCGCAGCCGTCGTAACATCTGGCGTCCAAAAACGGTACGCCGCGCAGTGAATAAGCCCCCTCAAAATCTCTGCGAAGATAATACTCCGGTTCCTCAGGCGTGTGCATGACAGGATAGCTCAACGCCGTGTCGTTAATTTTTATCCATCCCCAAAAGTCCGGGTTCTTTTCCTTCAGGGCGTTATATTCCTGCGCCGCGTTTTTCTTTGCGGACTGCTCGGTCTGTACGGCTGCGGTCTTGGAGTTTTCTCCGCCATGGTTATTTGCCTGCTCTGTTATCCTTTCAAGCGCACGAAATGCCTGCTGCTGCCGCACACCTTCCCCATAATAGGTCAACAGCATTCCCGCAGACAGCAGAAACACAAGTGTGAAAACAGCCATCATAAGGGTGCTTACGATTTGCTTTTTCATCTTGTCTCCTTCGTTCTTTGCTGTCCGCTGACAGCACCACACTAATTATATAAATTATGGGGTGAAATGCTCGAATTGTCAAGTGCTTTTTTCGGGAGAATATATCGTAAAGCCGAAGATAAGCGCGCTGCACGGCCCCTTCAAAAGGACCAAATTTCATACTTTGGGATGATTTACTTTTCCCCTTCGGATGATATAATTTAACTATTATAGTATGGCATTTCCCACGTTCTTCACCCAAAAGGAGTTAAAATTGACCGGAAATATTCTGATAAAACCATCTGTGCAGCAAAAATTTGACAGCGTTATGCAAAGCGGCCGCATCCTTTTTTTCAGTGCGCCCTGCGGCTTTGGCAAAACGGCGCTGGCCAATGCGCTGCTGTGCGGGCATCGGACGCTGCGGCTGTGTGCCGATGCGCCGGATTTTACGCTGCGCACACTGCCGGAAAACTGGGATGTCCTTTTGATCGACGACTTTCAGCTTTTGCAGGAGCAGGAAACCGCGCAGGCGCTCTGTGAACTGATCCGTGCCAACCCGACGCGGCGGTTTGTGTTCCTCTCCCGCGGGGTGCCGCCGTCGTACTTGACGGCCTTCCAATACACGGGTCTTATGACCACGCTGGAGCCGGACGACCTTCTTTTTGACCGCGAGGATATACGCGGCTTTTTTGCCGCCCGCAAGGCAGCCGTGACGGAAAGCGAAATCAACGGCATCCTGAAAGAATCCATCGGCTACCCGCTGGGCGTCGCCGTTACGGCGCGGTGTATGTCCGGCGGCAAGCCGTTCGCCCCGGAAATCGTAGCGCAGGCTTACCGGGAGGTGTTCAGCTACTTCGAGGATGCCATCTATCGCCGGTTCGATCTTCCGGTGCGGCATTTTTTGCTGGATCTTGCCCCCTTTGAGCGCTTTGATTTGGAAATGGCGCGAATGGTCAGCGGCGACCCCCGCACCGGGAATCTGCTGGACTGGCTTCTGCACAACACAACGATGCTGCGTTATGACGATGTGCGGCACTTCCACTTCTGGCCGCAGTTCCGCGCCTTCCTTCTCTGGGAGATGGAAAAGGAATGCAGCGAGGAAAAGCGCCGCGCCGTTTTCAGCCGCGGGGCGCTTTACTACGAGCTGAAAGAGGATTATGCCCACGCGCTGGAATGCTACACCAAAAGCGGGGATCACGCCAAAATATCCGAGCTGCTGATCCGCAATTCCGAGCTGCACCCCGGCATGGGACATTACAGCGAGATGGAAAAGTATTACCGCGCTCTGCCGGAAAGCGAAATCTTGGCTTCGCCTTCCCTGATGCAGGGAATGAGTATGCTTTGCGCCCTGGCAATGGACTATGAAGGCTCGGAACGGTGGTATGGGGCGCTAAAGAACTTTGCCGACTGCCGTAAAAAACAGGACCCTGCCGCCAGACAGGCTCGCAGCCGCCTTGCATGGCTGGATATTTCCCTGCCGCAGCGCGGTGTGGAGGGGCTGATAAAAACAATCCCGGCCGTGTTCCGGCTGCTGACCGATAAAGAAATAACGCTGCCGTCTTTTTCCGTGACCAGTACCTTGCCCAGCATTATGAACGGCGGCAAGGATTTTTCAGAGTGGAGCAAAAAGGACGATCTTTTGTATCGGACGCTTCGCACCCCGGTAGAGGCCGTGCTGAAAAAAGACGGCGTAGGGCTGGCGGACTGCGCCGTTGCTGAAAGCAAATTTGAAAAGGGCGAAAACATCACCGAGCGTATGCTTGCGCTGATCCCGCAGGTGAGTGAGATCCAGCAAAAGGGAACGCCGGATATAGAGTTTGCCGTGAACGGGCTGCTGGCGCGCTGCCAGCTGTCCAAGGGGCAGGCGGCAGATGCCCGCCGCACGATTGAAACGCTGCGTGCCCGGTTTGAAGCGCAGGGGTTGACCCGCTTTTTGCCGAATATGGACGCGATGCTCTGCCGGATGGCACTGCACTGTGACGATCAGGACAGTGCCGACGAGTGGTACCGCACAAAAGCGCCGCGCGACCCCATGCACCTGAACGTAATGAAGCGGTATCAATACCTGACGCAAGCCATGGTTGAAATTGCGCAGAACCGCCCGGACGCCGCCCTGCTGACGCTTTCGCCGCTGGAACGCTACATACAGGGCTGCGGGCGGCATATTGACGGCATCCACCTGAACATTCTGTGCGCCCTTGCCCTGTACCGGAAAAAGGACGACGCATGGCGGGCGCGGCTTACGGCAGCGCTGGATACGGCGGCAGAGTACAGCTTTATCACGCCCGTCAGCGTGTACAGCGCCGCCGTGCTGCCCCTTTTGGAAAAGCTGAACCGGAACGATGATACAAAATGGTACAAGCGCCTTATGGCCGCCGTGCGGACACAGGCGACCTATTATCCGCGCTTTCTTGCCCCGCGCATGAGGGCGGCGAAGGAGCTTACCCCTACGGAATTACAGATACTACGCTTGATTTGCGCGGACAAAAGCAATGCCGAGATCGCGCAGATCATGGACGTGAAGCTGCCCACGGTAAAGACCCATGTGAGCCATATTTTAGAAAAACTGGGTGTAAAGCGGCGCAGCGAAGCCAAAACCGCAGCCAAAAAGCTGTGGCTTATTTCCGACCACTGATGTCAAACGGAGGAAAACCTGATGAAAAAACGTGTATTGAGCCTGTTTCTGGCGATCACCCTCTGCCTGACCCTGACCCCCACCGGGGCGCTGGCAGCAGAGGGACAGCCGCCGGAACAGATGGTCACTGCAACGCAGGAAGCGGAAACCGACGCGGGTGAGAATGCCTCGCCCGCGAACCCCGAAGAAAACCCGACAGAGGATGCGCCTGCGGCTGCCGAGAAAAATACCGCAGACGAAGAAACCGGCAAAGAAGCCGGGCAGAATGAGCCGACTATGGAGGGGAAAAACGAACTCCCCGCCCTTAACAATGCGGGGCAGGACGCCGCAGGCGGTGGGATCTATGTAGCCCCCGGAAGCCCGACAGAAGGGGGCGGCGGCACGTATATCTCCGGAGAAGACACGCGGACAGAGATTTGGTGCACAAGCAAGCCCGATTCCATTGGCCGCAGCTATGACGGCACGACGGACGGCGGCACGATTCCAATCGACTTGACGTTTACAGACGGCACAAATGAAATCAAACTCAAAGAAGGAACGGGCTTTACCGCCAAGAAGACGTTCGATTCCGCGGACGCGGGATGGCATACCGTCACTGTGGAAATCGCGCTAATCGGCGAAGCCGCGGTAAAGTACAAGCTCAAGGCGGGCGAAGAAACGTTTACGATTGGCGGCAACATCAACAAGGCCTATCCCAAGCTGACCGTGTCTCTTTCCCAGACGGCTTGCACGGCGGGCGAAAAACTTCTTCCGCTTCTGTCTGTCGAGGGTGCTCCGGAAGACGCCGAGGTGACATATTATTATCTGGCTTCCGCGTTAAAAAGCTGGGCGGGCTCTTCTGACGTAGAGGGTAGCGATGCCATGCCCAAGATTGACGAGAACACTGCAATCAGCGAACCCGGCACATATTACGTCTATGCCAAGACCGGCGAAACCAAGAACTACGAAGAGGAACGGTCAACAACTGCGGAACTCACAGTCAACGAGGCTGTCGTTGAGGCCGCTTCGGTAACAAAAAAAGACGGCACGGATGGAGGCACATACGAATCCCTCCCGGCGGCACTGAACGCGGCGCAGAACGGCGATACCGTCACACTGCTAAGCGACGTAGACCTGGGCGAGACATATGTGACCATCAGCAAGAGCATCACCTTCGACCTGAACGGCAAAACGCTGTCCAGCTCCAAGACGTGGTCATCTGACGGCGTTCTGCTGGTCAAAAATGCCACCGTAACGGTGAAGAACGGTACAGTAAAAGCCACAGGAATCGGCAGCTGCGCCATCCGCGCGTACAGATCCGGTGCGAGCATGACGCTGGAAGCTGTGACCGCCACAGTAACGAGCAATAAAAGCAGTGTGATGGTGGGCGACTTCGGCTCTGCTGTCATCAAAAGCGGCGACTATCAGGGACTGTACGTAGGTGCAAAAAGTCAAGTCACACTGAAAGGCGGTACGTTCCGCCCCTACATGGATACCATGACAAACGAGAATGTCAAAAGCATTTTCTGGAAGGTGAACGAGACCACCGACGCCACCAGCCGCGACTGCATGGAACTTCTGGGAGATGGCTGTGTCTATGTGGATGAGAACAGAACACAGGTGCGCACCGGCGGCGGCTTCAACACGGTCGTGACCGTTCAGCAGGGTACGGCCATAGATGCGCCGGTTGCAAAGATCGGAAATGTGGAATACGCTTCTCTGTCGAAGGCGATCGATGCCGTCCAGAACGGCGGGACCATCACGCTGCTGGATGATCTTGATCTGGGCAACGGCGCGGTGCTGCAGGTAGGTTCTTCCCAAAAGAACTTCACCATTGATTTGGACAACCATACCCTGAGTGCCGACGGTGCCTGCCTGATCATGCTGCACAACGGAAGCCAGCTGACGCTGAAAAACGGCACGCTGGATGGCAGCAGATGCACGAGCTATGAGGGCGTTCTTTACATCTCATCCAATAGCGGCCCGAAGCTGACACTGGAAAATGTGACCGCAAAGAGCGGAACTGTACCGGATACCTTGAATGGTCAACGGTCCGTCTTGCTGGCATATGTGACCTATGGCACGGTGGAGTTTGACGGCGGCACGTACACCGGCGGTGTGCTGTTAAAAACAGATGGCAACGCCGTGCTGAAAAGCGGCACGTTCCGGAAGGGCACTAACAACTACAGCATCAAAACAGAGGATAGCGGCAAGCATCTTTCCGACTATCTGGACGAAAGCCTGTTCTGGAATGGTGACACAGTGCTCGATCTGAGCAGCGAGACCCAAACGGCAGACGAAGTGACCGTGCGCCCGTGCGAGCACAACTGGGAAAACGGCAAGTGTACCGTCTGCCAGAAGGTCTGCGATCACGGCTCGGCGGATGGAAAATCCATGACGGAGGATCCCTGCCACACCTGTGGGATGAAAGCCGCAGCACAGGTCGATATCACCGGTTCGGACGCAAAGTATTTCCCGAGCTTCACCGATGCGCTCGTTTACGCGACCAAAAACAACGGCTGCACACTGAAGCTGCTGGCGGACGTGACCGGAACTACGGTGATGATCAACAATCCGTTCCTCTTCGATCTGAACGGTCACAACGTCGATGCGCTGAGCGTGGACGCCAGAGCGACGATCAAGGACTCCGGTACGACGAAGGGCAGAATTGGTAAGGTGACGGTTTCCAATGAAAAGGTGACCGATCTGACCCTCGGCGACCTGCTGGAGGAGGGCTATGCCTTCAAGTACGAAACCGGTTATTGGGCGGATGACAGCCACAAGGAAACAATAAGTGGGCTTAAAGTCACCGTGGAGAAAGCGCCCATCCAGAGTGTCAAGATATACGCGAAGGATAAGAATCATAAAGAAGTCCCGACGACCATGGCATATGGCACGACGGGAGAGGTAACGCTGGTCTCAAGCTGCCGAATGGGCGAAACGAGCGGAGCGGACCTTAGCTATTTGTGGTATAAGCTCGAGGGGGCTGCGGCGACAGCACCGCTGGAAGGGGCAACTGGCGCAAATTACACACTGCCCGACAATCTCGCCGCGGGAACGCACACCTATCTCCTCATCTGCACCAGCGGCGGCTATTCCAAGAGCGCGGAGATCACCATCACCGTTACGCCGGTCAGCCTTGAGGGCGCGGAGGTAACAGTCGAGAACCCGACCTATAACGGTCAAAAACAATTCCCGGCGGTCACGGTCAAGCTCGACGAAAATACAACGTTGACCAAAGGCACAGACTTCTACGTGGATGCCACGATGCAGGCCAACGCGGGCAGCTATACGCTGACTGTCAATGGCAACGGCAACTACTCTGGCAAGATTGAAAACGTGGAATGGAAGATCGAGCCGATGAAGATCGACAGCGTCATGGTTTCCTCTGCTATTTCCAAAGTCTATGACGGCACGGCGGAAATTAACATGAGCGCAAACGAATGGGCAACGGCTCTGAAATTCAAAACGCTTTCTGCTTCTGGCGTCGTCGATGTTCCGAGTGAAGCCTACACCATTTCGGATGCGTACTTTGTTAAGAAGAGTGGTGAAGAAACCATCTATTCGCCGGATGCCGGTGAGAAGTATGGGATCACCTTCAAAATAACACTCAACGACGACAACTATGTGCTTCAGACCTATGGTGAGGACACTCCTTCAACATCGAAGGTAATCACACAATCCGGCGGCGCGACCTTTACCATCAAGCAAGCCACTGTGACCTCACCGGGTGAGATCACGCAGCTTGTTTTCAACGATCTGGCAAAGACCTACACGATCGATCTGGCCAAGCTCCTGCCGAAGCTGTCTGAGGGCTGCGAGTATGGCGATATCCAGTATCAAGGGTGTGATTACCATTTTACGGATAGCACCTACCTCGACAGCAACAACGGTATGTCCGTGTCAGAGGAAGGCATTCTGACTCTGCCCACTGTGTCTGCGCACACCTCAGATGTTAACACACAAATCGGCACGATAACCGTCCCGGTTGTGACCACGAACTATCAGAATTTCGAGTTTACCATCAAGGTCTACATTAGCGCAAGGATTCCCCCCAATGCATCGGGCGTCACCGTCAGCGCGTCGGATATCACCTACGGCCAGATGCTGAACGAAAGTAAGCTTACGGCCACCGGCACGATGAAACACCCCGGCACCGGAGAAGAGGTCAAGGGCACGTTCGCGTGGACGAACCCTGAAGCCAAACCCGGCGCAGCTGGCGACTATACGGCTTCGTGGACGTTCACCCCGGCTGCGGGCTACGAGGAATACGCCCCCGCGACCGGAACTGTGACCATCAAGGTGAACAAGGCTACCCCCACCTTCACCGCTCCCACGGCGCAGGAAAATCTGACCTATACCGGACAGGAGCAGGCGCTGATTACTGCGGGCATGACGGACCATGGCACCATGCTGTACAGCCTGACCGAGAACGGCACATACAGCCAGGACATCCCTACCGGCACCGATGCCGGAGCATATACCGTGTGGTATCGGGTGATTGGCGATGCAAACCACAACGATACCGCACCCGCCAGCGTGGCGGTCAGCATTGGGAAGAAGCCGCTGACGATCACCGGGGTAACGGTTGCGCCCAAGCCTTATGATGGCACGACAAACGCGGACATCTCCAGCGTGACCTTCGACAACGTGACCTTGAACCGAGGCACAGACTACACCGTCACCGCCAGCTTTGACGATGCCGGTGTGGGCAACGGCAAGAACGTCACTGCCACAGTGACCTTGACGGAGCAGACCGCGAAGAATTACGCCCTGGAGCAGAGCAGCTTCCCTACCACTGGCAGCATCACCAAGGCCGCTGCGCCTGACTTCACCAAGGAAACCGCGCTGACCATTGTAAACGGCCACGAAAAGACCTACACTGTGACGCTCCCAGCCCTGCCCACGCTGGAAACTCCCAAAGCGTACGGTGCGCTCACCTATGAGATCGGCGAAATCAAACTAAATGACGGCTACTACACCAGCGGCGCGAAGGTGGAAAATGGCGAGCTGACCCTGCCCATTCAGAAAAACGACGTGGAAACCACCGGCTCTGTGGGCACAGTGACCGTGGTAATCAAGAGCATAAACTATAAGGACATCACTCTGACTGTCAATGTCAACGCGGTGAATCAAATCACCCCCGTGCCGGACGGCACAATCACCGCAAGCGAGATTACCTACGGTGACACACTGAGCAAGAGCACCATCACAGGCACGATGCAAGACCCCAACACGCGTGATGCGGTCAACGGCACGTTTACATGGCTCACACCTGACGAGAAACTCAAGGCGGGTAGCCATAATGCCAAGTGGATATTCACCCCCGATGAGTCCAACGGTGGAAAATACACGACGAACACCGGCACAGCAACCGTTACGGTCAACCCCAAGGCGGTTACGGTTTCGGGTATCACCGCAAACGACAAAGTCTATGACGGCACGACCAATGCTGGGCTGGATTACAGCGCGGTGACCCTTGGCGGTGTTCTGGAAAATGACACCTTAACCGTTACTGCCACAGGTACATTGGAAAGCGCTAATGTCGGTGAGCAGAATGTCACGATTTCCGATTTGACGTTGGGCGGCGATTCTGTTGCCAACTATGTGCTGGCTGAAAGCGAAAATCAGACCGAAACCACTGCCACTATCACCGCCAAGAAAGTCACCGTTACCATTACCCCGAACGGCGGCACTTACGGCAGTGTCACTGCCGCCGCTGCCAATCTTTCCGGCGCTGTGGACGGGGAAAACGTTCCTGTAACGCTTACCTACACCGGCAACGGATACAATGACACAGCCGTTCCCGTTAATGCAGGCAGCTACACAGTTACAGTCTCGATTTCCAACAGCAATTACACGCTTACCGGAAATACGACAGCCGACTTTGTGATTACCCCGAAGGCTGTTACCGTTTCCGGCATTACGGCAAACGACAAAGTCTATGACGGCACGACCAATGCTGTGCTGGATTACAGCAATGCCCAGTTTGACGGTATTCTGGAAAACGACAAGCTGACCGTTGCGGCTAAGGGTATGTTTGAAAAGGCTGAGGCAGGCAAGCAGAATGTTGCCATCTCCGATTTGAAGCTGGGCGGCGATTCTGCCGCCAACTATGTGCTGGCTGAAAGCGGAAATCAGACCGAAACCACTGCCACCATCACTGCCAAGGAAGTCACCGTCACCCCGGACAACAAGTCCAAGGTATATGAGGAAAAAGACCCCAAACTGACTTACATAGTCAGTGGTGTACTGAGTGGTGAAACGCTGAAAGGTATCACGCTGGCGCGTGCTGAGGGCGAGAATGCCGGCGAGTATGACATCACCGGCACCGCTGATGCTGGCGCAAACCCGAACTACGATGTGACGTTTGCCAAGGGTACGTTTACCATCAAGCCGAAGTCCATCCAGAGCGCAACAGTTGTGCTGGGCAAGGGTCTTGCCGCCAACGGCGCGGAACAGACCCAAACGGTCGAGAAAGTCCTGCTGAACAACAAAGAACTCCCCGCAGATTCCTACACCGTGGCGGGCAACACCGCCACCGACCCCGGCAGCCGCACACTGACCATCACCGCCAAGGGCAACTATACCGGCACTGTTGACCAGACCTACGTGATTGTCCCCGCCAAGGCGGAGGATTCCCCCGGCGAGGAGATTGTGATCGGCAGCGGCAAGGTGAAAGTGAATGTCAAGTTTGAGGGCACTGTACCGCCCGCCACCCTGCTGACCAACAAAGCAGAATTGCTTGCCATGTTGGTGGACAGCGGCGACATTACCGCCGATGAACTGGCACAGATTGCCGACGGCGCAAGCGTGGACATTGTGCTGACCGTGAAAGAGGCCAATGTCCCCGATGCAGTCAAAACTGCGATGGCACAGGCCGCCAAGGACTACACCATCGGGCAGTATCTCGACATCAGTCTGTTCAAGTACATGACGGTAAACGGCAGCCAACAGGCCGGTGTTGCCCTGCACACGACCAAAAACGCATTGACGATCTCCGTTGCGGTGCCGGACGCGCTCATCAATACGAACAGCGCGGTCAACCGCACCTACTGCATTGTGCGCAACCATGAAGGCACGATTACTGTGCTGGATGCCGCGTTTGACGCAGCCAGCAAGACGCTGACCTTTAAGACCGACCGCTTCTCCGACTACGCGATTGCCTATAAGGACACCGCCGTGCCGAGCAGCGGAAGCAATCCGGGCAGCAACAACAGTTCAAACGGCAGCGAAACCAAGAAGAACGAAGTTGCTGCTCCCACACCGGCCCCCACCCCGGCAAGCACTTCAAAGCCGTCCACCATAACGGCAATGCCGCAAACGGGCGATACCTCCAACCCCACGCTGTACGTCGTGCTTCTGGTGGCATCTCTGCTCGGACTTGCAGTTGTATTTGTCTGCAAGAAAAGAAACGATAAGTAATCGGTTATAAAGACAATTACAGATTGTTTTTGGCCCGACAGCCACAACGGCTGTCGGGCCTTTTTTTGCGTTCGCTTAATGTAAGATGCGCTGCCGTAATTCTTACCCGACCCGCGCGCCTCCGAATTTTGAGGTCTATTCAATGAAACCCATAATTCAGGAGGTTTACGATGGCAAAGAAAAATAAGCTATGGTTTAGTGGTGAGGACGCGCAACTGGCTGCACGCTTTACAAAGTTTATGACCAAGGTGTTGTATGCCCGGCGCGCTTCTTACATTCGTGCACTGATGGTTAAGGCAAAGCATGAGATTTCCATTGAGGAATGCCGTGACGAGGTAGACACAGTGTATAGACGCCTGATGAACCCGATTGAGGAAAGCGTCGAGTCCAAGCTGATGTGGGAAGGGATCAAAAAGTATCTGCACAAGCTGACGCAGAAAGAGTGCGAGGTTATGATCTCTTTATGACGCAAACTGCCGTTACCGCAGGGGAAGCGGTAACGGCAGGGCAGGTTATAGGTTATGTGGGCAGTACCGGTGACAGCACCGGCAACCACCTGCATTTTGAGGTGATGCAGAATGGCGTGCGTGTGAATCCTATGGATATGGTTTCCGTGCGCTGATATAGGCCGGTACCCATTTTGTTTACTTGCGATTGGCTTTCTTGCGCAGTACGAAAATTGCCGCCAGCGCGAAGCCGCTGACGATCAGCAGCGCAAACCACAATGCAGGGTTGGCGGTGTCGCCGGTGCTCGGAATCGGGGAAACAGGCTGCACCGTCGGCTGGGGCTGTGCCGTGGGCTGCGGTGTCACAGTAGGCTGCGGGGTTGCCGTTTCAGCCGGCTTTGCCTTGACGGTGAACTTAGCCGTAGCCGTACCGCTTTGAGAAACGATCGCAAGCGTATGCTCACCCACGGAAAGTGTAGCAACAAAATCACGGTTCAGCGTGATTATCGTGCTGCCCTCTCTCTTTGTATAGTTCTTTTCTTCCAGCGCAGTGCCATCAAGCTCTACACGAAGGAAATCGGCGAAGGATGCGTCAGAAGTGAAAGACAGCTCCTTTTTCTCGCCCTGTGTGACCGTTGCACCATCACCGGCCGTGATTTTCGGGGGCAGCTTTGCCGTTACGGTTTGAGCCTTGGTGATTTCCTGTGTTGCTTTGGCGTCCTTGTAATACTTGTTGCAGCCGTCGCAGTACCAGTATTCGATATTGCCCTCAGAAGTCTTTGTTGCCGCCTTTGCATCTATATGCTTGAGGTTGGCGTGGTTGTTCGGGTCAAGCTTTCCGTAGCTCTCGCCGCAGACCTCGCAAATCGCCTTGTCCTTGCAGGTGGCTGTGCCGCCGGTGTGCTCGTTTTGAATGGTAACCTTCTTTTCGGCAGAGAACGCAAAGCCGTCAGCGGTCTTTGCACTCACGATCAGCTTAAAGCTGTTTTCTGTCGCTGGATATGTGGATGCTTTTATGATACCGCTGTACAAACCATTCTCAACGGTCGGCGTAAGAGGACCACCGCCAAGTCCGATAAACTCATACCCACAGGCTGCATCCGTCGCTCCTTCCGGCAAAGTAAAGCTGAATTTGTAATCCTGCGTTCGGCAAACCTTGTCGGCACCGCTGATGTTAATGGTCGGAATATCCTTTTTCGCAGTTTCGTGATTGCAGAATTTGCACTTCTGCCAATACTGTCCGTTTTCGCTCTGCCACTCGTAGGTATGGCCGTTATTTACGGTCACGGTAACCCTTGTCTCGTTGCCTGCCTTATCGGTCACAACAATCGTTTGCTTGCCGCTTGCGGGGGAAAGAGCAAATTGACTGTTTCTATCAAGGCTGACTTCCGTGCCGTTCACCTTCACGGTGCCGATATACTTTTCGTCAACGGTAATAGTCTGTGCTGCGCAATAGGTTTTGCCGGCTTCAATGCCGGAGATAACGGGGACTGTTGCGTCCAGCACGATGCCGTTTGTGTTAATGTAGGCAACGTTTCCGCTGGTATCGGTCAGTTTTGCATAAATAACATACTCGTTATCGGGATTGATACTGAACGGTGCGGAATATGCCGTGAAAGTCATGCCCGCAAGTTCCGATTCGGTAAGCGCCTTATCGCTCAGCAGGTATTCGATCTTAACCGCTTTGCCGCTGTTGTCCGCGGCGGTAACGGTTACCGTCTGCGTATCCTTAAAGAACAAACGGAAGGTGATGGTGTTGAGGAAAGACTTCCAGCCGTTTTCGGCAATCTTGATTTCGCCTGTAGGCACTGCAATATCACGCCACTGAGCCGTGATCGTCAAATCCTCGGCGGGCATGGTCGCGGGAATCGCTTTATCCCAGCCGATAAAGGTGTAGCCTTCTCTTGTCGGGTCGGCAGGGGCGGTGATTGCCGTGCCGTAGTCCTGTGTGATGGGTGCAATTTCGCTGCCGCCGTTGGAGTCAAAGGTAATTGTGTATTGATTTACCTTCCACTTTGCCGTGATAGTCATATTTTCGGCAGGCATGGTCGCGGGAATCGCCTTATCCCAGCCGATGAAGGTGTAGCCTTCTCTTGTCGGGTTGGCGGGAGCGGTAATTGCCGTGCCGTAATCCTGTGTAATGGGTGTAATCTCACTTCCACCGTTTGTATCAAAGGTGATGGTGTATTGATTTACCTTCCACTTCGCCGTGACAGTCATATTTTCGGCAGGCATGGTCGCGGGAATATCCCTGTCCCAACCTGTAAAGGTGTAGCCCTCTCTTGTCGGGTCGGCAGGGGCGGCAATCGCTGTGCCGTAGTCCTGTGTGATGGTAATATCCGCTTCGCCGTTTTCGGGCTTGACTGTGACGGTATATTGATTGATTTCCCACTTCGCCCAATATTCCTTGTTGCCCGTTTCGATGTTGCTGATTGCCGTAACAGGAGAGCCGGTCAGATTTTCGTTGTAATACCAGCCCTTGAAGGTGTACCCGGTGCGCGTCACATCTGTCGGGAGTGTTGCGCCCACGCCGTAGGTGTAGGAGGTGACATTGCCGTTGTTGATCGTTCCGCCGTTCGTATTCAGGGTTACGGCATAGGTCGGGGCTGTCCACTGCACCGTCAGTTCCGTCACATCAGCAGGAACACTGCCGCCGGGGGCGTAGGAATTGCCATTGCTGCCAAGCCACATGAAGTAGCTGCCTGTATTTCCGTCCGGGCGGGTCATGCCGTCGGACGCAGGCGCGGTAAACTCGCTGCCGGTTTTCACGATGATTTGAATATCCTCGGAGCTATTACCCAGCGTGCCGCCGCCAA
>PPYF01385386.1_pt1 | contig 20873 bp, 28 predicted proteins | sample 1559871 | NCBI WGS metagenome assembly PPYF01 (sample SAMN08240021, study PRJNA423297) | Human gut metagenome, whole genome shotgun sequencing project.
GATGATTAACGCACGTATAAAATCTTATGGCAAAAAGACGTTTGCCGACATGATTCATAGGGCATACCAAAGCGATTTCCTGAAAGGGCAGAACAAAAAAGGCTGGCGAGCTTCTTTCGATTGGCTTATCAAACCGACGAACTTTGAGAAAGTAATATCAGGTAATTATGACAATAAAAGTAACACGATTAAAAATGCCGATAATCCAAAACACTACGGAGAGCCTTAAGATCGATCTCGATCCGTACAAACGGTGGTTCCTGCATGTTGCCGGGCAGGTGACAAAGGGAACATTCCGCATAGATGAACGCAACAGGGATTTGGTGAACGACTTATTCCTGTACTTCCACCTCCAAGAAGGGCGGTTTGACAGAAGAAAGGGCATCTGGCTGGAAGGTCCTGTAGGCACGGGCAAAAGCACATTGATGCAAGTGTTCAGCCAGTATTTCAAGAGCCTTAGGATGGGCTTCAGGGTTTATATATGCAGCCAGGTGACAACGGATTACTCGCTGACAGGTGATCTTAGCCGATATCTGGATAACGCAGGATGGTCATCATCCGGACCGGTACCGATGTGTTTTGACGAACTTGGCAGAGAGCCTATTCCAACCAAGTACTACGGCACGGAACTGAACGTCATGCAGCATATACTGCACATCCGATACAGCTATTGGCAGGCTACCGGATTAAAAACTTTTGTCACAACCAATGCCGACGGGGATGAAATAGAACGCCTGTATGGCGATTTTATCCGGGACAGAAGGAAGGAAATGTTTAATATCATTCCCGTGACAGGGGATAGCAGAAGGTAAACAAAAAGGGATGCCTGCACATCCCTTGAAAACAAGATGGACTATTTCTTGTCGTCTACCAAAAAAGAGAAATATCGCGACGTTTTAGGGTAAATTCTTTTACCGTTTTTCACGATATAGCGGCAGAAAATACGCGTCTTGCCTTCTTGCGATTCAACAGTCATTCAACACACCTCCTTTCCGCTTTACCCGACTGCTGTAACAGACGGGCTACAAGTCGCATCCTGTAAAATGCGACAAAAAAAAGCCCAAAGCTACAGGACAATGGGCTTTTAAGTCTTTTCTCAAGGAGATCGGACTGAGGACGGCGAATTACAGTTCACCGAAAGGAAGCGTTAGAACTTCTGTTGAATCGTATTGCAAATATAAGTGTTTGAGCTATGCAATGCCTTTTTGTTTACATAGTTTATATTTATTTCACAACGCAAATAAATGAACCAATCATGAAAATCAATGTATTCAGGACCCAATGCAAGATCGGATCAAAAGTCTTGTACAAGGGAAAAGTAAGAGTTATTGCGGACATAGACCGGAGGACGAACAGCATCTCGTTTTCCGGCTACAGATGGATAAGATGCACAGAAGCGAAGCTACTGCCATGAAACAATACAACAGTTGGGATGAAATAGACAAGGACACCGGCGGTCTTGTTACGAGTCTGACATATATCGTCCTATTCGTCAATGACCAAGTGTATAACTTCGAGATGCAGCTTTCCGATCACATCAAGGGATGCGGACTTTATCGCCAAAAGGTCAAAATGCTGGTCAACAGCATGGACCGCCAAATGGCCGCATACAACAGGAGAATATGCAGAACCGCAGGTGTAAACGCGGAAGCCATGGCCCTCATTACGCAGAGCATGGAGGATGATATCAAGCCTCATATAGATCGCTATGGATTTACCGTCAGCCAGGCATTGCATAATGCCGGATGCCATGAAGATTTGAACAAAGCCCTTTCCATTTGCTCTACGGTGGACATGTTATGCCAGACATCCCAAATTACCATCCGGGATTTCTTTACCGCCATAAGCAAATACGCCCCACTGGCTTACAATCCCCTTCGGTATCTCACCATGGATAAGATGCTGCACTTTGCAAGGGAGCTTACAGAGGTACTTACCCCCAAAGAGGTACATGTGAATTTGAATGAGTTGCCAGAAATTGCAAACGCTTTTCAGGCCATAGCAAACAATATGCTTAGGACGGAAGTATTTGAAAAAGCGTTTGAATCATGCGAAAAATGACAAAAAAAGATGAAATATGAAAGATTGGATAGAAGAAGAAATAAAGCGCCTCGAAAAGGAGCGCGACAGGAATTTGGCAATACACTGTGACTATGTGGCCGCTAAATATCAAAGGATGATTGATAAGATTAAGATCAAGAAAGAAGATAATAATTAAATAATTATGAACAGCAACGCACATGAATATAAGGTCAATGCCACCAAAGTAGCATTGCATCTGCTACGAGAGCCCGACATATTCGAAACGAATATGAAATTGTTTTGCGCTAAAGATCTTGAAGATGCTTTTATAGCCGGTGCCCAATGGCAACTACAGCAATTAGGACATCCCGATCCTCCCGGAGAACAAGGAGCGGACGGTACTATAATCATCAAGGATGTGATGAAAGAAAAGGCTATCGAAGCCTTTAATGAAGCGATGATTTATTTCGAATCACCGGACTGCCCGACAGCGGAAGAAGCCTTGAAGCATTTTATCGCTTGCCTGGATCAGGGACTAGACAGTGGTTGTTCGGAAAAACCGAACGACCAGATATGTGGAGATTGTGACGCTTACTTCGAATGTCAGATGGCCGGTGCCGAGCAGAACGATGCTGCCTGCTCTGGGTTTGATGATAGTGTGTTAAGTCAAACAAACGAAAAAGACTATGAGGCAAAGCGATGAATGGTGCTGCATGAATTGTGCGAACAGAGATGATTGTTCAATAGGTGATAATCATTTCAACCTTCTAAATTATTGCGCGAATTATTCTGACGAAAATGATGCTAGTGATTCTTATTCAACCGAAGATTTAGAAGACTGGTAAAATAGCTCAAATCACGAAAGATATTAATTTAACAAAAGAAAAAAATGGAAAGAGAAGATATTGAAAAAGCAGCAACCCAACATGCTAATATGATAGGTTGGGATCATGATCCGGAGGAAACAAGAGGACTGTTTGACTATTCATTCGAGAAAGGTGCAGAATGGCGCATCAACTCGGTGTGGCACAAACCATGTGACATAGCTGAACCGGGAAAGGACTGTTTGGTTGAACACATGGATGGAGACGGAAATGTCTGCATTTGTATTGATTGGCGTTCTGAATATGAATGGGTAAAAGCTTGCCATTACGACAAGATTTTGCGTTGGGCATACATCGATGATTTATTACCTAATTAGGAGGACTGATAATGGCTAAATATAGATACGGACTATATGAAAACTTCTTCGGTGATCAGTGGTATCAAGTGCAGGTTAAACGATTGGGCATTTGGTGGGACGATGAATCATTTTCTACGGAAAAAGGTATGATGAAATACGTCGAACAATTAAGAAAGCAAGGACATATTTTAATAGAAGCTTAATTATGCGTGAAATAAAATTCAGAGGGAAAAGCACTACTTACAAAAAGTGGAAATACGGTACTCCTGTAAATTTAGAACAAGGTACAATAATCATAGAAGAAAGAGGAGTATTTAATGACGGTTCTGCATCACCTTTCTTTTCAAAATGGGATTTTGTTATGTCTGACTCTATCGGTCAGTACACAGGCTTAAAAGACAAAAATGAAAAGGAGATTTACGAAGGAGACTTGATAAAAGCACCAAGCGGACGTATTTATTCCGTTATATTCTCAACATGGAAGCATGAAGAGAAAAGAAAGTTTCCAAAAGTAATTGACTTATACGAACATACAGGATGGTGCATATCCTTAGATGGAGTTAATCCGTACGATTTATTAGATTCAGAGATATGCCAAGGGTGTATTATTGGGAATGTTTTTGATAATCCTGAATTTTTGAAAGAATAACTTGTAACTTCTCAAAAAAAATATCGGACACTTTATGCAGAAGAGACTAAACTAATGCCTGAACAAGTCTTGACTTGGCTATTACAGTACATCTGCTTGATAGTCTACTTGGCGATATAGCCTCATAGCAGGCACATCAGCCTCCTTAGCCGGCACACCTTCTCGTTGAAGTTGACCGGCTCAAAGTCAAGGGAGTCAACCAGGCGGTCAATCTCGCGTCTGGCTGACTCCCTTTTTAATTTTCTTATTTCTTTTTTATTCGCTTTACGCATAACTTTTCCCGTTTATGTTTGCGGCAGTCGCATATAAACAACTGCACATCCTCGTACAACATCCTACCTAAATAACCGGCCAAATACGCCACTTCTTCACCTCCTATAGGCATTTTAAATGCCGTAGCTATATGATCCTCCAAATGGCGGCATTCGTGCTTTAGGGAGTTAAAAAACTCTTCCGGAGACGAAGTCTTGCTTATGACCATTACAGATTTCCGTAGCTTGTAATTGGAGTACGTGACACCGGTATCAAGTTTGCATGACACCAAATTATTGTAAGCCTCTCTTGCCTTGTCTTTCGGACAATCTATTGATTTCAACAAACCTATGATCTCTTCCGTATAATAGCAGGTGACACGATAAAATATATGCACCTGCCAATCGTACTTCATTATGTATAGGCCTCTTCTTATCATATTTACATCATTTCATCCCAAATAATAGGCGTTCCAGAACCGATGCAATCAGCATAGAAACGAGTAAATACAATACCATCGTAAGCATCCGGATCGTCGCAAACGTTCTTCACGTATAAAGCAGCATATTGATCGTGTGGAACGGAGGAACCAAGAAAATCAGCCTTGCACATATTGGCAACATACACATAGTCATAGCCGCCTTTCTTCTTTACATCGACGTTATATTTTTTAAGCATTTCGTCGATCTGCTCTTTTGTCCAGGGCTGTACCTTTATTTTCTTGCCAGTTCCATCTTCTTTTTCCATCATGGAAATAGCCCAATCACACATAGCCTTAGAAAAATGCCAGCCATATGCGCTTAAATAAGCTTTCATCCCCGAAGGAAAATCATCGTACATATCTAATCTCATATCTTTACTTTTTAAGAAGGGGCACAATGTCCCCTTCTGATTTAACGTCTGCGTCTGCGGTATTCCCCGGCATACCGTCCGGTTCCTCTCACGCCGCGCCTTTCACCGAAACCTTCTCCACCGCGTCTCCACATATCGCGGAATTCATCGTCGTCGTCATCGTCATCGTCTCGGAATCCCATACCGCCTTCCATTGCTTTTCTCTTGCCTTCCTTGCAACCAAGTTTATAGGCTTCTTCTATCGCTTCCATCAAGTCTTCGTCTTCATAAGCATCGAACTCTCTGAAAAGCTCTTCTAGTTTTCTATTTGATCCCATAATTATTACTTTTTAGTTGTTTCCTTAACTCCAAGCTGTTGCATCAATTGCTTGTTTAGCTCCATAAGTTCAGACATGTTCTTGCTCATATCAGACATCTGGGCCTTAAGGGTGTTGATTTCCTGTTCTTGACGTTGCTTTTCTGCAAACTCAGGATTGATCATTGTCAACATCTCATCGCAGGATGCTATCACGCTGAGGTCATAGTCCCGACTGTTAACCCTATCCAATCTTTTTTGTTTTATCATGGATATTTCATTGTTCATCGCATCGCGGGAACATGAGACAACAAGATTCCCGTTTTGCCCAAAGTCGGCTATATCACTACCGGAAGGAAGATTCTGAAACGTCGTGTTCTGACCATTAATATTAGCCACGACATCTACGACCATCTCCATCTGAGGTATCTGCCCCATAGGAGCGGGCATAGGATATTTAGGCTTGGGTGCAGAAACGCTTACCACAGAACCAATCTCTATGAAATGTTTGGCTTCCTTATGAAGAATATACAACTGATTATTTACTCGAAGATTCTGAAACATGATTGTTTGATTTTAAAGGAGTGTGGTTATTGCAATTTTTACAACAACCACAGAGCTCCATGTTAATTACTACTTGCTTCGCAAAGAAGCCGTTTCTGCTGTAGGAGCCGGAGTAGTTGTCGGTCTATATCCACCATTAACAAGATACAATTCGTTCGTGTATTTGTTGTAATGGATCTCATAGATACCCGGACCGGCAAGGTTCTCTACTCGCACAGGCACATCGCCGTAAGCCATCAACGGTCTCGTGTCCCCGTTCGTCCCTATCAGAATGGGCAGTGTTGCTGTTGTTCCAGCCGGGATAGCTTGACGGATATTGACATAGAAACCGCCTACATAATCCCGGTTACGAAACGCATGGTTCGGAAGCTCTAATGTCACGTTCTCCGTCCCTACCGTCACAGCCACCGTTGGCAAGGTGTTAAAGTTTGCCCTGCCAAGTGAAGGGAACGGAAAAGGAAATCCTGTAAAAAAGTTAGGCCACATAATTACCTCCTTTCTTACCCGGATCAACCCCAGTAGTTATTGCAACCACATCCGTAACCGCCGCGTCCATAAGCCGCGTCACCGGCATAAGCACCGAAAGCGGCCGCACGATAGGTTTCCGGGTTATACACCTGCAACTGTGGATAAGGAACGGATACCGTTGGAGGCATCTTGCACTTGATACCGTCTACATCACTTTGCAATGCCTGCAAGCCGGCTACCAACGGCGCGATCTGCTGACCGAAGTTGCTCAAGATTGTCGCATTCTGATTACGCTGAGAGATTTCCCCCTCCAAAACTGCAATTCTTGCATCCCTTGCAGCAAGGGCTTCCTGCTGACGGCGTGCCTCTGCGGCATCCATCTTGGCTACAATAGCCTGGAATCCTTCACGGTAAGCGTCCGACAAAGAACGAGTATTCCCTTCCATTGTACGTGTAAGCGTATTCATGTTTTCGCAACTCGCTAAGCGACTTTCATACCCCTGTCGTTCAATCGCAGTCTGCGTTTTGCAGCAACAATCGGCTAATTGAGCAGAGATAGATTGATTGCCCTGCATAATTGCAGTAATGATACTGTTGGTATTCTGTCCCATCTGATTGCCTAAACCGCATATTGCCTGAGATACAGAGTTAATACCAGCAAGGATTTGGTCTGAAGATAAATTCAACGCCTGGGCAAGTGATGCGATGTCCACACCGTTGCGATTAAGCATTTGCATAATCATGTCTCTTCCTTCATTGGCACCCTGATTGTTGTTTCCTCCAAAACCGAAGTTGCCGTTGCCAAAGATGGCAGCAATCACAATCAACGCAATAATGTCCTGAAAACCGCCGTTGTTCCCGAAGAAACCACCGTTACCGCCTCCACCGTTCATTAATCCCATGAGGTAACCTGTGTCAATACCCCTGTTCTGCAAAGACGGAAGGATTGATGCAAGTAAGCCGTTACTCGTTCCACCTGCCCCGTCTTGATTAAATACATAAGTTTTTTCCATTGTATTTTAAATCTTAGTTACGGTCAATATCAACCGCATCGCAAATGTCGCAAAACAGTAATTGTATTGAATGGTAGAATGTTGTAGGATTGTTGTAGGATTGTTGTAGGATTGTTGTAAAGTTGTTGTTAAACTGTCTGATTTTTTTACTTGTTCCCTTATCTTTTCTGTATTAGCCTCCTATAAAAACTATGCAATGTTTCTTCATAACAAATATGTTATCTTAATTTACAAACACCTTAATGGCATATCAAGCGACTCACGTATATTCCTAACTATAACCTTTAGCAGATAATTTCTGCGTATTCTGTCAGGGTAGATATTTTTCAACTTGTTGATCGATTGCTGCGTAAATCCGGTAAATGACGATATTTGAGATTCACTGAATTTATATTCAGATAGTATAACAACCATGATACCGCGTGAATCAACAATATCACTTCGTTTACACTTTGACAGTATCAGGTCTTCTGATACTTCTGTCTCTTTAGAGACAATTCTTAATATTTTGGCAAAGATTTCAGATTTACACATAATGTTTGAATTTTAGTTATATCTTTGCCTTTGCTACATAAAACTTATCGCACATAATGCAACAAAAGCATAGACATTCATGTTGAAGATATTAAGTCTCCAACGTGCGAGTGTCTATGCTTGTGTATCAGTTTTATGTAGCAGTTAAACGTGATACGTTGGGGGCTTTTATTTTACTTCCCAGCCCCATAGGAAGAGACTATGAACAAAAGTCTACTGCTTCAGTTTGTAAACCATCCGGCCAACAACGATCAGTATTATGACAATGACAGCCGCCATCGCCCAGCCGCCTACTTCTATCTTCATCCGTTGCCAGACTGTCAGCCTCTTTTCGATTTCAACCGGGTATGGTACTCGGATAGTATCTGTTCGGTTTATATATAGCGTGTCTACCCTGTCCTTGTACTTATAGATGTACCTGTACCGATATTCGGCAACGGTATCGCCTCTTTGAATTACAGAGACCGAATCATGTATAAGCACGCTATCGATCCGGGCCGAGTTAAAGAACACGCTATCAATTCTGACCGTTTCAACCGGGACATAACGGACTTGCGTACGGCAAGATGTAAGCATACAGATCAGTGCTATTATCAATAACCCGATCAAACCACCTAATAATTCGTCTTTGTCTCTTTCGTCCATCATAACAAGCTCCATCCGTCAATCACATCTGGCATATCAGCCTCTACCCCATTCTCCACACGGCTCATACCTGCCACAATACGGATCATCTGCTCACGGTCATTTACATTGATCGGATCGTCGGCCGGGATTCCGGCATAATCAGATACAGCCATAATGTAGGCTTCCGTATGGTTATTATCCTCCGGTGGGGCCCAACGGGTAATCAGCTTACGGATAGTGTCGAGCTTGTAATTTTTGAAGTAGTTAGATAATATTTTAAACATAGCCCGGTATCCGTAAGCCATTGTTGTAAACTGTTTAAAAGATTTATCCTCACTGGGCCTTACTTCTCCTTGGAACAAGTCGTTATTAATCCGAATATTACCAGGATTGTTATTTCTAAGTCCTCTTGCTGTCATAATATATTACTCCATTATCTAAATTAAACTTGTCTAAAACTCACTGGGTGGCTCTCGATCTGGACATCCATGTTTATTACATTTCCGAAAATCAAGAGCACTATTCCTAATTATCAATTCCGTATTCTTTTCAGTTAGCTCACGGATACGCTGACGCAATTCTTCTATTTTTGCATACAAAGTATCTATTTTAGTATCCAGCTCGCCCACTCTTTTTTCCTTTTTCTCGTATAATTCTTTCCATTCATCAGCATACTGAGTAATGTTATCCGCTTCTGCTTTTTTAGCTTCTGCGGCAGCCTTACGTTTTCGAGATTCATAAAACATGAATGCTCCAATTAACGGCAGGCCCGCTGCGCTGATAAATGATCCTATCAACTGGACTATTTCTTGCATTTCCATCATTTAAAGTAAAAATAATATGCCTAAATAAGTGGATAATAAGGCAGCTATCTCAATCCAGAACATCGGCTTGCTCTGGTAGAACTTATACCAAAATGTGCCCTCTTTTTCTTTGGCAATGCTTAATGCGGTATACCCTACATAGGCAAGCCATACTAACAACATTGGCCAGAGGTTCAATGTCACCCAAAGTTGCGATCCGGCAATACAGATGATTGCTCCAGCAGAATGCATCTTGCTCTCATAATCATCTTTGAAATTGGGAGCTGAACCAACAAAGAACATGCCAGCACAGGACAGAAATGCAATCCATTCCGTGTTTGGTTTACTTACCTCCAATATTGCAGGCATCAATAAACCGGCAGTCAGCCACATTGTTGCCATAAACCACAATTTATGCTCCAGATAGTAATAGGTAGCACTTATGGAATAAGGTACACCCTTAGTCTTTACACACACAGCAGCCGTGTAGGCCGCAATAACAAGCATTGAAATAATCGTCAAAATAGTTATCATACCAATCTTACATTTATGTTAATCAATTCTTTCAAATGGGCATATACCGGATTAATCGTACCATAAAAGCAGTAATATTTCTTCCTTACGCCGTCTTCCATTTCCGTGTAATACTTTCCCTGTTCAAGCGTCATGCCTGGCGCATAGAGTTTGGGATCGTATTCAGTGCCTTTGTGATTTTCGTCCATGCGCTCATAAAGGGCAGCCGTATCTACCGAAGGAGGATATATTTCGAGAACCGGATTTATCGGTTGCCGGACTTTCCATAACCAGTCATCGTTAATTACCCGGTTGCCGGTATCCAACTTCCCGTTAATAAATTCTTTCCATTCCGCATGTGCGTATTTGGCACCAATCGCTTCATCATCCGTCAGTGACATTGCAGACACAGATTTACGGGTGATACGGGATAGTTGCTTCTCTGAATCGTGCGTTTCCGTGTATTTTACGGCTTCCTGTAATTCGGCTGTTGTTCTATGGATTACATCGGGATAGCCTGTCACCTCAATCGCTTCTACATCTTCCACTGTCTCGGCAGCTTCAATATCAGAGAGTAACTTTTCTGATAGACCTATACAGATATCATTATAGTCTGCCATCTCATTGAGAGCTTCCAATAACAGAGATGATTTATACGATTTCCCGTTTACTTCAACCGTATCTTTTCGGGCACACTGGTCTTTTAGAGACAAACGGTCGTATGTATATACATCGTTGTCCTCTATGTAATAGTGCCGGTAGTCGGTGTTGTAGACTTCCTGACGTTTCATGTCTTTTGCGGCTTGAAGTTTTTCTTCCGGTGTCGGTTCGGGAATAGGTGTCAACTGCATATTGAACACTTCTTCTACGGATGCACCTTCGTTTGCCTCTTTAAAGGCAATCTGTTCTTCTGTCAGCAAAACATACTTTCCAGCGATGTAATCTTCCCAGGTTGTGCCGGTCTCGTAGTTATTGGAATCGAGCTGTTCCGGCATTGCGACGTAGATGTTTGCTGTGTCTTTTTGTATGTATAGATAGTTGCTCATATCATTTATATTTTGTTTGTTTATTCTTCATATGCGTAGTAGCGGATTAGGACGGTGCCGTCGCCGCCTTTCGTCGATTTTTTTGATGCATTTCCTCCAGCTCCGCCACCGTAGCCGCCACCACCAAGTCCGGCACTCCAGCCAGAAAAAAAAGCGCTACTTTCATTACTTCCTTCGCCACTTCCTTCTGTATAATCAGAAGCTCCAGGTTGAGACGTTTCACCATCTGATCTGTTATAAGAACTTGCACCACCTGCTGCATTCCTTTTACCATTAGATTCTCCAAAATCACGTGTTGTATGTCTTTGACCGGATGTTCCACCACTGCCTGTACCATCTGATCCTCCGACTGAATGAGTAGATCTATCTACCCCTACACCACCCGAACCACCATTTCCGTCTCCATTCCATTGAGACAGATGACCTCCATTGGCGCGATATTTAGAATTAAGAAATTGTGAATAACCACCATTATTGCCACGCACTCCTGCTCCTACTACGATATTTATAACTTGTCCGGGGATCACAGATACAGCACCTCCATCTCTATATCCTGTCGTTGCCCTTTTATAAGTTTTTGTGTATCCGCCTCCACCACCTGCGGGGACTCCATTAGATAAATTATGTGAACATCCACCCCCAGCACCTACAAGAAACACATCCACCTCCGTGCATCCCGGTGGAACCGTCCAGGTGTAATTCCCTGCCGGGTAAAACCTTTTTTGGAACAATACCAACTTCTTATTCCCCATTGTCCTTCTTCTCAACATATCAATCTTGCTCTTTAACGGTTATTGAATACATGACACCACTCGTAGCGATCTTCAAAATAGACATCTCGAAAGGCACGCCGGAAGTAGTGGTAATAGAACTACCGGACATTGATCTAAAACTGCCAGTAGTAGGGATAGGCTGCGTAAAAGAAGCGGTAGGATTACAATCAAGATATATCTCTTCGCCTACATTCAGTGCCCTTGCAGACTCATTTATCGATAGGTTTGAAGCGGAGGATAGGATAGCCCTAACCAACCTCTTGTTTGTTGGTATATTCGCAAGAGTTGTGACAGTATTACTCCCTGTGCCGAAGTTTACTATATCATCCACCCTCTTCTTGTCCTCCGTCGACATATACCCCGCTGTGGCGAGGGTTGCGATAGGGGGAGTGAGGTATTCACCGTTGTCGGAGAGGTATTTTGTACCGGAGCCAGTATTTTGTAAACTTTGTTGATTAGATACCGAAGTATAGGTCTTGTTACTCTTATTAATAATTACGGTTGTTACCATTAACCCTATAGAGTGATCACTGGAATCTACCGCTAAAATATTTGTTATAATACTATATGTTTCGGTAGAATTACTAATTGTTATCGGGCTAAATCCATCAGGATCCGTTTCAATTCTTGCTGTTGTTATTCCTTTATTTACTGCATCAACTATCTTTTGATAGTTTTCATCTGATAATGCACCACTTTCATTTGGAAATAAAGTTGTCAAGTCAAGGTACTGATTGCTCGCCACTATCTCCGACCACGCCCCATTGTTACGCCCGTAGGTTTTTCCGTCCTTTGGAGCTTCCTGCACATAGTTCGACAAGTCGACCTGCGTACTACCAATATGCTCCGGCTTCCCGTCTATGAAGATATACTCGTCGTAGATATCGTTTCCCGACCCGGATTTGGGGACAAGATAGATAACATTACTTTCCCTCATTTCCGGGAGAGATTCAACCTTCTGAAGCGTTACACTATTAATGGCTGATATCAAAGACTGGACTTCTTCCTTTGTGTATGTTTCAGACTTTAGATAGTAATTTGTTAAATCGTTTACCGCTTTTGTGATAAAACCGCTATTGTTGGTCAGATCACTTGTTTTGGTTGGTATGACCGGTTCGACATATTCCATGAACGTACCGGATGAACTGTTGTCTGAATCCGGAACAAACAAATACTTCTTTCCTGAAACAAGCCCAGCAGTGTCAACAAGCACATTACCCGTCCCTGCTCCGGCGGGTCCCGTCTGACCACGGGGAATGAAGAAATTCAAAATGTACTTCGGGTTACCTTCGGGCGTCTCTCCATTCTCCACAACTTCAACTCTAGCTTCTTCTGAAGGATTAAGAGTTGTCGTTGTCCCCTGTTCAAAGACTGCCGGCTGACCGTCTTTGCCTTTAGGGGTAGTCAGGTTAAGAATGTATTTGGGATTGCCATCTTCGTCTACTCCGTTCTTGGTAAAGCTGCCGGAAGGGGTTTCACCAGAGGTGGCGTTGACGGATTCTAAGATGGGAGTTTTACCACTATCCCCGACATCGCCTTTAGGAATAGACAAGGATATTGTATATATCGGCGATCCGTCAGTATCATTCTGTTTAAAAGTAATTTGTGCTATAGCCTTTTCTCCCGGATCAAGAGTTGTTACTGGTCCTGCCTCAAACTTAGGCGTTTTTCCATCTATACCGTCAGAACCATCTACACCAGGATTTCCAATCTCACCTTTAGGTAAAACCAAATTGATCTTATATACGGGATTTCCCGACAGATCTTCACCATCAAAAGATAATGAGGCAGAAGCATCATCTCCATTTTTAACTGTCCCTATTTTTAACTGAGGTGTTTTTCCATCATTACCAGTAGATCCTCGAGGAATAGTTAAACTTATGATGTATCGTGGTAATCCTTCTGGTGTTTCTCCTGATCGCACAATAGATGATGAAGCTTGAGTATCCGGCTCTCCGGTAGTGGTAGAACCACCTTCTAAAACAGGTGTAGCCCCTTCTGCCTTTTTGCCTGTATTCACTCCATTAACTACCCAATAACCATTTTCATTAATGGTCGGTTCCACGTCTTGAGATACCTGCTTTTTAAAATCAGATACCGCTATAGCCGCATCCGATCCTCCCAAAGAGGTTTTTGATCCTAAAATTAAGTCATTGTCCGACAATGACGGGAACTTTGTGAAATTTTTTATATCTTTCGTCCCTGCCATATTACTCCGTCTTTAATTGATTGTACAACTGCCAGAAAATATCCCAAAATTGCTGTATATTGTCCTGTTCCAGAATTTGAGCTCTAAAGTTCTGAGAACTATACTCTATATCAACATGCAAAGGTGTTTCCTGTCTTTCATCCGTTAACGTTCCATCAGAAAGTGGAACTTGTCTTATCTCACTTTTAAGGAAAGATACATGCAAAAAATCCATTTTGCCCGTTCCTGTATCAATATGCCGTTCATAATATGCGACAATATTTCCCACAGTAGTTCGACCGTTGTCTGAAGTTCTTAATATTTTCAAATCTAATGTGTTCATATCTTCCTTTATTTATCAAAATGCATTACTATTTATATAATAATTGTTGTTGTAATAATAGAAAGTCACTATAGTTCCAGGAGTTGCTTCATACTGTCCATAAGTATAATTACCACTGCCATATATCGAACCGGCTGTGCCTATTATGGGAATACCCGATACACCTCTGAAAGCAACTTTTCCGCTATATCTTGTAATAAGAAAAGTAAACTTGATAACCGCCTGATAGGAAAGAGCCAGACCGTTCGAAAAGTAATCACTACCTCCAAAAGCGTCAAAAAGTTCTTGTTTTGTAGGCAAAGTTATTACTGAAGTAGCAGAAGTACTGCCTTGAAAAACGAATATATCCTTATACTTAAGATCATTCCATCTATATCCGCTACTTGGTATATATGTGACAACGGATAATCCTCCCTTAAATGAATTGAAACCTTCGCTATCTATCGCTATCGGGAAATCACAGTTTCCGGTATTGATATTCAATCCAACATTTTTATTTCCTTCTGGGTCCCAATTAAATAAGTTACTACTACTAAGATAATTTTTTTTTCTATTTTTAATAATAGAAGTAAGAGTGAATGCGCCTCCTACTGTCGATGGAATTAAGTCTTGACCAAAAGATATTTCGGTATTAGTGCCCTTCATTGTAATATATCCAGTTTCACCACCTATATCTTTATTACACTTAAGCCAATTATTTTCTATAGAAAAATTTCCAATTTTGCAACCATCATCAGCTATGAGCATTTTTGTATTTATTGTACCATCCCCATACAATCTGGTAGGTGCTTCTTTTCTATTAGAATAAGATGCACCTAACGCAATACGCGGTCCATTATCTGCATTGCCATCTATAGAAACATTTCTATTTTGACTCTCAATATGGGTATTGCTAAACCACCATCCTGCAATATTAGCTTCTTCTGCAAATAATAGCCCCGTAGCAATATTCTCAAATTGCCCTTGAAATGCTTTCCAATAAGAAGTATCATTGCCTGGATATTGCCCTGTAAATGTTCCTGCTGTTGTCTTTGTTATAAAATACCTACGAGAACTACCCGATCCGGTGTAAACAACTTCCACATGATCGGATGTACCTGTATATTGCTTAGAGCCGGAATATTCGCCTCTAAATGTTAAAGCAGGTCCATTAGAACCTGGAGAGCCAGTATCTCCCGTTATTCTGACAGGAGTAGACCAACTACTATAAATCGTACCATTTCCATTGAATATTGCCCTACTCATCCATAAGGGAGAATCACCAACAGGGGGATCAAGAGCCCAACCAGAAGGAGGAACCCATGTACCTGTGGGGGTTGATGGTTGGCTGCCGGAACGACGATAAACCTGATAAGTAGTCTTTCCATCTTCCCCAGGATTACCTGGGCCACCATCTTCTCCGTCAAAGCTATATTTAGCCCATAATGCAGGAGTTGAATACTCTCCCCATACATCATGAAACTTTTCTCTCTTGCTTACCCATTCATACGGAAGAGAAGGAGTTGGACCGACAGGATCATCTGTCCAACCAGTGGGTACATAATCGTCTTCCTGTTTTGAACTTGGTGTTGAAGGGATAGAAGAAGAGCCTGTTCGAGTATAGATGTATTCATAATCAGTACCATCTTCTCCATTTTTCACTCTGGTTATTGTAAAAAGAAGATCGAACGTTGACATACCTTCACAGTTAACATGAAGATTTATCGTTGCTTTATCTTCCGTTACTTCTTGTACCGCTACAAGACCATCTGTAATAGTATATTTACATCCCTCTCCTTCTGATGTTACAAGATATTTACCTTCACCCACAACATCACTATAACGTAATTTATTTGCACCCTTATAAGCCTGTATAATGGTCGAAACACTAAATTCAGATGCGACCACAATGTCACTTCCGGTCATTACCGTATCATCCCCAGTTACAACCTCAACTTGACTGTAAATTCCATCCGCAATATTATAAACGGCGGAATAAGTAGAAAGGACTGCGGAATAGGCATCATCACCTTTAAAATTGTTATCCAATCCTGGAACATTCCACACATTCCCTCCAAAATATACATTGTTCAAGTACACGGAGCCTTTTGCAAGGGATTCTCCGTTTATCACTAAATTGGATAAGTCACCATCTTGATAAGTGATATTCTTTGAAGGGTTTATTTCCCAGGTATCAACATTGATAAGGTACCGTTTATATTTCCTTGTGCTGTAAGCAGAAGCCTGTCTGCTTTTATCAGTAGCATTACCATACACTGAGAACTTCATTGATGCAGTAGGATGCACAGATGTTCCCGGTTTTAACTCATATTTGAAATGCGCATTATCAATGATTTTTACAGGTGTAAAATAGGAAGTAGAAAATCCTGCAATAGTGTCAAAACCTGCGCTATCTGTACCAGAAACAGCTTCGTTGCCCGTCAAATTATGAAATATACCACGACAGAAATCATTAATATGTAGACCTGATAATTCACCTTCTTCAAGTTTTAAGGTCACTATCTGGTTTTCAGTATCTACAGATTCAATAAGTCCAAAAGCAATAGAGTTCCATAACTCACCGGAAACAACATCAATACGGTTAAAACGTAATTCTGGTACTTCTAGAAATTCGCGAAGAGTCAAACTATTTCCTTCAATATCGCCATTCTTATCAAATTTTCCACCAGAACCTAAAAATCCTCCTACATATGTACCAAATGTAGCGCCATTATTAAGCCCAAGAAGATAGTTAGTTTGATCTGGTTTATCCTTTCTCAGATATTTCTTATTAAGTTCCTCTGGTGAAGCCCCACCGCCAATAATAGATCCTCCTGTAGATGTTGAACCTTCATTCCTTACATTATCAATGGCATCCCAAATCTTATCAATCGTACTTGCTATAGGTTTATCGCTAAGAGAAATATCATATGTTGGAATTGATTCACCCTCTCTTATGGATAAACTCTGAATGATAATGCTATAATCAGTACCAAAATCCACATCGTATAATGGGAGCTTCATTCCTTCACGAATCAAATCGTGTAGATTCCCATTTCTGGCCATGTATATCTCATCCACTCCAATATTATAGGTATAGATAACATGGTCATGTTCCACCAGATAAGATGTTGCAGCTTTTAATAACCTATCCTCTGCATATTCCACATACTTTTCCGGCATCTTGATATTAAGAATCACAAATCGATCACCAGCGGAAAGATTCTGCCCAGCATTGGGAACTTGAAAATCATCCCTTGTTGATTTATTAAGAGTTATATCATAATTGCCACTCTCTAACTGAACAACATCTACAATCTCAAATTCATAGCCAATAAGACTACCGCTTTTCATTGATATTGTAGCTGTTTCTGTTGTCAGGTAGTCTTTGATATTGAAACCTATATTCTTGATTGTAATCTTGAAAGTGCCCTTTGTCTCTGTTTCTTTTGTTATCTGCTCGGCAGCAACCAGTTCATCTATCCTTCCTATATCCGGCAACTCTACCCCCGCTATAGAAGGATAGATATCTTCAAATACCATAGTGTACTCCCTAATCCCATAAGCCGGAAGATTCCTTGATTCAATATAGCTTTTACCCGTTTCAAGATACCCCGGCAACATTAAATTCTTTTTACCGGAAAAATCAGAATCGCGTTTATTGTAATCATCCGGTATATTACGTTCTCCTCCATAAGCGTACAACCGGGTTACTACTACCTCATCAGCATTAACATCCCTTTCTATTTGGTACAACCCGTTATTCTTGCCGTAATAAAAGGTGTGCTCCAAAGATTCTTCTGGATAGCCGATTTTTACATTTCTTTTGGATATAAAGAAATTTAGGCCAAACTCCTTGTTTATCATTACAAGAGCATTCCAGCAAGACACATTATCTATTTCTATCTCTGCGTCCTCCGTTTCAACACCTTCATAAACTTCTATTTCCCATCCTGGATAATCTCGATCCATATTTGCTTGTATTCTTTCAGCAAACGTTTTTGCGGTTCCGACAAAAGAAAAAGAAGGACTTGGCTGATAATGATAATCATTGCCGTACGGCACATAGTCCAACAACTGGCAATTCTGCAATTCGATATCTATAGTCCTAAATATCAAATCATATTTGAAAGCATTTAAGGCGCTACCAAAAGATGCGCTTTTTATCTGAGACGGCTCATAATCCAAATAGAACTCTTCTCCCCTATAAGTAATATGATCACCAATGGCAAAGTTTATAACAGAAGGAGATTCGAAGGAACAGGTTACAGTCCTTTCCCCCATAAAGGAACCATTGTACTCTAATTCTTTGATTGTACAACGCTCTATTTCGCCCGTTTTGTCATAAATAATCCACCCCATATCACCTTATGATAAATTGTTCTCTCGGTTTGGTTACTCTAAATTTCATTTTAAATACAGCAACATCTCCCAAACTACTATCGCTTGTGAAATCAAAATCGCTAAAGCCCTTGAAATAAGCCCCTTTACATCCGGTATTTGAATATGGAGAAAAAATATTAAGCTCTAACCCTTCTGTTGTCATATATCTAAATACGGCAGCCTGTTTAGTCGGAAATGTCCCTTGAGCTCCTTTATACACCATAGATATCTCTGTGTCGTAGGCTTGTAATCTTACAACATCAGGGAAATAAACATCCTCGCCATCTTCATCTATCCAATCGCGAGATGGCAACTCTTTTGTTTCAAGAGGTAAGAATAATGGCACACTAGTTGTTTTAATACCAAAGTCTGCATACAGATCTTTTGTTTCGGATCCATTTGCTTTCTGGAATATTAGCGTATCTCTGTCTGTTGCCATAATATTAAAAAAGAGAGCCTACGATGCAATGGCGTCAACCATTATACCATAGGCTCTCTTTGAAGCTCTTGTTTATTACAAAAGCAAATATAGATACAATCTATTAAATACACAAATATTATAGATTCAATTTATAATACATAATAACAACCCAGATAGCGGTATTGCTATCTGGGACATCCAAACGTGATACGCTGGGTACGAAGCCCCAACATGCAGATTTATCTTGTTTTATGTAGCAATATTATCTTCTTCCGTCAATTTGTTGCCGGCAATAAACAGCAGCACAAGTCCAATTATGTTACCTAAGAAATATTTGCTTTCCGATCCTGCCAGAAGAACCCCGGCCACTAACAGGAATACTAAAGTCAATACTTTCCCGTGCTATTATTTCAGTCTCGTTATCTAATCCGACATATTGGTTGTCATTTTTAACACCTGTAAGTCCGAACGGGGTTTTATGTTCATCCCAGCATCGTATATTTAAATCATTGGCCAATTCCACAATATGTAAAAGTGAATCTATTGTAAGTCTGTTTCTCTCAAAATCGAACTCCTCTGTTTTGAGTATATCCCGAATTAAACCCAGCAGACAGGATGGTAAACAGAATATGCCGGCATCATCTAAAATATTTTTGCCAAACTCTGCTAATACCCCTACTTGATCTGCTGTAAGACCTTCGAACTTTGTTGCTAAATCTTTAAATTCCATGATTTTGTAATTATTTTTTGGTTTATTAATTGGTATAATATTGGCTGTCCTGCATTATAAAGGACTGCTGAATAGGTATGTATGTAAGGTTTATTCTATAGCTGCTATTTTCCCGTCAGATGGATTTCCGCCAAACAGATGGTTGATGTAAGCCAGCCCTTTTTGCGTGACAAGAATTTTTGTGACAACAAAACCCGGATGGCTGTTTCGCTCAATGAATTTTTCCTTCATCTCAAAATACCCGGCATTGACAAACCGTTGTTTCGGCTCGTTCCGGTTAGAGAAGAATACGCCTACCTGCCTTAGCTTTTGGAATAGTGTGTTGCGTCCAAACCCCAGCTTTAGGATTTTAGCTGCCATTCCGATATCGACTTTGTCGTCGGTGATGAAGGCGGCATCTGCGAAGTCGGCTTTCGGTTGGAGCTTTGCGATCTTGGCATCCTTTTGCTGATTGTCGGCTTCAAGCTGTTTCAGCCGTTCTTCCCGTTTTTCAAGGGTAGCCTGTGCGATAGTAAGAGCACGAGCCATGATTTCCTCTGGGGTATCGTCGGCTTTGGTAGCGATGTAGCCGCCGGTCTTGCGGATGGATGGGATTACTTCTTCACATACCCAATCTTGGAATTGTTCTGCGTTTGGCAACTTTGACTTCATGGTAAGTCTATACATATCCGATTCGGGAATAATATTTATGTAAGTCCCTTTATAGGAAGGGTGTTCCATTTTGGAACAGTGCTTGCAGTGGTCTAAAACTGCTTTTTGGGGAACTGCGTAACCTAATGCTTTTGCGACATCACTTGCTACAAACATAACTTGACCGCTTGTTATTACGGTACGCACTTTCCCAAACACGGGAGATTGGAATAATTTTAACTCTTCCATAACAATTAATTTGAACAATAAAAAAACTGCACTACGTGTTGTTCAAGCCTAATTGCAAGCTCCGGGATGTTTCCAGTGACCCGACACGGTGCAGTAATATCTTTAATACTCAAAAAGATACACAAGAATATGTATAAATACAAAAATCGCTGACATAAGCCAGCAGTAATGTACCGCAATTAGTTTGAACACCGCAAATATGGGAACAATTTTGTAATTATCAAAATTGTTCCACAAAAATCTTCAAAAAAATAAGGATTCAATAAAAATTTTACTACTTTTGTAAAGTACAGTAAATTTTTATTGATTAAAAATGATGTAGAAAATGGAACTGACTGGGGACCTAAACTTTTTAT
>PPYF01157967.1_pt1 | contig 20862 bp, 17 predicted proteins | sample 1559871 | NCBI WGS metagenome assembly PPYF01 (sample SAMN08240021, study PRJNA423297) | Human gut metagenome, whole genome shotgun sequencing project.
GGGGAGAGTGGAGTCCAGAGGTAGGGAGGGGGGATTCGAAACACCCCTCCCTATCTCTGGCCCGCGCGGAGCGCAAGCCGCTTGACCAAAAGAAAAAACCTGCCCCGCGCCACCGGCGCGAGAACCAGCTTAAAGAAAAAACCAGCCCTGCCTCTGGCCCGCGCGGAGCGCAAAGCTATTTGACCAAAAGAGAAAACTGCCCCGCGCTACCGGCGCGAAATGCCGCTCAAAAAGACCTGACGAAAACTACAGCTTCCCTGCGCGAACGCAATTTTTCAAAGTACAATAACAATTAAGGATTCAGTATAATGTCAATGTTAAATCACTTTTTCGATTATAAACCCGAAGTTCTGGCGCTGGATGAAAAAGCCCTCGAGCTCTGCCAGCCCTACTTCAAGCAGATGGAGGACATCCGCGACTACAACCAGCTCAAGATGCTGAAAGCCTTTGCGGACACCCAGATGTCCTCCACCGATATGCTGGGCACCACCGGCTACGGTCTGTGGGACAACGGCCGCGCCAAGCTCGAGCAGATCTTTGCCGAGGTGATGGGCGCCGAAGATGCACTGGTGCGCAGCCAGTTCCAGAGCGGCACCCACACGCTGGCTGTGGCCCTCTTTGGTCTGCTGCGGGCAGGCGATACCCTGCTGGCCGCCACGGGCCGTCCGTATGACACGCTGGAAGGGGTCATCGGTCTGGATGGCAAGGGCAAAGGCACCGGAACCCTGATGGATTACGGCATCAAGTACGACGAGGCCCCGCTGAAGGCCGACTTCACCCCGGACTATGAGCTCATCGCCCAGAAGGCCCTGGGCGCGAAGGTCTGCCACATCCAGCGCAGCCGCGGCTACCTGCAGCGCAACGCCTTCGACCTCGACACCATCCGCAAGGTGGCCGACACCGCCCGCGCCGCCAACCCCGACATCATCATCTTTGTGGACAACTGCTACGGCGAGTTCACCCAGAAGGAAGAACCCTGCCAGGCCGGTGCAGACCTCGTGGTGGGCAGCCTCATCAAGAACCCCGGCGGCGGCATTGCCCCCACCGGCGGCTATATCGCGGGCCGGAAAGACCTCGTGGAGCTCTGCGCCTACCGTCTGAACGCCCCCGGCCTCGGCAAGGAGCTGGGCTGCACCCTCGAGACGCCCCGCGATATGTATCTGGGCTTCTACTACGCCCCCGGCGTGGTCTGCGAGGCCATCAAGACGGCCATCTACGCCCAGTGCCTGCTGGAACTGGTGGGCAAAAAGCCCATCCCGCGCTACTGCGAGGCCCACAACGACATCGTCACCTGCTTTGATGCCGGTACGGCGGACGCTCTCATCGGCTTCTGCCGGGGCGTGCAGGCCGCAAGCCCCGTGGACAGCTATGCCGCCCCGGAACCCTCTCCGGAACCGGGCTACACCGATGAGGTCATCATGGCCAGCGGCAGCTTTACCCAGGGCAGCACCATCGAGCTTTCCTGCGACGGCCCGCTGCGTGAGCCGTATACCTGCTACCTGCAGGGCGGCCTGAACTTCGCCGCCAGCCGCGCAGGCGTCCTGCTGGCTGTGCAGAATGCGTATTTTAAGGACTGAACCTCTCAGTCACCTTCGGTGCCAGCTCCCCTCTCGAGGGGAGACTAAGAGGTGGATCCCAACACGGAAATCTGCGTCACCTGAGGCGGCACCGAGGCCATGATGGCGGCTGTCCCCGGCTCGAGCTTCTTCAAAGAGCCGGTCAACCACCTCATCCGAATGCATTTTGCCCGCGGCACCGACGTGCTGGACGAAGCGGTGCATCGTCTGGCAAAGCTGACGGAGCTGCTGAAATATAGCAGTTTGCGTTTTTAATGCACAAGCAACAGCCGCAAACTGCATATCGCAAAGATGCAGTTTTGACCGGCACTATTTTTGAAAATTGCGATAAGAAAGAGGACATCATGCGATTTTTTGCGTGATGTCCTCTTTCTCTCTCGAGAGATGGATCTTATCAGCGGCCTTGCCCTCTCAGTCTGTAAGTAAGGGGAGCCGCAGCGTGAACATGCTGCCCTTGCCGACTTCACTTTGCAATGTGATCTCGCCGTGGTGGAGGTGGGCCAGCTCCTGCGCGATGGTCAGGCCGAGGCCGGTGGAGTCGTGCTTTTTGTCGGCGGTGGTATGGAAGTATCGGTCGAAGACAGCGCTCTGGTCTTCCGGCGCGATGCCGCAGCCGGTGTCCTGTACGCTGACGCAGGCTGTTTCGTCCTCGGCGCGGCAGTCCACATGGATGCTGCCCCCGGCGGGAGTATAGTGGATGGCGTTGGTGACAAGGTTCTGGATAATTTGCTGTAACCGCACGCTGTCGCCCCAGACGGGCAGAGGCGTGTCGGCGCTGATATGGAGTTCGATACCTTTCTGGTCGGCCTCGCTCCGGCAGGCGGCGCAGACGGCGGCGGCTTCTTCGTTGAGGGCGGCGCGGTCTTCGTTGAGCAGGATCTGCTTCTGCTCGAGCTTTGCCGCGAGGAAGAGGTCTTCCGTCAGCCGCCGCAGGAATTCAATGCGCTGACGCAGAGCCGGAAGCAGGGCCGGAAGGGCCTCGGGGGCCGATTCCAGTGTTTCCAGCCCGCCGCTGGCGGCGAAGAGAGGGCTGCGAAGGTCGTGAAAGATGTTGAGCATCATGCTCTTGCGGGCCTCGGTCTCGGCGGTCAGCTCTTTTGTCCGCTCTGCTACCCGGGCGTCCAGCTCCCGGGCCAGCTGCTCGGTGCGGTCGAAGAGGAGAGCGAACCGCCGGCAGACGAACACCATGCAGCCGATGGCAAAGGGAAGGTCGTAGAGGCGGGCGCAGCGCAGCAGGTAGAAGGGGACAGACTCCACAAAAAGCGCGCTGTCCAGCCCGGGCATCAGCGCCCAGACCCGGAAGCCGGTGGTGACAGCACCGGGCAGGAGCATCAGAGCGGCACCCTCATAGTCTGCGTTCACGGCGGCCATTAAGTAATAAAGGCAGAGGCACATGCCCGCTACCAGCATCCCGACCCGCAGCGGGGGATAGCTGCTCATGGACAGCGCAAAGAAGACGACGCATCCGGCGGCAAGCGCAAGGAGCCCCCGCCCGGAGCGGGGCAGTTTTACCCCCAGCAGCCCTGCCGCCAGCAGTGCCGAGGCCAGCACAGTGAGGGAGAAGAAGGAGCGGAGGATGCGCTGGAGCAGACTGCTCCGGATGGCCGGGAAGAAGAAGACCATCAGCGCCCAGGCGCTCATAATGACGAGGTAGAGCAGGAAGTACCCCAGCTCCGGCAGGTGCTTATAGTGGTAGAGCGCCAGCAGCACCATCCCCATGGTCACAAAGGCCGTCAGGGCGATGAGCTGAGCCATGGTGCGGAAGCGGAATGCCCGGGAGGCGAAGGCGGAAGTCATCAGCCATGTTTGGGGGCTGCGGCTACAGGTGAACACCAGCTCCACCGTCTCGCCGGGCGTGACGTCCAGTGCGTACAGCTCCCCCGAGCGCTCGAGGCTGGTGAGGCTCTCATGGGCCAGCGGTACCGCTGTGTTGGTGACGCAGAGGGTGAGGGACGGGATGTCTTCCCCCACCGTGAAAGTAAAGTGCCACTGGCCGGGGGCTTCCTGCCGCCAGCCGTCCAGCGCGATACCCTGAGCGGCGTGTTCCGCCGTCAGCATGCTGCCGCTGTGCAGATGCTCGAACTGCGCGTTGCCCCAGATGCCGGCCAGCACGATAAAGGCCGTGAGCAGGGCGGAGAAAATCAGAATGGGCCATTTTTGCTTCATGGCGATGCCTCCCCTTGTAGATGTGCAAAAAATAAGGTATACTATAGTATATCAAATCGTGCGAAAAAAGGGGAGGGCTGACAGGATGATCCGCGTATTGTTGGTGGAAGATGACCCCGTGATCCGCGACACCACATGCTATTTTCTGAAAAGTCAGCAGAATTTTGAGGTGGTCTGTGCAGAGACGGGCGGCGACGCTTTGAGCCATGCGCGGGAAAAGTTCGATGTCATCCTGATGGACATCCTTCTCCCGGACACCAACGGCGTAGACCTCTGCCAGCGTCTGCGCAGCTGGTACCACTGCCCCATCATCTTCACATCCTGTCTGGACGATACCGATACCATCGTCCGCGCGCTGGAAATGGGCGGCGACGACTTTCTGGCAAAGCCCTATCATAACAAGATCCTGCTGGCCCGCATCATGGCCAACATCCGCCGGGTGCAGATGGACGGCGCAGAGCCCAGCGTCAACGGCTACCACTGCGCGGCCTTCACGCTGGATGCCAACAGCCACAGCGTGGAGAAGGATGGCCGCAGCGTCCATCTGGCCGACATGGAATATCGCATCCTCACCCTCTTCGTCCGCTACCCGAACACCTTCTTCACAGCCAACGAGCTCTACCAGAAGATATGGGGCAAGGAAAGCCTCGGCGATGTGCGGACGGTGCAGGTACATATCCACAACCTCCGCAGCAAGATAGAGCCCGACCCGGCAAAGCCTGTCTACTTAAAAAATGTCTGGGGCAAGGGTTATGTGTTCCAGCCGGACGGCGGCAAGGTTTAAGAATCATTTTGATGAGAGCGCCGACTTCTTAAGGAAACTTAAGCGGTTGGCGCTCTTTTTGGACTTGTTAAGCAAATAATTAACGAGAATGTCCGGAATTGAACCAAGAAATGGCCAGGATGTTTAAGGATTCTTAAAAGACAGACCCTTGAATTTGTGTTAAATTATTGTCGAACGATGTGGGCGGCAGTGCAAGAAGGTCTGCCGCTGCACGGAGCTATGAGAAAGAATAGAGAAGAAGAAAAAGACACGAAGAAAGGAACCACGCAAAATGAACAAGATCTCCCGTAAAGGTTTTCTGAAGATCGCTGCCGCAGCTGCCATGTCTGGTGTGACTGCCGGTGCTCTGGCTGCCTGCAATGCTGCCAGCTCTTCCACTGCTGCTTCCGGTGCAGCCGGCACCTACATCCCCGGCACCTATGAGGGTACTGCTGAGGGCATCTCTTCTACCGTCAAGGTCACCATGACCTTCTCCGACAGCGCTGTGACCGACGTTGTGGTCGATACCTCCGGCGAGACCGCTTCCTACGGCGCTGCTGCTGCCGACCAGCTGCGTGAGCAGCTGATGGCTGCAGGCTCTGCTGAGATCGACGGCGTTTCCGGCTCCACCATCACTTCCGACGCTGTCATGAAGGCTGCCAAGAGCTGTTACGCTCAGGCCAGGGGCGAGGCTACTGTGACCTCCGTCCAGCTGCCCACCGGTGACGAAAACGATTGGCTGGGCAAGGAGCCTGACATCGACGAGGCTGCCATCACCGAGACCGTGGACACCGACATCCTCATCGTGGGTGCAGGCAACGGCGGTATGGGCGCAGCTGCTTACGCTGCCGCTCATGGCCTGAACTTCCGCGTCATCGAGCAGAACGGCAACGTGCAGGATACCCGTCACTGGGTCGGCGCTGTGGACGGCTTCGGCGCACAGGCACAGGGCATCAAGATGGACCGTGCAAAGCTGCTGAGCGAGATTTCCCGCTACGCTTCCGGCAAGTGCGACCAGCGTGTTGTCAAGACCTGGATCAACGAGTCCGGGGAGATGATCGAGTTCATCCGCTCCATCATGGAAGACAAGTACGGTGTCAAGATGGTCTACACCTACGGCGATGAGGCGAAGTGGCCTGCCGAGAACGCCGAGCACAACACCGACTATATGTACCCCGAGATCGAGTACACCTATGACCGCAGCTCCGGCGCAGCCCGTAACGAGCTGCTGCTGGACTACATCCATGAGCTGGGCTACGATGTGGACTTCAAGACCTCTCTGGCAAAGCTGGAGAAGGACTCCACTGGCCGCATCACCGGTGTCATCGCCCAGAGCACCGAGGATGACCACTTCATCCGCTACAACGCCAACAAGGGCGTTCTGCTGGCCTGCGGCGGCTTCCCCGGCAACCCCTACATGATGGAGCAGCTGGACCCGCTGGGTACCTCCGTCACCACCGCCTGCTCCTACTCTCCGGCCGATAAGGGCTACGGCATCCGTGCCGCTGTCTGGGCCGGCGCAAACCTCGACAAGGAAGCTGCTCCCATGCTGTTCGACCGCGGCATCGTGGCTCCCGGCGTGGACGGCGGTTATGTGGCAAGCGACTCCGCTTTCGGCGGCAAGGCCTTCCCCGGCCCCATCCGCCAGTACAACCCCGGCACCCAGCCCTTCCTGAAGGTCAACCGCAACGGTGAGCGTTTCGCCAACGAGAGCAGCCCCTACAACGATATTGTTTACGCTGCTGCCCATCAGCCGGGCCGCGTCTACGCACAGATCTGCGACGCCAATGTTCTGGAGGATGCAAAGCGCTTCCACACCATCGGCTGCTCTGCCCAGACCCGCAACGGCGGCGAGAAGTATTTCCAGGGCAAGGTCGATGAGGCTGTTGCAGCCGGCACCCTGTTCGTCTGCGACACCATCGAAGAGCTGGCCGACAAGCTGGGCTTCACCGGTGAGGCCAAGGACACCTTCCTCGCTACCGTTGACCGCTACAATGAGCTGTACGACAAGCAGAACGACGAGGATTTCGGCAAGCCCGCTTACCGTCTGAGCGCCATCCGCACCGCTCCCTTCTACGGCTGCTGGCTGGGTGCCTCCCTGCTGACCACCGAGCAGGGCATCGCCATCAACGACAAGGGTCAGGCTCTGGACAACGACAACAAGCCGATGCCCGGCCTGTATGTCACCGGCGATATGTCCGGCTCCTTCTTCGCCAACAACTATCCCTGCCTGATGGCAGGCGTGGCTATGGGCCGCACCCTGACCTACGCCATCAAGGCGATCAAGCAGATGGGCGGTCTGGAATAAGTCATCTCTCAGTGGTATCTGAGCGCATAAGATAAAAAGACACCGCAGAAGTGTGAAAGCTTCTGCGGTGTCTTTCTTTGTCGAAAACCCTCTATACACAAAACCACAAATGGCGGAAAGTCTTAAAAACAGGCTCAGCACACGGCCCGATGGACGGGCAGCGGCTCCACGATGTCGGGATGGATGCCCTCACGGTAGTCGAGGTCGCCCTGGTCGAGGCCGCGCAGCAGCACCTCGGCGGTGGCGATGTTGGTAGAGATCGGCACGCTGTGCATATCGCACAGCCGCAGCAGGTTCTGCTCGCTGCCGCTGCCGTTCCCGGCCTTGAGCGGGTCGCGGAAGAAGAGCACGAGGTCTACTTCGTCGCAGGCCACCCGGGCCGAGATCTGCTGGATGCCGCCCAGCTTCCCGGAGAGGTAGCAGTGTACGGGCAGGCCGGTGGCCTGCGCCAGCATCCGACCGGTGGTGCCGGTGGCAATGACTGTGTTGCGGGATAGGATGCCGCTGTATGCTGTGCAGAACTGCAGCGCCAGCTCTTTGCGGGAATCATGTGCAAGAATAGCAATCGTCATAACACTCTCTCCTTCATTCCAAGTATAGTGTTGTGAGTGGGCGGATATGCTCGGAAGAGTGTTCTCCGCAGTAAAACGGTCTGAAAAGTTGAAGCCTTACAGAGAACAATTCTCGATAAACACACTAAACCGGTGAGATTGTATCGAATCACACCCTCATTCTAAATTTAACCCGCAGAAGGCCCGTATGTCAAGAGCTTTATTGTGATTTTTGCAGGATAAAATGGTAAAAGTATGACTATTGCTTTGTGGAGAATGGAGAAAATTTGGATACAAGGAATTATTCTCGGATGAATTTGCAAAACTTTTTCAGCCAAAAGTGTGCTTGAGAGAAAAACGGTCCATCTCGATGAAACAAAAATACAGGCCGGGGCATTTAGCCCCGGCCTGTGGAGAAAATTTTTACCGAAAGGGGGATGCATCCCGGAAAAATCCGAAAATTACCGGGTCTGGCCGTTGCCGTGGATGATGTACTTGTAGCTGCACAGCTCGCCGAGGCCCATGGGCCCCCGGGCGTGGAGCTTCTGGGTGGAGATGCCCATCTCACAGCCAAGGCCGAACTCTCCGCCGTCGGTGAAGCGGGTGGAGCAGTTGACGTAGACGGCGGCACTGTCCACTGCCGCCGTGAAGAGGGCGGCGTGGGCGTCGGTCCGGGTCAGGATGGCTTCGCTGTGGCCGGTGGAGTGAGCCGCGATGTGGGCGATGGCTTCCTCCATGCTGTCCACGACTTTCACCGCAAGGATGTAGTCGAGGAACTCGGTGTCGAAATCCTTCGGCCCGGCGGGGGTGCCGGGGATGAGGGCGGCGGCGCGCTCGTCCAGCCGCAGCTCCACCGGGTGCAGACCCTTGGCGGTGCGGTCGGGGCCGAGGCGCTGGGCCAGCTTCGGCAGGAACTCGCTCGCAATGGCGCTGTGGACGAGGCAGACTTCCTCGGCGTTGCAGACGCTGGGGCGGCTGGCCTTGGCGTTCTCGATGATGTCCAGGGCCTTGGTCTGGTCGGCGGTGTCGTCCACGAAGATGTGGCAGATGCCGGTGCCGGTCTGGATGCAGGGGACTTTCGCGTTCTCGACGCAGGCACGGATGAGTCCGGCCCCGCCGCGCGGGATGAGCAGGTCCACATAGCCGACAGCGGTCATCAGGGCGTTGGCCGAGGCATGGGTGGTGTCCTCAATGAGGCAGACTGCTGTTTCAGGCAGACCGTTTGCCCGCAGGCCCTGCCGCAGGGCCTGAACGATGGCGTTGGCCGAGCGCCACGCCTCTTTGCCGCAGCGGAGGATGCAGGCATTGCCGCTCTTGATGGCGAGGGCGGCAGCGTCGCTGGTGACGTTGGGGCGGCTCTCGTAGATGATGGCGATGACGCCCATCGGCACGGCGGTCTTCTCGATGACGAGGCCGTTGGGACGCTCGATGCGGCTCAGCACCCGGCCCACCGGGTCAGGCAGGGCGGCAACGTCCCGGATGCCCTTGGCCATGGCCTCGATGCGCTGGGGCGTCAGGGCGAGGCGGTCCAGCATGACGTCGCTGATGCGGCCCTTGGCGGCGGCCATGTCCTCGTCGTTGGCGGCGAGGATGGCGTCCATGGATTCCGGGGCGCAGAGGGCATCGGCCATCCCGAGAAGGGCAGAATCACGGGTGCCGCTGTCCGAAAGGGCAACGGCAGTCTTGGCCCCGCGGGCGGCTTCCAGAATTTCCTGTGTGGTCATGTTATGCCTCCTGTCTGTGGGCCGCAAAGCGGGTGCCTGCGGCACGGCCCTCGGCGATGTCATAGAGCAGCTCGGGGTGGGCGCCGTTCGCGATGACCATGTCAGCTCCGCTGGAGGTCACCATCCGGGCGGCCCGGAGTTTGGTGGACATTCCGCCGGTACCCAGCGCCGAGCCGGCCCCGTCGGCCAGCGCCATCACCTCGGACGTGATGTCCTCCACCAGCGGGATGAGCTTTGCGTCCGGGTGGGTGTGGGGGTTGGCAGTGTAGAGGCCGTCGATGTCGCTCAGCAGCACCAGCAGATCGGCCTTGATGCAGCAGGTGACGATGGCGGCGAGGGTGTCATTGTCGCCGATGGAGGTGATCTCGTCGGTGGCGACGGTGTCGTTCTCGTTGATGATGGGCAGTGCGCCCAGCTCCAGCAGGCGGGCGAGGGTGTTCTGGATGTTCTCGCGGCGGCTGGCGTGCTCGATGTCTACGCCGGTGAGCAAAATCTGCGCCACTGTGTGGTCGTAGGCGCTGAACAGCCGGTCGTAGGTGTACATCAGCTCACACTGACCCACGGCGGCACAAGCCTGCTTGGAGGACATATCGGTAGGGCGGGCGGAAAGCGACAGCTTGCCCACACCCATGCCGATGGCACCCGACGACACGAGGATGACCTCATGTCCGGCGTTCTTCAAATCGCTGAGCACTTTCACCAGCTCTTCGGTGTGGCGGATGTTCAGCCGCCCGGTGGAGTGGGCCAGTGTGGAGGTGCCGACTTTGACTACGATGCGCATAGATCAACCCTTTCCCATCTCTTTGGTCTTGTTGTAGGAGGCGATGACGGCGTCCATCACCGCGCCCCGCAGGCCCTTTTTTTCCAGCACCCGCACGCCCTGGATGGTGCTGCCGCCGGGGCTGCACACGGCGTCCTTGAGTGCGCCGGGGTGCTGGCCGCTCTCAAGCACCAGCTTCGCACTGCCCAGGACCATCTGGGCGGCGTACTCCTGCGCCTTGGCACGGGGCAGGCCGCAGGCCACGCCGCCGTCGGCCAGCGCCTCGATGAACTGATACACCCAGGCCGGGCCGCAGCCGGACACGCAGCTGGCCGCGTCGATGAGGCCTTCCGGCACAGCATCCAGCCGCCCGGCGGGGGCCATCAATTTCAGGAACTCGGCCTCTTCCTCGGCGGTGACATTGGAGGTGCAGTACTGGATCATACCGGCCCCCACCGAAGCGGGCGTGTTGGGCATGATGCGGATGACGGGGCAGTCGCCGCCCGCCATCTCCTGAATGCGGGCGATGGACAGGCCCGCCGCCATGCTGCACAGCACGAAGCGGCTGGGCCGTTCGGCCAGCGTGAAGCGGAGCGGTGCCAGCAGCTCCTCCATCATCTGGGGCTTGACGGCTAAGAAGATGAGGTCGCAGCGGCCCGCTACCTCGTCGTTGATGGTGGTGTTGCAGCCCAGCTCAGCGGCCAGAGCCTCTGCCTTGGCGGCGGTGCGGTTGGCCAGCCAGACGTTCTGCGGGTCTGCCGCCTTGCAGACGGCCCGGGCGATGGCCCCGCCCATGTTGCCGCAGCCTAAAAATCCGATGGTATTCAGCATAAGAAAAACCTCTTTCCCAATCAAAAGAACAGGGGAGATGCCCCCGCTGTGTCTCCATTGTAAGCAGGGCCGGGGGAGAAATCAAGAGGAAAGCCGGAAAATGTCAAAGCTTTTCGGAAAGCTCCTGATAGACGCGCTGCGGCGGAGCAGGCTTTTTTGCTGTCCGAATCTTAAGAAAACATAAAAAGTTCATGAAAAAGTCGAAAAAGATGCTTGCACCTGCACGGGCGGATGAGGTATCATAATAGATAGAAGTCGGGAAACTCCGCACAGAACGGGGCAAACGCGAAAGGATGGGCATTCTCGTGGCACAGACGACAAAACGCGCGCTGGAAGCATCGCTCAAAAAGCTGCTGCTCCGCAAGCCGCTGAATAAGATCACGATAAACGACATTACCGAGGACTGCGGCGTGAACCGCATGACCTTTTACTACCATTTCAAGGATATTTACGACTTGGTGGACTGGATCCTGGTGGAGGATGCCACAGAGGCACTGGAAGGCCATCAGGACTTTGAGACGTGGAGCGACGCCTTCCGCGATATGCTGGAAAAGGTGCAGGCCAACCGGGTGCTGGTGCTGAATGTCTACCGCTCCATCAGCCGGGAACAGGTGGAGCAGTACCTCTATAAAATGCTTGACCCTCTGCTGCGGATGTTTATAGAGCGTGAAAACATCCCGGTGAAGGAAGAGGACAAGCAGTTCATCATTGATTTTTATAAGTATGGCTTTGTGGGCATGGTGCTGGAATGGATACGCCGCGATATGAAGACCGAACCGGCCATCATGGCCGAACGGCTCAACACCATGATGCACGGGGATCTGAAGCGGGCGCTGCTGCGCTTCAGCACCGACGGCAGAGCATCAAAAATCGACGACTGATAAAAATCTGAACAAGCAGAGCAGGATGATAGAAAAACTATCACCCTGCTTTTGTTGTTTATAGAACCTTTGTCGGAAAAATGTTAAAGTATTGTCAAAACAAAGGGCCGGCAAAGACCCACACAAGGAGGCAGACTTTTATGAGTATCGCGTTGGAGCCGTTGAGCCATAAGGTACAGCGTACCGCTGTCGGAACGATGGTGGATGCGGCACTGGCTCATGTCAGAAAAGACCGTCAGAAGGCGTTTGCCGAGATGGTGGACGTCGCAAAGCAGTTCTATGGCGACTCGTTCAGCGAGGAGGCGTATGAGCACGCCCGCGCAGTGCTGACCGATGCGGACAGCAAGTGGTCAAAGCTCATCAACTGTGTGCTCGACCAGACCGCGCCCAGCGTGGCACGCACCACGGCGCTCAACCTTGGCTATGAGGCGTTCTTCCGGGGGACAAAGACCATCCGCGAGAACCGCACAAAGTACCACTGCAATATCCCCTGGCTGATCCTGTTCGACCCCACTTCGGCTTGCAATATGCACTGCGTGGGATGCTGGGCGGGCGAGTACGGCCACAAAAACAACCTCAGCTTTGAGGATATGGACAAAATCATCACCGAGGGCAAGGAGCTGGGGGTCTATCTCTATATGCTCACCGGCGGCGAGCCTCTGGTGCGGAAGGCGGATATTCTCCGTCTGGCGAAAAAGCACAACGACGTGCAGTTTGCGATCTATACGAACTCGACCCTCATCGATGAGCCGTTCTGCGAAGAGGTCGTAAAACTGGGCAATATCGCCTTCATGCTCTCAATCGAGGGAACTCCCTCTACCAATGATGCCCGGCGGGGCGACGGCCACTATGCCGCTGTCATGAATGCGATGGATATGCTCAAGGCCCACGGGATCCTTTTTGGCACCTCCATCTGCTATACCAGAGACAATCTCGAAGCCGTCACCAGCGACCACTTTATGCGGATGCTCTGCGACAAGGGCGCGCACTTCGGGTTCTACTTCCACTATATGCCGGTAGGCAACGAGGCCGCGCCGGAGCTGATGCCCACGCCTGCTCAGCGCAAGTACATGATCGGACGCATCCGGTATCTCCGCTCCGAAAAGAGCGATATTCCGTTCTATCCGATGGACTTTCAGAACGATGGCGAGTTTGTGGGCGGATGCATCGCAGGCGGACGAAACTATTTCCATATCAACTCGGCGGGCGATGCAGAGCCGTGCGTCTTCATCCACTACTCCAACGCCAACATCCACGACAGCAGCATCCTCGATATTCTCCGCAGCCCGCTCTTCATGGCCTACCACAACGGCCAGCCCTTCAATAAAAACCACCTGCGTCCCTGCCCGATGCTGGAAAACCCCGAGCTTCTGCGCCAGATGGTGCATGACACCAGCGCTCACAGCACCGACTTGCAGTCGCCCGAGAGCGTAGACCATCTCTGCGACAAATGCGGTGCGTATGCTGCCGACTGGCAGCCTGTGGCCGACGAGATCTGGTCGCACGTCACCCTCAGGGAGAGCCGGTACGAGAATTACAAGGATTGGGAACCGGCGCATTCCACTGCTCACGCGAAATGACGTTATCGGTCTTTCAAGGATAAAATTGCGCAGAAAAGCCCCCATCTTCACCGGCTGAGGCAGCCGGGGGGATGGGGGCTTTATCCTGTTATTTTATTCTTCGCCGGGATCAATATCGATTTCGGTTTCCGTTCCTTCATCTTCCACAGGTGCGGGAGCCGGGTCGCCGGGATCGCCGAACTCGTCGTGGTAGACGGTCATCTGGTCGAGCTGGCCGTTGCGGCGCAGGCCGTGGAAGACCAGCTTCTTGATGACGTCATAGATGACGGCAAACAGCGGCACGCCCACGATCATGCCCGCGAAGCCCCACAGACCGCCGAACAGCAGGATGGAGAAGAGCACCCAGAAGCTCGAAAGGCCGGTGGTGTTGCCCAGGATCTTCGGGCCGATGACGTTGCCGTCCAGCTGCTGGAGCACCAGAACGAAGAGCACGAACCAGAGGGCCTTGATGGGACTCTGGATGAGGATGAGCAGCGTTGCAGGCACGGCACCGATGAAGGGGCCGAAGAAGGGGATGACGTTGGTGACGCCGATGATGACCGACACCAGCAGGGCGCTGGGGAACTTGAAGATCAGGCAGGCGATATAGCACAGAACGCCGATGATGGCAGAATCCAGGATCTTGCCGTTGATGAAGCCGCCGAACATCTTGTCTGCGTAGAGGACTTCCTCCTGGATGAGCTGCGCCCAGTGGGGCTTGACGACACTGTAGAGGATCATTTTGGCCTGTTTGATGAACTTTTTGCGGCTGGCCAGCAGGTAAACGGCGACGATAAGGCCGATGAGCAGGTTCTTGAACCAGGTCACCACATTCATGACGCCGACGCCCACACCGCTCAGGATGCCTTGTATATTCTGCAGCGAGGGGAGCAGGGTGGTGCGCAGAGTGGTCAGATTGTCAACAATGACATCGTAGGCATCGTTGAAGTAGCCCATCAGTGTCTCATTATCCAAGAAGACCTCCTGTGTGTTCACCCACTGCATGAACCGGGTGATGCTGGTCTGCGCGGTGTAGTAGAGGGAGGTGACGCTTGTGATGAGCTGCGGCACCACCATCATCACGAGGGCGTAGACCACCAGCACACCGAACAGCAGCGTCGCCGCAATGGCAAGCATATTGGCCATGCTGTGGAGCTTTTCGGGGAAGATGCGGTGCAGAAAGCCCTCAATGGTGTTGCACACCGGCTTGAGCAGATAGGCGATGACGGCACCGTAGATGAAGGGCATCAGGATGCCGGTCACCTTGGAGACCGCGTCGCCGAACCCGTCGAAGCGGTAGATGAAGAAGAAGAACAGGATGCTTAGACTTATCGCACCAAAGCCCGCGAGCATTCCGTAGAGATAGGGCTTGATGTGCGGCTTTTTGTCCATCATGTGTGACTCCATTCCTGCCGCAGACGGCAGGAGCCGGTACGGCGATGTTTAGATTTTGTTGCTGCGGCGCCAGATGTGCAGCTTCTCGGCCTCTTTGATAAGCTCCTCGCGGAAGTCGGGGTGTGCCACATTGATGAGGGCCTCGGCCTTCTCCCAGGTGGTCAGACCCTTGAGGTTGACGCAGCCGTATTCGGTGCAGAGGTAATGCAGATTGGCGCGGGTATCGGTGATGATGCTGCCGTTTTCCAGCGTGGGACGGATGCGGCTCTCGAGCTGGCCGGTCTTCTTATTAAAGAAGGTAGAGGACAGGCAGATGAAGCTCTTGCCGCCCTTGGAAAGGTATGCGCCCAGCACGAAGTCCAGCTGGCCGCCTGCACCGGAAATGTGCTTGACGCCGGCGCTCTCTGCATTCGCCTGGCCGAACAGGTCGATGTCCACCGCATTGTTGATGGAGATGAAGTTGTCCAGCGCGGAGATGCTGCGGATGTCGTTGGTGTAATCGACGGGAGCAGACATGCACTCGGGGTTGTTGTTGAGGTAGTCGTACATCTTCTGGGTGCCGGCACCGAAGGCGTAGACCTGACGGCCCTTGTCCAGCTGCTTGTGCGCGCCGGTGATCTTGCCGGCCTTGGCGATATCCACGAAAGCGTCAACATACATCTCGGTGTGGACGCCCAGGTCCTTCAAATCGCTCTGGGCGATGAGGCTGCCGATGGCGTTGGGCATACCGCCGATGCCCAGCTGCAGGCAGGCACCGTGGTGACCTGGGAGACATGGACACAGTTCTCCATACCGCCGAGGCAGCGGGGCATATTGGTGTTGACCTCCACGACGATCTTCCTGGCCTTCTCACAGACGGCACCCAGATGGGAAGTGCTGGGGCCGAAGTTGAAGTAGCCGTGCTCGTCCATCGGAGTCACCTGGAAGACGGCGATGTCCAGCGGGTCGGGACTCTCGCGGTAGTAGCGGGGCAGCTCCGAATAGCGGATGGGGGAGTAGAACGAGAAGCCCTGTGCGATGGCTTTGCGCTCGATGCCGCCCATGTGCCAGCTGTTCCAGGTCATGTGGGCAGCGGGGTCGTCGATCTGGAAGATCTCAGGCACCCACATCAGGATGCCGCCGCGGAAATTGACGTTTTCCAGTTCGGGCAGGCGCTTGGCAAGGGCGGCGTCCACGGCCACGGGGGTGTTGACACACCAGCCGTAATCCACCCAGTCGCCGCTCTTGACCAGAGAAGCAGCCTGCTCGGCAGTCATCTTTTTCTGGGCATACATTTCCATGAAATCCATTATAAACCATCCTCTCCTTTAAGAACATAAAAGAATTGTAAATTTATTATTTACACTTCTACGGAACAAAATCTTAGCCGGAAATTTACCGTTTCTTCCCAGTTCGGACACTGTCTTATCACACCCCGGCGGTATCCTTGGGGTCGGCAGGGCAGGAGCTTCCGGCAGCGGCACATCTGTACAGCTTAGTTATAACATTAACAAACATGATAATCAAGCCCTCTTCCACGAAAAAATGCCTCACAGGACAACTTGACTAAAATTCTTAGGTATTTGCGGGGATTGTTTGGTATATCAAAAACAATTTTTTTCGAAAAAGTACTTGATAAAATTTTGACGATATGGTTTACTAAGGGTGTACCAAGACGATGCGCCCCGGTGCAACGTTAATTGACTAAAAATTAACGATATTGCGGTGGCGATGCGGCCTAGTACTTGAAGCAGAAACTGAAAAGTGCTATCATGGCAACACCAAATGCGCTTTTCCAAAGCGCGCAAATAAAGGAGACCATACCGATGGCAACAGCAGTTTACCCCGGGTCCTTCGACCCGGTCACGAGAGGACATCTCGACATCATCAAGCGGGCTGCAAAGATAAACGACCAGCTCATTGTGGCAGTGCTCATCAACAGCGCAAAGAACCCTCTGTTCACCGTAGAAGAACGGGTGGCGCTGCTGCAGGAGTGCTGCAAGGACATCCCGAATGTGACGGTGGAGAGCTTCGACGGCCTGACCGTGGAGTTCGCCAAGAAGCGCCACGCTTCGGTGATGGTGCGGGGCCTGCGGGCGGTGACGGATTTCGAAAACGAGATACAGCTTGCCCAGACGAACCATGCACTGATGCCCGGCATCGAGACGATGTTCCTTGCCACCAGCATCAAGTGGAGCTACCTTTCCTCCACCATCGTCAAGGAGGCTGCCCGCTACGGCAGCAATATCTCCAAGTTCGTGACACCCAACGTAGAGGATGCCATCCACGCCAAAGTGGAGCAGCTCCGGGCGGAAGGAAAGACGCTCTGATACCTTTTATAATGCAGAAAGGCCCTCGGGCCTTTTGATAAATAGTTTTGCGAAACCCCGAAACATATAAATTCAGGAGGCTATTAACATGAAGAAAATCGTTATCGCATCTGCTTGCCGTACCGCTATTGGTAAGTTTGGCGGCACCCTGGCAAACGTCCCTGCTGCAGAGCTGGGCTCCATCGTCATCAAGGAGGCCCTGGACCGTGCTAACGTGAAACCTGAGCAGGTCGATCATGTTTACATGGGCTGCGTCATCCAGGCTGGTCTGGGCCAGAACGTCGCTCGTCAGGCTTCCCTGAAGGCTGGCCTGCCCATCGAGACTCCTGCCGTCACCGTCAACGTGGTCTGCGGCTCCGGTCTGAACTGCGTGAACATGGCCGCTCAGATGATCGAGGCTGGCGATGCTGACATCGTGGTCGCGGGCGGCATGGAGAACATGGATATGGCTCCCTTCGCACTGCAGAAGGCTCGTTACGGCTACCGCATGGGCGCTCCCATGGGCAAGAGCGAGATCGTGGATACCATGGTCAACGATGCTCTGTGGGATGCCTGCGGCTTCAACAAGCACATGGGCATGACCGCTGAGAACGTCTGCACCAACGAGACCTATCAGAAGAAGTACGGCTACAGCCCCATCACCCGCGAGATGCTGGACGAGTTCGCTTACAACAGCCAGCTGAAGGCTGACAAGGCCATCAAGGACGGCGCTTTCAAGGATGAGATCGTTCCGGTTGTCATCAAGGGCAAGAAGGGCGATACCGTGTTCGATACCGATGAAGGCCCCCGTCTGAGCGCGCCCGAAGTGCTGGCAAAGCTGAAGCCCGCCTTCACCAAGGACGGCATCGTCACCGCTGCAAACTCCTCCGCCATCAACGATGGCGCAGCTGCTCTGGTCATCATGAGCGAAGAGAAGGCCAAGGAGCTGGGCGTGAAGCCTCTGGCTACCTGGGTCGCAGGTGCTCTGGCAGGCGTCGAGCCTGAGGTCATGGGCCTTGGCCCCATCGCTGCTACCAAGAAGGTCATGGCTAAGACCGGCCTGACCGTTGCTGATATGGACCTGGTCGAGGCCAACGAGGCATTCGCAGCACAGTCCATCGCAGTCGGTGAGGCTCTGGGCTTCGATAAGGACAAGCTGAACGTCAACGGCGGCGCGATCGCTCTGGGCCACCCGGTCGGCGCTTCCGGTGCTCGTATCCTCGTCACCCTGCTGTACGCTATGAAGCATCGTGGTGCTCACAAGGGTCTGGCTACCCTGTGCATCGGCGGCGGCATGGGCTGCGCAACCATCGTCGAGATGGACTGATCTCCCTTTGAAGGGTCACTCCGGATATTGATACAGCCCGGACAGTGGGCGAGACCGGAGACTTGCCCCTTGTCCGGGGCTGTTTTGAATAAGATATAACCTGAATGGAGGTTTTCACAATGGCATTTGTAAAAACCGAGGTGCAGGGCGCAGTCGAGATCATCACCATCGACCGCCCGAAGGCACTGAACGCCCTGAACCCCGAAGTTCTGGCAGACCTGAAGGCTGCTTTTGAGGCAGTTGACCAGTCCGCCATCCGCTGCATCGTCCTGACCGGCGAAGGCGACAAGAGCTTCGTGGCAGGCGCTGACATCGGCTCCATGAGCACCATGACCAAGGCCGAGGGCGAGGCTTTCGGCAAGCTGGGCAATGATGTGTTCCTGATGATCGAGAGCTTCCCCATCCCCGTCATCGCAGCCGTCAACGGATTTGCACTGGGCGGCGGCAATGAGCTGGCAATGAGCTGCGACATCCGCATCTGCTCCGACAACGCTGTGTTTGGTCAGCCGGAAGTCGGTCTGGGCATCACCCCGGGCTTCGGCGGCACCCAGCGTCTGGCTCGTCTGGTCGGCATGGGCATGGCAAAGCAGCTGGTCTACTCTGCACTGAACATCAAGGCGGACGAGGCCTACCGCATCGGCCTGGTCAACGCAGTGTATCCGCAGGCTGAGCTGATGGAGAATGTCCTGAAGCTGGCCAACAAGATCGCCAAGAACGCTCCCATCGCCGTGCGCAACTGCAAGAAGGCGATCGACGACGGCATCAGCCTCCCCATCGAGAAGGCTGTCGAAGTCGAAGAGAAGCTGTTCGGCGACTGCTTCGAGACTCATGACCAGAAGGAAGGCATGGCCTGCTTCCTGAGCCGTGAAAAGCCGAAGCCCAAGGCAGTGTTCACGAACAACTAAAGGCCAAGCGGTAGCTTTGGACAGGCCATGCCGTCAAGAAGGGGCCCCCGCGAAAGCTTGCGCAGCAAGATTTTGTGGGGAGAAGGAGGTACTACGGAACAGAGTGAACAACAGCAGTGATGCTGTTGCGAACGAAGTGGAGTCAGTACCGACGCGGCCTGCTTCCTGAGCCGTGAAAAGCCGAAGCCCAAGGCAGTGTTCACGAACAACTAAACTAAACCATAATGCCTCTGCAGCGCCTCCCCGGAAAGGGGAGGCACGGAGAGGCACTACATTCAGAAGATATAATAAAGGAGAGATTTCTCATGAAGATCGGTGTTATCGGTGCTGGCACTATGGGCCAGGGCATCGCAAAGGCATTTGCTCAGGTCGAGGGCAACACGGTTGCTCTGTGTGACATCAAGCAGGAGTGGGCCGAGAATGGTCTGGCAAAGATCAAGAAGGGCTATGAAAAGCTGGTCGCTAAGGGCAAGATGACGCAGGAGAAGGCTGATGCTATCGTCGCTGCTATCACCCCGGGCCTGAAGGAAGACCTGTGCGCTGACTGCGACCTCGTCGTTGAGGCTGCTTTCGAGGATATGAAGGTCAAGCAGACCACTTTCGGCGAGCTGGATAAGATCTGCAAGCCCGAGTGCATCTTCGCTTCCAACACCTCTTCTCTGTCCATCACCGAGATCGGCAAGGGCCTGAGCCGTCCCATGATCGGTATGCACTTCTTCAACCCCGCAGACCGCATGAAGCTCATCGAGGTCATCGCTGGCTGCAACACTCCCGCTGAGACTGTCGAGAAGATCAAGGAGATCTCCGTTGCCATCGGCAAGAGCCCCGTTCAGGTCAACGAGGCTGCCGGCTTCGTCGTCAACCGCATCCTGATCCCGATGATCAACGAGGCTGCCTTCATCAAGATGGAGGGCGTTTCCAACATCGCCGGCATCGACACCGCTATGAAGCTGGGTGCCAACCACCCGATGGGTCCCCTGGAGCTGGGCGACTTCATCGGCCTGGACATCTGCCTCGCCATTATGGACGTCCTGTACAAGGAGACCGGCGACAGCAAGTATCGTGCATGCCCGCTCATCCGTAAGATGGTCCGCGGCGGCAACCTGGGCTGCAAGTCTGGCAAGGGCTTCTACGTTTACAACGCAGACCGCACCAAGACCCCTGTCGACGAGCTGTAAATTAGTTTGAAATTTCTCTCGGTCGTCCCGAAGAAAACGGCCGGGAGGAATTTGTTTGCACAGGACATGAGTGTAGCTGCCCTGTGCTGAAAGAAAAACATCCGTTAGGAGGATATAGCGATGGATTTTACTCTGTCCAAGCAGCAGCAGATGGTGCAGAAGATGTACCGCGAGTTTGCTATCGTTTCCGCACACACCAGCCTGTGCGCAGCACCTATTTATGAGAACGGCACTCCCGAGCAGAAGGAAAAGTATCTGCCCAAGCTGTGCAGCGGCGAGTGGCTGGGTGCTTTCGGTCTGACCGAGCCGGGCGCTGGTACTGACGCTCAGGGCCAGCAGACCACTGCTGTGGAAGATGGCGATTACTGGGTGCTGAACGGCTCCAAGATCTTCATCACCAACGCAGGCTACGCTGACGTGTTCATCGTCATCGCTGTTACCGATAAGGTCCTCGACAAGAAGGGCCGTCCCACCAAGCTGTGCTCCGCCTTCATCGTGGAGCGTACCGACCCGGGCTTCTCCGTCGGCAAGGCTGAGGATAAGATGGGCATCCGTGGTTCTTCTACCTGCGAGCTGATCTTTGAGGACTGCCGCATCCCGAAGGACCGTATGCTGGGCGTGCGCGGCAAGGGCTTCCAGCTGGCTATGG
>PPYF01267810.1_pt1 | contig 20858 bp, 24 predicted proteins | sample 1559871 | NCBI WGS metagenome assembly PPYF01 (sample SAMN08240021, study PRJNA423297) | Human gut metagenome, whole genome shotgun sequencing project.
CCCCAGCAGCCCACCGACCTGCCCTTCACCGACGTACAAGCCGGTGTCTGGTACGCCGACGCGGTGAAATATGTCTTTGAGCAGGGCCTGATGAGCGGCATCAGCGCCCAGCAGTTTGGGCCTGACAGCACCGTGACCCGGGGCCAGGTGGTCACCATCCTGTGGCGCTTGGCGGGCAGTCCCACCGTGTCCGGCAAGACCTTCACCGATGTGAGCGCCTCCGTCTGGTACGCCGATGCGGTGGCCTGGGCCAGCGCCAACGGCGTGGTCAGCGGCTATGAAAGCGGCCTCTTCGGGCCCGAGGACCAGGTCACCCGGGAGCAGCTGGCGGCTATCCTGTACCGCTATGCCCTTATCAGCGGCAAGGACGCGGAAAAGACCGCCGACCTGTCCGGCTACACCGACTCCGTCACCATCAGCACCTGGGCCCCCCAGGCCCTGAAGTGGGCCGTGGGCAGCGGCCTCATCTCCGGCACCGGAGCAAACACTCTGTCCCCCCGGGGCACTGCCACCCGCGCCCAGATCGCGGTGATCCTACAGAACTACTGCAAGTGATTTCCCTATAAAAAATCGTCTCCCGGCTTTTCGTCGGGAGACGATTTTTTAAGTTATTGCTTCTTCTGCAGCTTTTTCTTCGTCCCGTCGGGGTACTGCACATAGGTATTCTCCAGGTGGGCGATGAGCTGCTGCTTGTGGGCATCGATATACTCCCGGTGCAGGGCGGCCCGCTCGGCCTCCTCTTCGGCCGTCAGCCCCTCGGGACTCTTTCTCTTCTTGGCCAGCTCGTTGATCCGGGCGATCTTTTCTGCTTCCATGATCTGTTCCTCCTAATGATACATCCGCCGGAAGGTTTTCCACATTCTCCGGCAGTTTTGTGGATAAAATTTAGAGATAGCGCTCCAGCACCAGCATGGTGCGGCCCTTTCGGGACTGGCCGGGGACCTCCTTCACCACGCACTTGCCCAGCCCCCGACAGGTGAGCACGTCACCCTCCTCCACCTGATGGTCTCCCTTCAGGCACTCCCGGTGGTTCACTGCCACCTTGCCCGCGGACACATAGCCCGCCGCCTTGGACCGGGACAGGGAGAAGCCCGCCGCCAATACCGCGTCCAGCCGCGGGGTGGCCACCGTGTCCCGGATGGTCCTCACGGCGGCCTGGGCAGGGCGCAGCTCGCCCACGGGGACCTCCCGCACCGAGACCTTCCACCGCCCGGCGCTCTCCCACTGGGAGAGCAAAATGGGCAGCGTCTGGCGCAGCACGGCCACCTGACAGCGGCCCTTCTCCGGGAACAGGATGTCCCCCAGCTTCTCCCGGGTAAGCCCCAGGCCCATCAGGGCCCCCAGCACATCCCGGTGCCCCAGGTCGGCGTTTGCGGGGAAGGTGCCCTCCACCGCCGCCACCGGACCCTCCGGGTCAGCGATGACATCCTCCGGCTCCTGCCAATCCGGGAGAAAGACGCAGGCGGTGCGCTCCGCGTCGGGGTAGCCGCCCCAGAACAGGTTTCTGACCGGCCCACACAGCCGCAGCAGGTCCTCCACCGCCCCCCGCTCCCCCGGGGAGAGGAAGGGCGTGTGGGCGGGCACCCCCCGGTTCTGGGCCAGCTCCAGCTTGTCCATCACCCGGGCCAGCAGCACCCGCTCCTCCCCGCTGCGGGCGCAGCGGTCCAGAAGGTCTTTTTTGTTCATGGCCGGTCTCCTCTCCAAACGCAGGGTCCCCCCTGTGTAAGCTATCACAATGTAGTATAGGTGCGGGGCCGTTTTTTTGTCAATGACAAATCGTCGTTTTTTCAGAAATCGCTTGACATTTCACTTGTTTCCGGTATAATAATAAAGTCTGTTCAAAAGGACAGGCATATCCTTGCTCCCGGTGCAAGGCCGGGGGCCATACGTCCATAAGGAGGTGCAAGTAAAATGGCAAAGATCAATGCGAACTACGAGGCGGTCTACATTCTGAACCCTTCTCTGAGCGAGGAGCAGATCGCCGCTCTGGTGGCCAAGTTCAAGGCCGTCGTGGAAGCCAACGGTACCGTTTCCGAGGTTGACGAGTGGGGCAAGCGCCGTCTGGCCTATCCCATCAACGACCTGATGGAGGGCTACTACGTTCTGATGACCTTCAACGCCGCCGCCGCGATCCCCGCTGAGCTGGATCGTATCTTCCGTATTACCGACGGCGTGATGCGTTCCCTGATCGTCTGCAAGGACCAGTAAGGGAGGAGCACTATGCTCAACAAAATTTTCATCATGGGCCGCCTGACCCGTGACCCCGAGCTTCGCCGCACCCAGACCGGCACGCCTGTGGCGTCCTTCTCCCTGGCCGTTGACCGGGACTTCAAGGACCGGAACACCGGCGAGCGCACCACCGATTTTATCGACTGCGTGGCCTGGCGTCAGACCGGGGAATTCGTCAGCCGTTACTTCACGAAGGGCCGCATGGCCATCGTGGAGGGCCGTCTTCAGATCCGCGATTGGACGGATAAAGAGGGCAACAAGCGCCGCTCTGCCGAGGTGGTGGCTGACCAGGTCTATTTCGGCGATTCCAAGCGGGACAGCGAGAACGGCGGTTACTCCGCCGGCTACAGCCAGCAGCAGGGCGGCTATGCCCCCAGCAATCCCGGCTACTCTGCGCCCGCCGCACCCTCCGGCTATGGGGCCCCTCCCGCGGACGGGGACCAGTTTGCCGAGCTTTCTGATGACGACGGCGAGCTGCCGTTTTGACTTTGACCGTATCTGGTCGTAAAAGGAGGTAACATCCATGGCTATGGAACGTGATAACAGAGCTCCCCGCGGCCGCAAGCGCCGCAAGGTCTGCGCCTTCTGCGTTGACAAGGTGGAGTGCATCGACTATAAGGACGCCGCCAAGCTGCGCCGGTTCACTTCTGAGCGGGCCAAGATCCTGCCCCGCCGCACCACCGGCACCTGCGCCATGCATCAGCGCCAGCTGACTGAGGCCATCAAGCGCGCCCGTCAGATCGCCCTGCTGCCCTACGTCACCGACTAATTTGTGACTGGCTTTTTCTGGCCGCACCCATTGGGTGCGGCCGGTTTTTTATGCCCATTTTGGCTCTCACAGCGGGAAACAAGCAGGGGGTGATGTCCTCATCCGCTCGCAGCGTGTCGATAACCCCCTTTCTGTCATTCCGAGGAGCGAAGCGACGTGACAATCCGTCTCTCATCGCAAAACTTTTCCGCCAAAAAGCAAAAAAGTTTGCTTTTCCTGTTTACAGTCACGCTTTAATGCGTTATAGTTATTAGGAAGCGGCACGGCCTGTCGTGGCGCTATCGGTCTACAGCCGAAAGGAGCAGCGTTATGGCGAAAACAGAACACCGGCAGCGCAGTCTGGCGCTTTACGAGACCATTCTGAAATTGAAGGACCTGGACGAATGCTGCAAGTTCTTCGACGACCTGTGTACCCCCACAGAGCTGCGCTCTATGGAGCAGCGCTTTGATGTGGCGGTGTATCTGCAGCAGGGACTGGTCTATCTGGACATTCTGGACAAGACGGGGGCCAGCAGTGCCACCATCAGTCGGGTCCGGCGGTCAATGCTGGACAACGGCGCAGGGGGCGTGATGGAGACGGTCATCCGCCGGGAGGGCCTGGGCCAGCGGGATGAGTCTGAAACCAAGAAACCCGAATAACGAGAAGATAAAGAGAAAGCAGGGAGCTAAGTATGAAACAACTGATGTTGGGCAACGCCGCCGTTGCCCGTGGGCTGTATGAGGCGGGATGCTGCGTGATCTCCAGCTATCCCGGCACCCCCAGCACCGAGATCACCGAGGAGGCCGTGAAATTCCCCGAGATCTACTGCGAGTGGGCCCCCAACGAGAAGGTGGCCATGGAGGTGGCCTTCGGCGCCAGCCTGGCGGGAAAGCGGTCCTTCTGCGGCATGAAGCATGTGGGCCTGAACGTGGCCGCCGACCCCCTGTTCACCATGTCCTACACCGGCGTGAACGGCGGCGTGGTCATCGGCGTGGCTGACGACGCGGGGATGCACTCCTCTCAGAACGAGCAGGACTCCCGCCACCACGCCATCGCCGCCAAGGTCCCCATGCTGGAACCCTCTGACTCCGCCGAGGCCCTGGAGTTTGCCAAGCTGGCCTACGACCTGTCTGAGCAGTTCGACACCCCGGTGCTGCTGAAGATGTGTACCCGGGTGTCCCACTCCCAGTCCCTGGTGGAGCTGGGAGTGCGGGAAGAGCGGCCCTGCATCCCCTATGAGAAGAACCTCGCCAAATATGTCATGATGCCGGGCAACGCCATCCGCCGCCACCCCTTTGTGGAGGAGCGCACCCGCAAGCTGCAGGAGTGGGCGGAGACCGCCCCCATCAACCGGGTGGAGATGGGCGGCACCAAGATGGGCATCATCACCTCCTCCACCTCCTATCAGTATGTGAAGGAGGTCTTTGGCGACTCCGTCTCCGTGCTGAAGCTGGGCATGGCCAACCCCCTGCCCGTCAAGCTCCTCCGGGACTTCGCCGCAAAGGTGGATCAACTGGTGGTGGTGGAGGAGCTGGACCCCATCATCGAGAACCACTGCCGTGCCCTGGGGCTGGAGGTGTCCGGCAAGGACGTGCTGCCCATGGAGGGCGAGTTCTCCCAGAACCTGATCGCCGCCAGACTGGGCGGGCAGGTACATACCGGCGCAGGCCTGGACGAGGTCATCCCCAACCGTCCCCCCGTCATGTGCGCCGGCTGTCCCCACCGGGGCCTGTTCTACACCCTGAGCAAGAATCAGTGTACCGTCCTGGGCGACATCGGCTGCTATACCCTGGGCGCAGTGGCCCCCCTGGCCGCCATGGATATGACCCTGTGCATGGGCGCTTCCATTTCCGCCATCCACGGCTTTAACAAGGCCCTGGGGGAGCAGAGCCAGGGCAAGACGGTGGCTGTCATCGGCGACTCCACCTTTATGCACTCCGGCATGACCGGCCTTGCCAACATCGCCTATAACCAGTCCAACTCCACCGTCATCATCCTGGACAACTCCATCACCGGCATGACCGGCCACCAGCAGAACCCCACCACCGGCTATAACATCAAGGGCGACCCCGCCGGGAAGATCGACCTGGAGGCCCTGTGCCGGGCCATGGGCTTCAATCGCGTGCGGGTGGTGGACCCCTATGACCTGAAGGCCTGCGACCAGGCCGTGAAGGAGGAGCTCTCCGCCGACGAGCCCTCGGTCATCATCTCCCGCCGCCCCTGCGCCCTGCTGAAATATGTCAAGCACAGCGCCCCCCTGGCGGTGGACACGGACAAGTGCGTGGGCTGCAAGAACTGCATGAAGATCGGCTGTCCCGCCATCTCCATTCGGGAGGGTAAGGCCCACGTGGACAACACCCTGTGTGTGGGCTGCGGCGTGTGTGAGCAGCTGTGCGGCGTGAAAGCCTTCCACAGCACCAAAAAGGAGGGCTGAGCAATGGAAACCAAGAATATTATGATCGTTGGCGTGGGCGGCCAGGGCAGCCTGCTGGCCAGCAAGCTGCTGGGCCACCTGCTGATGGAGCAGGGCTATGACGTGAAGGTGTCCGAGGTACACGGCATGTCCCAGCGGGGCGGCAGCGTGGTCACCTATGTGCGCTATGGCGACAAGGTGGCCTCCCCCATCATCGACAAGGGCGAGGCGGACTTTATCGTCTCCTTCGAGCTGCTGGAGGCCGCCCGCTGGCTGGGCTTCCTCAAGCCCGACGGGCAGATCGTCACCTCCACCCAGCAGATCGACCCCATGCCCGTCATCACCGGCGCGGCGGCATACCCCCAGGACCTGGTGGCCAAGATGAAGGCCACCGGGGCCAAGGTGGACGCCCTGGACTGCCTGGCCCTGGCCGAGCAGGCCGGTTCCGCCAAGGCGGTGAACATCGTGCTGATGGGCCGCCTGTCCCACTATTTCGACCTGCCCGAGGAGGCCTGGCAGAAGTCTTTGGAGGCCATGGTCCCCGCCAAATTCCTGGAGCTGAACAAGAAGGCCTTCCAGCTGGGCAAGAACGCCTGATGAACGCCCTGTTTGTGGGGTTGGGCGGCGCAGTGGGGGCGGTGGGCCGCTATGGTCTTAGCCTGCTGCCCTGCCGCAGCGCATTTCCTCTGCTCACCCTGCTGACCAATTTGATTGGAGCCGTCCTCATCGGCTTTGTGGCCGGACTGGCGGGCCGGGAGCGCCTCTCCTCCGGCTGGACCCTGTTCTGGAAGACCGGCGTGTGCGGCGGCTTTACCACTTTTTCTACCTTTTCCCTGGAGAGCGTGACTCTGCTGCAGCGTGGCAGGGCCGGACTGGCCCTGGCCTATATGGCACTGAGCGCCGGACTGTGTCTGGCGGGGGTGCTGGCCGGACAGTGGCTCAGCCGCCGGGGCGTATAAGCCGCATCGAGCCCTTCGGGGCGACCCGGCTGCAAAACAGAACGCACAAGCGAAGAAAGGATGATACCCATGGAGAGATATTTCCAGCCCGAGATTGAGTGCGCCTCTCGGGAACAGCTCAAAGCCTGGCAGGACGAGCGTCTGGTCAAGCAGGTGCGCCATGTGTGGGACAATGTCCCGTCCTACCGCAAGAAGATGGAGGAAAAGGGCGTGACTCCCGAGGACATCCAGTCCTCCGCCGACCTGTATAAGCTGCCCTTCACCTCCAAGGCCGACCTGCGGGACAACTATCCCGACGGCCTGGTGGCGGTGCCCCGCTCCAAATGCGTGCGTGTCCACGCCACCTCCGGCACCACCGGAAAGCGGGTCATGGCTTTTTACACCCAGCACGACATCGACCTGTGGACCGACTGCTGCGCCCGTGCCATCACCGCCGTGGGCGGCAGCGAGGAGGACGTGTGTCAGATCGCCTATGGCTACGGCATGTTCACCGGCGGCATCGGCCTGGACCAGGGGTCCAGGCGGGTGGGCTGCCTCACCGTGCCCATCTCCTCGGGCAACACCGACCGTCAAATCCAGTTCATCCGTGACCTGGGGACCACCATCCTGTGCTGCACCCCCTCCTACGCCGCCTATCTGGGCGAGAGTATGCACGAGATGGGCATGACCCCCGACCAGATCCCCCTGAAGGCGGGCATCTTCGGTGCGGAGGCGTGGAGCGAGGAGATGCGCCAGGACATCCAGAAGACGATGGGCATCAAGGCCTATGACATCTACGGTCTCACCGAGCTGTCCGGCCCCGGCGTGGCCTTCGAGTGTTCCGCTCAGAGCGGGATGCACATCAACGAGGACCACTTCATCGCCGAGATCATCGACCCCGACACCGGCGAGGTGCTGCCCGAGGGGAGCAAGGGCGAGCTGGTGTTCACCTCCATCGACAAGGAGGCCTTTCCCCTGCTGCGCTACCGCACCCGGGATATCTGCATCCTCAAGCGGGAGAAGTGCTCCTGTGGCCGCACCCTGGTGAAGATGTGCAAGCCCATGGGCCGCTCTGATGATATGCTCATCATCCGGGGCGTGAACGTGTTCCCCTCTCAGATCGAGACGGTGCTGCTCAACCACGGCTACCCCGCCAACTATCAGATCATCGTGGGCCGGGTGAAATCCACCGACACCCTGGACGTGCATGTGGAGATGACCCCCGAGATGTTCACCGACAACGTGGGCGAGATCGAGCGCCGCCAGAAGCAGCTGGTGGACGGTCTGCGCGCCATGCTGGGCCTGGCCGCCAAGGTCACTCTGGTGGCCCCCAAGTCCATCGTCCGCAGCGAGGGCAAGGCGGTGCGTGTCATCGACAACCGTAAAATTTAAAACGAGGAGGAGATCAGGATGAGCATCAAACAGATTTCTGTCTTTGTGGAGAATAAGCCCGGCGCCCTGAGCGCCATGACCCAGGTGCTGGCTGAACAGGGCGTGGATATGCGGGCCCTGTCCCTGGCCGAGACCAAGGATTTCGGCATCGTCCGAATCATCGTGGACAAGGTGTACGAGGCCACCACCGCGCTGAAGGACGCGGGCTATGTCCACTCCGTCACCCCCGTGGTGGGGGCCGCCATCCCCGATACTCCCGGCGGTCTGGACCAGGTGCTGCGGGTGCTGTCCGGGGCCGGGGTGAACGTGGAATATATGTACGCCTTTTTGGGCGGCAAGGACGTGGACCACGCCTATATGATCTTCCGGGTGGAGGACCCCGCCGCCGCCGAGTCCGCTCTGCACAAACACGGGATTCGTGTGGTGGACCAGGACGAGATGGACGGGCTGTAAGCCGACTCTCAAGCCAGATTCGCAAAAAATATCCACAGGGCCGGCCGGTCCTGTGGATATTTTTTATCTTTGGCTGCTATCAGGCGTCGATCTCCCGGATCAGGTTCACCATCTCCACGGCACCCAGGGCACAGTCATAGCCCTTGTTGCCCGCCTTGGTCCCGGCACGCTCGATGGCCTGCTCGATATTCTCGGTGGTCAGCACGCCGAACATCACGGGTACTCCCGTCTCCAGAGAGACGGAGGCCACGCCCTTGGACACCTCGCTGCACACATAGTCATAGTGGCTGGTGCTGCCCCGGATCACCGCACCCAGGCAGATCACCGCGTCATACTTGCCGCTGCGGGCCATTTTGGCGGCGATGACGGGGATCTCAAAGGCCCCGGGCACCCAGGCCACATGGACGTCCTCCTCCCGCACCTCGTGGCGCAGCAGGCCGTCCATGGCCCCGGACAGCAGCTTGCTGGTGATGAACTCGTTGAACCGGGCGGCCACAATGCCCACCTTCATGCCGTGGGCGACTAACTTTCCTTCAAATGTCTTTGTCATATCGATCTTCCTCTCCAGATTTTTCTTTTCTGTAGGGGCGGATGTCCTCATCCGCCCGGCGTTGGTGCATTCGGTTATGCGGGCGGATGATATCCGCCCCTACTGTTACTGTTTTCTATCTTTCAATTTGTCATTGCGAGGAACCCCAAAGGGGTGACGCGGCAATCCGCTCTCTGCGCCAACGTGGGGACGGATTGCCACGTCGCTTCGCTCCTCGCAATGACAGCGTAGTATCAATAATTCACCAGATGGCCCATCCGCTTCTGCTTGGTGCGCAGATAGAACAGGTCGTGGGTGTTGGCGTCCATCTGGATGGGCACCCGGCTGTTGATGTGCATGCCGAACTCAGCCAGCTGATACAGCTTGTCCGGGTTGTTGGTCAAAAGGCGCATGCTCTTCACCCCCAGGTCCCGCAGGATCTGGGCCCCGATATAATACTCCCGCTGGTCGGCGGCAAAGCCCAGGGCCAGGTTGGCCTCCAGGGTGTCCATCCCCTGCTCCTGTAGGGCATAGGCCTTCAGCTTGTTGATCAGACCGATGCCCCGGCCCTCCTGGCGCATATACAGCAGGATGCCCCGGCCCTCTTTCTCGATCTGGGTCATGGCGGCGGCCAGCTGCTGGCCGCAGTCGCAGCGCAGGGAGCCGAAGGTGTCGCCGGTGAGACACTCGGAGTGGACCCGGCACAGCACGTCCTCTCCGTCGCCGATGTCCCCCTTCACCAGGGCCACATGATGCTCGCCGTTCAGGCGGTTCACATAGCCATAGGCGGTAAAGTCCCCGTACTTGGTGGGCATGTGGACAGCGGCCTCCTGGTCCACCAGTTTCTCGTGGCACTTGCGGTACTCCTGCAGGTCCTTGATGGTGATAAAGGTCAGGCCAAAGCCCTTTGCCAGCTCCATCAGCTCGGGGGTACGCATCATGGTGCCGTCCTCCCGCATGATCTCGCAGCACAGTCCGCAGGCCTTCAGCCCCGCCAGGCGGCACAGGTCCACGGTGGCCTCGGTGTGGCCCTCCCGCTCCAGCACGCCGTTGGGCTTGGCCAGCAGGGGGAACATGTGCCCGGGGCGGCGGAAGTCCGACGGCTTGGCATCCTCGGCCACGCAGGCCATGGCGGTCACGGACCGCTCGGCGGCGGAGATGCCGGTGGTGGTGTTGGCGGCGTCGATGGACACGGTGAAGGCCGTCTCGTGGTTGTCCGTGTTTTTGGAGACCATCTGGGGGATCTGCAGCTTCTCCACAAACTCCGCAGACATGGGCATACAGATCAGGCCCTTGCCGTGGGTGGCCATAAAGTTGATATTTTCCGTGGTGGCAAACTGGGCCGCACAGATAAAGTCGCCCTCGTTCTCCCGGTCCGGGTCGTCGGTGACCAGAATGATCTTCCCCGTCCGCAGGTCGGCCAGGGCCTCCTCCACTGTATTGAACTGACTCATAATTCAAATCCTCCGATTCTCCTCGTCGTCCCCGTGAAAGGGGGATGACTGAGGGATTTTTGTTTAAAATCCGTGTTTCGACAGAAAATCCATGGTCAATTTGCTCTCTTTGGTTTTGAGCTCCGGGGCGGGACGAAGCAGCCGCTCCACATATTTGCCAATGATATCGCTCTCCAGATTCACCCGGTCGCCTGGCCGGCGCCGCCCCAGCAGGGTGACGGCGGCGGTGTGGGGGATGACGGAGACGGCGAACCGGTCCGGCTCCACCCGGGCCACCGTCAGGCTGATGCCGTCGATGGCGATGGAGCCCTTCTCCACCACATAGCGCAGCACCTGCTCCGGTGCCGTTATGGTAAACCAAATGGCGTTGTCGTCCTGTTCAATGGCGGCGATGGTGCCCACGCCGTCCACATGCCCGGCCACGATGTGCCCGCCGAAGCGGCCGTCTGCCGCCATGGCCCGCTCCAGATTCACCGGGCTGCCCGGGCCCAGCCCCGCCAGGGAGGAGCGGTCCAGGGTCTCGTGCATCACGTCGGCGGTGAAGCCGTGACCGGTGAGGCTGGTGGCTGTCAGGCACACCCCGTTTACTGCCACGCTGTCGCCGATCTTCAAATCGCTTAAAATCGCCTCCGCCCGGATGGCAAGTACGGCGGAGACCCGGCCCCGGGTCACCCGCTCTACGGTGCCCAGTTCCTCAATGATGCCGGTAAACATCCCGGTCCACCTCGCTCTCCAGCAAAAAGTCCGCCCCGATCTGGGTGATCACAGTGTTTTTCAAAGGGAAGGCCGCCGCAGGGGCGTCCACGCCCCGGCCCTCCACCGGGGTCTTGGCCGTCCGCCCGCCAAAGAGCTTGGGGGCCACATAGGCCATCACGGCGTCCACCACCCCCTGGTCCAGAGCCGACCAGTTCAGGGTGCCGCCCCCTTCCAGCAGGACGGAGTCGATCTCCTGCTTCCCCAGGCAGTCCATCAGGGCGTTTAAGTCTATATGTCCGTCCCGCTCCGGCAGCACCAGCATTCGGCAGCCCGCCCGCTCATAGGGGGCCAGGCGCTCCGGGTCGGCGCAGCAGGTGGCGATCCAGGTGGGGGTCTGCCCGGCGGTGGTCACCACCTGGGCAGTGAGGGGGGTGCGCAGATGGGTGTCACAGATCACCCGGATGGGGTCACGCCCTCCCGGCAGGCGGCAGGTGAGCCTGGGGTCGTCGGCGATCACCGTGCCCACCCCGGCCATGATCGCCCGGTGGCGGTGGCGCAGGGTCTGGACGTGCTGCCGGGCCTCCTCTCCGGTGACCCATTGGGAGGCCCCGGTGTGGGCGGCAATCTTCCCGTCCATCGTCATGGCGTACTTCATCACCACATAGGGCCGCCCGGTGCTGATATACTTGAGAAAGGCCCGGTTGAGCCGGTCGCACTGGGCCTGCAGCACATGCTCCTCCACCTGAACGCCGTGCTCCCGCAGCAGGCGGTTCCCCTTCCCGGCCACCAGGGGGTTGGGATCGGGGGACCCCACCACCACCCGGGCGATGCCCGCCTTTAAGATGGCTTCGGTGCAGGGGGGCTGGCGGCCCTGGTGGCAGCAGGGCTCCAGCGTGACGTACAGTGTGGCTCCCGCCGGGTCGGCGGTACAGTTTTTCAGTGCGGCACGCTCAGCATGAAGGTCGCCACATCGGGCGTGATATCCCTGACCGATGATCTGATCGTCCTTTACGATGACAGCCCCCACCATGGGGTTTGGGCTGGTCCATCCGGCCCCCTGTTCCGCCAGCTTTAAGGCCAGGGCCATGTATCGCTTATCTGCTTCCGTCATGCTTGCTGCGCTCCCTTCGGGGACGAAAAATGCCCCGGACCATCAAGTCCAGGGCGGGGGAACTGCCGGCAAGCGCCCACGGTCCTCGCCGGACGGCAACAAAAAAGCTCTGGAATACAAATTCCAGAGCCGAGGTCGCCGAAACCGGGATAGACCGGGTCTATCCTGCCATACGAAATCTTCTTTCATCCAGACTATACTGTCGGCTTCGGAATCTCACCGAATCATGCCTTACGGCTCGTGGGCTGTACCACCGGTGGGGAATTGCACCCCGCCCTGAAGACTGATATTTTCTTTTTCTGCCGTCAGTATACACAGGGAGCCCTCCGATGTCAAGGGGGCCTTTCTTTCCTGTTCAGGAAACAGCCGTCAAATTTGGCCCGCACATCTGGTATTTTTCTCTGAAACTTTTTAATTTTAGACGTTTTTCGACCCGATGGGCCGCTGAAAAAATTTTCGCAGAAAACCTTTTGCCCCATGGCCGGATATGATATAATCGGGTAAAGTTAAGATTTTGGAGGAACCCGCCCATGCCCTATGCCCTGCTCGCCCTGGTCCTGGTGATCCTGGACCAGGTGGTAAAATATCTTGTCCTGACCTATATCCCCCTGGGGGGATATGTGCCCTTTTTGCCCCACATTGTCTGCCTGACCTATGTGCAGAACACCGGGGCCGCCTTCTCTATGTTCTCCCAGCACACCTGGATCTTGGCCCTCATCTCGCTGATCATGTCGGTGGTGCTGGCCGTTGCCCTGTGGAAAAATTTCTTTACCCACCCCTTGGGCAAGGTGACCCTCGCGCTGCTGCTGGCCGGGGCGGTGGGCAATCTCATCGACCGGGCTCTGCGGGGCTTTGTGGTGGATATGTTCCAGCTGCTGTTTATGAACTTTGCCGTGTTCAATGTGGCCGACATCTGCGTGGTGGTGGGCGGCATTGCCGCCGCGGCCTATTATCTGCTGCTGGCTGACAAGCTGGAGCACAAGGAGGCGCCCCATGGGACCGCAGACGCTGATCGCTGACCGGGCCGGGGAGCGGGCGGATGCCTTTCTGTCCCGCACCGTCCCCGACCTGACCCGCTCCGCCGCCCAGCGTCTGCTGGAGGAGGGGGCCGTCACCGTAAACGGCGCAGCGGTGAAGAAAAACTATAAAACCAATCCCGGGGACCAGGTGGTCTTCACCCTGCCCGACCCGGAGCCCATCGACGTGCAGCCCCAGGACATCCCCCTGGACGTGGTGTTCGAGGACGACGACGTGATCGTGGTGAACAAGCCGGTGGGTCTGGTGGTCCACCCCGCCCCCGGCCACCCGGACGGCACTTTGGTCAACGCCCTGCTCTACCACTGCGGCAGCTCCCTGTCCGGCATCAACGGGGCCATCCGCCCGGGTATCGTCCACCGCATCGACCGGGACACATCCGGTCTCATCATCGCCGCCAAAAACGACCGGGCCCACCTGGCTCTGGCCGCCCAGCTGCAGGACCACTCCCTGGCCCGGGTGTATGAGGCGGTGACGGTGGGCGGCCTGAAAGAGGACAGCGGTACGGTGAACGCCCCCATCGGCCGCCACCCGGTGGACCGCAAGCGCATGGCGGTGGACTGGAAGAATGGCCGCCCCGCCGTGACCCACTGGTCCGTGCTGGCCCGCTATGCCCTTGGCACCCATGTGGAGTGCCGCCTGGAGACGGGCCGCACCCACCAGATCCGGGTCCACATGGCCTCCATCGGCCACCCCCTGCTGGGGGACACGGTGTATGGCAGCAAAAAGCCCTGGCCCGGCCTGGCGGGGCAGTGCCTCCACGCCCGCCGGCTGAAATTTGTCCATCCTACCACGGGCGAGCTGGTGGAGCTGGAGTGCCCCCTGCCCGACTGGTTCCGGCGGGTGCTGCGGCAAATTGACCGCTGAAGCTGCGCCCCCGGCCCCCGGTTTTCCGATTCAGGCCCTTTTACCCGCTCTCTTTGGGAGAGCGGGTATTTTCTTTTATACAGCCTCCGTCAGTTTTAACGAAAAATTTATATCCCAAAAACTTTCTTGATATATTATTGACAATTCCGTTTTGCCTGCTATACTAAAAATAAAGAGTGGCAATTCCGTAAATCGATGAGCAAGCGCCCGGTGCGGCGCAGAGAGGAGAGGAGCGCACACATGAATACATTTCTTTGGCGTATTTTCCCGGTGGCGCTCATCGCTGCCCGGGGTCTTTTAAAAAGCCGTCAAGCCTTGGCGATCCCTGTGGAGGTGGCGATCTATATAGCCCTGGTGGTCTGGACGGTCCACACCTTCCTGTGTCAGGTGTATCTGTGGCTGAAGAACCACGACCTGCTGCCTGATGTCTCTGCCCTGACGGCCCGCTGGTTCCGATTTGGCTATGCCGGTCACACGGGGCAGGACGGCTTTACCAGCGGCGTGTTCCTGTTCATCTCCGCCCTGGTCATCCCGCTGGTGGCCTGGGGGTTCTGCCCGTTCTGACGGAATCTGTTCTTTTATTTCGCCCCTTTCCCCGGTCTCCGGCCCTGAGCCGGGGGCCGGGTTTTTTCTTGGCATATTCTTTATGGGCCGGCATAGAGATATGACAGGATGGGCCGCCCCCTTCCCCGGTGCATTCGGCAATATATCTATTTTTGCTATTCATATTTTGTTAAAATTTTCGTGGATAGCGCTATTGCATTGCCGGACAAAAGCGTTTATACTTTAGCGTGGTAGTAGAAATATATTACATACGCAATACAACCGGAACGAGAGGCTTTCACCATGTCCGAAAATAATTCTGTCGCTGGGATCTTTTCCGGGCACGGGCAGATCAAAACACCCACCTATAAAGAGCAGGCCTATCGCCTGATCAAAGAGGCCATTCTCTATCAGCGCTTTCAGGCCGACACCATCTACTCCCAGGAGGCCATCTGTCAGGAGCTGGGCATCAGCCGTACCCCGGTGCGAGAGGCCCTGCTGGAGCTGCAGAAGGAGAATTACATCCGGTTCTGCCGGGGTAAGGGTATCCAGATCGTCTCCCTGGACGACCAGGCCATCCACGATATATTGGAAATGCGCATCTATCTGGAGATGGCCGGTGCTGAGCTGGCCGCCCAGCGGGCCACCAAGAGCGACCTTGACTATATCAGGGAATGTCTGGAGGCCAATCAGCGCCATCACAGCACCGACAACATCATCCAGAATTACCGCATCGACCACCAGTTCCACCGCTCTGTGGCCAAGGCGGCCCACAACGCCCTGCTTTACAACACACTGGACGATGTGCTCAACCACTATCTCCGGTTCGAGACCCTCACCGTCTATCAAAGCCAGACCTTTGCCCAGTCCATTGTGGATGAGCACCAGGCCCTGTACGAGGCGGTAAAAAATCGGAACGCTCAACAGGCCCGGCAGGCCGCCGCCTCTCATCTTGAAAATGCATACCGCCGTACCTTAGGCAATTATTGGACCAAGAAGCCGTAAAATAGCCGTCCCCAGCCAGACGGCTTTTTACCTGTGATGTGTAATATATTACATATTTCATATCGTGAAACAAAACACACTTCCACCCGGAACCCGGTGGATGTTTTAGAGGTGAACGCTATGGCAGAACAGAAAGATCAGTACATGTGGCCGTCCCACTGGGGCCGCCCGGTCGCTCACGGCCCCTATGGCGCGGTGAGCAGCAACAGTATCTATGCCACGCGGGCCGGACTTGAGATCCTGCGGCAGGGCGGAAACGCCTTTGATGCCTCCGCCGCCGTATCCCTGGCCCTGTCTGTGGTGGAGCCCCACCACTCCGGCATCGGCGGCGGCTGTTTCAGCCTGATCTACAGCGCCAAGGACAACGCGTTCCACTCGGTAGACGGCCGGGGCGTGGCCCCCCAGAACGCCAAGGAGGACCTGTTCCTGAAGGATGGCGTGGTGCAGGACGAGTGGAAGGACCTGGGTGGACAATCGGTGGCCATTCCCGGCCTGTTGAAAACCCTGGAGGTCATGCTGGAGAAATACGGCACCATGACCCTCTCCCAGGTGATGGCCCCCGCCATCCGTCTGGCGGAGGAGGGCTTTGGCACCAGCTTCACCGGCGCGCTGACCATGGACGACGACTCCGTCCAGCGCAAGCTCAAGCTGTCTGAGTCCATGCGCAAGCTGTATCTCAAGCCGGATGGCAGCTATTACCGCTTCGGCGAGGTGCAGAAGAACCCGGAGATGGCCACTCTGTTGAAAAACATCGCCGAACAGGGTACGGACTACTTCTATCGGGGCAAGGTGGCCCAGGATCTGGTGGAGCTCATCAACCAGCGGGGCGGCTGCTTCATCACCGACGACCTGGCAAACTACACCCCCAAATTCCGCCAGCCCGTCCGCTCTGCCTACCGCGACTGCGAGGTGGTGGCCTTCGCGCCCCCCAGCGGCGGCTGCGCCGTGGTAGAAATGCTGAACATCCTGGAGCACAGCGACCTGAAGGCCATGGGCCACAACACGGCGGACAGCCTGCACGCCCTGGCCGAGGCCATCAAGCTGGGCTTTGCAGACCGGAGCGAGGCCCTGGGCGACCCGGACTTTGTCCACGTGGACACCGACCGGCTGGTCTCCAAGGCGTTTGCCGCCCAGCGCTTTGCCCAGAGCGGGGCGCAGGCCCAGGATTACGCCGCGGCGGAGAACATCGCCGCCAAGGACTATCCCGGCAACACCTCTCACTTTGCGGTGATGGACCGCTTCGGCAACGCCGTCTCCCAGACCCAGACCGTTCGGGACTGGTTCGGCTGCGGCATCGTGGTGGGCGGCTATGGCTTTGTGCTGAACAACGCCATGTCCGACTTCTCCGCGGCGGTGGGAGCCCTCACCAGTCAGGGGCTGACCTATGGCAGTGCCAACGCCATCCAGGGCGGCAAGACTCCCCTGTCCAGCATGTCCCCCTGCATGGTCCTGCGGGACGGCAGACCCTTCCTGGCCATTGGCGCGGCGGGCGGGCCCCGCATCATCACCGGCACCCTACAGGGCATCGTGAACGCGGTGGACTATGGCATGACCCCCGAGCGGCTGGTCAACCTGCCTTACATCCATGTGATCACCAACGCCCAGGGCCTTGAGGTGGAATACGGCATCTCCGAGGACACCCTCAAGCTGCTGGAGGCCCGGGGGCACCACCTGGTGCGCAACACCGTGGACCAGGCCATGAGCACCATGCTCAACAGCGTGATGAGAGTGGACGGCGATTACTACGCCGCCGGAACCGGCCGGGTAGACGGCTGCGGCGGTGCCCTTCTCCCAGACGGCAGCGCCGTTCTGGAGGGAGTCAGTCAGGAGATCTGACCGGCCCGGCTGCGGGCTCGGTCTGATTGATAAACGGCAGAGAAACAAATTTATATTGGAGGTTTTAAAATGAAAAGAATCATCGCTTTGGCCCTGTCCCTGGTGACGGTCATGTCCCTGGCCGCCTGCGGCGGCAAGACTTCCGGCAGCGACAACAGCGCTGCTGCTTCCGGCGGCAGCGGCGATGGCAAGGTCTATAAGATCACCTATGCCAACACCGTTGCCGATTCCAACCCCCAGGCCATCAACGCCAAGTATATGGCCGACCGGATGAAAGAGCTCAGCAATGGCCGCATTGAGATGACCGTGTTCAACAACAACAAGCTGGGCGCGTTCAGCGACTGCTTCCAGCAGATGCAGCAGCCTAATGGCACCGTGCAGATGGGCGACGTGTCCTCCGCCTCCGTCACCCAGTTCTCTGACCTGTACACCCCCTTCGCCCTGCCCTTCCTGTTCTCCAGCAAGGAGCAGTCCTTTGATTACTTCGACAACGGCGAGACCGTGAAGGCCATTGAGGACCAGTTCCTGAAGGACACCAACGTCCGCGTGCTGGGCTATTTCTACAACGATGCCCGCGCTCTGACCAACTCCAAGCACGCCGTGGCCACTCCCGCCGACTGCGCCGGCCTGAAGCTGCGCGTGATGACCTCTGACGTGTACATCAAGACCTTCGAGGCCCTGAACGCCGCCCCCGTCTCCATGCAGTTCTCCGAGCTGTTCAGCGCGCTGCAGCAGGGTGCCGTGGATGGCCAGGACAACGGCCTGATCCTGTCCATGGACTCTAAGTTCAACGAGGTCCAGGGCTATTACACCGACCTGGGCCACGTCCAGGATACCTCCGTCATCTTCATCTCCGAGGCCTTCTATCAGAGCCTGCCCGAGGACCTGCAGCAGGTGGTGGTCCAGGCCGCTCAGGAGGCCGTGGCCAAGGAGCGCCAGGACTATGCTGACAAGCTGGATTCCTATCTGGACGAGATGAAGAAGACCATGGATGTCACCATCCTCACCGACGACCAGCGCGCCGCCTTTAAGGACGCCTGCCAGCCCGTGTACGACTGGTACCGCGGCCAGTATCCCCAGTATGATCTGGATGCCATCATGACCGACATTGCCAACTATTGATCTTCCCGCTTCCCTGTCCTCATTCCCAAGCAAGTATGACCCGCACCCCCGTCCGGCCCTGTACGCAGGCTGCGGATGGCACCCCGGCTGGGGTGCCGTCCGCACCGGGCGGCGCACGAACGAATTTTCGCACTCGCATCTGTGTAATAGGGGAAAAGTACTATGAAACTATTGAAATTTTTAGACGAGCGCCTGGAAGAAATGATCTGCGTGTTCGTCTTGGCGGCGATGACGCTGGTCATTTTCATCCAGATCATCATCCGTGCCATCAGCGTGTATGTGACGATACCCATGGCCTGGACCGAGGAGATCGGACGTTATCTCTTCATCTATGCCGTATATGTGGGCGCGGCCTATGCCACCCGCCGCCGGGCACACCAGAAGGTGGACATCTTCCCCATCCTCTGCGGTGACACCGGAAAGCTGATCTTCAATCTGATCGGCGACGTAGGCGTGCTGGTCTTTGCCGCCGCCATGACGTTCTACGGCTGGCAGACACTGCAGCACGTGGCCTTTGATTATGTGCAGTATGCCCCTGCCACCAAAATCAACATGGGTTATGCGTATGCCGGCCCTGTGCTCGGTATGCTTTTGTGCGCCTTCCGTTCCATTGAAAACGTTGTGTTCCACATCAAGTCCTATCGTCAGCTGTGCAAGGGCGCGAAGGGTACAGAGGGAGGTGCTGTCTGATGGGTGCAATGATCATTCTTATCGTGTTCCTGCTGTGCGTGTTTACCTCGGTGCCCATCGGCTTCTCCATCGGCCTGTCCGTGGTGGCCTATGCCCTGGCCACCGGGTCGGTGAATATGGGATACATCGCCTCCGGCCTGTTCGCCTCCTGCGACTCCTTCCCCCTGATGGCCATTCCCTTCTTCATCCTGTCCGGGGCCCTGATGGAGGGCGGCGGCCTGTCCAAGCGGCTGGTGCTGTTCTTTGACTCTCTGGTGGGCCACCTCACCGGCGGTCTGGCCATCGTCACCGTCATCACCTGCATGTTCTTCGGTGCCATCTCCGGCTCCGGGCCTGCCACTACAGCCGCTGTGGGCGCTATCATGGTCCCCACCATGGTGGAAAAGGGCTATGACAAGAAGTTCGCCATGGCCCTGGTGGCAGCCTCCGGCTGTTTGGGTGTCATCATCCCCCCCAGCATCCCCATGGTTTCCTACGGCATTTCCGTGAACGCCTCCATCGCCACCATGTTCATGGGCGGCTTTATGCCCGGCATCATCCTGGGCCTGCTGCTCATTATCACTGCCGTGCTCTCCTGCAAGAAGCACGGCTTCACCGGCAACGGCGAGCAGTTCAGCTGGGCCAAGGTGGCCGCCAACTTCAAGGATGCTTTCTGGGCCATTCTCTCCCCTGTTATCATCCTGGGCGGCATCTACAGCGGTATCTTCACCCCCACCGAGGCCGCCGTGGTCTCCGTGGTGTATGCCCTGCTGGTGGGCCTGTTCATCTACAAAGAACTGAACCTGAAGACCCTGTACGCCAAGTTTGCTGACGCTGCCTGCACCCACGGCACTGTGAACATCATCGTGGGCACCAGCACCATCCTGGGCCGCGTGCTCACCCTGGAGCAGATCCCCGACATGGTCGCCACTTCCATGCTCAGCCTCACCGACAACAAGATCGTCATGCTGATGATCATCAACGTGCTGCTCCTCGCCTGTGGCTGCCTGCTGGAGACCAACTCCTCCATCCTCATCCTGGCCCCCATCCTGTACCCCGTGGTAGCCAACTTCGGCGTGGACATCGTCCACTTCGGCCTGATCATGGTGGTCAACCTGGCCATCGGCTTCATCACCCCGCCTGTGGGTGTCAACCTGTTCGTGGCCTGCGGCATCGGCAACATCCCCTTCGCTCAGCTGGTCAAAAAGATCATCCCCTTCCTGCTGGTGCTGCTGCTGGGCCTGTTGATCATCACCTATATCCCCGCCGTCAGCCTGACCATCCCCAGACTGCTGGGCTACGCCGGGTAAGGTCCTCCGATATTCCAAAAGCCCAGACTCCTTGTTTTGAAGCAAAAGAGCTGCTGCGCAGGCAATCGTCTGTGCAGCAGCCCTTTTTATCATCTGTCTTTTTCCCTGTACGGTTCTGTACTGTTCTGCTTGTCCAGAATAAAAAAAGAGACATTTGCCTATGGCAAATGTCTCTGGTACGCCCGAAGGGACTCGAACCCCCAACATTCAGAACCGGAATCTGACGCTCTATCCATTGAACTACGGACGCATCTCTATTGGATACTTTGATATTATAACAGAATTTTTTCTGATTGTAAAGGGGAAATTTTTGACGAAGCGGGTCAGCGCCCGGCACAAAAATTTAGCCTGGAAAATTGGCAAAGGGGATTGACAAGGCGGCTGGAATTATGCTATTATATCTAAGCTGACGTGAGAGAATACGCCGTCCATGCGGGTGTAGTTCAATGGTAGAATCCCAGCCTTCCAAGCTGGTCGCGTGGGTTCGATTCCCATCACCCGCTCCAT
>PPYF01612269.1_pt1 | contig 20858 bp, 17 predicted proteins | sample 1559871 | NCBI WGS metagenome assembly PPYF01 (sample SAMN08240021, study PRJNA423297) | Human gut metagenome, whole genome shotgun sequencing project.
CATCCTGCCAGCGACGAGGGGCCAATAGCTGTGATTCCGTCACGGGCTGATGCTCCTCGCCAAAGCGATATGTCAGTGCTGCTTTTGCCAGTGCCTGTTGTGCTGGTGGCGGAAGCATAAGTGATTGCATCGCATCCCGTTTTTCTTCCACGCGATCAAAAATCCCCAGAACCTCGTAAGCCCCTTCGATAACCCTCTCCACTACGTTGCCTTTATGCGGTACTCGCACTTCGCCAAACGACTCACCGCAGACCAGACCATTGCTACAGACTGCCCGAAACAATCCCGGCAACATCTGGTAAGAACTGGAACCATCATGACTATTCAGCAGGATAATTTCCGGCACCTGTTTGCCGGTGATTTGTCCTTCCCGGCGCAGGCGGAGCATATGTTTTGTATGCTCCCGCTTACTCTGGTCCCTAACCTTTGTCTGGCAGGCAAAGAACGGCTCAAAGCCTTCACGCTGCAGATTTTCGAGGATGGTGATGGTCGGGATGTAGGTATAACGGTCTGAACGAGATTCATGCTTGTCACTCCCGAATACGCTGGGAACATGAGTCATCAGCTCTTCGTGGGTCAGCGGACGGTCACGACGTATCTGGTTAGTGTGGCCAAAGCGGCTGGCTAATCGCATTATGTAAACTCCTTGATAAATGGCATAAACGCAGACAGGCAATATCCCTGAAAGGAAGCATGGCCTGGTGGTTTGCGTGGTTATGGGGGGAAAGAGTGATAGTGGTGGTGGCTGCTATTGCTGCCGTGGAAACGACCTTTGATTGTAGTCAGTAGCAGGGGCCAGTTGGATGCCGTTGCTGGCAATATAGCGGTTGAGCATCACACCAGCCTCCGGGGCAAAATTCCAGTCGCGCCAGATAAGCATGCCGCTGTTGTCGCGGATAACCAGACGGAAATGGGTACCCTGGTCATCCTCAATGGTGACATTGGTGTACGCTGCAGCAATCGCTTCGGCCTGAGCGAGGGTGAACGTCCCTTGCGGCAACGAGGGAACCTGATGATTTCTCATGATATCCGTTGTCCCGGGTAAGGTGACAGAAACGTGGTGCAGGCAATACGACCAATCGTGCGGGTGGTGGTGACATCCACCGCCCCGCTGACCACACCACCGGCCAGGGGCACCAGACGAATAAACTGACCACCGGTGCGCATACCGGCACGGGCAGCCATCAGCACCAGGGTTTTCTCCACAATCCTCCGAGTGAAGGGGCGGGTCCAGTTCTCCATCGCCTGTAGCGCCACTTCCTGCAACAGTGCTTTGGCAGCGTTACCGCACAGACACAGCCCGGCGAGAGCCCGGATACGTTCATCAGCCAGATTGCGTTTACCAAGGCAGGCGATGGCTGCCACCAGTCGGGTCTGGAGAAACAGTACGCTGGTGATGTTAAGCGGCAGCGTGACGGGCATCGCCACCACCCCGCCCACACCGGATAAAAAGCCGGTACTGCCCGCCTTGACGCTCTCCCAGCGGATCATCGTGTGGGCGGCTTTCATCACATCCCCCTTCGCATCGGCGAGATAGCGTTCTGCCAGGGTTTCAGCCGACTCGATCCCGGCAATCCCGCTGACGGCTTTGTCATAGAGCCAGCCCATCATTGCCTGAATACTGCGGGGATTGTGTTCCTCTGCAGGTATCTCATCGTCATACTCAACGTCAATCTCATCGTTATTTTCCATTGGTTCTCCTGCTTAAACAGTGGATAAAAGAAAGGCCAGGGACATCGCTGTGATGAGCCTGGCCGGAGGGGTTGCTGTCAGCGGCATAAAAAGAACAGGCCACGTCCCTGGGGGAGGATGTGGCCTGCTGTGTGGGGTAGCGCTGTGGCGGGGTTATTCCTGTAGTTAATGATTTTTACGGTCAGTTCAGGATGAAGTGTTCACCCATTTTTTCGTTGTCGACGTGACCGTCCTGGGGAAGCTGGCGGGTATCGAGCGTCAGACGGGTTTTGCACTCATGAGCCGAAATCAGGTCACCGTTTTTGTAAACCCGGATACCCTGAAACTCTTCATGACCGGTGTCTTTACTCAGCAGAATGTAGTCGTATACCCCTTTGTTAAAGCGGATATAACTGGCAGAGCCCATTCCCAGCGGTGCGTGGTAGTGGAAGGCCTTCACGCCGAACAGCCCTTCCGTTAACTCCAGCTCGGGTTTATCGTTTTTATCCGAGTAGGTGTAGCGATAATCCTGTCCTGCGGCGGCAAAGACACCCACATTTTTCCCGTTATCCAGGGTACAGAACGCATTCACCAGGAAATCGGCAGACTGCTGGGCTGTCTGCTTCTCTGGTTCTGTTATTCCTGGGGTAGTTTTCGACACACGATGTTGTGCCGCGAGGCGGCGGGCTTCGTTTGCCGCTTCAGCATCCTTTTGCGCCTGGCTACCTGGCCCATAAAGATTTTTACTGGCTCCGTCCCCATGGAACCCACCTTTTCCGGAACCTTCAGCAACACCCGCTTTTGGATTGTAACTGGCAGCTATTTCCGGGTCAGCTTCGCGTGAATATGCCTGCCTGGATTGTTTATGCCATTGGCCGTTTTCATCCTGTTTGTAACCCATCTTTCCCATGTCCTGTTTGTATTCTGACTGAGGATCGAAATCGGTCACCTTCTGATTAATCACTGAGCCGCACGCGCTGGCAAAATCAGCGGTACTGAAGGTAAAAGAAGAACCAAACGTGCTCACGCTGACTTTTTTGTTTTCTTTCAATGAATTAATGACTGACTGAATATCACGGGTTGCCACGGTTGTCTGCACAGCCTGGTACTGGGACTGGCTGTTACACATCACGCTGGATGGATAAGAAGTGCTATTAATCCTGAAATGACTACCGGCAAGTTCAGTAGTGCCACGACCGCCGCATTGCGGCTTATTCTCAATAATACCAATCGTTGATGGCTTAACCCGTAGCAGAACCTGGCCGTCATCACTGTACGACTGGCAAAAGGTACCATTGACGATCCATGCGGCAGAGGCATTAAACGCCGCCATGCTGAGCATAACAGCCAGCAGGGTTTTCTGATTTGGACGGTATTTTTTCATTCAATTTCTCCTTTTTTATGACTGAACGGGAAACGGGCTTGTTTCTCTGAATGGTTTACTTCCTGAAACTACTCATCACCTCGCTAACCAGCGGGAAACTTTCATCCTGTCCTCTTCATTGTTGATAACCCTTTCGGGTCGTGGAAATGACCCGACCAAAACCCATGCCAGTGTGCGTGTAATCAACAACATCATGATCGTTTTTATCGATCGATTTAATAGAATTGATCTGTATAATCAATTAATATTTTTGTAAAGACAACCCATGCCTGGCGGTGAAACGTTGTTAACAGCATGTTTTTATGAAGGTTTACCCGGCTAAGCGTGAAGCTGTCTGAGTAAAAGACATACAGGGGATGGAATGAAACGATGCGCAAGATGTAACAAGAGAAGGGGCGTCATCAGCCGCCTGTTTGGGCTTGATAAGGAATACTGCGACGAGTGCTTGTTTGATACTGAGCAGGAAATCAGGGAAAAACGCATTCTCCCCGTCAGGCGTCAGAAAGATGACAGCGAAGGGAAAGCGTAACCCGATATGCAGCATAAAATTGATATCAGCGTCATTATCCCTGTCTTCAATGCGCAGGCCACTATTGGCTATCTGCTGCACGAACTCCTCAGCGAGTTGGCACTCAGCATTGAGGTGATTGTTGTGGATGATGGCTCTACCGACGAAACATCGACCATACTCAGCGCCATCACCGATGAGCGGCTGATTCTTGTTCATCAGGAAAATCAGGGTGTATATGCTGCAAGAAATGCAGCACTGGCAGTACACCGGGGTGAATGGGTGGTCTTTCTGGATGCGGATGACCGGATTAAAGAAGGTTTTCTCCGGGAGCGACTGAAGAGCGCGCGGGAGAACCAGGCCGATGTTGCCCTTTTCAATGGCTGGCATACCAACAGCAGTTGCCTGCAGCGGCGACCAGTTCATCGCAAACAGCCTTGTGGTCACGCGCTCAACGGGCATGCCTGGATACAGCATTGCGTGGCGCAGAAAGAGTGGCCGCATTACCTGTGGCTGCAGATGATTCGCTCATCTTACATCAGGAAGAATAATCTGCGTTTTCAGGAGGGTAAAAGTCACAAAGACATTCTCTGGACGATTAACCTTGCCGCTGCAAACGGCCTGTTTTATTTCGCCGACAGGAAGGACTATTTCTACATCACTAACCCGGCATCGATTACTCACCGTCAGGACTACTACGATATCCGTGCACACAGCTACATTGATGTCATCGGCGACATTCTCGTACTCTCATCTCTGCCACAGAACCATGCAATCAGAACATCCCTGAGAAGGCATGCGCTGGTTGAGTGCCGTCATTTTCTCGGGTTGTTCCGACGTAAGATTGCCAATCGGCAGGCTGCCCGACAGTTGTTCAGGCAGCGAATCGCGCTGCGTCAGTTGGTTGCAGGGGTCAGCAGCCTGAGCGATGTCTTTTTTCTGCTGAAATTCGTGGTAAAAATTTATCTGTGATCCCCTGGATGGATTTTGGAGGATAGCTTGTTACGACATTCCGACACGGGGTTGTATTTGTTGCTGGCGCGAACTACCAACTGTCATATGTGATGCTCCTGAGTCAACTAGGGAAGCCTGACTGTTATTCTTTACTAACCCCAGAAAATTAACGTTGAAAAATTCGCAACATGCTGTTCATACAGGTAATATAGACGTGAAATTTTCTGGAGCAGGATCACCAAATGACGAAAAATACTGGAGAGTGCAAAAATAGAAAATGTAAAAAACCTATTTCTGAGTATGGAGAGGCCAATGAAAAACGCTATTGTGAAGAGCACTATCAATTATCTTTAGAAAAAAACAATATCAACAAAGGAAAGAGAGTAAGTAAAATAGCTGACAAAACAATATCGATTCAACAGCTTCGTAAGCTAGAGGCTTTGATATGCAATGGTAGTGTAAAAGAAGCATTAGACAGAAAAAGAATAAACAAAAAATGGACATCTGAAAGTATTAAAAGGAAAAGTGATGTTAACGATATATTAAAGTCTAGGGAATGGAAAAACACACAAGAACTCATCAGGAGAAGAAATGTTTTTTGTGAAAAAAAGGAATTCATGAATTATGTCCAAAATGTATTTCAACTATACTCATTAAAATTATTATTTAGCAGGGAGTATCTAAATAAAGATAATCCATATAAAAAGCATGTAGAAACTCCATTGATAAACTTCATTCCTGTTGTTACAATTAAACTTGAAGTGGCTTTTACATTTAACATTCAATCCAGTGTTAGCATGAGTAGTGATGATGTCATTTTAGTACCTGAAAAAATAAGAAAGATGATAACACTGAAAAAGGCATTACTTAATAAGAAGAGAGGGAGTTACGTACCTAAAAATTCAAAAGACAAAAATAGCAAGAAGAAAGCAAAAGGAATTAAATTTAAGAGAAATAAGATAAAGCAAAAAAGGAATGGTATCTATCAACAAATAAAACGTGAAAATAGCCAGGAGGATGTTAATTCATTTATGGATAACTTAAGAATGGATTTGAAACATGAACATAGAAATACTTTAAGAATGTTTCCGCCTTTTTTAAATAGCACAATAGAAATGTCCCTGCCGTTCTTCCGTTTGGCACAATCTCAATATGTAAGAGTTTTTAAAAAAGACGCTGAAAATGTGTTTATTTTACTAGGAAAAGAACTATCTACTTTTGGTGTTTATTTAGAGGCATATGGATTGTTAGGTTTACACGCATTAATGTCGGGAAGAGCGATTGGTAATGATCTGATAAATAAAACCAGGCAATGGATTGAAAATGAACAAAAGGAGAAAAGTGATCTTTACAATATCATGGTAAATATACAGACTGAATTTAATTTTATATTTAAAATAAAGATTACCGATAAGAATACATTTTCAAAAATGTACAACTCATATTTTAGTGAGGATGTTGTGCAAGTTTCACCTACAACTGGTGAAATGGTTTCCATAAGAAAAATCAATATTTAAATTTATTTGAAATTTTGAAATAATTATTATTTTAGATTTCTCAATGTATTTAACCACAAAAAACACATGTTTTATGCCGCATGGTTTCTGGATTCTCTCCCTTAAGAGATTTTTGTAAAATTAATATTACCCCTATGTGAAAGCAGCTAATAGAAATAGATACACTTCAACATTCTTGCCTGACAGCTGAAATACGTACCATCTGAAATCATTTTTCGGTCCACTGAAGTAAATGTTTACGTCCAACGTTATGGTATGAGAACGATGTCCCTTCCTCTTCATTGAACCACGGGCATGGCCTTACGGGCTCACTCCACTAACGGGAGGCATCCCATGGCGAACGAAGTCACATTTTTTACAACCAATGAATTCAGCCTGGTCACCCCCAAACTCCAGTTAACGCAATTTCAATTCTCATTGGTTAAAACAGAGGAATAAATGGTCTAATAACTGTTTTCCGAGTAGGCACCAATGTTAATTTTTATGCTGAGCTTGTTAACTAACTTGAGAGTGATGTTGTTAAGTCTTTTATTGAAAAAGACACTTCTACAGTGACAATTCAGAATGCCATGGCGAGTTGATTGCTGTCGGTAATAGTAATATATGTCTACTCCCTTATCTTCTACATCAATACTATTCATACCTTTCAATCATCTCTGCAACGCTATTGCGCAGCACTTCAACGTACAACTATCTGCTTATTTAACATCATCAACTACTACCTCTTATTTTTATAATTAGTAATTCGATGTTCATTCATGCCAGCACCAACTACGTTTCACTATCCCATGGTTCAGAAAAGCATTCCCCCTTGATTCTTCTGCTCCCATTAATTAATTCCCTGTAAGGAATGACAATATGTTTGATTCAGCATTGCTTGACCACCGACATGGTTCATTGAACGCCCATTATCTGAGGAGAATAGAAAATGTTCTCCAGTATGCTCTCGATGAACATCCCCGTACATTAGCCGTACGCGTTGATTTACGCTTATCCCCGCAGTGGTTGCAGGAGGATTCCGTTACCTGTCATCCAAACCTGTCTCGTGATTTAGTTTCGCGGTTCGTCTGTTCAGTCAAAGCCAGAATTAAGGCTTACCGAAAACAACGTGAAAAAGTTGGGATAAGAGCCCATCCCTGCACGCCTCGCTATTTCTGGGTGAGAGAGATCGCAACCGCTGATTTTCCACACTTCCACCTGGTGATGTTTTTTAACAAAGATCTGTTTTGGACGCTGGGTGATTTTAGTTCGGAAGAGAACAATCTGAGGAGCATTATTCAGCAGGCATGGCTGAGTGCGCTGGGCTTGAGTGGATACGATGAGTATAAATCGCTGGTTCATTTCCCATCAGATGGCGTTTATATCCTTGATTGCAACGATCCTGATTATCCCCGTGTCCTGAATGAACTTGTATTTCGCCTGAGCTATCTGGCCAAAGATGACACCAAAGAGTACAGCCCGAAAGCGCGTTCCATGGGAGGAAGTCAGAAGTAGCACCAGCCCTGCCAACAGGCTCGCAGTATTTTTTTACAGACGAACGTTATCCTCTGAGGGAGTACCGGCGACCCCTGTGACTCAACAGCGTCGGTCTTCTCCCATTGCCAATCATCCAGAGGGAGACGCAGAACATGCCTAGCACCACTCATACCGTATCCACCACGACACTGCTGAACGCAGACGATCCGTTAATTGATATGAATTTCATCACCGCATACACCGGCATGACGGACAAATGGTTTTATCGATTAATCAGTGACAATGCGTTCCCCAAACCCATCAAGCTGGGCCGCAGTTCCCGCTGGCGCAGAAGCGAGGTGGAAGCCTGGATGCAGCAACGTGTGACGGATTCCCGTGGCATCTGAATGGAAAAACAGCGCCGTACCTCACCCCTGAACATCCCCGAGCGATGGACCTGCCCGCTCTGCCATCGGTGGTATTGTGGTGCCAGACCCTGTCCTGTGTGTTTTCGTCCTGCATAACGTTAATTCTCCGTCTATCAGACAGACCGCGTAACTGAGCCGTCAGATACACCTGACCACGCTGCCCGTATTGGGGCGGCTTAAGCCTGCGCGTCATCAGGCGGTAAGGAACACAACTATGTAAGCCAAATCTGGCCTGTTTGATGCCCACCAGGAGCGAGGGTTCACATTGCTGAATCACGCTCTGCTCATTATCTGAATAACATGAGGCGATAGCTTCCCACCATGCAACTTCATTTCACCAACATCCCTTACGCCGTTACGTTACCCGATGGCGAAATCGTCGATATTAATTATTCGGGACATTCCAGTCTGGTCTGCGAGTTCTGTGGTGTCGGAGTATTTCTGGTGACGAGACCCGATGGAACAAAAAGTTATGATCACGGGCTGACAAACCACGCTGCAATCTGCCACGCCAGTACCTGTAAGTATCGCCATCTGCTGCTGGGGGACTGGCAGCCGTATCATGCCCTGAAGCCGTTAGGGCATGGACTGACCGTTCCCCCCTGGAGCAGTCACCAGCCGCCTTATGAGACGGTGGAGCGAAACTGGCGATGCCAGTTATGCCACCACAGCTATTACGGCAATAAGCAATGCCCTCGCTGTCATGATTGGGTCTGTACGGTAGAAGCCTGATGCTCCAGCTTTCAAAACACAGGCACCTCAGTCTCATCCATACCCGACAGGGGAAACGCTGCCGGGTAAGGCAGCATTCAACAGTCATATTGTTTAGTGAATAAGTCTGGGCTCACTTTGTCAGCCAATTTAGTGTGATATTCTTTCCAAAAATCCTGTTGTATCGACGACATAAGGCGATGATTGATGGAGCAGTCTCTCAATTTTGAAATGTTGCGCAGCCAGTGGCCGGAACTGGCGGAACTCGCATGTATGGCGGAACGCTATGTTCACTCCGATCCGGAAAGCTGTCTGGTCAAGCTGCGCAACTACACCGAATTGATGGTGCGTTGGTTATACCGCCAGGAACGGCTGCCTGAAGGCATCAAAGCAAATCTGTACGATTTAATGAATGCCGATGTTTTCACCAGCATGATGCCGGAAGCCATCATCATGAAAATGGATGCGCTACGTATACACGGCAACCGTGCCGCGCACGGCGGACGAATCAAAGCTAAAGATACCTACTGGCTGCTCAAAGAAGCGTATTTGTTGGGAATTTGGCTGTATGTTCGTTATGCCCACGGTAATGTTGATAACTGCCCCAAATTCTCTCTTCCTCCGTTAACGCAATCTTCAGGTCGTGCAGATGAAAAACGTCTGGAAGATGCAATCAGGGCTCAGGATGAAAGCCGTGAGCGCGAACTGGCGCTACAACGCGCACTACAGCAAGAGCAGGAAAAGGCCGAACACCTTACTCAACGCCTGAATGAAGCCAGAGCTCGCAACCAGCATGTTGCCGATATTCTTTCTATTGATGAAGCGGAAACCCGCCGCCGCCTGATTGACTCCCGCCTGCTTGCTGCTGACTGGAATGTAGGGGAAGAGCTTAACAATACCGATCAGGTTACGCAGGAACACCCCGTTAAAGAACAGCCTACCGCGACCGGTGATGGTTATGCGGACTATGTCTTGTGGGATGAGGCACACAAACCGCTGGCGGTGGTAGAAGCAAAAAAAACCAGCGTCAATGCCGAGCAAGGGCGAATTCAGGCCCGGTTGTATGCAGACTGGCTGGAAAAAGAATATGGTCAGCGTCCGGTTATTTTCTATACAAATGGCTATGACATCTGGCTGTGGGACGATCATAAAACTCATGGCTATCCTCCGCGCCGGGTATTTGGCTTCTACAGCAAGGAAAGCCTGCAATATCTTATTCAGCAGCGCGAAACCCGTCTGCCGCTGAATAGTGTCCCGCACGTTAAAGATAACGAAGGTAAGGCCGTTGCCGGACGTCTATATCAACTTGAAACTATTGCCCGCGTCAGCGAACGGTTTACCAACAAGTACCGGCAATCGTTAATCGTTCAGGCCACCGGCACCGGTAAAACCCGTGTAGCAATTGCACTAAGCAAACTGATGATTGATGCTCGCTGGGTAAAACGCGTCCTGTTTCTTTGCGACCGTAAAGAGCTGCGTAAACAGGCGGCGAATGCCTTCAATCAGTTCACCAATGAGCCGCTGTATGTGGTCGGGAAATCGAAGAAAGCAGATAGGCAGAACGCCAGGATCTACATCGCCACCTATCCCGGCATGATGAAAATCATGGACCATTTCGATGTCGGTTATTTCGATCTGATCATCGCCGATGAATCCCATCGTTCGATCTATAACGTTTACGGCGATCTGTTTAAGTATTTTGATGCCCTCCAGATTGGCCTGACGGCCACGCCGATCGACATGGTAAGTAAAACCACTTTCGGCCTGTTTGGTTGTGAAGGACGTATCCCTACCGCCAACTACAGCCTGGAAGATGCCATCGCCGATAATAATCTGGTTCCCTATGAAGTTGTTACGCACACCACGGAATTCCTGCGCGAAGGCATCAAACGGGAGAAGTTAAGCGACGAACAAATCCGCGAACTGGAAGAACAGGGGATCGATCCCAATACGCTGGAATTTGATGGTAAGGCGCTGGATGAGGCAATTTATAACAAAGACACCAACCGCTATATTCTGCGTAATCTGATGGAAAATGGCCTGAAAGATCGGGACGGTCAGCTTCCCGGTAAAACCATTATTTTTGCCCGTAACCACAAACACGCGCTGTTGTTAAATGAATTATTCGACGACATGTACCCGCAGTTTGCAGGACGCTTCTGTCAGGTCATCGACAACTACGATCCCCGCGCCGAGCAACTGATTGACGATTTTAAAGGGTTGGATGAAAGCACCAACAAAGAGCTGACCATCGCTATCTCTGTTGACATGCTCGATACCGGTATTGATGTCCCGGAAATTGTGAATCTGGTCTTTGCCAAGCCGGTCAAATCAAAAGTGAAGTTCTGGCAAATGATTGGCCGTGGTACACGCCTCTGTTCGGGGCTATACGGCAACGATGAAAACGGCAAACCGCTGGATAAACAGAAATTCCGCATCTTCGATCACTGGGGTAATTTTGAGTATCACGAGCTGCATACCGAAGAAGCCGAAGTCACAGCGACAAAATCGCTGGCGCAAAAACGCTTCGAGGCATGGATCACACTAGGGACCGCTGCTCAGCGTAAGTTCGACAAACAGGCGGTGGATTTAGTCGCTCACCAGCTCCGTGAGCAGATCAACGCCTTGGATGAAAAGTCGATTGCCGTGCAGGAGAAGTGGCAGCAAAAAGCGCAGTACAGTGATGAAAAAGTGCTGCGCCAGCTTTCCCCGAAAACGCAGCAGGATTTGCTATCTGTCCTGGCCCCGCTGATGCAGTGGCTGGACGTGCGCGGGCAAAGCGATGCTATGCGTTTCGATATGGATATTCTGGCAGCGCAAACTGCCCGTTATATCAACCCGGAAGAACTGGATGTGCTCTGGCCAGTCATCGTCGAGAAAGTGGAACGTCTGCCGCCGCATCTGGCGCAGGTGCAACAGCAGGGGCAGCGAATTAATCAGCTTCGTGATTTAGGCTGGTGGAAACAAGCCAGTCTAGAAGAACTGGAAGATATCCGCATTCACCTGCGCGGCATCATGCACCTGATGGAGAAAGATGCGACGCCGAAATTTGGTTCGATACAAGTGGATATAACCGAAGATGCGAACCTGATCCAGACGGAAACCCGCAAAACTAACATCCGCTCGATTGATTTCAAACTCTATCGCCAGCAGGTTCAGGGAGCCCTGGAGCCGCTGTTCCAGCAAAATCCGGTTCTGAAGAAAATCCGCAACGGCGAGCCGGTGACACAAAGCGAGCTGGATGAGCTGGCGAAGCTAGTGCTGATCCAGAATCCCAACGTTGATATTCGGGCGCTGAAAGAGTTCTACCCGCAGGCGACCGCCAGCCTGGATAAACTTTTACGTACCATCATCGGGATGGACAGCGATGCGGTTGAAGTGCGCTTTGCCCAGTTCGCCGCTGACAACAGCCTGACCAGCCAGCAACTGCGCTTCCTGTCATTGCTGAAAAACCACATCCGCGATTACGGCACCATTGAAATGCGGCAACTCTTTGAACAGCCGTTTACGCATATCCACAACGAAGGCGTTACTGGCGTATTCCCGGATCTAGAGCAGATCGTTCGGTTGCAAAAGATAGTCGAAGAGTTGGGTGTTGTGACCGACGCAGCGACGGTATAATACGCACATGACAAGCCCCGGCAGCGGGGCTTTTGTATTTAAAACAGGGTATAGACGTTAAAAATGATCACCGGTGACTTAAAAAGTAAAATCGACGGACTATGGGAAGATTTCTGGGTGGGTGGTATCACAAACCCGCTGACCGTTATCGAACAGATCACCTACCTGATGTACTCCAGGATGCTGGATACCCAGGAACAACGGGACGAGAAGCGTAAGCAAATCGCAGGCGTTGATTTTAAACCACGCTTTGCGCCTGAGCAGCAGGAGTTCCGTTTCAGTCACTACAGCAACCTTGGCTCGGACGAAATGATGGAAGTGGTGCGCGATGGCGTCTTCCAGCATTTCCGTCAGCTCGGCCTGGCCGACGATTCGAAGGTGACGCTGCTGGGCAACTTTATGAAAGATGCTCGTCTGGAGATTGTTAAACCGTCACTGCTGACCAAAGCCGTGGAGGTGATCAAAAACCTGCCGCTGGATCGTGGCGACACTAAAGGCGATCTCTACGAATACCTGTTAAGCAAGCTGACCACCGCCGGGATCAACGGTCAGTTCCGCACCCCACGTCACATCATCCGTATCATGGTTGAAATGATGGAGCCGAACCCGGCGCGTGGTGAGACGATTTGCGATCCGGCCTGTGGTACGGGTGGTTTTCTGGCAACCAGTTATGAATACCTGCTGGAAAAATACAGCTCGCTGGAGTCCATTCATACCGAGATTGGTACCAACGAACGTGGTGAACTGGAAGAGCAAAAAATCTTTACTGGCGATCTGCTGACGCCGTGGCGTGACCATGTGGATAACAACATGTTCCACGGTTACGACTTTGACACCACCATGCTACGTATTGCTGCCATGAACCTGATTATGCACGGCGTAGAAGAGCCGGATATTCATTATCAGGACACCATGAGCCAGAGTTTCAGCACTAACTTCCCACAGGCCAGTAAAAACGCCTTCAACCTGATTCTGGCGAACCCGCCGTTTACCGGTTCATTGGACGAGGAAGATATCGACGCCACGCTGTCGGCGATGGTGAAAACCAAGAAAACCGAGCTGCTGTTCCTGGCGCGTATTCTGCAAATGCTGAAAGTTGGCGGACGCAGTGCCACTATCGTGCCGCAGGGCGTGCTGTTTGGTTCCAGCAAAGCCCATCAATCGCTGCGTAAAACGCTGGTAGAAGATAACCAACTGGAAGCGGTGATTAACCTGCCTTCCGGCGTATTTAAGCCTTACGCTGGCGTGGCAACGGCGATCCTGATATTTACCAAAGGCGGTCAGACGGATGAGGTCTGGTTCTACGACCTGCAAAATGACGGCTACAGCCTGGATGACAAGCGCACCCCGATAAAAGACAACGAGTTGCCGCATCTACTGGCAAGCTGGAAGCGTTACCGTACTTTGCGCGGGCTACCGGTCGATAACTTTATGGGCGAGAAATTAGCCTCATTGCTGAAACAACAGCACCCGGAAGGGATTGATGTTGACGTTGATTTTAAAGATCGCACTCAGTCGGCGTTTGTGGTGCTGAAAGAGGATATTGCCGCGCAGAAATATGATCTCTCCATTAACCGTTATAAAGAAGTCGTGTATCAGTCGGAAGAATATGAAGATCCGAAAGTGATACTGAGGCGGTTAAAAGATCTGGAAAATGAGATTCTGGCAGATTTGGATGAATTGGAGGGGATGCTGTGAATTGGCCTATGGCGAAGCTAGGAGATTTGGTAACTATTAAAACAGGTCGATTAGATGCAAATGCTGCTGAGGATGAAGGGATATACCCTTTTTTTACATGCTCTCGAGAACCATTAAATATCAATTCTTATGCTTTTGATTGCGATGCAATACTGATAGCAGGTAATGGAGATTTGAATGTCAAACATTACAATGGAAAATTCAATGCTTACCAAAGAACATACGTAATCACCGTAAATTCAAGCGATACTTTGAATACTCGATATCTTTTCTACTTTATGGATAAATACGTCGAGCGCCTTAGGACTATGAGCGTTGGTGGAGTGATTAAATATATTAAAATAGGAATGCTGACTGATGTTGCGATCCCTTTACCCTCTATAATTGAACAAGAGCGTATCACCGCAATTTTGAATAAAACTAATTGCATACGCAAAAAATGCGAACAAGCTCTCAAATTGGCTGATGATTTTTTGCTTGCCACGTTTTTGGCGATGTTTGGTGATCCTGCTGAAAACCCAAAGGGATGGGATGTAGCTTCTTTGTTAGAATATGGTTCATTTAAAAATGGAATGAATTTTACAAAAGGTGAGTCGGGATCTGCGCTGAAGTGCCTGGGAGTTGGCGATTTCAAATCACTAGCAACGATTACCTGTATGGATAATATCGGTGAAATTGAATTAAACACTCCTCCTTCCGATGAGTATCTTTTGAAAGATGGTGATATTGTATTTGTTCGATCTAATGGCAATAAAGCCTTGGTCGGGAGATGTCTAACGATTTACCCAAGAAAAGAGAGAGTTACATTTAGTGGCTTTTGTATCCGATATAGAGTAGAAAACACTTCAATTACCCCAGAATATCTTAACTTTCTTTTCCGTACACCATCCATGAAACAGAAAATGTTGAGTGGGGGCCAAGGAGCGAATATTCAGAATATTAGCCAAGGCACTTTATCTTCACTCAGGATACCTATTCCTCCTTTAGAAAAACAACAGTCTTTTTCTAAAGTCGTTAGTTTCCACTCTGAACTAATGGAAAAAATGGATATTAATACAGTTGAAATAAATGATATATTTGACTCAATTAGTCAGAGATATTTTAATTAATCAGAGTAATTATTAATAAAGATAAAATGCCCCCAAAATACTGATCTTGGCTATATTGACAGGGATGCCAATATAGCCTCATCTTTATATTTTCATGGAGGTTTTTCCCCGTCAGCGCCGTATCTGCTAAAGCAACATAACCAGGCCTAGAAACCAGCGTGAAAATAATTCCATAACCATCATCAGATTAGCCCAAGGCTTTCCCGCCATAGTTGTATGTCACATTATCATGTAAGAATGCCAAGTCTGACTTACCCTGTTAACCATGTTGATATTGATACTATATTGACTATATGCCGTACAGGTGGTAATGATTTGTTACAACCATACAGGAAAAGGCAGAAAATGACCCTTTTGGTAACGGCTGAGTGTGTCGACGATCTGATAAACGATGTTCATCAAGCTATCCTGGCAGATGGACTCAGTAATGATCCTACAAAAGGATCTACTCTAGAGATTCTTGGTGCCTATCTTGTCCTTACCGACCCTCGGCGAAGAATAAGTAGAACAGAATCCAGAGGAAAACTAATTAGTTGCTTAGGTGAATTACTGTGGTACCTCTCAGCTCAGAACGATCTCGAGTTTATTAAACACTTCATACCACGTTACGCTGAATCCGCTGAGTCAGACGGAAAAATACATGGTGGTTATGGTCCGCGGTTGTTTAATATGCACGACTCATATAATCAACTGCAAAATGTCATCAACCTTTTGCAGGAGAAAAAACCTACCAGACGTGCAGTAATACAGCTTTTCGACGCTTCAGACTTGGTGCCCTCAAAAACTGAACAGCAAGAATATGTAGATATTCCTTGTACAATATCTATGCAGTTTATTGTCAGACGTGAGGAGTTGCATCTATTTGTTTGTATGCGTTCTAACGATGCCTTTATGGGGCTCCCCCATGATGTATTTGCTTTCACGATGCTACAGGAATTAGTCGCCCGCTTGATAGGATGCGAATTGGGCCACTATCATCACTTCGTATCCAGTCTACATCTCTATAAAAATGATTTAGAAAAAGTGGAGGCACTTCAGAAAGAGGGGTTCATGAGCACTCTACCAGTCATGGGATCGATGCCTGAAATGCATTCCTTAGATGATATCTTACCCCTGCTTGAGGCAGAAAAATCTCTTCGAGAGAATAAGGAATTTGATATTGACACTACTTTCTTGAATGACTATTGGAAGGATTTACTACGTATTTTAAAAATCCACTTTTTGTTACGTTCACGTACATCCAACCACAAAGAACTAGCCTTCCAAGAGTTGGCTGCAATGAAAAATCAGGAATATCGATTTATTTTTGATGGAAAATCACAATGAAAAGACACAATCAAATCAGTCAGTTGGTTGTTAGTTTGCAAAATTTTAGTCGCAATGAACACAACCTAAATGGCCTAAGTTCTCCCGCCTGCTTTGATGTTTTAGCCTGTCAGATTATCGACAGTATACGTCGTATACGCTATGTGGAAACTCTTGCATTACGGACTGATTATATGACTCCGTTACGAAAAGAGCCGAATTCTGATGTTTTTGATCCTCTCCGTGCTGCCTGCCTTCATCTTCGTGAAAACAATTATGACGAAGCCTGCTGGCTGGTTTTCCTTGCCACACATTTCGGCAAGAGTAACAAAACCGGCTGGATTTTGTGTCGAGATATATACAGTGGACTCGGTACACAAATGTGGACATGGGATACGATAACTGATGACTTTGCTGCTTTTGAACAATGGTTTGCCAGCGTCTCTGATGAGCTGACAGCAAACAGCAGCCTAAGGCAGTATGGTAACCACCGGAAATATGAAACGAAGAAATATCACTCTCGTCGTTCAATACCTGCGGTTTTTCGCTCTTATATCGGATTCATTGGTGCCACACACAGTCATGAGGCTAGGTTTGCAGAAGCCAGGAGTTTTTCATCTTCACCCGAAGCTTTATTCGAACTATTGTATTCAGGGCTGAATGCTGTGATCTCATTTGGACGAACCGCAAAATTTGATTACCTAACTATGCTCAAGAAAACTGGACTTCTGGAGGCAGAACCAGGTCATGCCTTTCTGAATGGGGCAACAGGTCCCCTCCAAGGAAGCCGACTACTTTTCAGCAATAGCCGGACTGCTGGTGACACAATAGATGTATTGAATGAAAAACTGGCTGACCTTGCGGCAATTATTCCTGCACCCTACCTGAGAATGCAGGTCATTGAAGATGCATTGTGCAACTGGCAGAAATCACCTGACCGTTATGTCTATTTCGGCGGCTAATATCAGACGATATCTTCTTTACGGAATCTCACTTTAAACCGATTAAGGTGAGAAAAGGGTATATTACCTTCGTGCTGCAAATATCCCAGCACGATCCCTTTGGATACCCCCATTTTCCTAGCTAACCGGATGATCTCTTTCCAGTGCCGGACACCATAGCGACCAAGCTGCTGCCGGTATTCTTCTGGGATAAGAACATCAACGGCAAATTTATCAGCTTCCTTTTCCTCTTTCGTCGAAAGACCATCTTTACCTTCTACGCGAACTCGGACAGCTTCATGCAAGATAAGATGCCCAATCTCATGAAACAGCGTAAACCAAAAATGGTCATCGGTCAGATAACGGAAACTCATGACTAGGGTAGCACGGTCTGGTGTAAAAAAGCAGGTAGCACCACTTGCCCGACATCCCCTTGGCGTTGGCAACACAACAAGAGAAACTCCAGCAGTGGCGAGAAGGCCGCGAATGTAAGGGATAAAAATCCCCATGTTGGGTTCATTTGTGGCTTTGCGCAGTTCTGGCAATAATGCTAGCAGCACCTCTTTATCCCATACTGCACAGTCTTGGTTTGCGGTAAGTTGTGCAGCCCTAGTCAGCCACACCAAATCGGCCACAGGCTCGGTTGCCAGATTAAGAGATTTACGAAAAGCGACCAAAGGAGCATCTGACTGAATTTTATAAAAAAAATCATTCACGGAATTAATTCCGAAAAATGACAGGCAGTGTCTGAATTTACTTTCCCGAGTTGTAGTTTTGGGGATCCAACCAAACTCCATCATATCACGTACGGGCAATGATTCGAGCCAATCACTATTCACTTTCTCGAGGTATTCAATTTGCTGGCGATAAGCGTCTTCGCGCTTGATCCAGAAGTCTGTCGATACGCTGAATAGCTCCTCAAGTTTGCAGGCCAGAGACTCATTGAGTCGGATTTTCCCTTCGAGAAGTTGCTGACCCCGGACAAGAGACAATCCAACCCTCTTGCTCAGTTCTTCACCAGAAAGCCCATGTTCATCCATTAGATCTATAATCGTATCACCGGGTGGAGATACCCAGTCAGGCTGGAAGTCCTGCGTTACCATCATTTCACGTCACCTATGAACACTAACCGTATCCGGCTGACTCGAGACCAGTCAATTGTATTGTCTTGATTTCTTGGCTGAATTGTATGCCCACAGACAAATCCCATTTTTACATCACCGAAAAGAGTAATTGTAATACACTCTTCCCCATCCTCAAAGCGTACCTCCGGCGAACCCACTGGCAACAGTAATATGTTGTCCGTCACGGAAAGGTCGGAAAGTCGCGAGCGCAGTCTTGATGCCAGTTTGTCACCAAAGATCTCATTTGCCTCGTGCATACTCTCGCAAATAGCCCTTAACTTTTTGCTTTGAAAGGTAATGAACAAAATTATCCACTTTTATTTTTCTTGGTTGCTACGTTTATAGCAAACTCAACGCTCATTCACAAAATGAGATGTATCGAATTAATGGACTCTGCACATATTTAATGTTAATGATGGCCTTAAAATAGCAGATTCGTAAGGGAAACATGAAAGGTAAACATCAAGACACTAAAGCCCTATCTGACGTATTAGCAGAAATGCATCGGCAGGATGACAAATGGGGGGCAGACCGTAATCAAGACCCTTTTATCTGGGGAGCTATTCTCGGGGAAGAGGTGGGTGAGTTTCATCAAGCCGTCCTCCATGATCGTTTTGGTGGTAAAGCAGCCGGTACCAGTAGGGAGGAAGCGGTGCAAATTGCTGCCGTGGCACTGCAAATCATCGAATATTATGATCGCGTAAAAGAGAGATAAATAAGAATTAATCAACAAAGACTTTTGAACATGCGATGATTCGTTCTGGCAGTACATCTACCTTCATGGGCCTGTGGAGAGCCTCTAACTGCAATACCCCCAGTAAAATCACCAACCAGCCTCTCCAGTAAGGCTGGCCAACTAGGTTTAATTAAACAGGTATGATGAGCAACTCACTCTCCATTACCCCGATTGATCTTCGCATAGTCAAACGGCGTAATCCCTTTCTCCCGGTTTGCATCCAAAAAATCCGCCCACCACTGTAACATCAACTTGCGTTCATCCAGATGTTCCGCTTTATGGATATACGCCGCCCTCACCGAATTGCGTTCCATATGGCTCATCTGCCGCTCTACGGCATCCTTCGACCATAGCCCTGACTCAATCAACGAGCTACAGGCCATCGTGCGAAAGCCGTGGCCGCAAACCTCAACTTTAGTGTCATAGCCCATCACCCGTAGCGCACTGTTTACCGTGTTCTCGCTCATGGGCTTACGCGGATCGTGATCTCCAATAAAAATAAGTTCATGTGCGCCGCAGGACTGTTTTATCTGCTTCAGGATCGCCAGCGCCTGCTTTGAAAGCGGCACCAGATGAGGTGTACGCATCTTTGACCCTCGCTGAGAATGTTTCACGCCGGGAATAGGCTCTCGCTCAGGTGGGATAGTCCACATTGACGTTTCAAAATCGATCTCTGACCAGCGAGCAAAACGCAGTTCACTGGACCGAATAAAGATAAGCAAAGTGAGTTCGGTTGCCCAACGGGTTAGTGGCCTGCCGGTGTAGTCATCTATTTTCTGGAGTAATTCAGGGATGCGCTTTAACTCCAGCGCCGGACGATGCTGTCGATTACTGGAAGCAACCGCCCCCGCCATCTCCTGCGCCGGGTTGTAATCAATTAACCCGCTTTGCACTGCATAACGCATGATAGCCGTGGTGCGTTGTTGAAGGCGGGAAGCCACCTCAAGACGTCCGGATGTCTCTACGGCTTTAATGGGAATTAACAGATCTCGGGTACCCAGTTCAGCAATATTGCGAGTACCAATTGCCGGGAAGATATTGTCCTCCAGGCTCTTTTTTACGCGATTAGCATGATCTTCCGACCATTTTTGGTTAGTCGCAAGCCACTCTCTGGCAACCTTCTCGAAAGTAATAATCTCTTTCGCCTGCTCTTCTTTCGCAGCACGTTTATGCTCACGAGGATCGATACCAGCAGCTACCAGCTTTCTGGCTTCTTCCCTTTTCTTCCTGGCATCCGCCAGTGAAATTTCAGGATAGACACCGAACGCCATCAAATGCTGTTTACCGCCAAAACGGAAACGAAATCGCCAATACTTGGAACCGTTAGGTTTTACAAGTAAAAACATGCCGTCACCGTCAACAAGTGAATACTCTTTCTCCTCAGGTTTCGCAGAACGAACTTTAGTATCCGTTAGGGCCATAATGGTCCTCCTTCCATTGGTATTTCGTGAGTATACAAGCAATATCGAATCGGCAAATATACTCATTAGTATACTCACAAGCTTGTTGATGTGGGTTGAGTTAGGTTGACTTCAGTTGAGGAGAAAATCGTGGAAAGCCTTGTGTGGCGCGGATTTCAGACATAAAAAAAGACCTCAGTTGAGGTCCATTTACATGCTTTTGGTGCCGAAGGCCGGACTCGAACCGGCACGTATTTCTACGGTTGATTTTGAATCAACTGCGTCTACCGATTTCG
>PPYF01370526.1_pt1 | contig 20856 bp, 35 predicted proteins | sample 1559871 | NCBI WGS metagenome assembly PPYF01 (sample SAMN08240021, study PRJNA423297) | Human gut metagenome, whole genome shotgun sequencing project.
AGTAGCGTAATTCAGTCCCTGCGCTTCACACCAATCCTTCGGTGATACGCCGGTTGCGGCATGATCGGACAGGAACCGTCGCTGAAGCTCGCCCCAGTCCGGTTTTGCCATGGATTATTCCTATTTAACGTGAGGGAGAAAAAGGAATTACTGATTCTCCATAAAATATTCACTTTTTTGTTTTGGAATTAAGGCTCTTTAGTTCAGGAGTTATTATGAAAAGAATTATGCTTGCTGTTTTTATGATCTGTGGTGCGCTGTCTCTTTCAGGATGTATCCTTCCCCCTGGGCCTCATAGCGGCGGACATGGTGGAGATCACTTCCATGGTCCAGAGCATCGTTAACCGCCTGAGGACTTTCATTTTACAGAAATGAAAAAGGCCGCAAAATTATGCGGCCTTTGGTCACTACCAACCGGCGTATAAAGAATCTCTCAGGAGCCAACAGAGAGAGGTGCATCTATCCGGCTAACTAACCTCTGGCGTTCTGATGTTGGCAGGCAGAGACGTTATGAGAGTATTGAGTATTTCAAAATACACCGGGAGAAACAGACAATGATATCAGTCCATTGTCTGACGGGCATTATCACAGGCACTCAATGAATACCTGCTGTAATGCGGTCAGATACCAGTTTATAACCTGACCAAATGTTACTTAGATCACAATCCATAGAACCACCCACCAATGCCAAAGGCTGCAGCGATCACCAGACAAGCAATTGCCGTTTTAGGCATTAACACACCGTAAAATGCAGGAGACAATCCCAGGAATAAAACCATTAGCACTGGCCACATAGTAAGCAACAGGAAAAAGTAGCCATTTATACCACCGCTGCTAAACATCACATTCACTCCAAACCATTACCCGGACTTTCCATAGCTTGGTTGTTTCGTTGCATGATATCATACAACTGCCCCTTATACAGGAGCTTTAACATTATCACAGGCACTCGATGAATGCCTGCTGTAATGCCTTAGCTGACCTTCTCAGCGGCAGCATCAAACAGCGCCAGCGCTTCGGTCGCTTCCTGGATTGCCTTACGGGTCTTCGAGACAATCTCACTTTCCGTGAAAACATGATCGAAAGAGTCAGCGAATAGCTCAGACTTCAGATAGCTGTCGCCTACCCAGTCAATGGCCAGCTTGGCTGCTGCGGTGTCGTAGTTAACTTTCTTGATTATATCCAGGCGGATTTGCTCGGATGCAGTGGTCTCTGACATGTCTTACCTCTGTGCGATGTGGGGAGTATTATCGAAGCCATTCGACAAAATAGCCTCTGTGATGCTTTTGCATTTATCTTTGCCGTGTGTACAAGCTGAACGGTTTCCATACGGATGCCTGTTACGCACAATAAAAAAGGTCGCATAAAAAATGCGACCTTTGGTTGGTACCAGTTAGAAAACTAAAATCTCTCAGGAGCCACCCGGGAGAGGCTTTTCTGCTTTTTAACTGACCACTGCCGTTTTGGTGTTGGCTGGCAGTGATCACGTGATGATAGCTTCATTTAAGTTATCGAAAGCATTTAAATATCGAAAGAGCTCATTGAACCAATCATTTTCAACTTGCCGGAACATTCAACCAGAGCACCAGGCATCTCTGCTGGTCTTTTGATGGCAATTCTCAGCTCTCCCGAACGAGGCCGGTAACTAACAATTTATTCGACAGTTCCTTCGGCATTAACCCAAAGATCTAGATGCTTGATGTAGCGTTGGATGGGCACATAAATAACCGCCCCATCTACAAGGTTAACGGACTTGATAACACATCCCTGCGGAGCTAAATAATCCCCATCACAATGAGGGTGAATAGAGTGCTCGTCACCGTATCGATAACCATGCGGAAGTTGAGGGAGTGAATTTCTTGTCATGGGCAGCTTCTTAGATAGAAGGAATTGAAAATCCATAGTGCCTTAATGCACCTGACTTAGATACCAACTTTTCATTTTTCAGCGCTCTGTTGTCTCGTATTCTGATTTTTTGTTCATGTGGCCATGTAAATTTCAATACCTAAAGTGTTCTGCGTTTGTAGCTGAATTACCTGGAACCCTTCTCTGTGAGCTGCGAGCAATTGGCCTGCACTGCTTTGTTGTGCGCCAGGATGTCACGCTTGGTCTGCTTATCCAACACATCGATATCGTGGTCAGTCAGGTAGATGATCCGCACCCAGCTGCAGGCCGTGTCAACGACTACCGGGGCGGGTAAACTTTTCGCGCAACTCCCGATCAACATCGTCATCGCCCATACGCTTAACGTCTTCCTGTACATCGCTGGCCCCTTTCGTGACTTCAGCACGGCGTTCTGCCGCGGCGACAGTAGCAGCGGCGTTCTCTTCGGTACGTTGCTGATCAGCTTTGGCTTTCGCCTTACTGGCCCCGCGAGCATGACCAATGCCGAACGCGCCAGCAATAGCACCCAGGATGACGACCACCAGTCCCGCGATAATTTCAAAGCTCATTGCTGCTCCTTCAGTTCGTCGGCCTTTTCTTTCAATGCTGGCTGGCGTACGTATTGCGATAGTACGGCCAGCACCACCAGCGCAGGGCTAATCAACGCAACGATGTTTGGCGGCAGGATGTTTTTGATATCCGGCGGCAGCACCGCCCAGGCGTGCAGCGCAGCATCCGGGAACGACTGCGCCCATACACCAACCAGCGCGCCGATAGCTCCCAGCTTTACAGACCACGTTTTCAGCAGCAAGCTGGCATGCCCTACGAACTCCAGCCGGGTATATTTGCGCAGAAGTAACAGAACGAGCACAGCCACCAGCACAAGCAAAGCGAAAATGATCATCTTCACAGGACACGCTCCTTAACCCAGCCGTAGAGAAAATCCTCGTTGGCTTCGCGGCCCTCCGCCAGTTCGAGGTATCTGGCACCCTGGCTGCAGTTCAGCGCACGCAACAGAACCTGTTCACCCTCTTTCCCGCGGGCGGAAAGGTATCCCTTAAGCGCGGTGATGGTTCGGGGACCAATGGCGCCATCCGGAATCAGATCGGGATACAGCTTTCCGCGCATATTCATTGCGGTCAGCCAGCGCTGGAAAAACTTACTGGCTACAGATGGCCCCATGTTCACGCCAGTGTCGCAAAGCTCATCTGCCAGTAACGTAGATAGAGCTGCCACCTGGTCAAACCGGGGGCCGGTCCAGTAATCGCTCAGCAGGATTTGCTTTGCTGTTTCCCTGGGCAGGTTCCGCATATCACCGGTGTAGCCATGTGCACGGGCGGTGGTCTGCGTGATGCCCCAGCGGGTCGGCCCGCCTTTATCCGACGGATGATCGACATAACCACCCTCCTTGCCGAGGATCCCCTCGATAATCTGATCTGCTGTCATGGCGCCTTAACTCCGGTAATGCGTTCCCAGAAATAGGTCAAAGCAACAGAACCCATTGCCCCGCTAATTCCGGAAGTGGCCAGTATCATGTAAATGCTCAGTCCGCTTTCAATGCTCACCAGGCCAGCAATAACGCCGGTAAACCCTGAAACCACCATTTGGGCAAGAGCATTGAACAAGCTCCATGTTGCCTTGCTCTGCTTCACATCTATCAGGTAGCGGACAAGTCCACCCCAGCAAGCAATGATCAGCAGAACCAGCCAGGACATCCCGGCAATGCTCTCTTTGTCTTGCATACGTTTAGCCATAGTTACCGCCTCCGATGGAAGATCGGGAAGCTGTGTGTTTGAAAAGGGTCAGGCCCGTCAGGCTGGATTTAACAACGAAGCGTGTCGATGATGATTCCTGCGGGACCTGATAATAAAAAAGCCATGCAAATGCATGGCCTTGTGATTTGAATCCGTTATTTACAAAATGTATTCGAGACAGTATCTTTCGACTTCCGGACAAAAAAACATATACCGGGACAAAATCTAAATATAACTGCCTTGCCTGCATGAAACCATGCGGGCTTTTTTTTGCCCAAAGAAAAAGCCCACCGAAGTGGGCCTTACAGCTATCATCATTTTTTATTAGGTGTGGTGCCGGGTGCCTCCCGGTAAGTCGCCGCCAGTCCACAGACGACTCGCAATGCGCAAAAAAACATATCAGACTGGCAATGCCCCTCCGCATAGGGGGATTCACCACATAAACAATTTATTATCAATCTGATTGTGCAGTCAAATACCATATTCACATCATATGGTTAAACAGGTCATTGATGAAAAAAGCCTGCAGCGAGCAGGCAAAAGTATGTTTAGTACAAAGAAACGTGAGTGAAGCCGAATTGCTTCGGAAGACCGTTAGCTTGCCATACCGTGGTCTGCGGTCTTTTAATTCCATCTCTGGCTGACAACTTCCGCCCCAGTCTGGAGGTTGACCGGGTAACTTCACGGAAACTTTTTACCTTAAATTAACAATCGAGAAACCTACCATTTTTGGCAGGTCAGGATTCCTTAAGGTTTTATAGAGCGCTACTCCGGCCGGGGTTATGCTCCTAACGGAGCTTCCGGGAGGGGTAGCTTTTGACATCACGCCCTTCCCGGGCGTGGCCTGCTGATTCGCAATCATTTGCAGGTCTTCATGTCCGACTTGCGGAATATCTGTCGGGACGACGTGGAATCGAACCACGATAAGCAGGTTAACAGCCTGCCGTAATTACCTTTATACGATCGACCCTCAATCTGGTTCAGGGCTCTCGCGCATGGGCGTTAATGTGTCGTGCAGCACGTCTCAACCCAAGAGCCCTGACCGGATAGCAGGCATAAAAAAGCCCAAGGCATTAACCTCGGGCTTGTATTTTTGCTCACTTTCGAGCCGTCACGTTGCTTTTAAAGACTGCCGCTGTCTAACCGCTTTTTACTGATGGCTTGCCGACCACCTTTTTCAAACTTCATGCCGCCACTTAAAGTTAAGGCAGCATATCAAAGTAGACTCAAATATGACGCATTTAATTGACTTTTGCAAGACCCTGCTGCGAAAAAGTCGCTTTTTGTTGTGATCGTGTTCTCACGGCACAGAGAAGAGAGTCGCTATCAAGCCGCTTAAAAATGGCGCACATAGTCCGCCAGTAATCAGCGTAGTTATGGCACCAGTTATCAGGTTTAACGCCACACAGGGCTGCAAGATCCTGGTGCTGGTATACATACTTACCCGCCAGCTCTGCTTTCACGTCCTGCGCTGCCAGCCATATCAGTTTCTTCAGCCGCTGCATCGTCTTGCCGGCCACTTTCTTAGCGCCGAGTTGATCACGGAATTCTTCCCATGCCCACTGTGTTATCGCTACCTGATACTCAAAGCGGATATTGTCGCTGTAGTTCCACAGCAGCCAGGCTTTCTGATGCTCTTCCAGCGACAGCAGAGCCCGGCGCCAGCTTGCCGTCGAGTACTCAACGGGCAGAACGAGAGCGATTGATGAACCTTTTGCGCGCGACTGCTGCCCGGGGATTGGCGGGCTGGATGGGTTTACCATGCGGCCTGTTACCGGATCGGCTACTTTCTTCCTTCCCCGGCTGCGCGCCGTAGCGGTGAATTGTGCGTTCTCTGAAAAAGCAACCAACTGTCCTTTCGTCGCACCGCTCAGATCCGCGGTGGCCACTATCAGCTGCTGGCGAACATACTCAAGGTACTGGGTATTCATGCTTTCTCTCCTGAAGCCTGATAGATGCGGACGAAATTCTTCAAAATTCGGTAGTCAACCAGTACGGTGCCACGGTGCCGGCATAGACGCAGCTTTTGCCAGCGGTCGCGGATGCGTTCGATAACGTCACGGCTCATGCGGCCTCCTGATGGCGGGCGCGGCGCTTTTCCAGCGCGCGGGCTCTGCGGGTGAATATGGATTTGATTCGCTGCAGGTAGGGAATATCGAACCGGCGCGGCTCGTTATCAGCCTCAAGGCGCTCTACGCGATCCAGGCCAATGCGTTCAATCAGGTGAATGCGATATTCAACAGCGTTGCCGCTCAACTGCCGGTTGCAGCGGGTGCAGGCGGAGTGGACATTGAACACGTTGAATTTCAGGTGCGACGCCGCACCACGGGAACGGTAATGACTGGCGTCAATTGCGCTGCCGGTCAGGTAGTTGCTCTTACCAATAAGCGGATTTCCGCAGCTCACGCAGGGCTTACCTTCATCACGAATGCGAATATACCGGTTAAAGGCTGACTGAGCCTCTTTATCCCATTGGGCCTTTGTCTTGAATGACTCTCGCTTGGCCCGGCGACGCTGGCGACCTTCCTTTTCGGATTCGCGCTGGCGCTTCACCGCCCTGGCCTTCGCCGCCTCCCGGGCTTTTGCTGTCTGTTTTTTGCCGATCGCGCTGGCGCATTCAAAACTGCATACCACCTGCCCCTCCCGGGCAGGATGGAACCATTCGCGGCAGTGGGCGCATTTACGGCGTGCTGGTTTACGCATGTGGCCTCCTTGCTCTCAGGCGTAGCCACTTCTTATCGACCAGGCGGGCGGTATAGTCTTTCAGGGTCGGTATGTCGGAAGGCTTAACTTCGACCTTGCGCTTGCGGCGCGCAGGCACGCGGAAGATGCCGCGCTCCATTACTTTGGCGAGAAGACATTGCATAGCCATCACCCCGCAAAGCTCAGCAGCTGACTGGCGGCGTTTTCAGCCTCAGCCGGCGAGTGGAACTTGCGACGCAGAATGTAGTTCCAGAGCACATTCAGCACTGATTTGTAGACGCCGTTAAACTGGCTGTCGTCCATGCTGGCGAAGGAGATCGACTTTGCGACACGACGACGGCTGCCGTCAGGCATCTGGTATTCATCGTAAAAGCCGGCCTGAATGGTTGCCCACTCGCGGAAGGATTCGAAGTGTTTCAGCAGCGCCATATCGCGGGAACGAGAAATGCCGACAGAGGAGAGATACATATCCGCGGCGTTCTGGAGCGCAGCGCGCTGATCGAAGTCGGATGAAAGGAAGTCGATAAACCCGGATATGAGGGCGCGCTCAGCGGGCTCAATGAGTCCACCGGAAGGCGTCCAGTAGTGATACCCGAGAGTCAGAAGCTTGAAGAACTTCTTGTGTAATGCGTAATTTCGGGGCTTGCGGAACTCACCGCAAAGCAGTTGCCCCACCGGGATAAGTTGCAGGTATTCGCTGGTTCCCGGCTCTGCGGGAATCAGTACGTTTTGATAACTCTTCTCAAATTGCAGTGTTTGCGCCATGTGTCCCCACTTGGCGCCGGATAATCGTGTCAGTTGCTCAGGCTGACGAGGTAATTATCGCCCTTCCCGGGGATAAAAGCAAAATGAGCATAGGCGATCCCCCTCCGGAGAGGGGGCGAAGCAATAATCAGTGCTTCAATTTATTATCAGTTAATTAGGCAACATCAGCGCTGTTAATCAGGTGCCGTAGCGCCTTAACTCCCTCGGAGTTATAGCGAAACGCCTCAACCTGCTTATCCGAGTGTCTCGACTTATCCAGAAAGAACTTGCCGTACTGCTCAGTTTTAAGGTTGTGCTTATTAGCCACGCGACCGATTTTGTTGGCAGTACAACCGAGCTGCGCCGCCACTTCACCCGCCGTTGAGTAATGCTCTTCAATCGCCGGCAGTGGCACAACTTCGTGACCGAGAAGTGGGTTAACAAGGGTGGCAACGATCACCTGGTTAGCCGATTCACCAAGCCGAGGGAACATTGACATCAGCTCGCGGGCCGATGCGATGTTTTTCTCCAGTGCCTGAGCCTTGAGTTGCTCAGCTTTGGCAAGCCGATATTCAGTAAGTCCTGAAGTGCTTTTAGTAGGCACCTGGATAGCCTGCATGTCTTCCAGCTTATCAACCAAAGAACGGCGAACGGCCTTAGACTCACGTGCAGCCACGCGCAGTGCCTGCTTGATGGACATTACGACTTTTTCAGAGGTGGTTTTGTTCGCTTTTTGAACTACGAAAATTTCGTAGTGCTCACCTTCCAACTCATCCTTAATGCGAGCAATAAAGTCATTATTGCGGACTTCGTTCTCACCACACTGCTTGCGAGCATCATTAACCATCAGTAACAACGACTGGGAGTCAATGGTTTTATCGGTGACAACACTGCTTTTTGGTGCTAAATTTAATGAAGTCATTGGTTGGACCCTTATGACAGATTTATGGATAGCCGGCAGCTGCGAACTGTCGGCTTTTCTATTTATGCATCATTGCAACATCTCCTGACGCAGGTGTGGTAATACCCTGCTCCAGTTATCATCCTTCCATGGATGAAATTCGATATGCGCCGTCTCGCGCTTAATGATCTCCCTGGCCTTGTTGATTGTCCATGGCAACTCCTGCCCGATCGTGTGAAAGTGCCCGGCCTGGCGATGCTCTGCCACTCTCAGTAAAGGTGTGACGCTATTGCAGGCTTTGAGCATGACGTCGCTGGCCCGCCATAACCATGCCAAAGAGCAAAGTTCATCGTCACTGAACTGCTTCGCAATCGGCGAATAAGCCACTTCCCGATCCAGAATATCCAGCACCCAGCGGCGGAACTCTTTGGCCTTTGGCGTGCGAGCAAACATCGCAACAAGGTGGGCGCCACGCAGAGAGAAAACGCGTGATTCCTGCTTTCCTGAAGGGGTGGTCAGTTTGACCACCCCTGTCATTTGTGCTGTAAATTCATCAGCATGGCGTGAGTAGATGCGTTGAACTGCTTTATCATCGGCATACTCCAGCGCCAGGCCAACCTCTGCTGCCGTAAGCCAGATGTGACCACCCATTTCCATGTAAGCAAAACTGGTGTTGTGGAAAGTTAGCTCTTTGTTCTGTACACTATTCATGTCGATATTTCCTTCGCGGATATTTTCGATAGAAGCCCCAATGGTTGCCGCCAATGGGGCTTCGCCGTTTTACTGTCCATTCACGCGTTCCTCGCGCAGGCTTTTTGCCAAACGCTGCACAATTGCAGAGTTAATCGATATCCCATCCATTTCGGCTAATCGCCGGATATCTTCCTTCATTCGCTCTGGCAGGCGAAGTTGGAAACTGTCGTTCTTGCGGCCGGTATAGAGTACGTCTTGCATCTACTATCTCCTTTCATGGTGTCAACTTGGTTCTACAACCAATTTAGCACCATTTAAAACGATGTCAAGTTGGTGCTATTGTTTGTCGTCAAAATTGCAAATTTGAGGACTTATGAGCAGATTCCCTAGCCAAGAAATGGACAGGTTTAACGTAAGGTTGCCCTCTGGAATGCGTGAAGCAATAGCCGAACGCGCCAAGGCCAACGGCAGGTCAATGAACTCAGAGATCGTTCAGATACTTCAAGAAGCGCTTGATACCGATAAGGCTATTTCCGAAAGCGATCTCGTTGACTTCGACTCAACTCAGGCTGCTTTTAATGCCACCTCAACGCCTGAAGAAAAAGAAATATTCTTAAATACTCTTGCGAAAAAAGATCCATTCACGGCAGAAATCCTGCGCGAAGGTGAAGAGCATGCCAGGAGACTTGCAGCAATACTTGGTAGACGTATGGGATATCTGGATGACGAAAAGTAAAATCCCCAACTAATTGTTAAAGAGCGGCTGCTGGAGCCATTAAAGCGCCTGCCGTCGCCCATGTAAATAGGCCATAAATTTCATAAAGTTACGCTAAGTTATCTATCATTAACTATGATGAGATGTGATTAACTATGGTGAACCAGAATGAATAAAAAAATTTTTATCAATAGCACGAATTGCTAAATAAACACTTGGTGATTTGCCTGTCTATCCGCCTTCGCCTGCCAGAGGCGGATTCGGTGACATTAAAAAGGTAAGCCTTGTGCTTGTGCGGAACAAGTTGATGACGCTGCAGAAGAGACTGCAGGAGCTTAACAATTGGTTGGGAGAATAAGCAACCCGCTTCGAAAAATATACTCTCGATATAAGCATCTAAATTATTTAAATAATATAAGGGGCTAATTACCGGCCCCTTAACACTTAGTCTCACCCCAACTTCCAAACAGAATTGTAAGAAAGATCACACAATTCAGTAGTTCTCAAGAGGATTAAATCAGACTCCCATCTCTCCTCAAATCTATTTTCAAACTGGTCCACAAAAATCTGTACCAAAGCATACTTTGACTCTTTATAGATGTTAATTTTATCTTTTACGCTCTTATTACCTGCCTTTTCATTTAACTCCTTAGACAAAGGTAAAAGGTTGCCTATCATACTATATACCTCATGCCTACCACTACTTTGTGGGTATATATGTTCTAATGTCAAAGAGTCTGGCATATACTCGCCTGTTTTTATGTAATGCAATTCTAATCTATTGAAAATATATTGAATTAATCTTTTATTCTTTAATTCTTGATTGGAAAACTTTAACATTCCAAACTTCTCAAGGAAAACACTAAATTCAGGTTTTCTTTTCACCAACATATCCAGTAAAGCTTTTATAACCTGACGATTACTAGCTTTAGTTGCGGCCTCATCGACCAAAGCCCTTGCAGCCTTTGCATAAGCACTTTCGATACCCGAAGGACGCAACGAACAAACAGCATTAAACATAAAATGAAAACGTTCAATAGATAAAACGGCCCGATTCATATCAGCAAGCTTTAATGTACCCTTAGATCTTGCCTTAAATAAAGACAATAGAAATGGTTTGTTTTGGGATATATTAAAAAGGCGTAAAGCCTGCAGGCCTTTTAAAATAGGCCTCATTTCAACCTCAGGAAAGTCCTGCTCAGTAGGGGATGATATTTTTACATAGATTTCAGCATCTGAGAGTAATTCATCAATAAACTCTTCAGCATCAATAACTCCTTTATTCCATTTATCCAAAAAAGCCTTATAAAGAGTATCGCTACTTACATAAGAATATTTTGATACCCACCAATGCCTGATAAATGTTTCAACCGAACCAACACCATTGCGACTACCTATTATTTTTCTTATTTTATTCCATTTAGTTTTTGCGTCGTCATCTGGATGTGTACTATTAAGTTTCTTAAATAACTTATTCTTAATTAGATCAGCATAACTTAAATTTAGCCCTCTTGCATTAAGAGTTTCAAATATTGTGTACGCTTCATCCTCATCGTTTACTGTTATATAAATCACCTTAAGAAATCTTAACACCTGATCTCGGACCGCCTTCAGTGCTTCTAAATAAATAAAAGTTTCTTCATCTAATCCTAATGATTTAGAGAGATTATCTTCTGAAAGATATTCAGTTAGATCATTATAGGCTGATTGTAAGTTTTTTTCCTCTACCGACTCAGGTCCATCACCTCTCTTATCAATGTGTTGAATATTGTTTTGAAAATAGGGTTTAGGAGTTTCGTTAACCAGTTTAAAAAATGACTTGCCGTCATCATCGATGCCAGAAATGTAATTATTATAGATTGATTGAGCAACAGCCAGTTCATTTATCTGTTTAAATTTATCACATAACGCAGATAATAAAATCGTAAGAGTAGTAAGACGCTGCTGACCATCTACAATCATTAACTCCGAACTTGTCTCTTGACCTACCAATACCAGAGCGCCAATAAAATACTCTTCATAATGGTACTGACCATCCTGCTGCCAATGGATATTGGTAACTATATCATTCCACAGTTCGCTCACTTGCTCCTTTCCCCACGAGTATTCTCTTTGAAATCTAGGAACAATATATTTTTTATTAACGGAAAGTACGTTTGTTAGTGTTCTGGCATTTGCTTGCAGTTCCATCGAGAGACCTTAATGGGCTAATTATTTGATAATGTTCTATAGCATCAGTGATACGTTTACAACCCCTTGTGCACACATACCCCCGCCACGCCTACCCGCTTTGTGTAGTAGTTTTCATGCACCTGCATGAGATGTACAAAAGCCCGTCAGAGCTGAGGGGCCGGAGACATTTCATCTTCACTCCAGTATCCTTCGATATCTTTGAAGCAGAGAATTTGCAGTGAGTTGCTCATTTGGCCCCCTTCACGAAGATGATCCAGTGGGTCTTATCGTTCTTTCCGGTACGCTGGCCGATCGCCGGCACCTCATCCGTCAGCGCCAGAATTTGGCTAACAGGTATCTGAGTTTCGTTCCACTTGAAGATAAGTACGCCATGTGGCCGCAGCACTCTGAACGCTTCTTTGAAACCCGCGCGCAGGTCATCGCGCCAAGTGTCTTTGTTCAGGCGCCCGTATTTCTTACCCATCCAAGCGTTTTCACCAACACGCGCCAGATGAGGCGGGTCAAATACAACAATCGGGAAAGAGGCATCGGCGAACGGCAGCGCGCGGAAATCGGCGATAATGTCCGGGCTGATAACTAGCCTGCGCCCGTCGCACAGGGTGTGCTGCTCGGAGCGAATGTCGGCGAACACTGCACGCGGGTCCTGTTTGTCGAACCAGAACATGCGGGAGCCACAGCACATGTCAAGGATGGTTTGCTCGGTCATTTGGCCCCCTCGCGCAGCGAATCCGCCAACCATTGCAGATTCATAATCTGAACGGCGATATTGCTGAATTTTTTCTCCAGGTGAACGATAGCCTTCTCAACTCCGCGCGCCTCGGCTTCGGCTACGATGCGATCGGTGGCGAGGGTTTTGAGCCCATCGCGCAGTTTTACGTATGCGCTCAGCATGGCCAACTCAGGCACGTCGTCAGATTTCGAATGATAAGTATCAAGCGCTTCCATCATCAGCTTACTGAACGGTGCCGGCGCTGATTTTTTCAGCGCTACATTCTCCGCAACCAATTGCTTTAAGGATTTCGCCAGTTTCAGGAACTTCTGCTCTCTGATCGACAGCTCGCCCACCGACTCCAGCGACCAAATAAGCTCGTTTACTTCCTGTAATGTGATTGTCATACCGATGTTCTCCCGTAAACAGCCAGTACTCGCTTCATCGCCGGGCTTTGCCGACACTCGTTGAAAATCTGGTTAATGCTCTTTCTGCCTGCAATTTCGTCTTCAGTGGCCAGCCGGTAGTAAACCGTCCGCCACACCCGGGCTTCAACTACCAGCACGCCCTGCTTTGCCAGGATATTCGCAGCCTGGTTAATGCAGGTGTGCGTCATTCCGAAAGCCGCGGCGACATCTGGCGAACTGAAGGTTGCATGTGTTTTCAGGTAGTTCAGAATTGCGTCTTTACCTGTCATGACTGGTTCCCCCGATAGCTGTCCCAGGTAAACGAGATCGTGCAGCCGCCGCCGTCGTTCATGCGGTCGATGACGCGCTCGCCGATAAACTGCGTCAGCTCATCCTTCGGCAGGTTGCTGATCAGGATCGTCGGCTTCAGGCGCTCGTAGCGGGTGTTGATGATTTCAAACATGATCATCTTCTCGGCTTCGCTGCCAAACTGCACACCAACCTCATCGACAATCAGAAGGTCTGGCTTCGTGAAGTAGCGGATCACCTCATCCTCAGTGCGCGTGGCTGTTTTTGACCAGGTCGATTTAAACTCCCGGGCAATCTTGAGCGCCGTCGTGAAAATGACTGAGCTTTGGTGGTGCTCAATCACATGGCGGGCAATGGCCAGCGCAAGGTGGTTTTTACCGGTACCAGGCTTGCCACACATAACCAACCCACCTCCCTGCTGGAGGCGATCAGTCCATTTCGATGCGTAGGCCTGGCAGACCCGTAGTGCTCGCTCAGAATCCTTCCCAACAGGCTTGTAGCTGTCCAGAGTGCACGTGGAGAAGCGCTCTGGTATATCCAGCTGGCGAAGCAGCCTTTCTGCAGTTTGCTGGCGAACTCGCTTATCCCAGCGAACCTTTTCATCCCTCAGAAAATTCAGTTCGTCTTCCAGGCAGCCCGGGCAGCGTGTCGGCGGTGATGGCAGATTGATGATGCTGCTGGTCAGGATCCGCTTGCGCTGCTCATACTCGCCATGCTTTTCGCAACAGACGCGCTCGATAACCACCTCGCAATTCGGGATGTCTTCCGGTGGCTTACTCAGCTGATCAAGCATCCGCTCAATGGCAGTGATTTTTTCTTCCAGTTCCATGATCAGTCCCTCGCCCATGATGGGATTTCAGTCTGCCCGTAATCCTTCCCTGCGAAATTTTCGGCAACTCGCACCTGTTGACTTGGTTGAGGCTTGGCACCATTTGGCTCAAACAGGCCTTGCCAGCCATTGGCGATGCTGCGGTTGATAATTTCTTCGGGCGCGTAACCGTTCAGTCTGCAGCGGTCCAGCAGGTTGATAGCCTGGGTGACCGTCTGCTGAGACTTGATCGGCTTTTTCAGGTCGCGACGATATGCCACCCATGACGACCAGATTTCTGCAGAAAGCCAGTCAGGCAACTGAACAGCTAACGCATCGAACGAAACCGCCCCGGGGGATTTAGGGGGGTTATTAATATTGTCTTTATTGTCTTTTGTATGTTTGTCTTTTGTGTTTACCTGATTCGGGTAATAGGCGTTACCTGATTCGGGTAAACTTTTCTTACCTGATTCGGGTAATGTTACCTTTTTCAGGTAAGGTTTTTTTTCTTTACCTTTTACGGGTAAAGATGACCATTCGCTGACCGTTTTATTAATCCCGATAACACGACCGGTTTGAGTTAATATCCCCCGCTTAACCAGGACGCTTTTTGCAGCTGAGCACTTATGCGGGAGAATGCCGGTCAGCTCCGAGAGCTGTTCGTTACTGACCCAGTCAGATTTCTTGTTGAAGCCGTATGTTTTGCGCATGACAGCCATGAACACCAAAAGCTGATGCTGCGACAGACCCGCACGCATGACAGCTTCAAGGAGCTCATTGGCGATGCGCGTAAACCCATCGTCGAGATCTGCCACGCGCAGCTCCTGTAGTGCCACGACAGGCACAGGGAAATTGATTACCTCGGCAGTATTTGCCATAATTACTCCTGTGAATTGATCCAGTTAATTCGCGTAGAAAGCCGTTAGTGTTCCAGCACTGCGGCTTTCGCCTTTTACGCACTTCATCAGTCCCACCCAAGCGGACCCGGGCGGCACCGCTCCGCACGCAAACCGATATCTGCCAGCGTTTCTACTGACTGCAGGTAGTGGCGGGAAACTACCACCGCCTCCGGCGGAACAACCTGCAAACCCAGCGCTGATATTTCCTTCGCCATTTCTGCGTAATACCCCTCGCTCTTGCGGCGACTGATTGTCGACTCGCTAACCCCTCGCATTTCCGCAAAAACCTTTTGGCCAATGGACAAAAGCCGGTTTAACAAAATGCCTTCAATCTCAATTGGGTTGAGGATTGGCGGCTCTAACTTTCGGGCTATTGCATTCTCCATCTGTGATACTTCCTCTGGTGTTGATTGGGAGGCCGCTGGTTAGGCGGCCGGAACGCCCTTCGGAGAAGGGAATAGTTTTGGAAGGTCTGGTCTAATTTGATGCGCCTGAACCTCCCCATTAGTTGCATTTACGATGCTGTTTACATGTTCAGGCGAAACCTTTGCCTTGTTGTGGAGCCACTTGTAAACCGCCTGCTGAGAAACATCGCAGGCTTCACCAAGCTTTTTCTGAGAGCCGACAATATTAATTGCGGTTTTAATGGTTGGGTTCATGACAACCTCCGTAGTAAATACAAACAAAGAATAAAACCTTAGTTGTATTTAGTCAACAACCATTTTCGTTTGCCGCTATAAAACCATGGTTGTAAATTGAGAAGATGAAAACGACACTTGCAGAACGATTAAGAGAAGCCAGAAAGGCTGCCAGCATGACCCAGAAGACTCTGGGAGATGCTGTTGGAGTTAGTCAGGCTGCGATCCAGAAGATTGAAACTGGAAGGGCTGCTCAGACCACAAAATTGCTCGATATAGCCAAGGCTTTAAGGGTGAGACCTGAGTGGCTTTCTTCGGGAACTGGCGCCATGAGGGCTGATGGTGAAGATGACAAGAAGCCTTCACACATAAATCATGATGTGTTCAGGGTCGACATTTTGGATCTGGCCGTCAGTGCCGGCCCGGGCATTGTGAATCAGGAGTTCGTGGAGATTCTCCACTCCGTTGAATATGCGCCAGCGGAAGCGCGCCACATGTTCGATGGGCGCAAGGCTGAGAACATCCGGATCATCAACGTCCGGGGCGACAGCATGTCTGGGACGATTGAGCCGGGTGATCTGCTGTTCGTCGACATCAGCGTTAAGAGCTTCGACGGCGACGGGATATACGCCTTCCTGTACGACGACACTGCTCACGTCAAGCGCCTGCAGAAGATGAAGGACAAGCTGCTGGTTATCTCAGATAACAAGAGCTATGCAGCCTGGGACCCGATCGAAAAAGACGAGATGAACCGGGTGTTCGTGTTCGGCAAGGTGATCGGCAGCATGCCGCAGACGTACAGGAAGCATGGGTAAAGCTTTAGCACGCAGAGGAAGCATGTCTGATCTGATTATCCCAATACTCATTACTTTACTGATTATCGGACTGGTTGGGATAGTACTCAGGCTAGATAAGATTTTCTTCAAGCGAAGGGATGAGCGGGATGACTTTGAATAAGCCAGACCGGTAGTTCGATGTGTTTTTGGTTATGCCGAAGACGTACAGGAAGCATGGGTAGACACCCAACTGCATAAGCTGGTCTTGGCGATCGTAACGCCTTACTTGTCGTCGCATAGTTAATTATTTTTTTCATTTAATACAATACGTTGAAGCACATACCCACGATTAACTCTTTCATTTGTTCAGGAGAAAATAAGTGAGCGAGAAACGAGAAGTTGTTTTACAACACGTTAATAACGTTTTGGAATCTAAGAATTACATTGAAACAAATGCTGACGGTGTCGTAACCATTGGCACGCAGAATAATGGTTACGATGTTTACAACTTTGTATTTCTCAATAGCTCCCCCGTCATTAGCCATGAGAATGGCGAAATTATTGTAACGGGGATGGAGCGAACGAAAGTAGCATCAGTAACACTAAGCAAGCAAAAAGCCTTTGATTTCTATCAGTCCTTGAAAAGCCTATTTGAGGAATAACATCTGATGGATGCAGCTCAATCATCTCTTGGTGAAGGCAAGTTACTGATTGCTTACTCTGATAAAAATGGCTCCACAATAGGTGTAGAGTTTTCTGCTGTGGCATCAAGCCAAGCAACATTTTTAATGGGGGCTTGCTCTGTTGCAGCTACCGGTAAAGAAAAACGAATTGTCACATCAGCCGTCATAGATGATACTGAGATCATTCAAGCAGCGAGTGATGATGGAGGAGACAACATGGAAACGCGGATTGCACTTCTTGAATCTGATGTTGCCCGCATCAAAGGTGACATCTCTGAAATCAAAGCCGGCACTCAGAAGTTATCTTCAGATACAGCAGACATAAAAAAAGACGTCGCAGTTATTTTGCACAAGATTGTTGATATTGATGAAAAATTATCAAAAAAACCAAGCAACAGCGAAATGACTACTGCAATAACCTCAGCTGTCAATCGACAGATAATGTGGACTATAGTTACAGCTTTGGCTGTGTTGGGGTTAGCTCGTTGGATATTTTAGCCTCCCTACCCGGCCACCGCGCCGGGTTTTTACTGCCCTACTCTTCCCTCAGCATCAGCACATCCAGTGCCAGTTCCACAGGCAGATCTACCTTGGCTCCCTGCCACAACATCTGAATCATCTCTATCAGCGCCTCTCTTGATGGCTCGCGCTTCTCAACCAGCAGCTGCATAACCGCTATCCCGATAACCTGCGCAATCTGCGGGTGCATCTCTGCGAAAAACTCATCCTCATTCGACATGGCGCTACCTTCTTTGGCGTTTTTTTGAGCTTACCAGCACGCTTTACAAAAATAAATAACCAATAAAAACAACCAAATAAAACCATTCCAGCCATTTAAACAACTATTGTTGTTGACTACAAAACAACTATGGTTTTAAATTGACTCATCCAAACAACACCGGCAACGCCGGGTAATCGTAACAATGCTCAGCTGGCCGGCTTTAAGGCAAAGGTGAAGAGATGATCCGCGAAGAAGATAAAACTGAGTGGTTTAAGTTTCTGGCACACGCATTCGCCATCGTCGTATGCGTACTGATAGCAAGCGCGTTCTGCCTGATGCCTGGTGGTTCAGCATGAGCAGAAATGGCATTCGTTCACTGATTTACTGCCTGCTGATCTGCGGCGTTATCTGGGCGGCAGTGGTTATCAAAATTCTGCACGTTACGGGGGTGTTCAATGGTTAGTCATCATTACGGGACACAGACCGTTAACCGCGGCGCCGTTCTGCCAGGGATGCTCGTTAAGCATCGGGAAAGCACCTGGACAGCATCAGCAAATAAACGCGGCCGCCTGTACCTGCATCGCGGGATTGAGCGGACTTACACAACCGACTTGCTGGTTGAAGTTTATCTGAACGGGTTGGGACAAGATCTCAGCCGGTAATCGAAACGAAGAATTTAACTGAGCTATCAGGCAGCCAATACGGTGCCGGGCGTTTCACAACCAAATTTCAGGAGCGAGCTATGAACGCATACCGCCCATACGACGCTATCGAAGAACGGAAATGGGCTGAACAGTCGCTCAACGAAGAGAAGCAAAAGTGGATTGACGATCGGGCGCAGGAAATTATCGACGCTCTGCCGAAAGAGCCGTCAGGCCTGTTCCGCTTCTCTGTACCGATGGACAAAAGCCCATACGAAGGCCTCCGCAGCGATGCAGCTGGCGAGGCATATAACGATCTCATCTCGGCAGTAGCTTACGCCCAGGCGGAATACGACTGGGATCACCGCACCGGCTGCCCGTTTTAACTTTGAGGGGAATTCTATGAGCACAGCACTTTCTACAATGGCCGGGAAGCTTGCCTCCCGCCTCGGCATGGATGCCGGAACTGACCTGATGAACACTCTGAAAAATACAGCATTTAAGGGTGGGAATGTCACTGATGAGCAGTTCACGGCACTGCTGATCGTCGCCAACCAGTACGGACTAAATCCGTGGACGAAGGAGATTTATGCATTCCCGGATAAAGGCGGAATTGTTCCAGTGGTCGGCGTTGACGGCTGGGCTCGAATCATCAACGAACATCCTCAGTTTGATGGAATGGAGTTTGCCTACGACAAGGAAGAAGGCGCGTGTACCTGCAAGATATACCGGAAAGACCGGACACACCCGACCATCGTTACTGAGTACATGGGAGAGTGCAAACGCAACACTCAGCCATGGCAGTCCCACCCTACCCGTATGCTTCGTCACAAGACGCTGATCCAGTGTGCGCGTCTCGCATTTGGGTTTGCTGGCATCTTCGATCAGGACGAAGCCGAGCGTGTCATTGAAGGGAGTACGGCAGAGGTTCATGTAGGGCATGAGTCGGATGGTCGTCGCCCGGAACTGATCGCAAAAGGCGAGTCTGCCGCACGCCTTGGAACTGTTAAGTACCAGGAATTCTGGGTTGCGTTAAGCGCAGAAGAGAAACAGGTTATCGGCGCGGTTGAGAAGCGTCGCATGTATGACATGAGCCTTGCAGTCGACAACGCAGAACCTGTCGATGCCGCAGCGCCGGAGGATAAATGATGGAACAACGCACCCCAGAATGGTTTGCCGCTCGCTGCGGAAAAGTCACAGCCAGCCGCCTTGCTGACGTCATGGCCAGAACCAAGTCTGGCTATGCAGCAAGCCGACAGAACTACATGGCCGAGCTGATTTGCCAGCGCCTCACCGGGAAGCTTGAAGAAGGTTTCTCCAACGCCGCAATGATACGCGGAACAGAACTCGAGCCGGTAGCACGCGAGATGTATGCGCTGAATGAGTTCGATGCCGAAATCACTGAGGTGGGGCTTATCGATCACCCAACTATACCAGGATTCGCAGCAAGTCCTGATGGGCTTGTTAATGGTGATGGGCTTATCGAAATTAAGTGCCCCAACACCTGGACTCATCTTGAGACCTTAAAAACTGGCGAGCCAAAACGCCAGTACCTGTTGCAGATGCACGCTCAGATGATGTGCACAGGGCGCAAATGGTGTGATTTCGTTAGTTTCGACGATCGTCTACCGCCAGACCTCGCCTATTTCAAAAAGCGCATTCACTTCGACGAAGCACTGGCAAATGAGATTCAGTCCGAAGTGAAAAAGTTCTTGGAAGAGCTGGAGAAAGAGATTTCCAGCATAAAAAACCACGACCATGCCGCATGAGAAAGGCAGACACGAAACGAGGTGCGCAATGACTGATTTCGGCGGATCGAAAACTCCAAAAAATGAACGTGACTACTGGCAAACGCCGATTGAAATTTTCAACGCGCTCGACCGCGAGTTTGGCTTCTGGCTGGATGCTGCAGCCTCTGAGAGTAACGCGCTATGCGCTCACTATCTCACTGAGCTGGATGACTCGCTGAACAGCGAATGGACGTCATGCGGCGCGATATGGTGTAACCCGCCCTATTCCGATATCGGCCCGTGGGTAGAAAAGGCTGCTGAGCAATCCCGGGCGCAGTCTCAGGCCGTAGTGATGTTGCTACCGGCTGACATTTCTACCGGCTGGTTTATTTCAGCCATGCAATCAGCTGATGAACTCAGGCTGATAACGGGTGGCCGTGTTCAGTTTGTTCCTGCATCCGTTACAGGAAAGCGCCAGAGCAACCCAAAAGGCTCGCTCCTGTTTATCTGGCGCCCGTACATCACCCCGCGACACATCATCACGACCGTATCGCTGGCTGAGTTAAAGCGGATCGGAAATCTGGAGGCAGCATGACGCCAGAAGAAAAAGAAAACGCCCTCCGCGCCCAGGCTCGTCGCTGCGCAGAAGAGATAACCAAAGCGATGAGCGCAAAGCCTAAACCGAAATGGAACGCTGTATGCCCCCCCATCCTTCGCAAGCACTACGAGAAGGTAAAGCCGATGGGTGTCAGCCTTGTGAAATTTGTCAGTGTTATTGGCCGCATGAATGGGCGGTATGGAGTGGAATCGTGAAAGAACGCGGAATGATTTTTAACGGGGAGATGGTGCGGGCGCTGCTGAGTGGCCGGAAGACGCAGACGCGCAGGATTATAAAGGACTGCACGGTCGGAAGAGACCAAATTTCAAAATTCATTCAGATCGAGAAGA
>PPYF01545484.1_pt1 | contig 20849 bp, 13 predicted proteins | sample 1559871 | NCBI WGS metagenome assembly PPYF01 (sample SAMN08240021, study PRJNA423297) | Human gut metagenome, whole genome shotgun sequencing project.
GCATTTTATATTATTTAATAGTAGAATAGCTATTAGAAAGAACATGGGTAAGTAGTAAACAGCTGCTCCCTGTTTCCATTATTTCCGCCGAGGCGGAACCGCAAAGGGGGCGACACGCATGGATACCAATTACGGCATCTCGATGAACTCTATTCTCCGCATGGATATCCTGCATGATGCCCGCCTGCTGGCCGGTGCTTCCGGCACCGATCAGATCGTTACCTCGGTCAGCGTCATGGTCGATCCCAACATCGTCAGTGCTGTGACCGGCGGTGAGCTGCTGGTTTCCACCGCCTACGCCATCCGGGAGAATATCCCCCAACTTATGCAGCTGGTCCCTCAGCTGAAGGAACACGGCGTGGTAGGCCTTGGCTTGAAGTTCAACAGCTATATCAATGAGATGCCGCAGAACATCCTCGATCTCTGCAATGAGCTGAGCTTCCCGCTGTTCGAGATCCCCAACAGCATCTCTTTCTCCCAGATCATCACCCCCATCATGACCACCATCGTCAATAATCAGGCACAGACCCTGGGGGATATCTACGAGCTGCAAAAGGCGCTGACCGCTACCATGCTGGGCGGCGGCAACCTGCAGTCCATCGTACAGACGCTCTTTGACCGTTTTGGCAACAGCGTCGCCATTTACAATGACTTCTTTTCTTCTTTTGTGCTGGCCTGCAGCGAGCAGCGCCGTGAAAGCATTTCGCGTCGGATGGAAAATCTCGTCCGTTCCGGCTCCTCCAGCAAAGAGACTGTCTCCCTGATGAGCAGCCGTGAGGTCGATAGCATTGATGGCCTCATCTGCAATAAGATCATCATCCCCATTTACAGCGATAAGAAAAAATACGGCAGTATCTACATCTGGGAGGACAACCGCGAGATCACCGGCGTAGACCTGGCCGTTCTGGAAGCTTCTACTTCCCTCATCGCGCTGGATATGATCAAAAAGATCTCGATGTACGAGATGGAAAACAATCACAAGGCCACCTTTCTTGATGACCTTTTGGTTCACGATGAGGAACGGCAGCGCAAGTCGCTGGCCAATGCCGAGTACTTCGATTTCGATGTGGATGCTGAGCACCGTGTGGCGGTCATTCGGGTCCTTTCCGGCAGCTCCACCATCGGCAATAGCTCCCTTTACAAAACCAACAACAGCATTGTCAATATCCTGCGGCGCATCAGCCGCGATAGCAGCATCAAGGTTCTGTTCGTCAATAAGTGTGACAGCATCGTGCTGGTCTTTGAATCCCCCCTGCGGGAAGATGAAGAATACCGCCGGCTGCTGCAGGCGTTCATCGATACCGCACTTTCCTCTTTAGAGGCGGAGGGGATTCTCGCCATGGCGTCTATCGGCGTCGGCCGCAGCTATGCTGATGCCACCAGCCTGTGGAAGAGCTTTAATGAAGCCCGCCGCGCGGCTGCCTGCTGGAACATTGATAATTCCCGTGTCCACTACTTTGAAAAGCTCGGCGTTTATCGCTTCCTTTCCTACGAAAATCTCCGCCCGGAGCTCATCATCTTCTACAATGAAACGCTCAAGGTGCTGGTGGATTACGACCACGACCGCGATTCCGAGCTGGTACATACCCTTTCGCTTTACTTCAAGTGCGGCGGTAATCTCAAGCGTCTGGCAGAAGAAATGGGGGTCCACTACAATACTGTGGCCTACCGCATCCAGCGCATCAAGGAGCTGGCCCATGTCAGCTTTGATAACGCCGACCAGATGCTGAATCTGCAGATCGCCCTTAAGATCTATGAAGTCAACTTCCACCGCTGAGGCCATCTCGGCCCAGCTGCTGGCCCTGCTGCCGCAGCACCCCGCGGAGACCACCGTTCATTCGGTGTTCCATACCTCGGCCAATCTGCTGTATCAGGGGCAACTGGTCACTCTGCTGGATGATACCCGTCCGCTTTATCCCTGTGCCGTACGGCTTGGCGGTTCTATTCCGTCCGTTGCCGCCGGGGAACCCGCTCTCCTTTCGCGGGAGCGCATCACCTTCCCCCACAGCGGCCACACCATCGAGCTTCACCGGGCGGCCGTCACTTCCCTTTCGCTTTTCTCTCCGTTGCTTCCCCTGCAGCTGCCCCACCCGGCGGCTCCGCAGGCCCTGCGGGAGATCATCCTTTCCAACGGCAAGCCGGAAGGCTTCGCTCCTCTGTTTACTATTTTGGAGGACGACCCCTCTCCCCTGCCCGATAACCTCTATGTCCGCTATGCGGCAGAGCGCATCCCCGCTCTATTCGCCGCCCTGCGGCAGAAGGATGCCGAAGCCGCCGCTGAGGCTGCCTATTCCATCGCCGGCTGCGGCATTGGGCTCACCCCCTCCGCCGATGACTTCCTTTGCGGAGTCATGGCGTCGGTACTGGCTTCGGCCATTGCCCGCGGGGAACAAAATGAATGGCTGCCCCTTACCGCCGCTATGGCCGAACGAGCTGCCCCCCGCACCAATCTCATCAGTGCCGCATTTCTGCGGCAGGCTGCCGCCGGGCAGCTCTCCTCGGATGTGCTCACTCTCATCCGAACCCTTTATTCCAGTGTCCTATCGCTGCGGCTACCGTCTGCTGCGATGAATGTTATCGCCTTTGGCGAAACATCCGGTACAGATATCCTGACCGGTATATATTTCGGACAAAAAAATTATCCAAATTAGGAGGAAACGGCATTGGTTAGTCTGCAAATCAAACCCAACACCTACTACGACTCCATTACCCTGATGATCATCTCCAAAGAGCTGAAGAAGGTCCCGGGCGTAAAGGAAGCTCTGGTCGGCATGGGCACCGATCTGAACCTTGACATTGCCAAGGTAACCGGTCTTTCCAGCCCCGAGCTGGAAGCCATCACCCCCAACGATTTCTTCGTAGCGCTGGATTGCGAAAACGAAGAAGCCGAGGCTGCTGCTCTCAAAGCTCTGGAGGAGCAGCTGAATAAGAAGGAGGAGAGCCGCAGCGCTGCGTACTACCCCCCCACCCTCACTTCCGCCCTCAAGGCTGATCCCAAGATCAACCTGGCGCTCATCTCTGTTCCCGGCCGTCATGCTTATGATGTTGCCAAGGACGCTCTCGACAAGAACATCAATGTTATGCTGTTCAGCGATAATGTTTCGATGGAAGAAGAGAAGAAGCTCAAAGAGTACGCCGTTTCCAAGGAGCTGCTCATGATGGGCCCCGACTGCGGTACTGCTGTTGTTAACGGTCTGCCCCTGGCTTTCGCCAATGTCATCCATAAGGGCCCGATCGGTATCTGCGGCGCTTCCGGTACCGGCACTCAGGAGCTCACCATCCTCATCGATCAGCTCGGTTCCGGCATCACCCAGGCTCTGGGCACCGGTGGCCGTGACCTGAAGGCGGAGATCGGCGGCCTGATGTTCAAGCAGTGCCTCAACGCCCTCATCGCTGACCCCGATACCAAGGTCATCATCATGCTCTCCAAGCCGCCCGCGGATCATGTTGCCAAGGAGATCCTGGCCATCGCTAAGGAGTGCAACGACCACATCAAGCCCGTAGTCGTAGACTTCATCGGCGGCGATCCCAACCTTCCCAAGGAGTACGGTCTGACCGCTGCCTACAACCTGGAAGACGCTGCCCGCAAGGCTGTTGCTCTCTCCAAGGGCGAGCCCGTTCCCGCTGATATGTTGGATATCGATATGCCTAAGGCTGAGCTGGAAGCTCTCATCGAACGCGAGACCTCCAAGATGGCTCCCACCCAGAAGTACTATCGTGGTTTCTTCTCCGGCGGCACCCTGGCGGATGAGTCCATGAAGCTCTCCATCGGCAAGCTGGGCCACATCTATTCCAATATCCCCCTCAAGCCCGAGGATAAAATCGAGAATCCCCTGACTGCTGAGTACAAGGAGAACACCTGCATCGACTTTGGTGAGGACGAGTTCACCGAGGGTAAACCCCATCCGATGATCGACCTGACCCTGCGCTGCGAGCGTATCCTGCGTGATGCTCATGATCCCACCCTGGCTATTCTGCAGTGCGACTGCGTTATCGGCTACGGCTCCAATGCCAACCCCGCCGAGGAGCTCTCCGCTGCCATTGCCAAGGCCAAGGAGATCGCTGCGAGCGAGGGCCGTTACATCTCCGCTATCTGCTCTATCGTAGGTACCGAGGGCGACCCCCAGAACTTGACCGAGACCCGCAAGCAGCTGGAAGCTGCCGGCGCTATCGTTGTTCGCTCCAACGCTCAGTCCACCTATCTGGTACACCATATGCTGGATAAGCTGAATGGAGGTAAGTATTAATGCATCAGATCAATAAACTGTTCGGAGAAAAGCTCCACATGGTCAATATCGGCGTAGAGACCTTCTATCAGGATATGCTCTCTCAGAAAGAAGCGGGCACCCAGGATATCGAGGTCATCCATGTTGACTGGAAACCCGTAGCCGGCGGCAACAAGAAACTGGCCGGTATGCTCGGTATGTTGAAGTAATTACCCACTCCCGCGCTGCGGGAAGGTGATTTTTCTAAATAATTTATTTAGGAGGAAAAAACAATGACATTGGGCGAGAAAATCAATGCCGCTAATGCCGAAGCCCTGAAGATCATTCTGGGCGCTCAGCCTACCCTGATCGGCGTTGGCACTGCCGGCGAAGACATTCCCGGTATGACCAAAAAGACCATTCTGCACTCCGGCCCTCCCGTAACCTGGGAGAACATGTGCGACCCCACCAAGGGTGCTGTTATCGGCGCTCTGATCTATGAGGGTCTGGCCAAGACTCCCGAAGAGGCTGAAAAGCTGGCCGCTTCCGGCGAGATCACCTTCGATCCTTGCCACCATCACAATGCCGTAGGCCCCATGTGCGGTATCGTTTCCTATTCCATGCCCGTTTGGAAGGTCATCAATAAGGCTCATGGCAACATGGCTTACTGCACCTTCAATGAGGGTCTGGGCAAGGTTCTGCGTTTCGGTGCTTATGATGATACCGTTATCACCCGTCTGCACTGGCTGCGCAATGAGTTCTATCCTGTCATCAAGGAAGCTCTGGAGATCCGTGGCGAGATCGACCTGAAGGTCCTCATCGCTCAGGAGCTGCAGATGGGCGATGACGGCCACAACCGTAACCGCGCCGGTACTTCCCTGCTGATCCGTGAGCTGGCTCCCGCCATCGTTAAGACTCACTTCGATCAGGATGTCAAGGTTCGCGCTCTCGAGTTCCTGAACTCCAACGACCACACCTGGCTGAACCTCACCATGCCCGCCTGCAAGTGCACCATGGATGCCATCGAGGGTATCGAGTACTGCTCCCTGGTTTACACCATGTGCCGCAATGGTACCGAGTTTGGTGTTCGCGTAGCCGGTCTGCCCGGTCAGTGGTTCCACTACACCTCCGAGAAGGTCGAGGGCCTCTACTTCCCCGGCTTCACCGAGGCTGATGCCAACCGCGATGTGGGCGATAGCTGCATCACCGAGACCACCGGCATCGGCGGTTTCTGCATGGCTGCTGCTCCCGCTATCGTTAAGTTCGTAGGCGGCACCGTTGCCGATTCCATCAAGTACTCCACCGAGATGTACGAGATCACCGAGGGTGAGGGCACTGCTTATCAGATCCCCGCTCTGGGCTTCCGCGGTTCCGCTACCGGTATCGACATCCGCAAGGTCATCGAGACTGGTATCCGCCCCGTTATCAACACCGGTATTGCTTGCAACCGTCGTGGTGTTGGTCAGGTCGGCGCTGGCGTTGTTCATCCTCCCATGGAGTGCTTTGAGCAGGCCATCGAGGCTTTTGTAGCCAAGTATGCTGAGGGCTGATTCTCTCACATAATTACTTAGTTGTTTTGGCGTCGGGAGAGGAACCCCCTCTCCCCCGCCCACAAACATAAACCAAATATTTAGGAGGAAAAACACTATGTCTAAGTGGTCTGATGTCAAGATTTATGATCTGTCTATCCCGATCGGCGTAAACTGCCCCCCCTGGCCCACCTATGAGCCCGTACAGATGAAGTTCTTCAAGCGCCTGTCTTCCAACGGCGCTAACGGCCAGATCCTCACCCACTCCAACCATGTTGGTACCCACCTGGATGGCCCTCTGCATTTCGATACTTCCGGCCGTACTGTTGATCAGCTCGAGCTGACCAAGCTGGTTCGTCCCGGCGTCGTTGTTGACCTGTCCGATGCTCCCTGCTGCGAAGACTTCGGCATCTACACTCCCGAGATGATCGAGGAGCGCGTTGAAGTTCGTGAGGGCGATATCCTCATCATCAACACTGGTTATCATAAGTATGGTTGGGATTCCCCCGAGGCTGATGAGCAGCGCTACATGGTTCGTCATCCCGGTCCGTCCCTGAGCTTCGTTAAGTGGTGCCAGGATAAGAAGATCGCTTGGATCGGCGTAGACTGCGGCTCCGCTGACCATCCCATGAACACCAAGATTCGTGACTGGTGCCCCATGGATGCTGCTAAGTGCGACAAGTACATGCAGGAGAAGTATGGCAAGACTCTGCAGGAGATGTATCCCTGGCCCGAGCAGTATCAGGCCATGCACATCCAGCTGTTCTGCCAGCCCTATGAGTGCATTCACGCTGAGTGCCTGGGCGGCGACATCGATCAGCTCTCCAACAAGCGCTGCGTAATCGGCTGCTTCCCCTGGAGACTGGTTGGCGGCGAGTCCTGCATCTCTCGTATCGTAGCCTTCACTGGCTTCGAGGATGCCTGATTCTAACTGAATTAGTAGCCTGAATAAGGGGGCGGGGCGCCTGGCGCTTCGCCCCTTTTCTCTCCCTCACCCCCTCTTAAAGGAGTTTCCCGCTATGACGACACTTCTCATCCTTTCCGGGTTCTACATTATCTGGCTGGCTGCCCTGCTTACCGTGGCCTACACCCCCCGCTTGTTCCACAACTACACCTTGTTTAAGGCAATCAATAGTATCCTTTTTGTAGTTATCTCTGTTTTGGTCTGGCGCCACTCCGGCATGAATATGTTCACCTATTGGCCGCTGCTTGCCGCGTTCTGCCTCGCTGCCTTCGGGGATATTGCCATTGGTGTCGCCAATAACCGCTACGGTCCCTCCGGTGCCTCTCATTCCGTTTCCGGTATGGCCGGGGTTGGCTTTTTCTCCATTGCTCATGTTTTCTATCTTCTGTTCTTCACCCAGTTCTGCCCCATGCGGTGGTATCACTTTATTCTGCCCCTCATCGCCATGCTGGCCATGCTGCGCATCACACGGCACCCCTCTTTTCACTTCAGTCGGCATACCCGACCCGCGGGCATCTTCTACTATATGGTGGTCACACTCATGTTCTCAGTCGGGCTGAATGTCGCCGTTACCTGCGTCACATGGTCGCCGCTGCTCAATATTCGCTGCCCTCTCAATGGTTGGGCATTGGGTGCCGGCGTTACCCTCTTCCTCGTCTCGGATCTTCTTATGCTTCCCCTCTACTTTTACACCCGCCGCAAGTGCCCCCGTTGGGTGCGCTTCGTCAATCTCACTACCTACTATATTGGACAGCTCCTGCTGGCACTCAGTCTCGTACTGTAAGCCCGCAATTCATATATCTTCGGCTCTCTGCTATGGGAGCCGTTTTCTTTTCCTCTCCGCCCGGGGCGCCCACTCCGCTTCCCCCTCGGACCGCACCTCCGCTTCGCTCCGGACGATCCTCGCCCGCTCCGCGGGCGCTCCTCCCCTTTTCATACCAAAAAAAGAGTGCCCCTCATCGGGACACTCTCTTTTATTTAGGCTAATTGCGCAACTCTCGGAATTACTCCTCGATATCGATAACAACGCCGGAACCAACGGTACGGCCGCCCTCGCGGATAGCGAAGCGCAGACCCTTCTCGATGGCGATGGGGGTGATCAGCTCAACATCCATCTCAACATTATCGCCGGGCATGCACATCTCTACGCCCTCGGGCAGGGAGATAACGCCGGTAACATCGGTGGTACGGAAATAGAACTGAGGACGATAGTTGTTGAAGAAGGGGGTATGACGGCCGCCTTCAGACTGCTTCAGAACATAAACCTGGCCACGGAACTTGGTGTGAGGATGGATGGAGCCGGGTTTGCACAGTACCTGACCACGCTCAACTTCGGTTCTCTGGATACCACGCAGCAGAGCACCAATGTTATCGCCAGCCTCAGCATAGTCCAGCAGCTTGCGGAACATCTCAACACCGGTAACTACGGTCTTGCGGGTGTCATGGATACCAACGATCTCAACTTCGTCGCCGACCTTAACCTGACCACGCTCAACACGGCCGGTAACTACGGTACCACGGCCGGTGATGGTGAATACATCCTCGATGGGCATCAGGAAGGGCAGGTCAGCCTTACGCTCGGGGGTGGGGATATAGTCATCAACAGCGTCCATCAGGGCGAGGATGGAAGCGTAAGCGGGATCGGAAGGATCCTTGCTGTCGCACTCCAGGGCCTGCAGAGCGGAGCCCTTGATTACGGGGATCTCGTCGCCGGGGAAATCGTAGCTGGAGAGCAGCTCACGGATCTCCATCTCAACCAGCTCCAGCAGCTCCTCGTCGTCTACCTGGTCAACCTTGTTCATGTAAACTACGATGTAGGGAACGCCTACCTGACGAGCCAGCAGGATGTGCTCACGGGTCTGGGGCATGGGACCATCAGCAGAAGAAACTACCAGGATAGCGCCATCCATCTGGGCAGCACCGGTGATCATGTTCTTAACATAGTCGGCATGGCCGGGGCAGTCAACATGGGCATAGTGACGCTTGTCGGTCTCATACTCTACATGGGCAGTGTTGATTGTGATACCACGGGCACGCTCTTCGGGAGCCTTATCGATCATGTCGTAAGCCATGAACTCGGCATCGCCCTTCAGACCAAGAACCTTGGTGATAGCAGCGGTCAGAGTGGTCTTACCATGGTCAACGTGACCAATGGTACCGATGTTTACGTGGGGTTTGTTGCGCTCAAATTTCTGTTTAGCCATCGTAAAATCCTCCCTTTGTTATACTTTGTTTTTTTAATATTATTTTTCCCTACCCTTTTTGTTTTCCGGGTTCGGGATCATGCTTGGGGTTCATCACTCAGCCTTGGTGCGGCTGGTGACCAGCTTCTCCGCGATGTTCTTGGGCAGCTCAATGTAGTGGCTGGGCTCCATGGTGTACTGGCCGCGGCCCTGCGTTTTGCTACGCAGGTCGGTGGCGTAACCAAACATCTCAGAAAGCGGTACAAAGGCATCAATCTGCTTGGCACCGGGGCGGTCCTCAAAGCCACGGATCTGACCGCGGCGGGAGTTCAGGTCACCGATAACATCGCCCATATACTCTTCGGGAACGATCACGCAAACCTTCATGATCGGCTCCAGAATAACGGGGTCAGCCTTTCTCATTGCCTCTTTGAAGGCCATGGAACCGGCGATCTTAAACGCCATTTCAGAGGAGTCTACCTCATGGTAGGAACCATCGTACAGCGTCACGATGCAGTCTACTACGGGATAACCCGCCAGTACACCGCTGGCCATCGCGCCCCTGATACCGGCATCGACAGCGGGGATATACTCCTTGGGGATAGCGCCGCCCACTACTTCGTTGCGGAACTCATATCCCTTGCCGCTCTCGTTCGGCTCCAGACGGATCTTTACATGACCGTACTGGCCCTTACCGCCGCTCTGGCGTGCGTACTTGTGGTCCACATCGGCCATCTTGCGCACCGTTTCTTTGTAGGCGACCTGGGGCTTACCCACATTCGCTTCTACCTTAAACTCACGCAGCAGACGGTCTACGATGATCTCCAGGTGCAGCTCGCCCATGCCGGCGATGATGGTTTGGCCGGTCTCCTCATCGGTGTAGGTGCGGAAGGTGGGATCCTCCTCAGCCAGCTTGGCAAGGCCCAGGCCCATCTTCTCTTGACCGACTTTGGTCTTCGGCTCAATGGCAACGCGGATAACCGGCTCTGGGAATTCCATAGATTCCAGGATGATCGGATGCTTGGCGTCGCACAGGGTATCACCGGTGGTGGTGTTCTTCAGGCCCACGGCACCGGCAATATCACCGGCATAGCAGGTCTCAATGTCCTTGCGGTGGTTCGCATGCATTTGCAGAATTCTGCCCATGCGCTCATTGTTTTTCTTCACCGAGTTATAGACGCTGGTGCCGGCATCCACAGTACCGGAGTACACACGGAAGAAGCACAGCTTGCCTACATAGGGGTCGGTCATGATCTTGAAAGCGAGAGCGGCAAAAGGCGCGTCATCGCTGGAAGGTCTGGTCTCCTCTTCCTCGGTGTCAGGGTTTACACCCTTGATATCAGGGACATCGGTGGGGGCCGGCATATAGTCTACCACGGCGTCCAGCAGCTTCTGTACGCCCTTGTTGCGGTAGGAACTGCCGCAGCATACGGGAACCATGTGGTTGGCAATGGTGGACTTGCGGATGCAGCTCTTGATCTCCTCGATGGTAAGCTCCTCACCGTCGAGATATTTCATCAGCAGCTCCTCGTCCTGCTCGGCCACATGCTCCAGCAGCTCGTGGTGGTACTCATCGGCCTTGGCCTGCATATCGGCGGGGATGTCCTCCACGCGGATATCTTTTCCAAGGTCATCGTAGTACACATAGGCCTTCATCTCTACCAGGTCGATAATACCCTTAAAGGTATCCTCGACGCCGATGGGCAGCTGGATCGGAACAGCGTTGCACTTCAGACGGTCGCGCATCATGCGCACTACATTGTAGAAGTCAGCGCCCATAATGTCCATCTTGTTTACAAATGCCATTCTCGGCACATGGTACTTGTCAGCCTGGCGCCAAACGGTCTCAGACTGCGGCTCTACGCCGCCCTTGGCGCAAAAAACGGTTACGGAACCGTCCAGCACGCGCAGGGAACGCTCTACCTCTACCGTGAAATCAACATGTCCAGGGGTGTCGATGATATTGATGCGGTGGCCCTTCCAATAGGCGGTCGTGGCGGCGGAGGTGATGGTGATACCACGCTCCTGCTCCTGCTCCATCCAGTCCATGGTGGCGCTGCCGTCATGGGTCTCACCCAGCTTGTAGTTTACGCCTGTGTAGTACAGGATACGCTCGGTGGTGGTGGTTTTGCCGGCGTCGATGTGCGCCATGATGCCTATATTACGCGTTTTCTCTAAGGATACATCTCTTGGCATAATGCCCTCCTAATAAGTTTGCGAATTCCATGCCCACAGGGGCAAAGAACAGTTAAAATGCAGTAGTCGCCGGAATTACCATCTGAAATGGGCAAAAGCCTTGTTGGCCTCGGCCATCTTGTGGGTATCCTCGCGCTTCTTGCAGGCGCCGCCCTGGCCGTTCATAGCGTCCATGATCTCGCCAGCCAGTCTCTGAGCCATCAGCTTTTCGCTGCGGTTGCGGCTATAGGTGGTCAGCCAACGCAGACCCAGGGTCTGACGGCGCTCAGGGCGTACCTCCATGGGTACCTGATAAGTGGCGCCGCCGACACGGCGAGCCTTGATCTCCAGAACGGGCATGATGTTCTCCATCGCCTGCTCAAAAGCCTCCAGCGGGTCCTTGCCGGTCTTTTCCTTTACGATGTCAAATGCACCGTAGACGATCTTCTGTGCAACGCCCTTTTTGCCATCCAGCATGATGTTATTGATCAGACGGGTGACCAGCTTGGAATTATAAAGCGGATCCGGCAGAACGTCGCGTCTTGCGATATTACCTCTTCTTGGCACTTCGCTTCCCTCCTTCATAATAAAATGAGATCTTCGGTACTCGAAAGTAAGTCCCCACTCCCGTCGGCCAGTCCAGAGGCTATGTTAAAAAGCCATCTTTCTTGGCACTTATTACGGGTGTGATTACTTCTTCGCGGCACCAGCCTTCTTAGGCCGCTTGGCACCGTACTTACTACGGGCCTGGTTGCGGTTCTGGACGCCCTGGGTATCCAAAGTACCACGGATAATGTGGTAGCGAACACCGGGAAGGTCCTTTACACGACCGCCACGGATCAGCACTACGCTGTGCTCCTGCAGGTTATGGCCGATACCAGGAATGTAAGCGGTAGCCTCGATGCCGTTGGAAAGCCGTACTCTTGCTACTTTACGCAGCGCGGAGTTGGGCTTCTTGGGGGTAGAGGTACGGATCGCGGTGCAAACACCACGCTTTTGGGGAGAATTTTGATCGGTCATTACACGCTTCTTGGCATTCCAGCCCTTCAGCAGTGCAGGCGCGGTCGCCTTCTTCTCTACGGTTTCTCTGCCCTTGCGAACCAGTTGGTTAAAGGTTGGCATGGTTGTCCTCCTTTCATCAAAAAGTATTTATTCATGGACACAAACCCGGAGGGTTTCCGGGTTGTGCTTGCATGACGGATTCAGCTTGCGGAACAATGCCCGCCCAGTTAAATATTTTACCAAATTCCCCCCGGGATTGTCAAGCGGTGATTTGGATATTTTTCACCAACTTTACAGTCCCGTTTTGGGGAATTTGACTTTTTCTTTTTGCTTACATCACTATGGCGTTGGTACTTGCCATCAGCGCCTCCAGGTTGGCCTCATCGGCTTCTTCCTCGGCCTTTTCCTCCTCGGTGTAGGTCACCAGGCCCGTACCGGCGGGGATCAGCTTACCAATGATGACATTCTCCTTCAGGCCCTGCAGCGGGTCTACCTTGCCCTTGATGGCCGCCTCGGTCAGTACACGAGTGGTCTCCTGGAAGGACGCTGCGGACATAAAGCTATCGGTGGCAAGGGAGGCCTTCGTGATACCCTGCAGAATGGCTGTATAGGTCGCTTTCTGGCGGCTACCGCCGTCCTCGGCGTTCTCGCGGTCGATCTGCTCGTTGAGGTGCAGTACCTCAGCGCGGTCGGCCATCATGCCGCGGATATAGTCGGTATCGCCCGGCTCCTCAATGCGCACCTTCTTCATCATCTGACGGACAATGACTTCAATGTGCTTATCATTGATATCTACGCCCTGGGTCCGGTAAACCATCTGAACCTCGCGGATCAGGTATTCCTGAACCGACAGCTCGCCGTTCACCAGCAGTACCTCGCTGGGGTCGGCGGAGCCTTCCGTGATCATAGTGCCCTTTTCAATCAAGTCGCCCTCATGGACGCGCACCTTGCTGCCGAATACGATCTGATGCTCAAAGTGGTCGCCGGTCTGCGGGTCATCCACCTTCACCACATCCACGCCCTTGTTGTCCTTATCAAAGCTGACCAAACCGCCGTTATGGGCGATAACAGCCACGCTCTTGGGCTTGCGGGCCTCAAACAGCTCCTCTACACGGGGCAGACCCTGTGTAATATCGCTGGCGGAGGCGATACCGCCGGTGTGGAAGGTTCTCATGGTCAGCTGGGTACCCGGCTCACCGATGGACTGTGCGGCGATGATGCCCACTGCCTCGCCGATGGCAACAGGGGCGTTATTGGAAAGGTTAGCGCCGTAGCAGCGGCTGCAGGCGCCGTTCTTGGCACGGCAGTTGATGACACTGCGGATCTTCAGGCTGGTAATGCCCGCGCCTACGATCTCCTCTGCGGTCTTGTAGGTGATCATCTCCTCCCGGCTGGCCAGCAGCTCGCCGGTCTTGGGGTTCACCACATCCTCGCAGGGGTACCGGCCGGTCAGACGCTCGGCCAGCTCCTCGATGACGCGGTTGCCGTCGGTGATGGCCTCCACATCAATACCCTCATGGGTGCCGCAGTCCTCCTCACGGATGATCACTTCCTGGGATACATCGACCAGTCGGCGGGTCAGATAACCGGAGTCCGCGGTACGCAGAGCGGTATCGGCCAGACCCTTACGGGCGCCGCGGCTGGACTGGAAGTACTCCAAGATGTTCAGGCCTTCACGGTAGTTGGCACGGATCGGGATCTCGATGGTCTGACCGGAGGTATTGGCGATGTTGCCGCGCATACCGGCCAGCTGGTTGATCTGGTCCATCGAACCACGGGCGCCGGAATCCGCCATCATGTAGATGGGGTTCAGCTTACCGAAGTTCTCCTTCAGCGAGGCCTTTACCTCGTTGGTGGCGTCATATAACCGCGGTCGTACTTCTTGCGGACCTTGGCCACCTTTTCCTCGGCGGCAGCCAGCACTTCCTTCTTATTGGGGGGAATGGTGGCATCGCAGACGGCAACGGTAAGGGCCGCCCGGGTGGAATACTTATAGCCCTGGCTCTTGATGGCGTCCAATACCTCGCTGGTATCGGTGGTGCCATGCTTCTTTATGCTCTTGTCAATGATCTTGGAGAGCTGCTTCTTACCCACCTGGAAGCCGACCTCAGGGATCAGCTCATTGCCGGGGATGCTGCGGTCCACAAAGCCCAGATCCTGCGGGATGGGATTATTGAAGATATTGATACCGATGGTGGTATAGATGCTGCCGGTATAGGTCTTGCCGTTCAGCGTCTTGGTGGTACGCACCAGAATCGGCTCGTGCAGATCCAGCACCCCGGTCTGATAGGCCATCAGCGCCTCATCGGGGCTGCGGTAGATCTTCACATCGTGTGGGTTGGCCTCGTAGGCCTTCTCCCAATCGGCAATGGAGGTAAACACGCCGGGGTTGCGGATCTCATCGGTGGCGTACACCTTATCGATGATGGTGGTCAGGTAATAGGAACCCAGCACCATGTCCTGAGAAGGCACAGCCACGGGCCGGCCGTCAGAGAGCTTCAGCAGGTTATTGGCCGCCAGCATCAGGAAGCGGGCCTCGGCCTGCGCCTCGGCGGAAAGCGGCACATGGACCGCCATCTGGTCGCCGTCGAAGTCGGCATTGAATGCGGTACAAACCAGCGGATGCAGCTTCAGGGCGCGGCCCTCCACCAGAATGGGCTCGAATGCCTGGATACCCAGACGGTGCAGGGTAGGCGCTCGGTTCATCAGCACGGGGTGGCCCTTGATGACCACCTCCAGCGCGTCCCAAACCTCCTTGGGGGAACCACGGTCCACCATTTTGCGGGCCTTGCGGATATTCTCAGCGACCTTCAGATCCACCAGACGCTTCATTACAAAGGGCTTAAAGAGCTCCAGCGCCATCTCCTTGGGCAGGCCGCACTGGTACATCTTCAGCTCGGGGCCCACCACGATAACGGAACGGCCGGAGTAGTCTACACGCTTACCCAGCAGGTTCTGGCGGAAGCGGCCCTGCTTACCCTTCAACATATCGCTTAGGGATTTCAGAGCACGGTTGTTGGGGCCGGTCACCGGGCGGCCGCGGCGGCCGTTATCGATGAGGGCGTCCACCGCCTCCTGCAGCATCCGCTTCTCGTTACGGACGATGATATCGGGGGCGTCCAGCTCCAGCAGCTTCTTCAGGCGGTTGTTGCGGTTGATGACCCGGCGATACAGGTCATTGAGGTCGCTGGTGGCAAAGCGGCCGCCATCCAGCTGTACCATGGGGCGGATATCAGGCGGGATGACAGGCAGTACATCCAGGATCATCCACTCGGGCTTGTTGCCGCTGGTGCGGAACGCTTCCACCACATCCAGGCGCTTGAGCAGCTTCGCCTTCTTCTGGCCGGTGGCCTTCTCCAGCTCCTCCTTGATCTCCACCGAAAGCGCCTCGATATCCAGCTGCTGCAGCAGCTTCTTTACCGCCTCGGCGCCCATACCGGCATCAAATTCATCCTCATAGGCTTCCCGGTACTCGTTATACTCCCGCTCGCTCAAAAGGGCGTACTTTTTCAGCTTGGTGTTGCCGGGATCGATGACGATATAGGATGCGAAATACAGCACCTTTTCCAGCACACGGGGGCTCAGGTTCAGCAGAAGGCCCATGCGGCTGCTGGTGCCCTTAAAGTACCAGATGTGGGAAACGGGCGCAGCCAGCTCAATGTGGCCCATCCGTTCGCGGCGCACCTTGGCGCGGGTCACTTCCACGCCGCAGCGCTCGCAGATCTTGCCCTTAAAGCGGATACGCTTATACTTGCCGCAGTAGCATTCCCAGTCCTTAGTGGGTCCAAAAATGCGCTCGCAGAACAGGCCGTCGCGCTCCGGCTTTAGGGTGCGGTAGTTGATGGTCTCAGGCTTTTTTACTTCGCCGTAGCTCCAGGAGCGAATGGCATCGGGGGAAGCCAGCCCGATCTTGATCGATTCAAAAGATTTATTATCCAAAGTTCTTCCCCTCCATCATTAAAAATCAAATCCGTCGTCGTCCTCATCTTCGCTGCCGTCAAAGTCGGCATCGTCATAGGAATCGCTGTCCTCATCGGGGTTTTCCATGGTGTAGTTGTCCTCGATCTCGGAATCCACGGCTACATCGCTTTCATCGTAGTAGTCGCTGGCCATGGGCATGTTCTCGTCCTCATCGTAGGTCTGCTTGATGTCGATCTCCTCGTTGTCCTTATCCAGGATCTTGACATCCAGGCCCAGGGACTGCAGCTCCTTCACCATTACGCGGAACGCCTCGGGGATGCCGGGCGCCGGAATGTTCTGGCCCTTCACAATGGACTCAAACGCCTTCACACGGCCCACCACATCATCGGATTTCACGGTTAGGATCTCCTGCAGGGTGTAGGCAGCGCCGTAAGCCTCCAGCGCCCAAACCTCCATCTCACCAAAGCGCTGGCCGCCGAACTGCGCCTTACCACCCAGGGGCTGCTGGGTGACCAGGCTGTACGGGCCAACGGAACGGGCATGGATCTTATCATCAACCAGGTGATGCAGCTTGAGGTAGTACATATAGCCGACGGTAACACGGTTATCAAATTTCTCACCGGTACGGCCATCATAGACGACGCTCTTGCCGTCCTCAGGCAGCCCGGCCATCCGGAAACACTCCCGGATATCCTCTTCGTGGGCACCGTCGAAGACTGGGGTCATCACATGCCAGCCCAGGCGGCTGGCGGCCATGCCCAGGTGCACCTCCAGCACCTGGCCGATGTTCATACGGGAAGGAACGCCCAGGGGGTTTAGCACGATATCCAGCGGGGTGCCGTCCTCCAGGAAGGGCATATCCTCCGGCGGCAGAATGCGGGAAACTACGCCCTTATTGCCGTGGCGGCCAGCCATCTTATCGCCGACGGAGATCTTTCTCTTCTGGGCGATGTAAACTCTTACCACCTCATTGACGCCGGGGGAAAGCTCGTCGCTGTTTTCTGGGGTGAACACCTTGATGTCCACCACGATGCCATACTCGCCGTGCGGCACCTTCAGCGAGGTATCGCGCACCTCTCTCGCCTTCTCGCCAAAGATGGCGCGCAGCAGGCGTTCCTCGGCGTTCAGCTCGGTCTCGCCCTTGGGGGTCACCTTACCGACAAGGATATCGCCGGAGTGTACCTCGGCGCCGACATGGATGATGCCTCGCTCATCCAGAGCGCCCAGCATATCATCGCCGACATTGGGGATCTCACGGGTGATCTCCTCCGGGCCCAGCTTGGTATCACGGGCTTCGGTCTCATATTCCTCGATGTGGATGGAGGTGAACAGGTCGTCCCGCACCAGCTTTTCGTTGATGAGAACGGCGTCCTCGTAGTTGTAGCCCTCCCAGGTCATAAAGCCGATGAGCATATTCCTGCCCAGCGAAACCTCGCCGTTGGCGGTGGCAGGGCCGTCGGCCAGCACATCGCCCTTCTTCACTTCCTCGCCCTTTACCACAATGGGCCGCTGGTTGATGCAGGTGCCCTGGTTGGAACGCAGCATCTTTACCAGCTCATATTCATGCTCCACGCCTTCCGCATCGGTCACAATGATGCGATCAGCATCGACATAGCTTACATGGCCGTCTTCCTTGGCAACCACTACTACGCCGCAGTCGTGGGCCGCCTTGTACTCCATACCGGTGCCGACATAGGGGGACTCGGTCTTGATGAGCGGGACGGCCTGACGCTGCATGTTGGCGCCCATCAGGGCACGGTTGGCATCGTCGTTCTCCAGGAAGGGGATCATAGCGGTGGCAACGGAAACCACCATCTTGGGGGAAACATCCATGTAGTCCACCTTGTCGCGGGGAACCTCCTGGACGCTGTCGCGGTACCGGACGGAAACCTTTTCGTTGACAAAATGGCCGTTTTCATCCAGCGGCTCATTGGCCTGCGCCACGATGTATTCATCTTCCACATCGGCGGTCATATACTGGACGGTATCCAGCACCTTGCCGGTGGCCTTGTCTACCGGGCGGTAGGGGGCCTCCACAAAGCCGTACTCATTGATGCGGGCAAAGGTGGCAAGGTACGAGATCAGACCAATGTTGGGACCTTCAGGGGTCTCGATGGGGCACATGCGGCCGTAGTGGCTGTAATGCACATCGCGGACCTCAAATCCGGCACGGTCACGACTGAGGCCGCCGGGGCCCAGGGCGGAAAGACGGCGCTTGTGGGTCAGCTCGGCCAGGGGGTTGGTCTGGTCCATGAACTGGCTCAAGGGGGAGGAACCAAAGAATTCCTTGACTGCTGCCATAACGGGACGGCTATTGATGATGGCCTGCAGGGTGATGGATTCAATATCCTGGGCCTGTGTGGTCATTCTCTCCCGGATGACGCGCTCCATGCGGGCAAAGCCGATGCGGAACTGGTTCTGCAGCAGCTCGCCCACGCTGCGGATGCGGCGGTTGCCCAGGTGGTCGATATCATCGGTGGTGCCGAGATCGTACCGGAGGCCGCACATGTAGTTGATGGAGGCGTAAATATCAAATTTGCGGATGTTCTTGGGGACCAGCTCATCGGCGCGGCGGGTCAGCTCTTCGGCCATTTCCTCGCGGTTAAGACCCATATCCAGGATCTCGGAAAGGACGGCAAAGCGCACTCTTTCCCGGATGCCCATGGCCTTCAGCTCTTCGGCGGTGTAGTCGGTAAAGTCGGCCATATCCACCATGCCGTTGGAGAAGATCTTCAGCTCCTCCACCCCATCGTCCTCGGCCATCTGCAGGCCGGCGGGGGTCAGGCCCTGGGTGGTGATCCAGACGGTATCAACGCCGTGGGACTCCAGCAGGCGGGCGTCGTCGCGGCTCAGCAGGGCGCCGGCCTCAAAGAGGATCTCGCCGGTGCGGGGATCGGCCACGGGGCGGGAAAGCACCTGGCCGGTGATGCGGGGCACCAGGGAGAGCTTTTTGTTGTACTTGTAGCGGCCCACCCGGGAAAGATCATAGCGGCGGGGATCAAACAGCAGCTGAGCGAGGTGCTTCACGGCCGATTCGATGGTGGGGGGCTCGCCGGGACGCAGCTTGCGGTAAACCACCAGCAGGGCCTCATCGCCCAGCATTTCGGCATCCTTGCTTTCGGCGGTCTTTACCAGGTAGGCATAGCGGCCAAACACCTCGTAAATCTCCTCATCGGTGCCGCGCAGGTCGGTCAGGGCGTTGTTCACATCGGCATTGATCTGCTCGACGGTGACATCATCCCGCAGGCGCAGCAGCGACCGGATAAAGGTGGTGATGGGCAGCTTGCGGTTTTTATCGATGCGGACGCTGAACACATCGGCGGAGTCGGTATCATACTCCAGCCAGGCGCCGCGGTTGGGGATCACGGTGGAATCAAACAGTTTTTTGCCGGCAGGATCGTGGTGCATGCCGTAGTACACACCGGGAGAACGCACTAGCTGGGAGACGATGACACGCTCGGCACCATTGATGATGAAGGTGCCGGCATCGGTCATCAGGGGGAAATCTCCCATGTAGATGTCGGATTCCTTGATCTCGCCGGTGACCTTGTTGATGAGCCTGGCGCGCACGCGCAGGGGGGCGGCATAGTTTACATCCCGCTCCTTGCACTCCAGCAGGGGGTACTTGGGTTTGTCATCCAGCGTAAAATCAATGAAATCCAGCTGCAGATTGCCCTGATAGTCGGTGATCGAGGAGATGTCCTTGAATACGGCCCGGAGACCCTCATCCAGGAACCACTGATAGGAATTTTTCTGTACTTCGATGAGGTTCGGCATCTCGGCCACTTCATCGATGTGGGCAAAGCTCTGGCGGATATTTTTGCCCAGTTTTACGGGTTTGGTGTTTACCATCCGATGTTCCACTCCATTCCATCATTTTTTCGCCATCACTTGGACATCAATGACTGCATAAATATTTGTTGATTATGCACAGTATCACGAGAGTATTATCGTGACTTATGCACACTTGACAATACCGTTTAGTCATAAAAAGCCATTATGATACAGTATATTATTGTAGTCCCGAAACGGGGCCTTGTCAAGCAGAAATTCCAAAAAAAATGGTGAAATTTTAGTGACGGAAATTTTGACCAGAAACGCCCCGAAAGACGGCGAAACGCCCCGGACGCTATCCCATAAATGGGACAGGCCCGGAGCGTGATGACGCAGAGGGGAAATTACTTGTAGAAGGCACGCATGGCACGATAGGTCATGTAGACATCGGCCTTGGCGACGACCTCGAACGGGGCGTGCATGGAAAGCACCGGAACGCCCAGATCGACGGTATCGATATTGTGCTGGGAGACATACATGGCAACGGTGCCGCCGCCGCCCTGATCTACCTTGCCCAGCTCGCCGGTCTGCCAGCCAACATGCTCGGCATCCAGAATACGGCGGGCGAAGCCCATCATCTCAGCGGTGGCGTCATTGGTGCCGGCCTTGCCGCGGGCACCGGTGTACTTGGTCACCACGACGCCGTAATTGATGTAGCTGGCATTGCGGCGTTCATGCACCTCGCCGTAAATGGGATCGAAGGCGGCGTTGACATCGGCGCTGAAGCAGTGGCTGTTAGCGGCCACATGGCGCACCTTGCAGCCGGCCATATCGGCCAGATCCTCAATGAAATCCTTGAGAAAGTAGGAGTTCATGCCGGTTGGGCCGTTGCTGCCGGTTTCCTCTTTATCCGCCAGAATGGTAACGGAGGTATACTCGGGGGATTTCTCATCGATCTCCGCCATGAGGATGGGATAGGCGCAGACGCGGTCATCGTGGCCGTAGGCGCCGATCATGGAGCGGTCGAGGCCGAGATCCCGGGCCTTGAAGGCGGGAACGGCGCACAGCTCGGCGGAGAGGAAGTCCTCTTCCACGA
>PPYF01613112.1_pt1 | contig 20846 bp, 23 predicted proteins | sample 1559871 | NCBI WGS metagenome assembly PPYF01 (sample SAMN08240021, study PRJNA423297) | Human gut metagenome, whole genome shotgun sequencing project.
CTTTTGCGCGGTGTGATATGTGCTCATAACAAAAAATAAGCCTGCATTTATCATGGAAAAAAACGCTTCTCTGCCTTTCGGCAGTTTCAACTCATTGGCATTGTTTACAGGTCTGTGTCTGGGAGCCTCGCCGGCAGCAGGCATCGCAGCGGAAAATTCGGTCAAAAATAATGAAGAGACGCTGGTAGTGGAAGCCGCTCCGCCTTCACTCTACTCCCCCGGCGCTTCCGCCGATCCCAAGTTCAATAAACCGCTGCTCGATACCACCCGCACCATCACCGTGATCCCGGAACAGGTGATTAAAGATCAGGGCGTCACCAACCTGACTGACGCCCTCAAAAACGTTCCCGGCGTCGGGGCGTTTTATGCCGGGGAGAATGGCAGCTCAACCACCGGGGATGCCATCTTTATGCGCGGCGTGGATACCTCTAACAGCATCTATGTGGACGGCATTCGCGACATCGGCAGCGTGACGCGCGATACCTTCAATACCCAGCAGGTGGAAGTCATCAAAGGGCCCGCCGGCACGGACTATGGCCGCAGCGCGCCCTCCGGCTCGATCAATATGATCAGCAAGCAGCCGCGCCTTGACTCCGGGATCGACGGCTCGGCCAGCATCGGCAGCGCCTGGTCGCGCCGGGGCACTCTCGACCTGAACCAGGCGTTTAGCGACAACGCTGCGTTCCGTCTGAACCTGATGGGGGAAAAAACCCATGACGCTGGTCGGGACCGCATTGAAAACGAACGCTATGGCATCGCACCGTCGCTAGCCTTCGGCCTTGATACCCCAACTCGTCTGTATCTGAACTATCTGCACGTCCGGCAGAACAACACCCCGGATGGCGGGATCCCTACCGTCGGCCTGCCGGGCTATTCGGCGCCTTCGCCGAAGTATGCCGCACTCAACTCCACCGGGAAGGTCGATACCAGCAATTTCTATGGCACCGACTCCGATTACGATAAATCTACTACCGACAGCGGTACCCTGCGCTTCGAACACGATCTGACGGAGAATACCACCGTGCGCAATACCACCCGCTGGTCGCGAGTGAAACAGGAGTATCTTTTGACCGCGGTGATGGGCGGCGCGAACAATATCACCGCCCCCGATATCAATGACGTCAACACCTGGAGCTGGTCGCGTCTGGTTAATACCAAAGATGTCAGCAACCGCATTCTGACCAACCAGACCAATATCACCTCGACTGAGATCAACGGCGGGCTGCGTCTCGACAATTACCATACCAAATATGACAGCGCCACCGCCTGCGGCGGCAGCGGACGCGGGGCTATCGCCTGCCCGCCCGGACAGTCGACCGGCAGCCCGGTCACCACTGTCGATACCGCTAAATCCGGCAATCTGGTTAACTGGAAAGCCGGGGCGCTGTACCGCTTAACCGAGCAGGGCAATGTCTACGTCAACTACGCCATCTCACAGCAGCCGCCGGGAGGCAGCAGCTTCGCCCTGGCCGCCAGCGGCAGCGGCAACAGCGCTAACCGAACCGACTTTAAGCCGCAGAAGGCAAAATCCAGCGAGCTGGGCACCAAGTGGCAAATCTTCGACAACCGTCTGCTGCTCAGCGCGGCATTATTCCGCACCGATATTGAAAACGAAGTGGCCGCCAACGATGACGGAACCTGGTCGCAGTACGGCAAAAAGCGCGTGGAGGGGTATGAACTCTCCGCGACCGGAAACCTGACCCCGGACTGGACGATTATCGCCGGCTACACTCAGCAGCATGCGACAGTGACGGAGGGACAGAACGTTGCACAGGATGGATCTTCCGCCCTGGCCTACACCCCGAAACATGCCTTTACGCTGTGGACGCAGTATCAGGCCACCAGCGATCTGTCCGTCGGCGGCGGTGTGCGCTATGTCGGAAGCCTGCGCCGGGGCAGCGATGGTGCGGTCGGTACCCCGGATCACACCGAGGGCTACTGGGTTGCCGACGCCAAACTGGGCTATCGGGTCAACAGCAACCTCGATCTGCAGCTCAATATGTATAACCTGTTTGATACCGATTACGTGGCCTCCATCAACAAGAGCGGCTATCGCTATCATCCGGGCGAACCCCGGACCTTTATGCTGACGGCGAACGTCCATTTCTGAGTCTGCGCGTGGGGCCGTTGCGCCCCACCTTTTAGAGAGAACACCGCGATGATGTATCACATTCCTGACGTGCTATCGACAGATCAGGTGGCGGAATTTACCCGGCAGCTGGCGCAGGCCGAGTGGGTCGACGGGCGGGTTACGGTGGGTAGCCAGGGGGCGGCCGTCAAACAGAACCAGCAGATCGATACCCGAACGCCGCTGTATGCCCGCCTGCAGGCCGCTGTGCTCGATATGCTGCGCGGCCATCCGCAGTTTTTTTCCGCCGCGCTGCCGCGGACGATTTCCGCGCCGTTGTTTAACCGCTATGGGCCAGGGGAGACCTATGGTTTTCACGTCGATGGCGCCGTTCGCCAGAACGGCGAAGCGGGCTGGATGCGCACTGATCTGTCAGCGACGCTGTTCCTTTGCGATCCGGAGAGCTATGAGGGTGGCGAACTGGTGATTGAAGACACCTATGGCCAACATCGGGTGAAGCTCCCGGCCGGGCATCTGGTGCTCTATCCCGCCAGCAGCCTGCACTGCGTCACCCCGGTCACCCGCGGCGTCCGCCAGGCCTCTTTCCTGTGGATCCAGTCGATGGTCCGCGACGATAAGCAGCGTGCGATGCTTTACGACCTGGACCGCACCATCCAGTCTCTGAAGGCCCGCTTTGGCGACGGAGAAGAGGTCCTCTCCCTGCTCAACATGTATCACAACCTGCTGCGCCAGTGGACGGAAGTGTGATCCGCTGTTGATGACAGAGGCTTGCGGCAGACAGGTGTGACGAGACAATGAACTGGCCATCCGTTGGCCAGTTTACAGAAGAATTTAGAACCGATAGCCTGCGGAGAACATAAACACCCACGGATCCAGACGGGTGCTGACTTTCTGGTCCACACCGCCGGCTTTGAATTTCACATCGGTATCGATATCCATGTACCACACCGACATATTCAGCAGCCAGTCGCGGTTAATCAGATAATCGAGGCCGACCTGCCCCGCCGCGCCCCAGGAGTCCTTCAGGCTCAGATCGGAAAGCCCGGCCGCCTTGCCGGTATCGTTAAAGTCTTCATTAAAGAAGGTGGTGTAGTTGATACCGGCCCCCACGTACGGGCGCACCTTGCTTTGCGCATCGCCAAAGTACCACTGCGCCATCAGGGTGGGCGGCAGCTGATGGACGGTGGCGATAGTCCCGGTTGGCCCGGTGCCGACCTTATGGCGGAACGGCGTCGCGGCAAGCAACTCCACGCCAATGTTATCGGTCGCCATATAGGTAAAGGTTAAACCCAGCTGGGTATTGTTACTGACGTTGAAACTGCCAAGGCTGCCTAACACATTGTCAGAGCCCTCCGTCGGTCGGACGGTGGCGGTCCCGGCACGAATGAAAAACTCACCCGCTTCATGCGCCCAGACGCTGCCGGTAGAAAGCGTGCCAAGAATCAATGCCGCCGCTGCTAACTTCTTCATATCCACTTCCTCATTATGGTTTTTCAGCGCGGCCAAATATACCTATAACGAGTTACGTTTGATCTGTTTTAGATCACACTAAGTCCTCAGATTTAACATTTATTGATCCAGATTAATTTTTGCTACCGATCGCAATGCCTTGAATTGTTCGCACATCAATTTTCACTTTTCGCGCAAAAATTTATTTCTGCCCCTCTTGCCGTCGCTGAGGCGGCTGGATAAGTTAACTGCCGACAATCTGTGTTGATGCGTTTTTTTCAGGTGTAATTATGAGTGAAATCAACCCGTGCATGACGTGCGGTGCCTGTTGTGCGTATTTTCGAGTCTCTTTCTACTGGGCGGAAGCCGACGATGCGGGCGGCCTGGTGCCCTCCGCGCTGACCGAACCGCTGACCCCTTTCCTGCGCTGCATGAGCGGCACCAATCAGCGCCAGAGCCGCTGCGCGGCCCTGTCTGGCGATATCGGCGACGCCGTTCACTGCACTATTTATGAAAACCGGCCTTCGCCGTGTCGCGAATTCGCCATGTCCGGGGAAAATGGCGAGGAAAACGATGCCTGCAACCGGGCGCGGGCGCGCTACGGCCTGCCACCATTGCGGCCTCTTTACAAAGATATACCTGCCCTGACCGGCGCAGAGAGTGCTACGACGGAACGATTTGCGGTACAATCGCCGGCTAGTTAACACCTGCGACACTCAAGGAGAATGCATGTCTATCACGGCGAAGTCCGTCTACCGTGACACCGGGAATTTTTTTCGTAATCAGTTCATTACTATTTTACTGATTGCGCTGTTGTGCGCGTTTATTACGGTAGTACTTGGCCATGCCTTTTCACCCAGCGACGAGCAGCTGTCGATACTCAGCGAAGGCGATAACCTCGCCGGTAGCGCCGGGCTTTTCGAGCTGGTGCAGAACATGACGCCGGAGCAGCAGCAGGTTCTGCTGCGCGCCTCGGCGGCATCAACCTTCTCGGGTCTGGTAGGTAATGCGATCCTCGTCGGCGGCGTCCTGCTGCTGATCCAGCTGGTCTCCGCCGGTCATCGCGTTAGCGCCCTGCGCGCCATCGGCGCCTCGGCGCCGGTGCTGCCCAAGCTGCTGCTGCTGATCCTGTTCACCACCTTCCTGGTGCAGATGGGGATGATGCTGGTGCTGGTGCCCGGCGTGCTGTTGGCCATCGTGCTGGCCTTTGCGCCGATCATGCTGGTACAGGACAAAATGGGCATCCTCGGCGCCATGCGCAGCAGCATGCGCCTGGCGTGGGCCAATCTGCGGCTGGTGGCGCCGGCTATTATCGGTTGGCTGGTGGCGAAAACCCTGCTGTTACTGTTTGCTTCCAGCTTTGCCGCCCTGACGCCAAACGTCGGCGCGGTGGTGATTAATACCATCAGCAACCTGATTTCCGCCCTGTTGCTGATCTATTTATTTCGCGTGTATATGCTTATCCGCAGCTAATTTTAACCAGGACCGGGGCCTTCCCCGGTCCGTCCTGAAAGACGGGATCGATGTATGAAGCAGTTTCTGGATTTTTTACCGCTGGTGGTCTTCTTTGCCTTTTATAAGCTTTACGATATCTACGCCGCCACCACGGCGCTGATTGTGGCGACCGCCGTCGTGCTGATCTACAGCTGGGTGCGCTACCGGAAAGTGGAAAAAATGGCGCTGATCACCTTCGTGCTGGTGGCCGTCTTCGGCGGGTTAACCATCTTCTTCCATAATGATGAGTTTATTAAATGGAAGGTGACGGTGATCTATGCCCTGTTCGCCGGCGCGCTGCTGTTCAGCCAGTGGGTGATGAAAAAGCCGCTGATCCAGCGCATGCTGGGTAAAGAGCTGAGCCTGCCGCAGCAGGTCTGGTCGCGACTTAACCTGGCCTGGGCGGTGTTCTTTATTCTCTGCGGGCTGGCCAATATCTATATCGCCTTCTGGCTGCCGCAGAATATCTGGGTTAACTTTAAGGTCTTTGGTTTAACCGCCCTCACGCTGGTCTTTACCTTGCTGAGCGGGATCTACATCTACCGTCATATGCCGCAGGACGACCACCACTAACCCCTCCGCCGGCGCGCCATCGCGCGCCGCGCTCGCCCCCTATAAGCTTACTGCACTGGCAAACATTCCCTGCAACCACACAACCTCAGCGCATACGCTGACAGCTTCCCGGCCACACTGTGTAGGCTCTCTTCACGATTTCTCTCAACTGCATAAAAAGTTGCGGTAATTGTGAGGATTTTATGGAGATTCATCTCGTTACATTGTAATGATAATTGTTATCATTAATATTCTCGATCTCATTTTGCATTGTTTTGAAAAGGATATTTACATGAGATCGCCGCAATATTCTGTGCCCACGACCCTGGCGCTGGTCATATCCAGTCTCCTCGCCCCTAACGCCTTTGCTGAAGAATCAGAACAAGATACCGAAACGATGATTGTGCGCAGTACGGCGGAAGAGGCGCTTAAGCAACAGCCCGGGGTGTCGATTATCACGGCTGAGGATATTGCTAAGCAGCCGCCGGTCAACGATCTCTCAGACATCATCCGTAAAATGCCCGGGGTGAACTTGACCGGCAACAGCGCCAGCGGCAGTCGGGGCAACAACCGCCAGATTGATATCCGCGGCATGGGGCCGGAGAACACCCTGATCCTGATAGATGGGGTACCGGTCACGTCACGTAACGCGGTTCGCTATAGCTGGCGCGGCGAACGCGATACCCGGGGCGACAGCAACTGGGTACCTGCCGAAATGGTCGAACGGATTGAAGTTCTCCGCGGTCCGGCAGCCGCGCGCTATGGTTCCGGCGCGGCGGGCGGAGTGGTCAATATCATTACCAAACGTCCGACCAACACCTGGCACGGTTCGCTGTCTTTCTTCACCAACCAGCCGGAAAACAACAAAGAAGGCACGACCAATCGCGCTAACTTCAATCTCAGCGGCCCACTGGCCGGCGAGGCGCTGACGATGCGCCTGTATGGCAATATCAATAAAACGGAACCCGACGCCTGGGATATTAACCATGCGCAAAACGGCTCTTACGCTGCGGGGCGCGAAGGGGTCCGCAATAAAGACATTAACGCGCTACTGTCATGGAAAATGACCCCGCAACAAATTCTCGATTTCAGCTACGCCTATAGCCGTCAGGGGAATATCTATGCTGGCGATACCCAGTACAGCAACGGCAATCTTAGCCCGAACGGGCTGGTGGACTCCCTGTACGGCCACGAAACTAATCGCCTCTATCGCCAGTCCTGGGGACTGACCTACAACGGTCTATGGGATTGGGGCCAGTCCAAAGCCGGTGTTTACTACGAGAAAACCAACAATACCCGCCTGCAGGAAGGCTCTACCGGCCGCGTCGAAGGCATGATCAACAGTGAAGATTATGCCACCAGCCGTCTGGAATCCTGGCGTACTACCTCGGAATTCAATGTGCCTTTCTTCTGGCTGGCGGACCAGACGCTGACGCTGGGAATGGAATGGAACCATGATCAGCTCAATCTGTCCCAGGAGCTCGGCGATATGTTCACACTGAAGGCCGGTATCGCGCGCGTGTTTAAAGCGCCAAACCTCTATCAATCCAGTAAAGGATATTTGCTCTCCACCCGCGGCAACGGTTGTCCAAACACGATCGCTGAAGGCAGCTGCTACCTGCTGGGTAACCCTGACCTCGACCCGGAGATCAGTATCAACAAAGAGATCGGTATCGAATTTAACCTTAATGGTTACGCTGCCGGAGTCACCTGGTTTCGCAACGATTACAAAAACAAAATCGTCTCCGGAACAGAGGTACTGGGCTATACCTCCAGCGGCAATAATATTTTGCAATGGCAGAACGGCGGCAAAGCCGTGGTCGAGGGGCTGGAAGGAAATCTGCTGATCCCGGTGCTGAGAGATGTCCTCAGCTGGCGGACCAATGCCACCTGGATGCTCAAATCTGAAAGTAAAGAGACTGGCAACCCGCTGTCGGTTATCCCGAAATATACCGTTAACACGATGCTCGACTGGCAGGTAAACGACGCCCTGTCTGCGAATGTGAACTGGACGCTTTATGGCCGTCAGAAGCCGCGTCAGTATGCGGAGATCCGCAACGAAACCGGGACCCTTGCCACCACCGAGGTTGGCGCCTATTCCATCGTGGGTATTGGTACTCAGTATCAGCTAAACCGGGATATTCGCCTGAATGCCGGAATAAGTAATCTATTTGATAAACAACTGTATCGCGAAAATGCCGGCGCCTCGACCTACAATGAGCCTGGCCGCGCGTATTACGCCGGCGTTACCCTCTCCTTCTGAACCACCGCGCCCGCGCCAGCGGGCGTATTCCCCTATTCTCACTGCGCTATTTTCATAGTAGCATCCCGCTGATCGTCTTTGACCACAACAGAGTAGAGCATGACAACAACAGATCTCGCCCCAAAGGGCGAAATGGTTTTACGCACCCTGGCAATGCCGGCGGATACCAATGCCAACGGGGATATTTTTGGCGGCTGGCTGATGTCGCAGATGGATATTGGCGGCGCCATTATGGCCAAAGAGATCGCCCAGGGTCGCGTGGTGACCGTGCGGGTGGATGGGATGACCTTTTTACGCCCGGTCGCCGTTGGCGACGTGGTGTGCTGCTACGCCCGCTGCGTGAAGCGCGGCAACACCTCGGTGACAATTAACATCGAAGTGTGGGTGAAAAAAGTCTCTTCAGAACCGATTGGCCAGCGCTACAAGGCGACGGAAGCGCTGTTTATCTACGTTGCCGTTGATAATCAGGGAAAACCACGTCCTCTGCCAGCGGAATAAGAAGGTGCCCGGCTTGCCGGGCACCTGACTTACAGAAAGCCCAGCAGCGAAAAGAAAAAGTAACCGATGACAATCACGATCACCGGCAGCACGTACAGTGGGAAATACTGCACCAGGATAGTATGGCGCGGTACCACAATGCGTTCAGCGAGCTGCTCGCGGGTTAACCCATCTGCGCCTTTGGCCTGTTCGAGGATCAGCTGATCCTCAATCCCCTCGCGGAGAAATTTCGCCTGCCGCGCCATTCGCGCGCCGGAAGCCTGCAGGGCCATGCCGACGAACACCAGAATGAAGATGATCCAGAAGCCGATGTTCAGGCTATGGTGAAAATCCGGCAGCGGCGAGTTGTACCAGAAAAAGTTCAGGAACGGCGTGTTAAAGCGCATCATCTCAATCATCACGTGCGCAAAATCCATCATTACCGCATCAATGCCGGGTTTCTTTTCACTGTGCTCATACATAAATTTGAGCACAGAAATCAGCGTCGACAGCACGGCGGGAATAAAGATAACCCATCCTAAAATGCGTTTGATAACCGCTATGCGTCCAGCTTGTTGGTACGTCATGAGTTCCCCTTGTTAAAGACGCGTTGGTGGTTCGCCTGCTGCCTGTTGCGTGGCGCTGGCTTCCCTCGCTCCCCCGAGTATGTCGGGTATAAGTCTATCTGCCACGGCGAATTTCGCCCAATAATGCGCGGTATGATATACCATGATTGCCGATTCGTTTATCTGATTACGCAACAGGAGAAGGACATATGTCAGCGAAGCGCCGCATTGAGGCCGCGATATTTGATATGGACGGGTTGCTGATTGGCCTCGGCCTCGCCGCTGATGATGCTGGAGAAAGTGCTCGATATGTTTGAACTGCGCGACCAGTTTGATGCTCTCGCCTCCGCGGAGCATTTACCCTGGAGCAAACCGCACCCGCAGGTCTACCTCAACTGCGCCGCTGCCCTGGGAGTCGACCCGCAGCGCTGCGTCGCGCTGGAGGATTCGGTCAACGGCATGATCGCCAGCAAAGCCGCGCGCATGCGGTCTATCGTGGTGCCGGAAGCGGAGAACAGCCGCGACCCGCGCTTTGCGCTGGCGGACGTCAAGCTTCCGTCACTGCTGGCACTCACTGCTGAGAACTTGCTCGGCTAAGACCGCTGGCGGGTGCAACAATCGCTGTCACGCCGCCAGCTACAAAATCAAAACATTGTTTCATTTTAATTGTAATTTTGTTTTCCTCCCTCTATGCTGGTCACAGGTGGCGTCATCGTACGCCAGTAGATCAGCTGACAGAGGTGAATATGGTACTGAACGCCTTCGACCTGACGGGTAAGGTCGCCATCGTGACCGGTTGCGATACCGGCCTGGGACAGGGAATGACGCTGGGCCTGGCGCAGGCCGGGTGCGATATCGTCGGCATCAACCGTAAAATTCCCCATGATACGGCCGCCCAGGTGCTGGCGCTGGGCCGCCGCTTTCACGCCATTCAGGCGGATCTCAGCCAAGAGAATGATATGAGCGGTCTGGTCGACCAGGCGGTGGCGGCGATGGGCCGGGTCGATATTCTGGTCAACAACGCCGGAATTATCCGCCGCCATGATGCCCTGACCTTCACGGAAAGCGACTGGGACGCGGTGATCGACCTGAATCTCAAAGCGGTTTTCTTTCTCAGCCAGGCGGTCGCCAGGCAGTTCATTCGCCAGGGGGAAGGCGGGAAAATCATTAACATCGCCTCGATGCTCTCGTTTCAGGGCGGGATCCGCGTCCCCTCCTACACCGCCTCGAAAAGCGGCGTGCTGGGTTTGACCCGTCTGCTGGCCAACGAATGGGCTGGCCAGGGTATCAACGTCAACGCCATAGCGCCCGGGTATATGGCCACCAATAACACCCAGGCGCTGCGCGAAGATGAAGAGCGTAACCAGGCGATCCTCGAGCGCATTCCCGCTGGTCGCTGGGGAGCGCCGAAAGACCTGCAGGGGCCGGTGGTGTTTCTCGCCTCATCAGCGGCCGACTATATTAACGGCTATACGCTGGCCGTCGATGGCGGATGGCTGGCGCGCTGAGAGTTTGTGACAAAGAGTTACACCGTCACCTCTTCCGTACACTGTATAAAAACCCTATACTGTATGAATCGACAGTTTAGGGTGTGTTATCATGACGGCGGAAGGCCATCTCTTCTTTTCAATCGCCTGCGCAGTATTTGCCAAAAACGCAGAGTTAACGCCGGTGCTGGCGCAGGGCGACTGGTGGCATATTGTGCCCTCGGCGGTATTGACCTGCCTGCTGCCGGACATCGATCACCCAAAGTCGTTTCTTGGCCAACGGCTGAGCTGGATCTCAAAGCCCGTGGCGCGGGCCTTTGGCCACCGCGGCTTCACCCACAGCCTGCTGGCCGTCTTTGGCGCGCTGACGCTGTTCTATCTGAAAGTGCCTGACAGCTGGATTGTCCCGGCAGACGCTCTCCAGGGCCTGGTGCTGGGCTATCTCAGCCACATTCTCGCCGATATGCTCACCCCCGCCGGTGTGCCGCTGCTGTGGCCCTGTCGCTGGCGCTTCCGGCTGCCGATCCTTGCGCCGCGCAAGGGCAATCAGCTCGAACGCGCCTTGTGTATGGCGCTGTTCGTCTATGCCGTCTGGATGCCGCAGACGCTGGCGGACAACAGCGCGATACGCTGGTCATCCGGGGTGATCAATTCCCTGCAGATCACCTTCAATCGCTTTATAAGTCACCAGAGTGGGCGATAAAGCGGCGGAAAACGCCATTTGGTTATAACCCATTCCATTTGAATATAAGTCCTTGATAACGCCTTCTGCTAACCTTGCCGTCATAAGAGCTGGTTATCCACCAGCCCAGGTTATAAAAATATCAGGAGAACGGGGATGAACTTTCCATTAATAGCGAACGTAGTCGTGTTCGCCGTATTACTGTTTGCGCTGGGGCAAACACGCCATAAACAGTGGAGCCTGGCCAGAAAAGTGCTGGTCGGTCTGGCGACTGGCGTGGTATTTGGTCTGGCGCTGCAGTTGATCTACGGGTCTGACAGCCAGGTGCTGAAGGATTCCATCCAGTGGTTCAATATCGTCGGCAACGGTTACGTCCAGCTGCTGCAAATGATTGTTATGCCGCTGGTCTTCGCCTCCATCCTTAGCGCGGTGGCCCGCCTGCACAATGCCTCGCAGCTGGGGAAAATTAGCTTCCTGAGCATCGGTACTCTGTTGTTCACCACCCTGATCGCCGCCCTGGTTGGCGTGCTGGTGACCAATATGTTCGGCCTCACCGCCGAGGGTCTGGTCCAGGGCAGCGCGGAGACCGCCCGTCTGAACGCCATCCAGAGCAACTATGTGGGGAAAGTAGCGGATCTCAGCGTCCCGCAGCTGATCCTTTCCTTCGTGCCGAAGAACCCGTTTGCTGACCTGACCGGGGCTAACCCAACCTCCATCATCAGCATCGTCATTTTCTCGGCGTTCCTCGGCGTCGCAGCGCTTAAGTTGCTGAAAGAGGATGTAGAAAAAGGCCAGCGCGTGCTGACCGCGATCGATACCCTGCAGGGCTGGGTAATGAAGCTGGTTCGTCTGGTCATGCAGCTGACCCCTTACGGTGTGCTGGCCCTGATGACCAAAGTGGTTGCCGGGTCGAATTTGCAGGACATCATCAAGCTTGGCGGCTTCGTGGTAGCCTCGTACATTGCGCTGGGTATTATGTTTGTCGTCCACGGCCTGCTGCTGGCGATTAACGGCGTCAGCCCGCTGAAGTACTTCCGTAAAGTCTGGCCGGTGATCACCTTCGCCTTTACCAGCCGCTCCAGCGCCGCCTCCATTCCGCTGAACGTTGAGGCGCAAACCCGTCGTCTCGGCGTACCGGAGTCGATTGCCAGCTTCTCCGCCTCCTTTGGCGCCACCATCGGCCAAAACGGCTGCGCTGGTATCTATCCGGCAATGTTGGCGGTGATGGTCGCGCCGACCGTGGGCATCAACCCGCTGGATCCGATGTGGATTGCCACCCTCGTGGGCATCGTCACCGTCAGCTCGGCGGGCGTCGCCGGGGTGGGCGGCGGCGCGACCTTCGCCGCGCTGATCGTCCTGCCGGCGATGGGCCTGCCGGTGACCCTGGTAGCCCTGCTCATCTCCGTCGAACCGCTGATCGATATGGGGCGTACCGCGCTGAACGTTAACGGCTCAATGACCGCCGGGACGCTGACCAGCCAGTGGCTGCGCCAGACCGACAAGTCGATCTTCGATAGCGAGGAAGAAGCCGAACTGGCGCATCGCTAAACGGCAAGCACAAAAAAAACCGCTGATCATTCAGCGGTTTTTTTATTTCTGCAGCCGACTCAGGCTTCAATCTCACCTTCCTGACGCACCTGGTTAGCCCAGCGCTGCGCCGACTCCGGCACGCTGAATGCCGGTGAGCGACGGAAATGCTCCCCCATCAGCAGAAAAGCGACATACTTCCCGCGCAAAATCCAGACATCGCGAAAATGGTCCATTTTCACGGCATGTTCCGGGGGCGCAGGCTCCACGCGCGGCACGTAGCTAATGACAGGGCGATTTTGTTGGCGCAATGGTTTCATAACAAATGGATTCACTAAACATAGCGGGAAACAGAAACCTCTATCATAGCCGATTGTGGCCCCGTTCGTCGCCCCTTCGCCGCCGATGCGCATTTTAGGATAACTCCCTGCCCCCTCGCCGGGCGCAGACAGCGTAATGTTCTATAGTTAGAAGGGTTTTGGTCTATCAACGACCACTTTTAGCAATGAAAGCAGGAGACGAGTAATGTCTGATAAGCACCCGAACCCTCACCAACAGCAGGCACCGGTCCACGACAGCGAGGAAGCGCAGCCGGGTCTCGATTCGCTGGCGCCGGACGATCGGGAGTGGCGCCCCACGCCGAAACCTACCGCTCCGGGCGTCGAACCCACCGCCCCAGGCAGCCTGAAAGCGCCCGATACTCATAACAGCAAACTGGATTCCCTGGAGGCGCAACGCAAAGGGGGGGAAGATTTTCCGCTGACCACCAACCAGGGCGTGCGCATTGCTGACGATCAGAATTCGCTGCGCGCCGGTAGCCGCGGCCCAACGCTGCTGGAAGATTTTATCCTGCGGGAGAAGATCACCCACTTTGACCACGAGCGTATTCCGGAGCGTATCGTTCATGCCCGCGGCTCTGCCGCCCACGGCTACTTCCAGCCCTACAAAAGCCTGGCTGCGTTGACTAAAGCCGATTTTCTTTCGTCAGCCGATAAAATCACCCCGGTGTTTGTACGCTTTTCCACGGGCGATGTCGGATCGCGGCATCCCGCGCAGCTATCGCACCATGGAAGGCTTCGGGATCCACACCTTCCGTCTGATTAATGCCGAGGGCAAAGCCACCTTCGTTCGCTTTCATTGGAAACCGGTCGCCGGCAAGGCGTCGCTGGTGTGGGATGAAGCGCAGAAGCTGACCGGCCGCGACCCCGATTTTCATCGCCGCGATCTATGGGAGGCCATCGAAGCCGGGGACTACCCGGAATTTGAGCTTGGCCTGCAATTGATCCCCGAAGAGAATGAATTTGCTTTTGACTTCGACCTGCTCGATCCCACCAAGCTGATCCCCGAGGCGCTGGTGCCGGTGCAGCGGGTTGGCAGAATGGTCCTCAACCGCAACCCGGATAACTTCTTTGCCGAAAATGAACAGGCGGCCTTCCATCCCGGACATATCGTCCCGGGCATTGATTTCAGCAACGATCCGCTGCTGCAGGGGCGTCTCTTCTCTTACACCGATACGCAAATTAGCCGCCTGGGTGGGCCGAACTTCCATGAAATCCCCATCAACCGTCCGACCTGCCCGTATCATAATTTCCAGCGTGACGGGATGCACCGGATGGACATTGACACCAATCCGGCCAACTACGAGCCCAACTCGATTAACGACAACTGGCCGCGCGAGACGCCGCCTGCCGCCAAACGCGGTGGCTTTGAGTCCCTCGCCGAGCGCGTCGACGGCGAAAAAATCCGCCAGCGCAGCCCTTCGTTCGGCGAATATTACGCCCAGCCGCGTCTGTTCTGGCTGAGCCAGACGCCGATTGAACAGCAGCATATTATCGATGGTTTCAGCTTCGAACTCAGCAAAGTGGTCCGCACCTGGATCCGCGAGCGGGTGGTCGATCATCTGGCCCACATTGATACTAAGCTTGCGGAAGCGGTTGGGGCGAACTTAGGCATCGAACTGAGCGACGATCAGCGCAACATTACCCTGCCCGCCCCGGTCAATGGCGTGGAGAAAGACCCCAGCCTCAGCCTCTACGCCGACGCCGAAGGAGATGTGAAAGGTCGCGTGGTGGCAGTCCTGCTCAACGAACGCACCTCAGCGCAGGATCTGGTTCAGCTCCTGCAGGCGCTGCAGGCCCAGGGCGTGCACAGCAAGCTGCTCTACTCGCGAATGGGCGAAGTCATTGCCGACGATGGTTCTCCGCTGCCGATCGCCGGCACCTTCGCCGGCTCCCCGTCGCTGACGGTGGATGCGGTGGTGGTGCCCGGCGGCGACCTCAGCGCCCTGAGTCAGAGCGGTGACGCGCGCTATTACCTGCTGGAAGCCTATAAACATCTGAAGCCGATCCTGCTGGCAGGGGATGCGCGGCAGCTGACGTCCGTTCTGCATGTTCCGACCCAGGGTGAAGAGGGGGTCATCGTCACCGATGCGCTCGACACGCCAGCGGCGGACAAACTGCTCGCCCTGATGACGGCCCACCGCGTGTGGTCGAGAAGCCCGAAAATCGCCGCTATTCCGGCGTAGTAAAAAGCCCGGCACGCTGTGCCGGGCTTGATTCACTTTCCCTTTCCCCCGTCGGGCTTACACGTCGCGGTAGGTTCCCAGACGATAACCCCGGTCGGCCACCGCCGCTTTCAGTGAAGCAGATGTCAGCACATCAAGCTCATCCAGTCGCGGATAGCAGTAGGCGCTGCCCATAATGATCCGATCGACATAAGCCGGATGACACATCACCTCCAGGGAGCGCTCCCCGCGGGCGATGGAGGCGTCCAGCGTCTGCAGAAACAGTTCCTCAGAGACCGCTTCGCCGTAAAACTCGCTGCTGAAGCCGGCGCTGCTGCGCGCCGCCTGCTGGTCGAGCCCACTCTGCGCCGCCACCTGGCGGTCAATGCGTAACGCAATGCCCTTCTCGCGGGCAAAGGCCGCGACGATGGGATAAATCTGGGCGAACATATGCACATGGTGATGGCTGTCGATATGCGTCGGCTCATGGCCGAAGAGTTCGACAAAACGATGGTACTGACACGCCAGCTCGTGGGCGATCTCTTCCAGCGGCAGGCTATCTTCTTCCGCCTGCTGCCAGATCCATTTGCCCAGTGGATCAGCGGGCTTAAGTTCAGCGCCAACAGGACATCGTTCAGCTCACCGCTGATCGCCGCCTGGCTGGCCGCCACTTCGAACCCCTTGATGGTGTAGATAAGCCCTAACACCTTCTCATCGAAATGAGTAATGCGCGGCGTCGGCTTCGCGCCGTCGCGGCCTAAGGTGCAGCTCATCTCTACCGCCCAGTCCGCCGGGATATTATCGACATGACCATGATGCGGGATATTCACATAGTGCTCAGTCTGCTTGTCGTTATAGATGGCATTGATTACTTCGCAAGCGGCATCAGAGTAATAGGCCCCGCCGCGCTGCTCCAGCTCCTTCGGCTTAACGTTAAGATCCGGGTTTTTATACAGCTCGAACAGCTGTTTCTCCACCTTCTGCACCACCTGGGCGCGCGCACCGCCTTTGTAGTACTCGCCCATCTCAATCGCCAGCATCTCTTTTGGCTTAAAGTAGTAGAGCAGGTAAGAGCATGGGATCAGGCGCAGGGAGCGGATCAGCCCTTCGCTAAACGGCAGGTCGAAGATGTTTTTCACCGAGTTCGCGGTCAGACGGCCGGAGGCCACGCCGTCCAGCAGTTCATCGAAGCGCGAGACGCCGTTAACCAGCACGTCGCGGACGAACACCAGGTGGTTCAGACCAAACAGGTCGATATTCAGCTCATCGCTCGGGCTCAGCTGCAGCACGTCGGTGATGAACATCTTCATGCCGATAGGAATGTTGCACACGCCGATAAAGCGTTTGAAATTGGTGTGGCGATAGACCGCCTCGGTGACCATGCCCGCCGGGTTGGTGAAGTTGATGATCCATGCGTCGGGGCAAATTTCCTGCACATCTTTCACGATATCGAAAATCACCGGGATGGTGCGCAGTCCTTTAAACAACCCGCCCGCCCCGTTGGTCTCCTGGCCCAGGTAGCCGTGACTCAGCGGGATGCGCTCATCTTTTTCACGCGCCTTCAGCTGGCCCACGCGCAGCTGGGTGGTGACGAAATCTGCGCCCTGCAGCGCTGCGCGGCGATCCAGCGTTTTATAGACTTTCATCGGCACGCCGGCTTTTTCCACCATCCGCTGGCACAGCGCGTGGATAATATCGAGCTTCTCCTGTCCCTCTTCGACGTCTACCAACCACAGTTCGCTTACCGGCAGTTCATGATAACGTTTCAGAAATCCTTCCAGTAATTCCGGGGTATAGCTGCTGCCGCCGCCAATAGTGACTACTTTTAATTTCTGGCTCATCTTTTTCTCCCTTAGGCGCTGCGCCTGGACGCAGGCCGCTCTCCGCAACAATGCGGACAGTTAACTTGAATGATTTTCGGTATAACCCTGGCGGCGAACGCCGCGCGGGTTTAATTAATACTGGTCAAATGTTTGCGATAACTGCTCGGCGTAAACGACGTCAGTTTTTTAAAGGTTTTAATAAACAAACTCGGGCTGCTGTAACCTGATTCATACGCAATATCCGTCACCGAATAATTGGTAATTTCCAGCTGTTTTTTGGCAAAGTTGATACGGATATCATTAATTATCTGCATCGGCGTTTTACCATAATAGCGCTGGGTCGCCCGGGTTAAATATTCCTGCGTTTTTCCGGATAAGCGAACCATATTTTCGAGAGCGCCTTCACCGAATTTCAGCTTATCATGCATGGCTTCCACGGTATTTTTTAACCATTGCGGCGTCACGTCGGCAACCGGCTCTTCACGATAGTGACGTAAACGGTTAATGACATAAAAGGAGACCAGCTCGATAAATTCGTCAAATTCCGTTTCGCGAAAATTGAGTGAGGCGATGACCGACTCAACGTAGCCGAGAAAAGCGCTCTGCACGGCGTAGACTTGCGAAGCCACCAGGCCAAACGGCAGCAGCGGCAGGTAGTGTTTCTCAAAGAAGCGTCTGCTGATGCCGACGTTAAGGATGCGCGTCGCCCCGAACTCGTAAAAGCTCTGGTGGTGCGAGCCCATCGGGATAAAGACGAAATCCCCGCGCTCCAGCAGCACCCGTTTGCCATTGATCTCCTGGTAATAGCGCCCGGTTAACACCACGGTAAATTCGTAGTAATCATGCTGGTGAAGCCCGCTCACGCTTTCCGTTTTGTTATAGATGACCACATGAAAGTTCTTCCCGTTGAACAGCTGTTGTTCTCTGGCGGTACTGATCTCGGTGGTCATCATTTTGGGCTGCCTCATCGTCGCGATGGCCTATTGTACCTTCTCGTGCAGCTCAATCAATTCGGCCACCAGCTCACGAGCCAGCATGGAGGTCATCAGATGGTCCTGGGCATGCACCAGCACCAGGCTGACCTTCATTTTCCCTTCGCCCTCGTCGCTTTCGATAAGCTGGGTCTGCACGCGATGCGCCTCGCTCAGCGCCTGGCGCGACTGCTCCATCATCGCTTTCGCTGCGGCAAAGTCGCCCTGCTTCGCCTGCTTCAGCGCGCCATAGGCCAGGCTACGGGCTTGTCCGGAGTTGATAATCAGCCCCATCACTACCTCTTCGAGGTCATTTTCCGGGGTCTCTACCGCGTTGATGTTGTCCAGATCAAACATAATATTTCCCTCATTTATCAGGCGGTACGGGACGCTGCCCGTACCGCGCGGTATCAGAATTTCAGTGCGTTAGCGATGTCTTCTTCGCTCTCTTCCTGCTCGATAACGGTCTGCGCTTTATTCGACAGCACCACAAACGGCAGGTAGACCAGGGTAGCGACGCCAAGGTTGAACAGGGCCACCAGCAGGGCGGCAACGCTGCCGTTACTGTTAAAGAACGCTCCCAAACCGGTCGGCATAGTCCACGGCGCCAGGTTGGTCACCGGTGGGATAATCCCCAGGCTGTAGGCCGCCAGCGTAATGGCCGCCAGAATCGGCTGAACCAGCACGAACGGGATGAACATCACCGGGTTCATGATGATCGGCAGACCAAACAGAATCGGTTCGTTAATCTGGAAGATGCCTGACGGCAGCGCCAGCTTGGCAACCTGACGATGGTCAGCGCGGCGAGAAGCGATAAAGATGGCGATAATCAGACCCAGCGTCGCCCCGGAGCCACCCAGCAGGATGTAGGAGTCGAGCATCGGCTTAGCCCAGAAGTGGAACTGTTTGCCCGCTTCGATGGCCGCATCAACAGAGCCGTACTGGTTGTACAGCGCGATGTTTTCCAGCGCCCACGGCGTCATGATGCCGTTATCCAGGGCGGTAAGCGCCAGAGAACCGTGCACACCGAAGAACCACAGCAGAGAGTTAAAGATAACGTATGCCCAGCCAACCACGCTGCCCATCGCCGCCAGCGGCGTCGAGATAGAGTCCATGATGATCTGGTGGAAGTTGCTGCCATAGCTCGCCAGGGCCCACGAGATAATGCCGAAGATGGAGAGGATCAAGAAGCCCGGGATCAGCGCTGAGAAAGAGCGTGATACCGACCCCGGCACGCTGTCCGGCAGTCTAATCACCCAGTTGCGACGGATCACGAAGGTGAACAGTTCCGCAACGACCAGACCGATAATCATCCCGGAGATGATGTTCTGCCCGCCCAACCAGTTGGCGCCCACCGCATAGGCTTCGCCCACGCTATACGGGGTCACGGTCATGAAGGCCGCCACCGCCAGCAGGCCAGCTGCCATCGGGTCAACTTTGCGCTCTTCCGCCAGCGCGGAGCCGATAAAGAACGGCGCCATTAGCGACATAATCCCGAGGGTGCCGTTATAGACGTTTCCACCGATAGCCTTAAAGCCGTTTAAGGTTTCAATGGTGGAGGCATCCAGGCGAATGCCCATGGAATAAAAGAAAGAGCCTTCGCCGAAGCTCAGAAAAACGTTGTTAATTAACACAAACATGGCCCCGGCGAGGGTCAACGGCATTAATTTAATAAATCCATTTTTTATTGCATTAATATGCGGCTGCTTTCCTATTTTCACTGCAAAAGGAAGGAGTACCTTTTCAAGCGAATCGATCACTTTACTCATAGTCAATACCCTTAAAAGCCGCAATAAACTATTACGGCGATGATGTATGAAATTACTCTTTGACGGGAAAATAAACTCATTATTTTTTGACGTCCGGCAACAGGCAGCCGCCAGGCGTCAAAATACATCGAGTTTTAAAAGTTAAAATTATTGTGCTGCAGCTTTCTTAATAGCCGCGACGGCGGCTTTCAATACCCCTAAACCATCAACTTTGCCATAGAGAAGGGAGTCGATAACTTCAACCGGTTTATTCGGCAGCAGGCGCTGAATTTCCGGTAACATATACGCAATTTGTGGCCCTAATAATACTACGTCGGCTTCCGGCCCTTTTTCGCCCGCGAGGGTTTCGGGATAGGCTTCAATAATGACCGGGACTTCATATTTTTCCGCCTGCGCCCGCATTTTGGAGACCAGCAGTGACGTGGACATGCCTGCCGAGCAGAAGAGATAAATGTGTTTCTTTTCCATGAACGCTTCCTCAATGTGTGAGACCAGGGCCTTCAGTAACCGCTGAGAGCCGGTAAGACTGGTAACATCCGGTTAATTCTGTTTATGAGTTGAGTATACGGCAAGCTGAGCCGCCAGGATAATTCGCTGTTGAACAGAATTGTCTCTCATTGACCTCCGGTTTTGACTACCCTCACATTTTCATCCAAATAATTCGCGCAATTAAATAAGCATCATGACTCACAAAAAAGCCCGACCAGTGGTCGGGCTTACGTAGAAGTCAGTAAACAGTAGGAAGCTTACCTGGCGTTGCGCGGGTCGGTATCATACTCGGCGCAGGTCTGGTAGCCGGAGTTCATGACGTGACCCGTTTCGTCGAGGGCCACAAAGTAGGTTTCAACTTTACCATCTCGTTGACCGAGGATATAGGTCTGGCAGGTGCCGCGGGCATGGACCATGGTGACTTCCGTTGAAGGTTTGCCGGCGATCTGCATCACCTGCTGACGCGACATCCCTTTCTTCACATCTTTCACCACCGGCTGGGTAAACTGGTCTTTGGTACGATCGTAAGCGGTACAGCCCGCCAGTAAGGTTAACGCGACGGTGACGCCCAGTATTCCTGCTAAGCTTTTGTTCATTTTGGTTCCTCTTTTCTACTGTGTAACGATAAGCCTGGAATAAATAGTGTTATTTTTCAAGCCGAACAGCGAAATCATGTCAGGTTATGTTATTGCGTAAACAGGATTG
>PPYF01544917.1_pt1 | contig 20842 bp, 10 predicted proteins | sample 1559871 | NCBI WGS metagenome assembly PPYF01 (sample SAMN08240021, study PRJNA423297) | Human gut metagenome, whole genome shotgun sequencing project.
CCCCCCCCATGAGAACCGTATTCATATTATCTCCTTAAATTTTTATCCATAATTTACAAGTAGAGGATGTAGGCTCAGAAGATTGAACAGTAATAATATCATTAGCAGCATAACTTGAAGATGAAGTATACGCAGCACTACCAAGACCTAACCATTTCCTATATTCGCCTTGCGATACATCTTTGATTTTTCGTTCATTATTCATGCCAAGAGCATATTGAAAATCAGAAGCGGTGAAGCCAGCCCCTGCGTAGCCAATTTTAACTCCTTGACCAGTATTATTATAATCTGCCACTTCGATTGCTCTGTTGGCGGTAGAAGCATTATCGGCAGAAGTCGCCCTTGCAGCGGTATCTGCTGACCCTGCGCTTGCGGCCTTACCAGTAAGGTTTCCTTTAAAAGTATTAGCTTTAATCGTTCCAGTAGAAGGTTGAACAGATAAAGTATTTGTACTGAACAAATTGTCCGTTACGCTTGATGGTGCAAATCCTTCGGTCGGACTATGTGAAGCACCCCAAACCAGCGAACGCCAATCCGAATAATCAGTATTCTTAACTGCTGTTTGGGCAACCTTATCATTTGAAAAATTTGCATCAGATGGAACACTTTTGGATACTGTATTTCCATTTATTTTACCAACAAAATTATTGGCTTCAATCGTTGAATATGCAGTATTTGCTGAATAGTTACAAAACTTATATGTAATGCCAGTAGTCCCACCGTCTGGTACGTCAGAATCAGCATTTCTATAATTAAAATAACAGGTAGACTGCTTACCACCAGAAAAGTTCACTTCATTTTGATGCGAATAAATTACATTGTTACACTTATTAGCAGTACCAGCTGAATTAGCATAATTGACTGACTTACTGGAATCTGCTGTATTATTTACATTGTTAATGCCAAGATACTGTTTTGCCGCATTTAGATTTACATCTTTAATATGCTTACCTGATTCAGTATATCCCGCGAGATATTTAACATTTTGTTCTGCGTCACTGTTGCCCAAGCCTAAAGAACTGCCAGCAAAGCCAACCCTAATGTTTCTGCCAGAATTATTATAATCTCGCACACCATCGGCTTTAGAAGGGACAAATTCAGAAAAATTCGTCCCATCACTCACCATAAAATCAGCCACGTCTATCAGCTAAGCTATTTAGCGGGGCAGATGCCCCCCCCCAGAAACGTGTTGTTCATATCTACATCCTTAAATTTGTACCCACAGTTTAACATGTTCTTCTGTTGGCTTACTCATGCCAACATAAACAGTACCAACATCATCTGCAAGTTTACCATTTGTAACAGCTTTATTTGCAATTTTGCCTGATGAAACAGCTCCATCGGCAATCTTAGCCGCAGTCACTTTACTGTTACCAATAGTAGTAACCATTGTGATAGGACTTGCCGTATTGAAACTTGTAGCTGATGCTGTAATATCTCCACTCAATGCGACAGTATTATTAAACTTGTTTGCAGATTGAGCGTTTGTAGCGCTAGTCGCATTACCTTCTACATTGCCAGTAAGAGTACCGACAATTTTATTAGCATAAACGTAATTCCACTTGGCGTTAGAGGAACCAAGAGAATAAGAATTGGTAGCGCTAGGAACAATATTCTGACCGGTTAGCGAACCTGTCAGTGTGCCGCCAGATAGCTTTAAATAACTCGTATCGTGATTGTGGCTAGCAGTTGCAGCACCAATATTAGCACAAGTAAGATTTACATTGCCTGTGCGGTAGCTACCTTCCGCATTGCCTTTAACACCAGTAACCTCGCCAGCGACTTGCCATGTACCGTCTCCACGGAGAAATTTGTTTTGACTTCCAGCCGTAGGAGCAGGAACAAGGCCAGAATGACCAGCTGCATTAGCGGTAGCAGCTTTCATGACTTCTGGTTTAGTTGTATCTATATCAAACGAAACATCAGCAGAACCATTGAAACTAAATGTCTGTTTACGCGAAGCTGATGCAGTCCCATATGTCACTCCAACACTTAAGCTATGGCCGACTTTACCAGCAGTAGTCGCGTTGGTAGCATTGTCGGCATTAGTTGCATGACTTGCATTAAGTGCTGTACCAGCTTTATACTCTTGGTATCCCGCGTCAGAATTTAGCTTGGTATCATCAACAACAATATACATAATACCAGTATCGTCTTGAATGACGCTATCGCCAGTCTGCACTCGCTGATTAGTTAGCTGAAAGCGTGCTGTTTTATTAGCGACATGAACCAATCGTTCCAACGCACCTTGCGGAATAGTGCTTAGAGGTAACACCCCAGTGACACTCGCAGCATCAATTGATGGAATTGTAATTGAAATATTACCAGAACCATCAAAATTAGCACTACCTGTACCACCATTGTTGCCGCCCTTAACACTGATTGAACGTGCGGTTTTTAGTTTTGTAGCAGTGTCGGCGTTACCAGTGACGTTACCAGTAAGATTTCCCGTAAATCCGCCATTGCCAGTAACCATGCCAGCAAATGTAGTAGGAGACTTAACTGATTGCGCGTTAGTAGTTGTCTTGTCTAGCTTATTGTTCGCATTGTCATTGACAGCTTTAACTGCTTTTGGTGTAGCGGCAACAACACCTGTGGCCGCACTATCTGTTGCATTTGTCGCGTCTGAAAGCCAGACTTCACCACGCTTATTGTCGGTAGCATCTGGCGCAACGTAAATCGGCCTATATGTTTTAAGTGTAGGGTCATATACCTTAGCAACAAAATTATTTTTCATCGTAGAATCATTTGGATTACCTTTAGCCATTTACTACCTCCTTATTCTTCTTCGTCTTTATAGATAACGTCTATAATTGTTTCTGGCGGCATACTCTTCTCAAAAGTAAATTTTAGCTTTGAACCGAAATTGCCATCAAGCTCAAGTATACCTGTTTCATTTACCTTATATGAAAATTCACTCTCACTTGTAGTGATTGTAACGTCATAATCAGGAATTTGCGGAAAAAGGATAATATCTTCTTTTCCTTCGTTTAATGCACGGTATTCAGAATAAGCAATCGGTTGACGCTTTGGAATCTGAATACCGATATGTACATAAGAATTACTCGCGCCAGCCTTAAACGTATGACTAGATTTAATTGAAAATGGGCCTTTAATCTGTTCAAGTTTCATATCTATGCTCCAAACTTATAGGTACTAGACCAATAGGAAGGAATCGAATTATCTGAAACAGTAACAGAATTCTGTAAAAAAGCAAGGCCATCAGAAGTTAAAGTTTTCAGGCTTTCATAAGTGGCCGCACTTTCATCCATTAACTTAACATCGCGCATACCTGTGTCCGCAATCTTGCCAAGATAATACCACGTACTTAAATTATAATCAAACGCATAAAATTCTTTATCACTCTTGGCTTCATTATATGGCTGATACGTAATAATTTTGCCTAAATTAGATTGACCACCAGGCTGATTTTGCGCACCAGTAAGGCCAAAAGGAAATTCACGATTTAGATATTCAATAATATTGGCATCTGTAAAACCTGCTGCATTTAGCTGAGTCTTTGTGACATTAAAGCCAATTAAAATACCAGCTTGGTCTTTAATAGTGCCGAGGTCTTTCCAATAGACATTTGAGCCATAATTAGGAATAGATGCGTCGTACTTCATCGCATCGTTATTTGAAATCCAACCATCAGTCGCATTTTTAACACGGTGTGATGGGTCACTGTAAAGAACAAATAGATGCCAATCGGATGGACGAACCACAAGACGTTCAATTGAGTTAATAGGGTCACTGACTTTTACAGGGTTTGGATTACTATTGTATTTAACATAAATGCTCTTATCATCACTAATTCCAGTACCCATATAAATAGATTTAACGGTAGTGATTTTATAATTCTCACCGCCATTTTCAGTCTTCAAATTAATTGTTTCACCAGTATTAAAGATAAGAGTTGTTTCACCAATATCGTTAACGCGCGCAGCCGTCAAAAGTTTCAATTTAGCTGGGCTAATTTTATCGCCAGTAGTCGTATTGATTGTAATCTGACCATTTGCTTGATTAATTGTAATATCTTTGACCCAAGTTAAGCGTTTATCAACAGACGCGGTACCATCATTGAAAGAGCATACAAAATGACCAGTGTTTTCATCTAATGTAACTGAACTAATCCAACGAATGTGGCCAACTTTGTTCCTACCATCATTCGATAATTTACCATCATCTGTACCAGCAAATGTTCCAATAACATCACCATTATTTTGAATTTCAAGACCCTTTACCCATGTAAGGTTTGTTTCATATGCAGGAGAGTCATTGTTAAAGTCCATCTTAAAATGTCCGCCTGCGGCACCGTTACCAGTAGAAAGAGCAACGCCTGTCACCCATTTAATTTTCTTATAAAAAACCGTATCATTATTGTGCGTATAAGATACAGTTAATGTGCCTTTATCGTCAAGCGTAATGTTCTTAATAATATTAAAATCACCGAGATAAATTAAAATTGGGTCCGGATTGATTCGCTTATCATAGATATATAATTCATATACTACAATCTGACGATGTTTAGCAATATCATCTTCCATATTAGGATAACCAGATTGACCAACAGTAGCAAGACCAGTAGTAGGATTAACTGTAATATGCTCAGTTGAATATACTTTATTGCGTAATGCTTCTGCCATTTCAATAACTTTAAGATTACGAAGCGTATCACCTTTTAAGCCTTTTGGAATACCCATATCCCAGTATTCCCAGAATGGGTGGGTCTTATCGTCAATACGTGTAATAGAAGCCATAGCATTTTCTTGCTTAATATTACCAGCTGTATCATACTGGGAAACTGCATGAGCTTTATAATCAATTACAGTATAAGGGAACTTCATTCCCACATAGAACCAAGAGTCCGCATCTTCATCATCCTTACGGATATTGACCCATGTATATTCAATATCATCATTAAATGAATTGCCACTTTTGCCCGGAACTAACGTGCGATTTTTGATATTGAATTTAAAATCTTTTTTAAGCGTACCGCCACCATCATGCCAGTTGCCATTATCATCTTGTTTCCAGTTAGTGATAACAGTACCATCGGCATTTTGACCAACTGGATACCTACGATAAGTATTTTCTTCAAGTGCCTTTGTTGACATATGCGTTACGTTGTCAATAGTATCTACTTGAAAGAAAGGCGTGCCGCTAGACGGGCCAACGATTTGTCCTACGTAAATACTGCCAGCAGTCTGTGTATTCTGGTAATCTAGCCCACGTCTAAAAACCTTTCCATTATCTGGATGATTTTTATTCTTTGTAGAAATCAGACAGTATTCTCCATACCAGACTTCTGTGAAATTACTACCACGCGAAAACATCTGTCGCATTTCATTTACAGAAGCGAAAGAAGCCTTAATTACAAAGCTAGTTCCTTCATGTCCACCATAAAGTGAATCCATTAGTCTATTCACCGTCCTCTTCTACGTCTTTTTGTGTAAATTCATAGTCAATAGTAAATGAATCAGTATAATCACGAGCCACAATGCCAATAGAAGAAACAGGCACTTCTGATAGTTCATAGAATCCGCTCGGACCAATCCTAATCTCTTCACCATTAATAGCCATCATCAAACCAGAATGGCTCCAAATACCAATTCTATCAAGCGTAGCATTATTGTTCATACTTTCCACTAGATTGCTTAATTGACATAGCTCACATTTAATTTTATCTAAATCTACAATGCGACCATAAGTCGTACCATTTGCTGTCGTATGTTGAATATTGTAGTCTTCTGCCTGCCTTGTCATTGATAACACAACAGAAATGAATCCATCTTCTATTGGCCTGAAAATCATTTCAAACAGACCATAACGTTCACCAACGTCTGTTTTCCAAGATGCTGCCATAGCTACAATATTGCGTTTATCTGTCTGTGTATATGTATTGCCACCAGTGCCCAGATAATATTTTTTATTCTGTTCTCGATAATATAAAGCATCTTTAATAGTAGTTTTACCATATTCATATTTAAGCGGTATCATAGCATTAATGCTACCATTACTTTTCTCATATAATGCAACGTTATAAACGTTACTCCCGTCTCCACCTGCGTTAACGTTAACGGTCTTAATATACTGATACGAGCCTTGGTCTGTATCTGAATTTTTTGTTAATTTAATAGTAAATTCCATAGCATAATTCATGTCTTGCGGAATTTGAACTTTTAAATAATAATCTTGACCTTTAACAAATTGCTTGTCGGGAATGATAGCAACGTCTTTGAAACCTGTATTTTGTTCATCTAATCCAGTAATATCAGCATTAGAGTCAACATAAGATTTTTTAAAAGATAGTTCAGTAAGACCTTTTCCAGCATACCTATATTGACCGATATTTGTGGTTGCCAATTTCCCTCCTTTTATTTCCAAAATATACCTAATATAAAATAAAAAATAGGGCAAACCAATTATATGATTTTGCCCTATTTTTAGAATCTTTCTATTGACTGATTACACGAAACAGTCATTGCGTTGCCCGGCCCAAGAGGAATAGAAAGTGTATTTAAATTATAATCGCCATATGTATTTGTAGAAGTATCATTTAATTCAACTCTAGAATTAGGCTCTAGATAAAATACTGGCAACGCAGTAATTGATACTGAATTTTGATAAGTTGTATGAAGATATAATTCATACTTCACTTGGTCAAAAGCACTATTCTTATAGCCACCAGTAGCCAGATTATAAAAAATTTCTCCACGTACCTGAGTATATGGCATACCATTGTCTTCACATTCTTGTTGCTTTGTCCTTCCTTTATTATCTTCATCGGCATTGATGAATACAATATTAGGAATCTCAGGAGCAAACAGACAGTTTACGGCATCAGATGATACGGCATCTGTTCTGCGACCAATGGCAGATACAGAGAATCTTCCTAAATCAGATGCTGAAGAATCAATAAAGTCTAGAAAATAATTACCATCAGTCAACGCAGAAGTAAGCAATTCAGCATTTTCTTTCTCACCTATGAACTTCTGACCTGCAAGGTCATAAATTTGCGGCCAAAACGCATCTAATTCTTCAAAATAATAATCTGTATCTATCTTACAATTATGTGCATATTGTAGAACATCTCCCTGCCAACCAGAAATACCATCAATTTTAGCATAATAATTGCCAGAATTAATTCCATTTTTCTTAGCCAATAGACCTTCAAGATAAAGCTCGGTACGCCAGTCTTTTACAGTATAACCATCAATGATAATCGGTATTGCCGCAGAACTGATGTCTCCTTTATCATCTACAACAACGGCAGAAGTTGAAGCATCTATTGGAGGATAATATGCTGTACACTTTAATGCTTTATAAGTATCATCTTTCCAATAGTAAGCAGTTTTATTAGTAGCATCAAAATAAATAGTATTGAAATCACCAATAGTAGGAAAATCTTTTACGCTTGTATATACAGTCGGAAACGCGGCTTTTAGTTCTTGAGTAGACTCTTCTGTATATAATAAAACGTTGTAATAAGTATTATAGTAACTATTACCTTGTTCATCTATTGTAACGGGCGTCGGTTTGCGGTCAATGCAAAGATGATAACGAACGTCTACCTGCTGCTGGCTATTTGTACCTTGGCGCTTACCTTGAATAATAAAGTCATTCTTGATATTATTGAACTGCGGCGTTTTACTAATACTAATAATATTATCTTTGTCATTAAAAGCATATACACTTTTACCTGTAGTTGTTTCTACAAGATAATCATGATTCTTCATGTCATTGACTAAAGTTGTCGCTTGTGTAGTATTAAGATAATTTTTAATTTCCCTAAAATGAAACACACCAAATTCATCATAAAAATATTCAAAATTACCAAGATAACTTTTAATTTTATCTAATACAGACGTTACACTTTCGCCAAGATTCGCAGATAGTTCAGAATCATATACAAAATCATCATAAATATAGCCGCAATCTTGACCGCTTAAAATTTCAATCGTACCATCTTCTAATTTTGCTGGCTTATCGACATACGCCGCATACCATATCCTGCCTGCGCTTCCACTTTGCTTAGGTACAAGATAAAGCGGATTAGAGCCAGTCCATTTCATAACCCTTTTAATGCGGCGAGGTACATCTTCAATAACGATATTGTTTAAATCTTCCCCGCCATAATGATTCACTAACTCTTGGATAATATCATAAACTAATATTTTTTTAGTAACATATGCGCCGCTTGCGTCCTGTGTATCCATTTCATCGAATATAACAGCCGCAGGCAATGTACCGGAAACATCACCTGATAGTCCACACATTTTGTCTTTCAATGTCAATTGCAATGACACGGCAGATGAAACAGAAGATGATGCACTCGCACTCGCAATAAAGAAAACGCCTTGAGGGAACCATAAGATAGGATAATCTAAAAATTGATTGCTATAGTTTTCAACACCAATCTCAATAAAGATTTTCTTGTTAATTGCAAAATCATATGACATATTTTCAATGTCATAATCGCCACTACTAATAGATGCAGTCAATGAGCAAGTACGTCTAATAGACGAAGAACCGTCTTTAGAAAGACTACCAGACGCAATAACACCTTGAATCTCCTTCAACGGTTCTTCATTCCAATTGAGAAGGGTTAGCCGCACATATTGTTTTTGATTGACAAAATTATCAATAGTCTTGAGAAAGTTTCTACGCTTTAATGCACTATTGGCATCTTCATAGAAGCTGTCATTTAAATAAGGATACGTCCTTCTCATTTTCCCTCCTATTGATAATTTGTAGTCATTACAGTGCCATAATAGTTAATCATACCTTCTACTGGCATAAAAGCAATACCAATAGTTTCTGTAGAATTATTATTCTCTATATTATCAATCATACCAAAAGCAAAATTATACCATTGATAATTATAATAAATCTTTAAGTGGCCATTGATATTATATACAGTGTTTAGTATCGGCTTCTTAACTTCGCTAACATCCATATATTTTACAACCTGAACTGGTCGTTCACCAATATCGTTCCATGCATTTACAAAACTATCCTGCGGTGGATTATTGTCTTGAATTACAGATACCGGGTCTTTTGTTTCAGCAGAATCAATAATTCTAATCCAATTAAAATTGTTAATTGTCGCGTCATTAAGCGAAGCATCAACTCGAAATTCATTCTCTTGCAGGTACTTGGTTTTATTCACCTGCTTCATACGGATTCCTAAGAAGCACATATCATCTACTGGAACGTCTCTCAGCATATGTAAAACACCTGTGCCACCTACGAGATAGTTTTTATATTCTGTTTCATTATGGTATTTAATACTAGCAACCGCGTATGGAGTGACATCTAAGCAAATACCTTTCCAATATTTCATGCGCTTGCTTGAAATCATAACATCACCATTCATCTGAATAAAGTTATATTTATTCCTAATCTTTCTGCCAAGATAAATATTAGGCTTAAAGATACCTCTCTCTTGACCGACTACTACTCGGTCAACAGACGCGCTTGAAACAGCTTCTTTTGAGATAGAGCGCTCTTTATAGCAAAGCGTGTATTCAACAGTGATAACATCACCAATTTGAAAATAAAGACCAATAACATCTAACTTGTTTGGAATCTGATAATATCCACGCTCGTTAACGAAAATATTATGATTACCATTACTACCACGAGTCATAACACCAAAATAGTATCCTTGCTGGACTCGCTTTTCAGCAATCATCTGAGACACACCATTTGTTTTATCTGTCACTTCTGTAAGTCCATCTGAACCACTTTGGAAGGTATAGTAACGAGGTTTAGAATGATAATAAATTTTAATATCTTTAAGTACGATTTCTTCTGCTTTGCGTTTCGCAAGAACTCCACTATATTTTTTACTTAATATATCATTAATATCATTTCTAATATCATTGTTATTTGTAACGGTAAACTTATATATTTGACCAGGTTTAATAACTTCAATATAATCTTTAGGCTCGTCCTCTGAATCTTGTTTACCATTACCACTAATAGAACCAATCATTTTACGATTATAAATACCAAGAGTATCAAGAGTATCTAAGGAAGAAGCATCTTCAACTTCATAAACAGTAGCAGAAAAATTCCATAGCCTGCGGCCAATGGTTTCATTAGGTGTCAACGTAACATCTGTAAGCATAACGACCATTGAACCTTCTGCCATTGAACGATACAGCTTAGGCTCACCATCATTTAACCATGCAATTAGCTTCTCACGGAATTCACGCTCATAAAGCCAATCGTTTGTAGTAGTCGTTAAATACTCTTGTGACGTGACACTAGAAACTGGTGCATTAGGATATTGATTACCGCCAGTCTTTTCCCAGTTCTTAAAATCATTACGTACTAAATCTTTAACACCGGTTTCATCTTTATATTCAGCATATAAATATTTAAGAGTATCATTATTGTGGTGGATAAGTTTTGTTTTGTTCGCAAACTTTGAATAAACATCAGACTCAGCACTAATCAAGCCTGAAATGCTAAACTGCTTATAATTTAATACAGCATTTTCCGCAAACTTAGGATATTTTCCGCCAAGCGTATCAATCTTAGCTCGATTGACTACTGGCTTAAAACTGCTAACTTGATAATTATATCTAACAGCGTATTGCTCGTCTCCACGAGAGAAATAAGCATCATAAAATTGCGGCAAAACAACTTTCGACATTTTAGGTTTAGCAATCGACATTCCAGTAGAGCTAAGAGCTTCTACACGATAGCGATACCATGTCAGGCTTTCTACGGTATTATCTACAATTGAAAAATCGACTTTTTGTAACTTTGCACTATAGATTGTTTCCCATTCTTTGAAGTTGTCTTTATTAGATGCACGCCTTACGTATACAGATATGCTATCACTAAACGAATATTCATTTTTAACTGAGACTTTAATTGATGCAGTTTCATCGTCAACCTCTGCAACAATTGTAGGTTGCCATTCATCAGCACCACTATATTCACCTATTTGGAATTTATATTCTTTACTAAGCTGATACTGATTCTTTGTGCGGCAAGTAACGCGGCATACATAATATGTACTAGTAGGGTCTGATGTAGAACCATCTGCACTATTCTTCAAAGATGAAAAATCAATATTATATACAATATTATTTGGATTAAGATTTTCACCAGTATAAATAGTAGGCGTAGAAAACAGTACGTTGTCTGAATCATCTAAAATATCAAATTGATACGCTTCAAGCGTTTCAGTTTCAGTATTTAAAACTACCTCTTCGCCACTTTCATTTTTAGTGACGAAAAGAAGACCTCCCGCAATTTGCGTTAAGCCTTTATTAAAAGTCATATATGAATTACCCGTATAGTTTTCAAATACAGACAGATAAATTTTAGGTTGGTGAATAGGTCTAATTAGACAAACAGAAGACCATTCTGAAAAATATTGCGTATGTGATAAAAGATAACTATTCTTCTTTGCTTCATCGTTGATAGGTACTTCATCAGTTCCATTATAGCTATCAAATCGAATCTGAACCTTATAGAATTGATTTGTATTGAAAGCATTGCCCTCGATATAAGCAGTAGGTATTGTTATATAATACATACCGCTTACTTTATCGAATTGTAAATCTTCAATGAGAATGCCCGAAAGTTTATTCAAGGCATTCTCATTGTTAAGTTGATTTACGCAACTGACATGTACATGTTTAATCTCAGATGCAGAATTAAAAGAAGAAAGAGTAAAATATACAACAGCATCTTCTGTGTTTACAAAAGCATTTTGAAATGTCGAAACCACAGGTGGATACAGTGTACTAACGACTGTTGCCATATTTCACTCTTCCTTTCTATTGGTTAGAAGAACTTGTGTCAATCCAAATACCAACATGAGTATTAGTAGGCTGTGTTTTACCAGTGTATACAAACGTTGTATTTTTCATGAAGTCCATGTAATTGTCAAAAAATTGGGCAAGAGAATAATTGCCTTTATCCCTACGCGTGTCCACTACGTCTTCAAAGCCAACTCCAAATGAAGAGTAAGGCAAAGTAAGTGAACCGTCTTTGGCCTTTTTACCAACCTTTTTAACAAAGGATTTTACTGCCATTATTTAACTTCCTTCTCCTTGGGAGTTGCTTTTTGCTCTACTTGATTGACTTCTTGCGCCTGCTGCTGAGCCTTGGCCGCAGTTTCCATATCAATAGCTCGCAACATTTCACCCTGAGCTAATGGATAAAGACCGACAAGAACAGAATTAAGAGCGTCTACCATAACAGTAGCGCCAACTCCATTCTTTGCCATAAAATCGTAAATCATATCTTTTGTGAGAGCATGAACCCTCATACGTACTTCTAGTTCATTCATATCCTTTTATCTCCTTTGTAATAATTCGACTAGAAAATGGGCCAAGTACCTTAAATTTTTGTCCAGCATAAATATTAGTAACAACTGTTTTTCCATCAGCTTTTCCAGTATCAAACGCAAATGTATGATAATGAGAATTATAAGTGGAAGATTTAACATAAACACTGTCGTGATTATGATATGCATCTGCCTTACCATCAGCTGTCCTTTGTGCCGCAGCAGCTTTATTTAAAGCATTTTGTACACCAGCGGCACGAGTATTTGCTTCATTAGTAATCTGTGTCTGTAAGTTATTTAATAAATCATAAATACAGCCTAAATGGTCTGAAATCTTTTGTGAGCTTCTATTAGCTCCCATACACCAATGTGCATAACCATTATTATAGCAATATTCATTACTATAATTCCAACCATTAATGCTACGAATATCTCGTTCAGCAATAATAGAAGTAGTTGACTGTGAATCAGGTGTACCTAAGAAAGTACCCCAATTTGATACAATGCCGTGACCAATACTTACATAAGTTCGTTTACCAACATGCTTAATTTCATCATATTTGGATTCAATGCTACCAGTGCCAGACCTAATATAAAAAGCACCATTACCACCAGACTGAGGTACAAGACTAATACTTACACCACCCTGTGCTTCATTATCCTTAATTGCAGTAGCAGTTAACTTAATACCATTAGGCGAAGTATCACTTACGATACTAATTCCATTATTTACCGCATTGAATTTAAGACCTTCACCAACAAGTGTAGTATTTTGTCCATTATTATCATTCAATGTTAAGACAGCTTTGGCATTATTTGCACCAATAGTAAAAGTACCATCTCTATTGTTTGCAACAGAAGAGAAAGCCTTTGAATACATCAAATAGTCTTCTCCTGCTTTAATCTGAAAGTCTTTATCTGCGATATTTCTGATTGAATTGGTTGCATTTAATCTTAAATTGCCGCCGATGGTATAAGTATAGTTACCATCTTTATCTGTCTTATCATCTTTTGGCGTTCCAATAGCAGAAAGAGTAAAATCACCAGTAGACATAGTAGTTTTTCTGTCTTTTGGGTTCATAAACTCAAAATTATTATTAAGATATAGAACAGATGTTTTAGTTTTTCCATCTGTTGTATCATTTGCCGCAGATAGAGCAGATAATCTTAAATAAGAATTTTCGTGACCAATAATAGCCTGTTCTGAATCTATGTGGAGTCTATGTGTCGAGCTATCAGATGATTCCTTGCCTAAATCTGGCGCATAAAGACTAACATGCTTACCATAAACATTAAAACCTCTTGGATATTCATTGTTAACATTTGTGCCAGTAGAAAGATAAAGGTCTGTCGTAGCCTTTTCAGAATTTTTAACTGTACCGTCAACAAAGAACTTAAATAGATTCGTATCAGACCAACCGAATTGAGCGCCAATGTATTTAGCGTCAAGCGCGCGTTTGCCAAAAGCACCAATCTTACCAATGCCCATTGAGGACTCTTGGTCTTGAATAGCATTAGTATAGAATTGACCGAACTGATTGATGCCAACAAGCGGGTATCTATGCCATTTATCATCTTTCTTATAATGTCTATAGATTGAAAAAGTTGAATCTTTGCGTGGGTCAATTTCCACTTCAAGACTATCTCCTTCGGCAAGTGCGGCATTTGCTCCATCAAAATCAATATTTGAGTTTTGTTTTGTAAGTGGCTTGCCTTTGACTGAAATATATGCGGGATTAGCACCTAAAATAAGACCCTGTTTGTCTGATGGAATTGAAAATTGTGAATCCTTTACAGGATAATCTGTATATGGTCTATCTACAGTCGCTTCTGTGAAATTACCATCTTTATCAACTTCCGCATTTGCAATGTTATACAACGCACGAGAACCGATACGCCACGCGCCAATATAGCTTTCGCCACCTGGAACTAATTTAATGCGGCCTTCCTCAAAATGATTATTCTGCGATGCTTGTTGTTCTGGTAGACCAAAAGTAGCAGAACCGTCTTTAGCATCTAAGAGGATAGATTGTTTACCTTCCGAGAATCCCATTAAACCAATCTGAGACTTATCAGAATCATAAGTCTTAGAAGTTCCCATAACAACGCCAGTGAATTGATTGTTTTTATTCTTTTCACCAGCACCAATTTGCGGCGCAAGGATATAATTTTCATCTTCATTGATTTCTAGATGTGTTCCGTCCCAGTCATTTAGTGATTTAAGACCGTAAGTATTCAGTGACATATAAATAGGAATATATAGCTCTACAACAGGATTGGCCGCATCTGCTGACGTATATACTTTACAATGAACTAAATTGTTTCCATATTCACCATCATATACATCATTTGGGAGGATATAGACTTGACTTAATCCTTTTGTGCGGACTGTCTTTTGTACACCATCAGATGTATTCTTTTCTATAATAATTTTAAAACAAGCGCTTAATGGATTCTCGTCATATGTTTGACCAGTCTTTGAAGGTTCACCGCCCTCTGCTATCCATTCAATGAATAAGTCTTCAATACCAGAACCAATAAGTGTAACACCTTGGTTCTTATTATATAACGGATTACGTCCATCTGCGTTATAAGTAATAGACTTTAGAAGAGAAGTCTTATCAATTTGGATGTCATTATCGGCATATTTTTTAATCACTGGGATACCATAAAAAGCATAATACTTATATGAAAAATCTCCAACGGTATAAGTTGTTTGAGCCTTTACAATTTGGTTCATAAACTTACGTTTGGTCGCGTCAGTTGTATTCCAAGAGACAACACCATTGTTACAGCTCATATATTTACTTTGACCGTAACCCATAGACCAAGAAACAGTAGAGTCATCATTTATTTTTTCATTACGTTGATAGAGCTGGAACTGCAAAACCTGTTGCGAGATTGCCTGTCCTGTATTCCACACAACTTTATTATTCTTGTCGATAATAAGCGCAAGCATTTTATTCTTTAGACTCTTGGAAGTAGGAGAAATCTTAGCAACAATATCTGTACCGTTCGTACCATTTTCTCCAACCTTTGTAAACAGAAAATCAGTCATTTGACTACATGTAACGCCTTGATATGTTACAATGGCTTCAATCTGATTTGATACTGCGGAGTAATCAAAATTCGCGGCAATCGCCATAGGATAAATTTGCGATGTACAATACTCGATTTTCTGATTAGACTGATTGAGTACCATTCCTTCTTTTGGAATTGTAATCATTGAGTCTGTTAATGGTACTCGCCATTTAATATCATATGTATCTTTATTGACTTCAAGACCAGCAGGGTCAAAGAAATGACAAGTAAGTGGTTTAACCTCTAATGGGTCTTCGTATCTATCATCGTCAGGAGATACACCAGATTCGCTATACTGGAATACTTGGTCACCATTTTCAATAGTGATATAATAATCAGTAGGGTCTGCGGCAGTTGCGTTCTTTAGAGTAAGTGTTGCAATACCGATATTATATTCAATATCTTCTACAGATTCATCTTTTAAAGGTTCCCTATCGCGCAAATAAACAGCGCATTTGAAAGTAGCCTTAGAGTCAATACCTTTCACTGGATAAGTGAGTGTATTTTTATCCCATGACGCACCTTCAAGTGCGTTCATTTGATTTTTCAAAGCCGACAAATTATTATATCCAATGCCTGCTTTTATACCATCTTCATAACGAGCTTTAAGCTCTTCTACCGTTTCAATGAAAGATAACGTCTGACCATAATCATCAACTTTAGACCAAACAAATCTAAAGAAATTATCTGGATGCCCATTTTCCTTACCAGCTTCAAAGCTAGAGGATTTACCATCCAAAAGACATGTCAAAATAGGTTCGCCACGGTCAAAACTAAAATTGACTCCAAGAGAAGAAATAATTTCAATGTCACGTTTTGCTGCTTCATTATATAGTGTGAAATAATCCTTTAAAACCATTCGCTCTTTATAAACGCAAACGCACATATATTTATTTTCATAGGCACGATTCTCTGCACCGGTAGTAACAAAGCTATATTTATTACCTTTGGCTTCAAGATAAGACCAGCCAGCTCCACCGTACATCTTATAATCTTTAGAACTTGCGGTTACTCGTCCATCTTCTTTGAACCAGTAAAACATTGCATCGCCTGAAAGGTCTTCATTCTTGTGACGAAGAGTGCTGACAACGCTTAAAGAAGAGTTTTCAGTTAAACCTCTAAGAGTTGAACCTTTCGGCATAGATAGGTGCATCTGATAATCACCATTTGCCGCACTGATTTTTCTAAGGCCATAAAATTCAACATCTTTAATAAAAATATCATCGCCCCAGCCAATCGGTCTATCCTGTGATTGAATTGGGTCAGTAGTTTCTACGAAATCTTTACAATAGAAAATAATCTGGTCGATATATAAGAAATTCTCAACGTCTACTGGAAAAATCTGATATTGGTCAAAATAGCTTTGATATTGAAGCGGCGAACCAGTCATGCTATTGCTGTCAATAGTATACGATAGCTTTTTAACTAACGCCTGACCTTTATCGTCTGTAGCATCTCCATCTTTAAAGGCTAAAATAAAAGTGATACCATACTCGCCAGTCTTTGTAAGTTTGTGCTCTCGCGGCAGAGATGTGCGGAAAGACGCTTCAATTAGCACCGCCTCGGCCTGTTTAATATTATTCTCTAACTCTTGTGTGTCAATAGATAGAAACTTAGGTTTAGAGCCGCTTATATCTTCATCTTTCTTATATAGAACTTTATAATCTTCTTTTTTATAAGAACGAAGTCCCGCAGGCGTGACTTTATTTTTATCACTAAGGCAATTGCGGCCAATGAGATTATAGTTACTAATAGCCGAAGATACAAAGCTAATATTGTTATCATCTTCTGCTGCCTGCGCAACACCTACGATATTCTTTTTCTTGGTGAAATCACCTTCTGGAACAAGCACATATACTGATTGACCTTGAGTATATGTATTTCCTTCTTGGGCATATGCTTTTAATTTGCCACCATTATATGAAACAAGGTATTCTCCTGTAAGTGAATTAGTACAGCCAGCGACAGTGGCGGTAACTGTTTTATCCGTAGCTATTTGTTCTATTCTATTGGATACAATTGTATCCACAGCTTCAAGAACAACGTCCTGTAAATTCGCCATTGTCAACTCCTTTTCAATCCAAATAAAAAACGGGAGAACATAAAGTTCTCCCGTTTATAAAATTATGCTCTAAGACATATCAAAACCACAAATATTCGATTATAAAATTTTGCCCATGTTTATCTGAACTTATAAGCATACTGAACCGCTCTGTCATTCAGTGACATAAGCGCAGATTCGATTTCTGCCGCACTGTTCGCAGCTGGGAATTCAGCTGTGATATGTACATTTTGGTCAATTGTCTCGGATGCGTTATTTGCTTTCGCGCCACTTACCGCTCCAAGAGCAGTAGAAAGTGATTGCGCAAGACTTGTAGATTTAAGGCTATCTGCAAAAGACCTTACGGATTCAACTGCCGCAAGAATATTCTGCGTGTCTGTAGCGTTAAGGACAAGTTCCTTCTGGTGCAGAACTGCTAGTTTGCCATTTTTGGCATCTGCGGTTTTATCAGACCAAGAACCTGTATAGCCGCCTGTATCATAGCCGATTAGATTCTTGGAACTATATTTCATAGAACCGTAATCAACAAGTTTACCAGACCTAGAATATTGATTGATAATATCCTGAACATGGCGAGCAAAAGCAGTACCATATGCGCCAATCAGCTTGCTAGAACGTACAGGGTCATTGCCCCAGCCAGAAGCCCAGCCATAAGTCCAAATCGCCTTAGCAATACCCCAAGCGGTATCTTCATTGGCGCCAGCTCCACCGCCACCGCCGCCAGATGAAGGACCGTTAGCGTTGCCATAGTGCTCATAGTTATAATTCTTTTGTTCAGCCTGCTTTAGAGCTTCGCTTAGATTGGCGTTCTCTTGTTCCTTCTTAGACAGCTTGTTTGCAGTTTCATCAGCAAGTTGCTTGAATGCCTGCATATTGTTGTTAGCATCTGTAATACGATTGGCATAATCAGTCATCGTAGATTCGGTCTTTTTGACCTCGCCAGATACATCTTTAAGGATATTGACAAATTCTTTTGTACTGTCTGCAAGTTCTTTTGTCTTATCGGTTGTACCGCTAATGCTATTGGAAATATCATCAAAATTAGTCTTTGCTAAGTCAGCGATAGTCTTTGTACCATCCGCATAATCTTTGCCAGCTTGCGTCAAATCGCCAAGCATCTTATCTGTATCAGCCTTGAACTGGTCCATATTCTGTAACCAAGAGGTCAAAGAAGTAGACCAACGTGTATCAATCTGGTCGAAAGCATCTGTACTGCCATTAACAATCTGGTCATATACGTCTTGTAGGTTATCTTTGTTCTCACCAGTCAGCATATCGCACATGCCGATGAAGTCATTAATAATGTTCTTCTGGGACGTGCTTAGCTGTTCGCTGGTTCCCGCAAGATATTCCTTGAGCGAATCAATAATTGCCTGTGTCCTCTTGGTCTTCTCTTCAAGAGACAGGTTAGCATTATTCCAAATGTCATTGACTGTAGATTGAGCATCCTGTAGCGCAGATAGTGAATCTGCCTGGGTTTGCTTCATCTGGTCTTTGGACATATTGTAAGCGTTGTTCTGTGCATCTAGAAGGTCAGATTGTGCGGAACGTACATTATCATCGTTCGCTGTATAGACATATGAATAATTACCCTGAGTATCCCTGCGAAGTTTCATTTGAGACTTATTACGCTGAGCTTCTTCAAGCGCAATTTGCTTCTGTAAGATTTCAAGCTGTGCGTTCGCATAGTTTACATCATACTCAGATAGCTTAGTCTTATCGCGCAGATATTCAAGCTGCTCTTTCATTTGCGCTGAAATTTTTTGCTGGATAGCTAAGTCGTTTGAACCATCTAAGAGGTCAAGATATTTGCTCTGTAGCTTTTGGATATTATAGGATTTATTAACATCATCGAGATAATAATCAGCATTGCGATTGATTAGCTCCCACTGTGTATTCATCCAGTCAAGGTCAGTACCAACGGCCTTGGTTCCCCATGCTTTTGTAATCTTTGAAACTGTATTTGAATACTGCTTCTGTAGATTCTCTAAAGAATTCTGAATAAGGTCGTTAATATCGGAAGTAGCATCTTTAATCTTGTCAGATACTTCATTCCACTCTTCAGAACCTTCTTTCATGGAGCCAAGCATATCTTTCCAAATATCGCGCTGCTGCATTAATTCATTCAGCTGTGCTTTGTAATTATTCTGCTGTGCGCCAAGGATGGTATTTAAATCATCATAAGATTCTTCACCATGTAGAAGTTCTGTAATATCTAACCAATGCTCAAGTTCATCAGTAATAGCTTCGTACTGGTCTTTACGCCTATCCATCTTATCGCTAATATCATCAATCATATCCATGACGTTATCATGAAGATTTTCAATCAATGACCAATAGTCCTGAGCAAGTCCTGCGGCCTGTTCGTATACTGTCTTAGCTACGTCATAGAGGTCTGCGGAATTCTCACCGAAAATATCAGATTTACCAGTTTCTTCAAACTGCTTCATCTGAGCGTTAATATCAGTTAGATTCTTCATAGACATATCGAAATAACCAGTGCCGTAGTAGTCTACACTCTTGTCACCATTGAGCGCACGCTGCTTGGCAGCTTTGAGTTCATCTACGCGGCCTGCCGACCATTTCTTATATGCGTCAGATGTACCTGCGGCATTTGCTGCATCCTCTTGTTTCTTGATAAGATTATCATAGTATTCATCAACGCTCATGGTAGCGACATCAAAGTATTTGCCGAGCTTAGCTACATTATCTGCTGCTTCTTGATAAGGTGTTAGCTTGATACCACGATTGAATGCACGGTCAAAATCAACGAGACTTTCTTGAATATCTTTAAGATTATCAAGAGCTTCAACTTGAGTCTTAAAAATATTAATACGCAAGTCTTCAATTTCATCATTGAGGTCTTCAATCTGCTGGATTGTATCTCTCAAATCGCTTGAAATCAAAGTATCATAGCGCTGATACAGTGTCTTAAATTTGTCAAGATTGTCATTAGCAGCATCAATTTGGTCGTTAATAGCATCTTGCGCTTCTTCTGTACCAGCTGCATTATATTGACCGATAAGATTATTGACGTTATCAATCAAACCTTGATGAATTTTTGCATAGTTAGAGATATAACCCTCAGCATCAAATTGAATACCATATCCAGATAGCTTAGATTGAAGTTCATTCATCTCATCGTTCTGGATAGACAGCTTTTCTTTCTGTAAATCAATCTGACGTTTCAGAAGCGAAGTCTGCTTAGAAAGATTCTCAACTAACTTATCACCAGTTAAGCGTTCCTGCTCTTTATTGATGCGCTCATAGTCATTTGCGATTGCGTCAAGAAGTGTATTAACGCGCTCATAGCGGTCAATTTCATCATCAAGTGCTTCTTTGGTATCAGGAGTGAAGGAACTACCACCACCTCCACCTCCACC
>PPYF01208752.1_pt1 | contig 20833 bp, 21 predicted proteins | sample 1559871 | NCBI WGS metagenome assembly PPYF01 (sample SAMN08240021, study PRJNA423297) | Human gut metagenome, whole genome shotgun sequencing project.
GTTATGACCGATCATGGAGGACTCCGTGATGATTGTCTCGGTGATGGTTTCCATCGCCGTATCCCCGATTACCGGAGCCGCCTCGTTCAGGCGCACCTCGTCCAGATCTTCCAAAGTACAGTCAATCTTTTCCAGCGCCTCCAAAAGTGCCGCTTTGACTCCCTGTACATTTGGCAGTGTTCCCTTCGTCCCCGTAGTCATCCGGGAGGCAGAAGCCAGAAAACGAAAAGCTCCATTTTCCTCTAAACTGCCGATACACACCTCTGTTGTGGAATTTCCAATATCAACACCTGCGATCAGTTTCACTTTCTTACCTCGTTATCCCTCTTTTTTCGTAAATCTCCGCCGCTTCCAGCACCAGCTTTGCGCAGTGCGGCGCATGATAAACTTCCAGAAGTTCTTTCGCCATTTCTACCAGTTCCATCTTCGTACAGCGGTTGGGGCGCAGTTTGTTGTACATCTTTAATATCACCTCATCCGGCACGTCCACCAGCTCTGCCGCCCGCTCAAAATTTCCCGCCATGGCGGGGTTATCCGCCTCTCTTGCCACCTGCCCCTGACGATGGAGCATTTCCTTGGAAATCTTGATATCATCCGCCTGAACATTTCCTTTTTTCACTTCCTCCAGTGTAATCTGAGAAAGCTTTTTCCCTGTTTTGGAGGTAATGGAATCTGCCTCATTTTTTCCTAATGGATAATTGCTCATTTCCTGCCCTCCCATTCTATAATCTTTTTCTCCGGATCCAGCTGTTCTGTTTCCATGATATGCATCAATGCCGCCTTCACCTGAAATTTTGCCCGAACCATGGGATCGTTGGTACACTCGATAGGCGTTACCTTTTCTCCCTTTACATATTTTGCCGCGTTCTGTCCGATTTTCCGGTAAATCTCCAGTGTAATCGACGGCGCCTGAGGAAAGAGTTCCAGATTGGTAAGCGGATACAGATCTTTCTGATGGATCACCGTAGTCCCCTTGGACTGAATACCAATGCCAATCCCGGAACCTGCCAGTTTTGCAGATTCCAGCGCCATAAATGCCACATCAGAGGTATCCAACACTTTTACTACCCGGGAATGAATCCCCTCCTCCTCAATTCCAGCTCTTACGTTTTCAATAACTGCCTCCAGAGGCAGACCGCTGATCGTTTTCGTAATCTCTTCCTGAAAAGCCGCTCCCACGCCGATTACAATCTCTTTCGGGTCCGTTCCCTGTTTTGCCTGAGGATATCCCTCATAGGAATGTTTCGGGCGCATTCTTGTTTTTCTTTCCAGGGACACCGGTTTTTCTTCCACGGAGGGCTGTTTCTGCAGCTGTTCCAGTACTGCCTGGGTGATCGCCTGAACTAATTTTTCATTCATTTCCATCCCTGAAACCCTCCCTAAAATTCATTGATATTCATTCGGTGGGGGATCGCTTTGATCTCCTCCCAACGTTTTCCGTCTACACGATATCCGGTACCCGGTCCCATATAATCATTGGGGGTGTTCACCCCGGACATCACCTGGAAGTTCTCATCCAAAATCGCCGCGGTATGCATATAATCTCCGATCACCCTCTGTTTGAGCATGTTGAGAATACTCTCCGCCAATTCCTCAAATCCGCTTTCCGCCAGAGCCTTCACAATGTCCACGCCGGTGATCTTTCTTTTCATCAGATCATCCGCCGCCATCAGATCGGAAGCTACATCTCGTTTCAGCGTATCGTGGCTTCCATGAGCATAAGTCACCGCTTCCACCTGCTCGTCAGTCACTTCCGTAAGTCCCAGATATTTGAATACCGCCTGTACAGCTTTTCCTGCTTCCCGGCGAACCCGGATCACTTCTTCTTCCGTCACCGGACGAAGACCGCCGTCCACCTGCATATCTCTCTGCAATACGTTATAATCGTCAAAATCTTCTGCGTCAAAGTTGGAACCTGCAAACATATTATCGTAATTGGGCTCCCCTGCATAACCGGAAAAAATAAAATCGGTTCCCGGCATGAACTGCAGCATAGTTCTTGCCGTTCTTCTCATATCCGAATGAGAAAAACTCTGATCGTTGGAGGACGCACATTCCAGCCCCAGCAAAGATGCCACCAGATTTTCTCCTATGATTTCCCGGATGCCTGCCGGCACACCTGCCGCCACACCCACACAGCTTACCGAACCGTTCTGAATCCCCTGACTTCCCGCTCCCTTGGTAACATACAGACAGCGGCACTCCAGATACAGCATGGACTTCTTCTCACTGCTTCCCATCAGCACCTCAGAACCGGAACCAGAGGTAAATCTTACCTTCAATCCCCGGGAGCCGTAGGCTGCGTTCAAAAATGCTTTGGAGTACGGCGTATCGTCTCCATCTACAAATACTTTCTCTGTTCCATATACGGATAGGGTTTCCGCATAGGTTGTCAGCCCCCGGATTCCCAGTTCCAGTTCCACTGCCTCTTCCACTGCACACTGGGTCAGCACGCCGCGGCGTCCCACCTGAGAACCGATCAGAAGAGCGATGGCATTAAAGGGGGCGTATCTTGCCACTCCTGTAGTAGTCTCCTCTTCGCTGAATCCCCGCAGAGCTCCCTCCGCCGCATCCGCTGCGATCTGTACCGGATCATCCTTCAGATTGGTGATATGCGCCTGATTTCCCGGCACTCTCCGGGCGCGCATTTTCTGCATACCCATCATCATTTCCACCACATTTAACTGATTGATGACCTCCGACATCTTTGCCGGAGTGATACCGGATACCAGTTCCAGTACTTCTTTTCTTGAAACATTGATATCCACGATCTTTCGCGCAATATCCACGGAAGAAATTCCCATGGACTGTTCTGCCCGGTCAATACGGATGGCGTAATCTGCAATGAACTGATCCAGAAAGTCAAAATCTTTTCTTTCCTTTCCATCCAGTTCCATAATCTTTCCATTTTCAATTCTGATGGACGGTTTGGGATCATAAGGACTTTTCATTGCCACAAATCCCATCTCCGGCCATTCATCGATAAACCCGTCTTTATTCACCGGACGGTTGTCCAGTATTTCTATACGCTTTGATTTCATACTTCTGATCCCTCTCGCTTTTGGCTGTATCTGCGTCCTTTCTGTCTGCATTCCGTTTCAGAACGACCACAGCTTCGTATAGATCCTGATAATATCTTCTTTCGTTGGAACTCTTGGATTGGTGGGGGTACAGGCATCTGCCAGCGCCGCCTCCGCCATCTTATCCACCGCCGCAAAATAAGCGTCCGGCGTAATCGTCCCTATCTCCTGTATGGTCAGCGGAATATTCATTTCCTTCTGCATAAACTGAATCCAGTTTACCAGCGACCTTACGCTCATCACTTCATTATAATTACTCAATCCCAGAATATGAGCAATATTCGCATATCGCTTAACTGCCGGAAGATATTCCTTCTGACTTCTGGAATGTTTATTGATATTCGCATTAAACTCTACAATATGGGGCAGGAGCATCGCATTCGCCCGCCCATGAGGAATATGAAACAGCGCTCCCAACTGATGCGCCATACTATGGGTAATTCCCAGGGACGCCGAATTAAACGCCAGCCCAGCCAGACAGGACGCCACGTGCATCTTCTGTCTCGCATGCATATCATTTCCGTCCAGATACGCTCTCAGCAGAAATACTCCGCAGATTTCAATGGCTTTTTCTGAAAGCGCCGAGGAAAATTCATTGTGCTCTGTGCTCACATAAGATTCCAGCGCATGGGTAAATACATCCATTCCCGTATCTGCGGTAATGGCGGGAGGAACACTTTTCACCAGCTCCGCATCCAAAATCGCTTCATCTGCCGTAAGCCCTTCCGATACCAGAGGATACTTGGTCTTTGCCACCGTATCGTTTACAACTGCAAAAGAAGTTACCTCCGAACCGGTTCCACTGGTGGTTGGAACAGCAATCAATCCTACCTGTCCATAATTATGAATCTTCAGAGCAAATTCCCGAATCGCTTTGGAAGAGTCGATGGCCGATCCGCCTCCCACTGCCACGATCGCTTCCGGCTGATACTCCAGAAATTTTTTCACTCCATTGGAGATTTTATCAATAGGTGCATCCGGCACTACGTCATCAAAAATCTCATACTGGATACCGCCTGCCCGAAGAGGCTCCGTGATCAGGTTTACCATCCCGCTTTGTACCACGAAAGGGTCAGTGATCACCAGAACTTTTCTGTATGGAATTTCTTTCAGACGGAGCAACGCGCCGTCCCCAAAATAAATCTGCGTTTTTATTCCAAAACAATCCATGGTTTTCGCCTTTCTTTATTTCGGATAATAACATTTTATCTGATGCGCTGCAAAAAATTCCATCCATCCATCCGACGGTTTTTCATCGGTCACCACCGCCGTCAGATTTTGAATATCCGTTACTTTCGCAAACGCGGTATTGTCAAATTTACTGTGATCCACAGCCAGAATACTCTCTCTTGCCGAATCCATCATGCTCTGCTTTGCCTGAGCAAAAAGATCATTGGAATCCATAATCCCCCGCTGCATATCCAGAGCCTTGCAGGATACAAACGCTTTATCTACAAAATAAGACCGAAGCGCCGTCTCTGTTTTGGAACCCAGCAGCGCAAGATACCCTTCCTTCATGATGCCTCCGGTGGAAATAATATTCCACCCGGAAACATCTGCCAGCTCAATCATGATCTCAATAGAATTCGTGATCACGGTAAGCCTTTTCTTTTCTTTGATCATTTTCGCAATAAACACGGCTGTGGTGCTGGCGTCCAGCATGATCTGATCTCCATCCTTGATCATACCCGCCACAAGTTCTGCAATTTTCTGTTTTCCCGACACATTTCTGTTCTTTCGCACATTGAAGGGCATATCAATCGTCATATTTTCGTTGATCACTGCTCCGCCATAACTTTTAATGGCATATCCTTCACTTTCCAGCTTGTCCAGATCCCGTCGGATTGTTTCTTCTGACACGTTGTATAACTGACTCAGTTCACTGACAACGACACGTTTTTCTTCCTGCAGTTTTTCCAGGATCAAATTTCTTCTCTCTAACGCTAGCATACAACTTGTCCCCCTTGGTTTTCTCTTAAAAATGATGTTGGAAGCAAAAGATGCCTGACGAATTGTTTCGTGCTGCGCACTTCCACAATTCTGCCCCACATTCGAATATCGCAGGGCTGCGCCCTGCTTTTATTCTCATATTGAGGCGGGTCATAAAGTCATAAAACCACTTATGTGCAAGCACAACGTGGTTTATGACTTTTGACCTTGGCATCATAAGATCCGCTCGATCACCTTTGCATCCGGATGAGCGATCACGGAAGAATCCAGATACATTCCCTTTTCTCCCACTGCCTCTTTTGCTTTCTCAAGAGATGCCTCCACTGCGGCTACCTCTCCTGTGATCAGCATATAAGATTTTCCGCACATACCCTTGGCGATGCGAAGCTCGATCAAGTCAACAATAGCGGTTTTAGCCGCCAGATCTGCCGCCACAATGATCGATGCAGCGTCATAAGTTTCCAAAATCCCCAGCGCGCTTACCTTTTCCACCTGAGCGGAGCCGTACATCGCCGGAAAAATCGATTCATGGGGATTTCCCAGAATAAAATTGCCGATAAGCTGTTCTTCATATTTTGTGGATGCTGTATCCACTGCCGCCTTTACGGCGCTTAAATCTCCAGAAATAATCGCAATATATTTTCCAGGACAAACTGTCTGCGCTTCTATAAGCTCTATCTCTGAAGTTTTTACCATGGCGTCTGCCGCTGTGATACCGGTTGCCGTGGTTTTAAATTCAACCATTCCGATTGCTTTACTCATACAGTCTACGTCCTTTCTACTTTGCCTCTATCACTACCGCTTTGTCTGATACGTGGGTAACGACACCACTTATGGATGCGTGGATTGCCACGCTCAGCCCCTGTGCCGGTTCTGCTATCCTCTGTCCCTCTGTTACCTGATCTCCAATGGCTACCTGCGCCTTTGCCGGAGCTCCGATATGCTGACTCAGATTGATCGTTACCTTCTTCACCGGAACCACCTGATCGTCCAGCGGCGCGTCTTTGTCGTATTTTGTCAGTCCCAGACGAGCCATCAGCCGCTCTTCTGGGACCTTTCGATATGCTCTGGATTCCTGTACCGACGCTGCCTGAACTCCCTGAGGAGGACGAACGCCTGCTTTTTTCAGTCCAAATTTCATGTCTGCCAGAAGAGACCGGGGCGCGAGACTCTGAGGACATGCATACATCTCGCATACACCGCAGGAACTGCAGAAGTTCGCATTAATGTATGGATTCATATCCCGAAAATCTCCATTCGTCGCCGCTCTCATGAACAATGCCGGATCAATCGGATGACCCAGATTGTTTCTGGGGCAAAGGTCCGTACAGGTACGGCACTGACAGCAGATCGATGCTGCCCGTTTCAGATCAATAGAAGATTTTCTTTGTTTTTTCTGAACGATCGTATGATCTGGCGGAAGTACCAGAACTGCGTTCGTAGTCTTTGTCACCGGCTGGTTTTCTGTCCCTATATTGCCCATCATAGGTCCGCCTACAAAATATACGGCATCCTTCACCGTAGTTTTTCCTGCCATAGCCACCACTTCAGAAAGCGGAGTCCCTAACGGGACTCTCACTGTCACCGGATGTTCCACTTCTCCAACTACAGAAACTAATTTGTCCGTTACCGGGTGATTTTCTTCCATTGCCCGGTAAATATTATAAACTGTTTCTACATTGAAAACGGCTACGCCTTCCTCAATGGGAAGTCCTCCCGGTCTTACCACGCGGCCTGTCGCCTCGTAAATCAGCACGATTTCATCCCCCATAGGATATACTTCGTCCAAAAGCGCCAGACGCATTCCCGGAAATGCTTCCAAATGTTCCTGCAGAGCATTTACCGTATCTTTATATGATTTCTTTATACCAATGATTGCTTCTTTGGCGCCTACGATCTCTGCGATTTTATGAAAGGTTTTCATGATCTCATACGCATGCACCTTCAAAAGCTGTCTATGTAACTTCAGCAAAGGTTCGCATTCCGCACAGTTCATCAAAATAGTGTTGGCGCGTTCATCGATTTTCACATAGGTCGGAAATCCTGCACCGCCGGCGCCAACCACACCGCTTTCCTGTATGATTTTTTGTAATTCTCTGATCTCCATGGGTTTACTCCAATCCGGCACCATCATCAATGATACCTACAATCGCCGCATCAACAGGCGCCGTCTCCAGACCGCAGCCTATTCTTGCCGCACTTCCCTGTGCAACCAATACGTACTCTCCAATGCCGGCTCCGATATTATCGATGGCAACGATCTGATTGAGATCAGCTCTCATATGGTGCACAGGTTCTACGATCATAAATTTATTTCCAATGAGTTTATCATTTTTTCTGGTAGAAACAATGCTTCCTACAACTTTCCCTACAATCATAGTTACCCTCCGTTTCTTATTACGAATTATCCGGCGCTGCCGCACCTTATTTCACAATAGAGACCGTCATTCCGGTAGCGATCTGAGAGGCGTTCGCCTCATCGGTATCTATATGCATTTCCAGCGTAAAACTTTCATCTACACGGATTTTCACATGATGGAACACAGTTCCTCTCTCATTTTCCGCTTTCACCGATACGTAATCTCCATCGTGTACACCAGCTGCCCGGGCGTCTGCCGGAGACATATGGATATGTCTTGCAGCCACGATACAGCCTTCTTGCAAATAAAGCGCTCCCTTCGGTCCCACCAGTGCGATCGGTGCAGAACCTGCAATATCGCCGGACTCCCGAACAGGCGCTTTCACTCCCAGTTTAATAGCATCTGTAGCAGAGATCTCCACCTGAGACTTACTTCTGCAAGGTCCGAGAATCCTTACATTCTCAATAGCTCTCAGTTTCAGTCCTACAATGGTGACCAGCTCATTGGATGCAAATTGACCGCCCATCAGCTCCTTCTTTTTGGTAAGCTGATAGCCCGGTCCAAACAAAACTTCCAGATCAGCCTGTGTAAGATGAACATGTCTGGCAGAAACCCCTATGGGAACCATATAGCCGTCCCCCTGCGCTTCCTGCTTCTGTATACTCTCCATTACCAATCTGGTAATTCTTTCTACTTCCTGCATATCCAAGCACAACACCCACTTTCCAAGAACCTTACTTCTGTTTTTAGTAACCGCCGCACCACCAGAGGGAGGACGGGAATATCCGTTCCCTCCGTTTTCCGTGCGACGCGTTCCTAAACAGAACATTCCTATTTTACTTTGGGAAGAATCATTTCCACATCGGTGTGCGGTCTTGGGATTACGTGTGTAGCTACCAGTTCTCCCAGTCTGGATGCTGCTGCACTTCCGCTCTCTACGGCAGATTTTACTGCGCCTACATCGCCTCTTACCATAACAGTTACCAGTCCGGAACCGATTTTTTCTGTTCCTACCAAAGCCACATTTGCCGCTTTACACATAGCGTCCGCTGCTTCCACTGCTGCTACCAGACCTCTGGTTTCGATCATACCTAAAGCTTCCTGTGTCATTCTTTTTTCCTCCTTATGGATTGTAGTGTTCGTTGTACCAGTTTTTTCTGTAATTTCTTCTGTTTTCTGTTCTGCCGGTACGGTTTCCGGCTCAACAGTTTTCTGGACTCCGGCTGTTCTTCTGGCTGCCGCCGTCTTCGGGGCTGCCTTCTTTGGCGCCGGAGCTTTCGATGTTGTTTTTTTAATCTCTGCCATCGTAAGTCCCTCTATTTCTTCCAGCGGCTGGCGCTCAGTTCTACCATTCTTACTGTCTCTTCATGGGGACGGGCAATGACTGCATGCAATACAGGTTTTTTAATGGCGCCGGCAACTGCCGCGTCCACCGCTGCAGTCACCGCTGCCACATCACCCTCAATCACCATCGTGACAAGACGTCCTCCCAGCTTCCTTTCCCATGTAGCCAGACTCACATCCGCCGCCTTAAGCATGATATCCAGAGCATCGACAGCCGCAACTACACCTGTTATTTCAATAAAGCCATACGATTTTCCCATGGATGAACTCCTTTTCCACTTTTACAAGTTTCTTATACGGTAGGAAGGATTTTTTCCACATCTTCATGAGGTCTCGGAATTACGTGTGTAGCTACCAGCTCACCCAGTCTGGATGCTGCTGCGCTTCCGCTCTCCACTGCTGCTTTTACCGCTCCTACATCACCGCGTACCATAACAGTTACCAGTCCGGAACCGATCTTCTCTGTTCCCACCAAAGTTACCTCTGCTGCTTTTGTCATGGCGTCTGCTGCTTCGATCGCTGCTGTAAGTCCTCTTGTTTCTACCATTCCTAATGCTTCTTTAGCCATTGTTATATCCTCCTAAAATTCAAACTATGTTAACTCTCTTTATCATATCATGAATCAGTCTTTATCTAAAGCACTGATTTTCAACATTTTACAGGTTCCTTCCTCTGGATTTGGGATCACATGCTTTGTAACCACGCCTCCCAGAGTTTTTGCCGCCTGCTCTCCTGCCTCCACGGCTGCTGTCACATCTGTCACGCTTCCCCGATACTTTACGGTAACCAGCAGGGGAACCGGCATACTATCCGCATTTGCAGGTTTATTTTTATCAAATACTTCCATCCGTACATTCGCCGCCTTGCATCCTGCGTCTCCCGCAACAAATGCAGTGGTCAGCCCAAAGACTTCCAGAATTCCTACCGCCTGTGCCATCTTTCCTCTCCTTTATCCACAAAATCTTTCGGGGAGCCCTTATCGATTTTTCGCATCGTTGACAATCGCGATCTTCAGCCCTTTCATGGCAAGGTTTGTCTGCAGCGCCTCATTGATATCCTCCAGGGCAAATCTGTGAGTGATCAGTTTTTCCAGAGGAAGTCCGATCCCTTTTGCTCTCTTCAGGAAATCAAAGGTTGTTGCATAATCTCTCAGGGTATATACCCAGGAGCCCACCATAGTAAGCTCTTTGGAGCAGATATCAAAGTGAGGATTGATCGTTGCGTCCCCTCCATTGATAAAGAATCCCAGCTCACAAAGTCCGCCGCCATTGCGGATGAATTTGTAAATATTGGAATGTGCTACCGGAGAACCTGTACACTGGAATCCAAAATCAGCCGGATGTCCTCCAAAGCTTGCTTCCACTGCTGCTGCCAGAGCTTCGATTCCCTTATGTTCCATGAAGTTCACTGTTTCGGTAGCGCCCATCTCTTTTGCAAATCCAAGACGCATCTCATTTCCGTCCACTGCGGTAATATTTTCAATTCCCATGGTTCTTAAAATCGCAATACAGATCAGACCAATCGGTCCGCATCCCTGAACCACCACGCGGCTGTTAAATCTGAGAATACCTGTCGTTTTTGCTCTCTCCACTGCATGGATCAAAACTGCGCAGGGCTCGATAAGAATACGGGAATCCAGATCCAGATCACTTACATTAAATACAGTGGAACCGCCGCGAATCAGGATATAATCGGAAAACCATCCGTTCAGATGTACGTCATCATCCGGGAGTAACCCGTATACATCTGCGCCGCCTACGTTCTGTTTATTCAGATCGTACATGGTGATATCTGGATTATCTTTAAAAATCATACAGGTAACAACTTTATCTCCCAGTTTGAGATCTTTTCCTGCTGAATCTTTTTTTACATTCTTGCCCATCTTTACGATCTCACCGGTTCCCTCATGTCCCAGAGCTACCGGAATCAGACCAAAGGGGTCTCTCTTAAATTCATGAGCGTCTGTACCGCACACGCCGCAGCCTTCCACTCTTACCAGAATATCGTCATCTCCTACTTCCGGCATGGGATATTCTTTCACATCAAAATGTTCCAAACCTGTCAGCATAGCCACATGAGCAGTTTTTGGAATGCTGCCTGTGGATGCAGGAGCAGATGCAGCAGGCGCAGTCTGATTCATGCCTGCCAAAACCTGTCTCACGATCTCTTCAATATTCATATTTGCATCCATGTTCTTTCCTCCCGATCAACGAATACACAAACTGTCCGACATAACACATCTTCTTCTCTTTGTGAAGGTGCTTGCGCTTGTCAGACCTTCTCCGGTACGGCTGGCAATCGTAAAGGTACAGTAACCTTCACCGCCAAATCCCAATGCTGCATAAGAAGGAGCATTTTTTACCAGGATTGCCGTATCAATCGCTTTCGCATATGTTGTAATGTTATCTATGTTTTTGGAATGGATATGTGCGGAATGGCGGTTTCCGTGTTCCAGCCATACCGCCTGCTCCACTGCATCCTCAAAATCCTTCGCTCTTACCACACCCAGGATCGGCATCATCAGCTCTTCTGCAATAAGCGGATGTTCCTTCGGTCCCTCAAAGGTAATGCAGCGGATATTTGCCGGCGCATCCACACCGATCATGGAAAGAAGTGTTCTCGCATCTCTTCCCACACATTTCCGGTTCAGGCGTCCGCCAGCCAGAACTACCGCTGTGAGCGCATCCTGTTCTTCTTTGGATGCCAGATAGCAGCCCTGTTCTGTCACCATATAGTGCATCAGTTCATCCACTACAGAAGAAACTGCTACAATCTCTTTTTCCGCAATACAGGGCAGATTATTATCAAAAACACAGCCATTTACAATATCCTGCGCCGCTTTTCTGATATCTGCCGTCTCATCCACCAGAGCCGGAGGATTTCCTGCGCCGGCGCCGATTCCTCTCTTCCCGGAAGAGAGCACTGCCGTCACCACTCCCGGACCACCGGTTGCGGCGATCAGGGGGATATCTTTATGTTTCATCATGATATTGCTGGTCTCCAGCGTAGGATTTTCCACGGTACAGGCGATATTATCCGGTCCGCCTCCCTCTAAAGACGCCTCATTCAGAAGATTGATGGCGAAAATAGAAGTTTTGATAGCCGCCGGATGAGGATTGAATACTACAGTATTTCCTCCCGCCAGCATCCCCATGGTATTGCACAAAACAGTTTCACTGGGGTTCGTGCAGGGTGTAATGGCGCCGATCACGCCGAAAGGTCCCATCTCCACCAGCGTAAGTCCTCTGTCTCCTGACCATGCGGTTGTGGTGATATCTTCTGTTCCCGGAGTTTTTTCTGCCACCAGACGATGTTTTAAGATTTTATCTCCCACATTTCCCATTCCGGTTTCTTCCACACCCATACGAGCCATGGTCTCTGCATTTTCACAGATTTTTTTCCGAATAATGGAAAGAATCCTTTCTCTCTGATCCATGGACATTTTCTTTACCGTCTGCTGGGCTTTTTTTGCAGCTTCAATGGCCTCGTTCATATCTTTGAATACGCCATGTTTCCCGGTGGGAGCTTCCTGAATCTGCATTTTTGCCAGCACTTCCTGCACAATATCCTGAACCATATTTTCATTTATTGGCACGAGAATTACCTCCCTTATTTCATTCCCAACTGTTCCATTACTTTCTTTGTAATTTCAGCTACCAGATCTTTGTTCGGATCTGCACAGGAATTTTCCGTACAACTGCAGGAAGAGCAGGAATGACATCCGCCGCCTGCACCGTTCAGCTCTGCGCAGATATTTGCCGGATGTTTTCCCGGAAGCCCCATCTGTCTTCTGATCTCATACAATTTTGCGATCTGCTCTTTGTCAAATTCCTTCGGTCCGCCCAGCATTTTGGATTTGTACAGAAGTTCTGCATAGAACTCTACAGACTCCATTTTCAGGTAAGCCGCCATCAAATCCGTAGACCAGGTCAGAGCTCCATGACTCTCCAGAAGCACCGCGTCATAATACGGCAGATATTTTTCCAGATTATCTGGAATCTCATTGGTAGAAGGTGTTCCGTACTCAGCGATCGGCACACATCCCAAAGCGATCACTGCTTCTGGCATAATCGGCTGTGTCAGCGGGATTCCTGCGATAGCAAAACTGGTGGCAAAAGATGGATGGGCATGTACAACTGCGCCTACATCCGGTCTTTTTTCATATACACGCATATGCATCTTGATTTCAGAAGATGGACGGAATCCAGGATTTGCCTGAATCACTTCTCCTTTTCTGTTTACTTTACAGATATATTCCGGAGTCATAAATCCTTTGGAAACACCTGTCGGTGTGCACAGAAATTCATCATCGTTTAATTTAACGGAAAAGTTTCCGTCATTTGCAGCTACCATGTTCCGATTGTAAACACGTTTACCGATGTCACACATCATCTTCTTGATCTCAAATTCGTTCATCATTATTTTCTCCTCCTGAAACAAATTATGGATTCTTTGGGTTTCTATGGACATCATACCCTTATAACTGAGGTTTGTCAATCAATTTTTGTGGTTTTATGTTGTTTTGTTTCTGGTTTTTCTAGGGTTTTCTGTTTGGTTTCCTGTGGTTTTTGACAAACTCCCCAAATTCCTTTCATTTTTTATCTAATTCCACAAAAATATATTTTATTATTTACTAAATATATTATCTTTGGTATATTTAAGATATAAAATATATTTTAGCAAAGGAGATCATTATGAATCGATCTGCTGTCAAAGAAGTTATTGTTGTTTTTAAAACTCATCTGGACATCGGCTTTACCGGATATGCCGCTGATGTTCTGGATACTTACTGTAAAAGTTTTATTCCCGCCGCTGTGGATCTGGCATTTCAGGTTAATACGCCCAATCAGAAAAAATTTGTCTGGACGGTTGGTTCTTACCTGATCAAGTATTACTTCGATCATGCTGCTCCCGCCGATGCCGAACGGCTCCGGGAAGCTATCCGGCTGGGCTGCGTGCGCTGGCATGGTCTCGCCTGCACCACCCACACCGAATTGATGGATCGTGAATTGCTGGATTACGATCTTTCCATCTCAAAAAAACTGGATGAAGCCTTTCATTTTCATACGATTTCTGCGAAAATGACAGACGTCCCCGGTCATACCCTCGGTCTTGTTCCCGCACTTGCTGACGCCGGCATCGAATTTCTTCATCTGGGTGTCAACTCCTCCTCACGGGTTCCCCATGTGCCGTCGCTGTTTCGTTGGCAGATCAATGGCAAAGAAGTCGTGGTAAATTATGCCGGAAATTATGGGGATGTCACCTGTCTGGAAAATGGAACCGTTCTGGAATTTTTCCATGCCCATGACAATGCGGCGCCCCCGTCCCCGGAAGAACTGGACATTCTTTTCCACGAGCTCTCTCTTCGTTACCCGAACGCATCCATTCAGGCGGGAACGCTGGATGATTTTGCCCTCAAAGTGCGCCAGATCCGTTCCTCCCTCCCCGTTGTCACCGACGAGATTGGAGACACCTGGATTCACGGTGCTGCCACTGATCCTCTGAAAGTATCTGCCTATCGCCGCCTTCTCGCATTGAAAGAACAGTGGCTTCAAAAAGGACAGATCACCAGAGAGGATCCCGCTTATCAGAATCTCATGGAAAATCTTCTGCTGATCGCAGAGCATACCTGGGGAATGGATGTAAAAAAATACCTTCTGGATTTTAAGAATTGGAACAAAAAAGATTTTCATCAAGCAAGAACTCTCGATACCACCAGCGCAGAAAGCTACGGCTGCTGGAATCAATCAATCCTTGCCGGCATGAAAGAAGAACTTCTCCACTATCACGGAGATCCCATAACCTCCTCCTATACTGCCTTTGAAGCTTCTCATCAGGAACAGCGGGATTATCTGACCAAAGGAATGTCTGAGCTTCCCCCTTCCCTTCTGAAAGAAGCGCAGACTGCGATGGTTTTTTCCTATCCTGTAATCCCGAAAACTGCCGTTCATCAACAGCCATTGGCTCCCATCGTTTTAAAGGATGTCACTGTCACTGTGGGAAAAAACGGAGAAATCACCAGCATTCAGAAGCACAGTTCAGGAAATACGTATGTTCTCTGTCTTGGAAAAGTTGAATATGAAACATTTGGGGGAAAAGAAGTGGACGACTGCTACTTTTCTTATGGAAGAGATCTCTCCGAAAACTTCTTCTGGTCTGAACCGGATTTTGGAAAACCGGGACTGCGTCTGGAAAAAGACATCCGGCATGGGATTTTTTCTCCCTGCCCTCTGTCCATTCACGCTCTGGAAAACACCCTGTACATCACCCTCGGATTTGCTCCCGAAGCCTGCGAACAGTATGGATGCCCCCGAGAAATGACAACGGTATGGGAATTTGGAAAAGAAAATATCCATATGGAACTTTTCTGGAAAAATAAAGATGCGATCCGAAGCCCGGAAGCTCTTTGGCTTCAAATGAACGTCCTCCCGGATGCTCCTGAAAACTGGCTCCTGAACAAGTGCGGAACACTTCTTTCTCCCTTCCACATTGTGCGGGATGGGAACAGAAAACTTCACTGTGTAGAAAACCTGGAAAACAACTTGTGTTCAGCAAAGCTTTCTCTGACCTCGCTGGATGCACCACTGGTATCTCCCGGAAAGAAAAACCTTTACCACACCGACAACCAGATAGAAACACTGGAAGAAGGATTCTTCTTCCTCCTGTACAACAACCGCTGGGGAACCAACTTCAAGCAATGGTTTGAGGAAGATATGCGATTCGCCTTCGATATCGCCTATACCTCCAACAATTAGAAAAAACGTCCCAAACAAAAATAGAGTTGCCGCCTTCCACATAATCCGAAATATTTATACATTTTAGCGAATTCGTCAAGCACATCTTTGAGATTTCAGGCTCAAAGTGAGCGCAGACTGAGCGCAAATGTATAAATATTTCGGGTTATGCACCTTAAGGCGACAACCTCATTTTAAAATCCCTGATTCACTTTTTTCTTCATCCACTGATAGTTTCCTTCCACCAGTGTTCTATTTGCCTCTTCCGGCGCATTCGGTATCTGAAGGACAAAAACCGGTTTCCGATACGGATTGGTAATCGGTTTTTTCTCAGAGCTTTCCGATTTTTTCTGTTCTTCCCCTTTTACCCCCGGAACATTATCGGCGATCACCGGCGCTTTTTTCTCCTGCACTAATGTCTCCTGTGCCATCTGGTCTCTCCCTTTGCCTGCTGAAAGCTGCGCAGAGGGATCTCCTGTTCCCGTCTCCGGTTCGATCACCGTCTGCTCTCCCTGATCTGTATTTTCCGGTGCTTCCGGCGTCACAGTAAGGACTTCTCCCTCAGAAGAAGATTGTCCATTTTCCTTAGAAGTTCCTTTTTCTTTTGCTTCCGGCGTCACAGTTGGTGTGGGCGTAAGGATATTCCCTTCTGCATCCAACATATCTGCACCATAAATTTCTTCTTTCAGTTTTCGCACAGTACTCTCCCAGTCGGGAACCAGATTTCCATTATAGCTGTGGAACATCCCATCATAAGGAATTCGATCCTGTACGATGTTATAACTCAACAAGGTAGGGGCCTTCGCCAACAATCCCCAGAACTCGCTCTCTGGAATGTTGTGCGTCAGCATAGGCAAAAGTCTCGTTGCCAGGCGGTCAATATCTTCCAGACTCATCGCTTTCACCTTTTCCAGAAGCTTCATCAGCACTTCCCGCTGTCGCTCCGTTCTCTGATAGTCGGAATTTCCCACTTTTCGTATTCTGGCATATGCCACCGCCTGCATACCGTTACACTCGTAAGTTCCCTCTCCGGGAATCAGATATTTCTTAGATTTTTTTCCAAGAATCCGGCACTGCTGCTTGATACTCTTATTGGCATTCTCCGCTTCCTTCTGGGTAAAAGTAATTTCAATGGTTCCAATTTCATCAATAATATCGATCATGGAGCCAAAATCCACCGTCACATAACGATCCACATCGATCTTAAAGTTCTCCTCCACCGTTTGGGTCAGCAAAGGTCCGCCCCCGTTGGGATACGCTGCATTTAACTTTCTATAGCCAACCCCCGGAATATTCACATGAAGATCCCTCATCAGAGAAATCATGGAAATTTTGTGCAGACGATAATTGACAGAAACCAGAATCATAGAATCGGAATTTCCCACCCAGTTATCTTTCGTGGTATCCAATCCCACCAGAAGAACATTGTATACATTCCCATCTGTAGTGATCGGCTCGGTAGACGCATATTTTTCCATATTCCGCTGCGCCTCCAAAAGCTCTGGGTCAATAGGCTCTGCCTCTTCTTCTTTCTTCTCTTCCTGCTCCATTGCAGCCTCTCGCTGCTTTTTCTTTTCTTCTATCTGCCGGGCAGCTTCCTCGTCGCTGACATAATTTGTCTTTGCATAATATCTATGCCCCACAAAATATACCAAACCAGCTGTCAGAAGAAGAACTGCCAGAATCACGATGCCTGCAATCCCCGCCTTCTTTTTTTTGGACATTTTCTTTTTACCGGAAGCTTCCGTTTCCCCCACCGGATTACTTTCTTTCTTATGATCTTCGTCGTGCTCTGACATTCAGACAGACCTCCCATCATTTCTTTGCATTATTGTTAAAATGATACCACCGTGACTGTCATTTGTCAAATTTTGTCGAAAGTTTTACAGCCGCCGAATCCACTGAATCGCCAGATTGATCCACTCTGCATTTTCTTTTGGAAATTCCCGCACACCGTCATCCACTGTACCATCGCACAGAGAAAGTCCGTGACCACCTTTTTCATAAATATGAAGTTCAAAAGGAATCTGTTCTTTCCTCAAAGCCATGGCAAATTGAAGAGAGTTTTCCACCGGAACAGCATCGTCCTCCCAGGTATGCCACAAGAATGCCGGCACTGTTTTGGAAGATACCCGTTTTTCCATAGATACTGCCTCCGCCATCTCTTGTGTGAAATTTTCTCCCAAGAGAAGAGTTCTGGACTCCTGATGGGTAAATTCTCCCATCGTAATCACAGGATAGCTTAAAATCATTCCGTCCGGTTTCCACATCTTTTTCCCATCCGCCGCTCTTTCAGGGTACGATGTCTTCAGTGTTTCTTCTATAAAAGATTCATCCCACAGGTTTCCCAGACAGGCGCACAGATGTCCTCCCGCTGAAAATCCCGCAATCACAATTCTATCCGTATCAATGCAATATTTCTCTCCGTGACTTCTCACCCATGCCACTGCCGCCGCCAGTTCCAGAAGCGCACTGGGATAACGGGAAGGAGCCACACTGTACTGCAGTACGAACGCCTGCATCCCCGCTGCCAGATATCGAAGCGCCACCACTTCTGCTTCCCGATCGGATTTAAAGCGGTAAGCGCCGCCCGGACAGATGATCACCGCAGGACGTTTCTCTGATGCTGTCAGTTCTTCCGACCTTTCCTGAATATACGTATATAACTGCGGCTGACTGCCATCTTGTACGGCGTCTGCCTTTTTGTAATCTACCTGAATATCTACCACCTTATGTATCATAAAAATCCCCCCTACATTTTCTGTCCATAATAAGCATGTTCTCCGTGTTTCCGATAGTAATGCTTATCCTGTAGTTCCTGCGGCGCCGGCTGCACTTCTGGATTGATCTGTTCACACCGGGCTGCCATTTTTGCCACCTCTTCCAGCACGACTGCCTGATGTACCGCCTCTTTTCCATCCTTTCCCCACGTAAAGGGACCATGATTTTCACACAACACCACCGGAACCGCCATATAATCCTTTTCTCTGAAATACGCCGCGATCAGGCGTCCCGTATTTCGTTCATAATCTTCCTGTATCTCCTCCTTTGTGAGACATCTTAAGCAGGGAACTTCCCCGTAAATATAATCTGCATGGGTGGTTCCATAGCAGGGAATCCCTCTTCCCGCCTGCGCCCAGCTGGTTGCCCAGGAAGAGTGGGTATGAACGATTCCTCCGATTTTAGGAAAAGATCGATATAATTCCAGATGGGTAGGCATATCCGAAGACGGATTATATTTTCCTTCTATTTTATTTCCTTCCAGATCCATAAGCACCATATCCTCCGGGGTAAGCTTGTCATAGTCTACTCCGCTGGGCTTAATCGCAAAATATCCCGTTTCCCTGTCGATCTGGCTTACATTTCCCCAGGTAAATGTCACCAGCCCATAACGGGGAAGCAACTTGTTTGCTTCGCAGACCGCCTGCTTCAATTCTTCCAACATTCTGTATTCCTCCCTTTAAAGCACCTCTACCGCTGCGCGTTCCACCGCCAGCCCTTTTTTGTAATACTCCATAAATTCTTCAAATCCTGCCGCCATCTCCTGATCCGGCTCCACCTGCACACATTTTCCATCAGAAAATACTTCCCGTTCCAGATAATCCGCCAGTGTTTCTCCCTCTTTTCTTCTGCGGCAATATGCTGCCAGAAGAGCAATTCCCCATGCTCCTCCTTCTCCTGCCGTCTCCATCACTGAGACGGGAGTGTTCATCGCCGCCGCCATAATCTCCTGTCCCACGCCTTTCGTCTTAAAGAAACCGCCGTGTCCAAGAATCTTATCCACAGTCACGCCTTCCTCTTTCAAAAGAATATCCATGCCGATCTTCAGCGCTCCCAGAGAAGTGTATAGATGTGTTCTCATAAAATTTGCCAGCGTAAAGCGGCTGTCAGGACGCCGGACAAATAACGGACGCCCCTCCTCAAAACCAGTGATATGTTCCCCGGAATAGTAACAGTAAGACAACAGTCCGCCGCCGTCACTCTCCCCTTCCAGCGCTTTCTTATACAGAGTTCCATAGAGAGAATCCGGATCCGCTTTCACGCCAAAACTTTCCAGCACTTCACCAAACAGATGCACCCAGGCATTCAGATCCGACGTGCAATTCTGCGCATGAACCATGGCTACCGGACTTCCGTCCGGAGTGGTAACCAGATCAATCTCAGGATAAACCTTCGACAGGGCTTTTTCCAATACAATCATGGCAAATACAGAAGTTCCTGCCGATACGTTTCCTGTCCTCCTTGCCACACTGTTCGTCGCCACCATACCGGTTCCTGCATCACCCTCTGGAGGACAAAGAGGAATTCCTGCTTCCAGATCCCCAGACACATCCAAAAGCAAAGCCCCCTTGCGGGTCAGTCTCCCTGCATCCTCTCCCGCCAGCAATACCCTCGGGAGAATTTTTCTCAGTTTCCAGGGATATTTTTTCTCACAAATCAGATCATCAAACTGATCCGCCATCCTCTGATGATAATCTGAAATTTCAGAATCAACAGGAAACATCCCGGAAGCATCCCCAATCCCCAGAACCTTTTCTCCTGTCAGCTTCCAGTGAATATATCCTGCCAAAGTGGTCATATAATCCAGTTTTTCTACATGCTCTTCTCCCTGCAAAATCACCTGATACAGATGAGCGATACTCCATCTTTGAGGAATCTGCTGACCAAGCAACGGCGTCAGAATCTTGGTAGCTTCCTCGGTGATATTATTTCTCCAGGTCCGAAAGGGAACCAGAAGTTCTCCATCCCTGTCAAATGCCATATACCCATGCATCATTGCGCTGATCCCCAGAGAACCTACACGCTTCAATGTAATCTGATATTGCTTCCAAACATCTTCTTTCAGACTCTGATAACACCCCTGCAGTCCTCTCCAGATATCCTCCAGACTGTATGTCCATATTTGATCCACATATTGATTTTCCCAGTCATAACTTCCCGATGCAAGCGGTTTATGGTCCTCCCCAATAAGCACCGCCTTGATCCTCGTGGAACCTAACTCGATTCCCAAACTGGTCTCGCCCCTCTGAATCGCCTCAACTGCGCTTTTCTCTGTCCCCATATAAATACCTCCTAATCTGTAGATACTCCTATTTTACAACCGAAGGGAGGAGATTTACAAGTTCTATCTGTACAAATCACCTGACTTTTCGTAACAGTTCAGCCGTCCACTGTTCTACTAGGTGTTGGCTTATGCATGCAAGCCAATCTCAAGACATACAAGCAAAAATCCCAGCGCTGGAGGCGATTTTTAACGGATTTTTGCTCGTAACTGTGAAGGTACTAAACAGTTATGAACTTTTAGAAAAATTGTCACCATTTTCCAGCGGAATTTACATGATTTTTCATTGGAAAATCCACTTTT
>PPYF01242114.1_pt1 | contig 20832 bp, 16 predicted proteins | sample 1559871 | NCBI WGS metagenome assembly PPYF01 (sample SAMN08240021, study PRJNA423297) | Human gut metagenome, whole genome shotgun sequencing project.
ACGTGGAGGCAGTAATCCGGCAGGAGGATGAAACCTCATCGGAAGGGATTGAGGCCAAGCTGCTGGAACTGCAAAAGGAACTTTTGAAGCTGGCGAATTCAAAAAAGGATTATAACAGTGTTGCGGACGAGATAGACAGGCTGCGGGAATTGAAGCAGAACGCTCTGGTGGAGAGCGCCGAGCGGGAAGGACTGAAACAGCGGATCAGGGAGATGCAGGAGTTTCTGGAACAACAGCCTACCGAGGTCACGGAGTATGATGAACTGTTGGTGCGGCGGCTGATTGAAAAGGTCACGGTTTATGATGAAAGGTTTGAGGTGGAGTTTAAATCCGGGGCAAAGGTGGATGTGGAGAGATAAATAACAGAATGGAGTGCCTTGTGGCTTTTGAAATGGCTGCAAGGTGCTTTTTTTATGGGCTGTTAATTTTAAAGAAGGCAGCTTGTGCTTATCAACCATAGGGTTTATAATTGTATTATGCTGACGGAGGTGTAAAATGACAACATCGGATATGATCAGAGAATTGTGTGACAGAATGAATATCAGCCTTGCGGAACTTTGCAGACGGATTGGACAGACTCCACAGAATTTTAATAAAAAACTGCAGCGTGGTACCGTATCCTCCGAGGAAATGGCGAAGATTGCAGAGGCGTTGGATGTTGGATATGAGCAGGCGTTTGTGTTGCCGGATGGATATAAAATAAAAATAGGTAGCAATAAATAAGGAGAGAAAGTGTATTATGACAGGAGCCGTAATAACGAAACAGGAAGAAGGAACATTTCTGATGCTGTTTAATAGAAGCGGATATGTTCTAAACTTCTCAACTAATGATTTTGATGTGTTTACAACAAACAGCATAGGAGAAGCGTTATGTGCGAAGTATGGTCTTTCAAAAGGAAAGTCTCTTATAGCATACTTGAATAGTGCATCCGATGAGAATAGGTTTAAGTTGCTTTCTGATTTATTTCACTATTATGAAGAGAATATGGAATATGAGTACAATGAAAATTATGAGGATGATTTGTATTGGGGAAGTAGCATTTCAAGATACGATGAAAGATACGCAAGAATCTATAAAAAGTGTAAGACTATTATAGATAGATTGGAAGGCGGTTCATCTGCTATTGCTAAAACGGCCGATGACTTGAAAGGTAAATTTTCAAGTGAATATATGTCTCAGCAAATAGAGTTAATGGTTTCTATGCAGTCAACGAATCCAACAAATGCTATTGGACTTGCAAAAGAGCTTATAGAGAGTTGTTGTAAAACGATTTTGGACGAGTTAGGTATTGAATGGAGTAAAAATGACGATGTACCTCAGCTTACCAATAAAGTAATGAGTGCATTGAGCTTGCTACCAGCCAATATACATGAGACAGATCAGGGGGCAGATGCTATAAAAGCCGTTTTAGGAAATTTAAGGGCAATTCCGACAAAGTTGGCAGAGATCAGGAATCCCTTTGGTAGCGGACATGGGAAAAGTGCATCTTTTCAAGGACTGGAAGAACGCCATGCGAAGCTGGCAGTTGGAAGTAGCATTACATTTGTTGATTTTATCTGGAGTACATTTGAAAATCAGCAGAAAGCTGGAAGCAAGGTAATATAAATGATCCCGGCATACTGCTGTTTCCATTGAAAAAGGAAGATAAGATATGTAGTTATTGGCAAGGAGAAAACATATGGAGGAAAAGATAAAAGTATTAAAAGATAAACTGGAAAATATCGGTACACGTGATTTGTTAGGGATGATTGGAATTCATTTTATTACTTTTGCAAATGGGGCAGAAGACTTTGCTGAACAATCGGATATATTCAATAAAACAGAACTTATTTCGCCACAGAAGCAATACACTTACTTAGCCGGTCTACTTATGAGTACAGATGATAAAAGTAATGGGCACATTACGCAAGATGAAGAAAGTGGAATATACAATGAATTAGAAAATGATGTACAAGAAATAACCTTGGAATATATAAAAACTTTTCTTGATATTGATAAGACGTCAGATCCTAATGATATAAAGCGAAATTTGGTATCTATGGAGGCGTTTATATCTTATTTTGATACAGGGATATTAAGGTATGTAGAGCAAACGGTTGATTTGCTTAGAATACTGTATAATCCTTTTGATTCAGAATTGGAAAATCTGACAGGGCTAAGGGTTGAGGATTATATTGCCTTTTATCAATTGATATGTGATGAATTTCAAGATGCGATGGATTCGTCTATATATGCGATTAACAATCTAAAAGATTTTTTGAATTCTTTTAATCCTTATGCAGTTGATGTTGAAAAAGAGTTTGAGCGATTAATGGCATTCGCTCAAGGCCCGGCAAGGGATAATTTTCAAAATGCAATGGATGGAATAAATTCAATAAAGGCATCAAAGGTACGAGAAAAGTTTGGAAAAGAAAAAGGAGAAAAGCTATTAACTATTTTTGGACTGTACAGAAAAGCAAGAGATTTTTTATATTATAATGGGAAAAATCCATTTGCGGAGCATCCGCTTTGTTGGATTGATGAAGGAGAAACTTTATTTATCGTTCATCCACAGTTTTTATTAAATGCAATTTATAATTATATAACTGAAGTTTTGGAAAATCCGAAGAATAAATTTGCAGATAAATATAAAAAAATTAAAGCTGAAATTGTGGAAAATCAATTTCTTGACTATTTCAAAAGAGTTTTTGGAGATCAGGCAATATATCATACAAATGTGTGTGAAGAGAGGGGAACGAAAGAACATGATCTTTTAATTGAGTTTCATGATTATATTTTGATAGCGGAGGTAAAGGCTTCTAAAGTTAGAGAGCCATTTTTTAATCCTCAAAAAGCATATACGCGCATTACTGATCATTTTCATTCGGACAGTGGGATTGGGGGTGCCTATGCACAGGCAATCACCCTGAAAAAGTTTATTGAAAGGCAAAACAATGTAGTTTTGTATGAGAATAAAAATAATAAATTTCAAATTCAAAACATCTCACGGAAAACTATATTGCCACTGGTGCTTACCCTGAATCAATTTGGTGGTCTGGCAGTAAATACATCGTTAATATTAGAGAAAGATGTAGATGAGCCGTATCCGTGGGTGTGTAATTGGCATGATTTTGAAAATATAATTGAAATTTTGAAATACTTACATAAAGGGGCACAGGACTTTATTGACTATCTTGTTTGGCGAATAGAGAATCACGTCAATGTTTTATCTTCTGACGAGCTGGATGTTATAGAAGGATATTTTTTGGATTCGCAATTGAAGGAACATATAAAAGATAGTGCGGCTTTTTTCCCACCTAATGGTCCAAGCCTTATCGATAAAATATATTTTGAAAAACATGGTATTCCATATGAGTATCCAGGTATCAAAAGTACAGATATAAAGAAGAAAAAAGTAGGAAGAAATGATCCATGCCCTTGTGGTAGCGGAAAGAAGTTTAAAAAATGTTGTCTCGGAAAAGGAATTTATGATTAAAATAATATGATATGTTCCCACATACGACCAAGAGGACAGAAATACCTGTGGATCAAGTCGGACAAACTGCCTGACAAATGACGTACTTTCTGTCCTCTCGTGCCATGTTGAGACCGTGTGCCTCTTGGGCAAACGAAAACCTGACACTACGGTAAAGATCGGTATAGATATGGATGATTACCGTAGAATCAGGGATGAGGAAAAAGCGAAATAGAAGCCTATCTGCCATTGAAAATAGTATACGGAATCGAAGTTGAGAAGCTGTTGATGCGTTAGAAAACAACGTGTCAGCAGCTTTTTTGCGTTGGGTGCGTGGTCGAAACTTCGAGGAGGTGGTGCCCTTGGGCAGAGAGAATTGAAAATGGTGATGGAGGCAAGTCTGTAATAATTCTAAGGTCTGATCAAATCTGAAAGGAGTCAATTCTATGGCAAAGAAAAGTGTAAGAAATATGAAGGTCTGTGGACAGAGTGGTTATCAGTATAAGACGATCCCGTCTATCATGCTGAAGGGACAGTGGCTGAAGGACTGGGGATTCGAGATTGATGATGCGATTGTGGTGAAGTGTGAGGATGGGAAACTGGTGATTTCCAAGGCTGAAGACGAGCAGCGGGAGTTTGCCGGAGTGAGCCAGATGGTTGCGGAAGGCGTAAAGAAATACGGAAACTGAGAACGATAAGAAAATCAGAGTCAAAGGAGGCAGTGTGCATAATGGGTAAGATTATGATGTGCGGATCATTTAAAGGGGGAGTTGGCAAGACGGCCAGCTCCTGGAATCTGGCGTATTGTCTGGCAGAGATGGGGAAGAAGGTTCTGGCTGTAGATTTTGACAGCCAGGCCAATCTCTCCACCTGTTTTGGAATTGAGGATCCGGCGGCGGTGCCGTTGACCATTGGGCATCTGATGATGAGTCAGCTGGAGGATGAAGAAGTGCCGGAATCGGCAGAGTTTATTCAGAAAAGAAATGGTGTGGATTTTATTCCATCATCCATGATGCTGTCTGCTGTGGACAGCAGATTGCGGATGGAGATGGGGGCAGAGAAGATGCTGGCAAGTATCCTGGAGCCGCTCAGGGATCGGTATGACTTTGTGATAGTGGATACGTGTCCTTCGTTGGGATCGTTGACCATCAATGCGCTGGCTGCAGCAGATGAGGTGATGATTACTGTCAATCCGCAGCTTCTGGCTATGATGGGGCTTCAGGATTTTATCCGGACAGTAAAGAAAGTACGGAACCGGCTGAATGAAAGACTCCGGATTGTAGGTATTTTGTTGACAATGTGTGATGCCAGAACAAATCTCTGCAAGGTGATTACGGAACAGGTGATGGAAGCGTTTGAAGGACAGATCCGGATCTTTGAGAGCGTGATCCCGAATACGGTCAAAGTGGGAGAGTCTATTTATTACAGTAAGCCGTTGGTGGAATATGCGCCGGGAAGCAAGGTGTGTGAAATGTATCGGAGCCTGGCGAGGGAGGTGGCAGGTTATGAAGGCGAATAGCCCGAAACGGAAGGTATTCCAGGATGCCTTGGATTTGCTGACGGAGGACATGGCAGTAGATAAGGCTGTGTCTGAAAATGGTATTCTGCAGATTGCTATTGATAAGATCACGCCGTTTCATGACCATCCTTTCCGGTTGTATGAGGGAGAACGCCTATGATATGGTGCAGAGCATCCGGGTGCATGGAGTCCTGAATCCGGTGATCGTAAGACGTACAAAAAAGGGATTTGAGATGCTGGCCGGACATAACCGGGCAAATGCTGCCGAACTGGCGGGATTGAAGGAGATTCCTGCTATCGTGAAGGATAAGCTGACAGAGGAAGAGGCGTATGTTTATGTGATCGAGACGAACCTGATCCAGCGGTCCTTTACAGATTTCCTGCCGTCAGAAAAGGCGGCAGTGTTGAAGGAACGGCATGAGAAGATTTCCTGTCAGGGGAAACGGAATGATATTCTGAAAGAGATTGCTGCTCTGGAAGGCGCACCACAGAAATCAACTTGTGGTCACAGTGACCACAAGTTGAGGAGCAGGGATAGCGTTGGAAAGGAATATGAGCTGTCAGGAAGTTCTGTTTCCCGGCTGATTCGCCTGAATCATCTGATTCCGGAGTTTAAGGAACAGGTGGATGATGGAAGGCTGCCCTTTATGGCGGCGGTCCATCTGTCCTATCTGAATGAAGAAGAGCAGGACCTGATCTGTCAGGTTGCGGAGCAGGAAGGCAAGAAGATTCGCCCCAAGCAGGCGGAGCAGCTCCGGAAACAGAACGGGAAGATTGACCGGGAGGCAGCGGAGAATGTATTCCGATGCCCCGAGAAATCCAGGGCTGAGAAGAAGACAGTCAGGATATGGATTGACGCAGGAGTTTACAATACGTATCTGGCGGATGTTGGAGAAGCGGATATTTCTGAAATCATGGAGAAAGCATTGAAAATGTATTTTGGAAAGGCGGTGTGAAGTGTTTTCAGAGAGGGAATTAAAAGGATTGGATCGGGGCTATTTTAACATTATTATGGCAAATGACTATGATCTGACATTGATGAGCAAAAATACCGGCCACTACTGGTATTTACATAATCCGGAGTATCCGGAAGAAGGAACGGTGATCATATTTCATCGTCATAATGGACAGCTGCCGTATCATCTGCACAGTAAAAGCAGCACGCTGAGCCGGGCGGCAAAGCAGATCAAAGCCCATGACGCGTTCCAGTTGAACGGCCGGCGGCCGGTCCGCAGATGATGAAGTATTAGCAGACAGCACTGCAGGAGATGCCTGAGGTGCTGTCTGATTTTATGCCTGATATTGAGAAAAGTAAGTCTTTAATTTCATATCTTGTTATCGCTTTTAGCTGATGTTCATTCTTGAGAAACTAAAGATTATTCGTTGTGAAAATTGAGGAGCTGTGATATACTGAAAATTGATTGATAAATTAGTTCCTGTAAAAGAATTTGAAGATGACGGACATGAGGTGTACGGCATGAAAATAAGCTATAAAAAATTATGGAAGCAGCTGATCGATGAAGATATGATGAAGAAGGATCTGCAGCAGAAAGCGGGGATCAGCTGGGCTACGATGACGAAAATGTCTAAGGGCGAAGTGGTAAGCACGGAAGTGTTGATGAAGGTCTGCAAGGTGCTCCACTGTGATGTCGGTGACATTGTGGAGTTTATTGATGATGGGGAAGTATCCGAACGGGGGAAGAATTAGACGGGTATCCGTATTTTAGGACAGCATATTTGATAGGATTTAGTAGAGTGGGAAGGAGGTTCTGAAGATGAGTGATAGAAACGCATCTGCATCCGCTTTTGGCTGGGATTTTCAAACTAACTCTGCAATACTCCTTATGTTGGAAAATATAAAGGACGCTAAGCGTGTTCGCGTTGAGGGCGCTGATGAAGATATAGAAATTACTCTTCAGGATCAAACGAAGCTTTATGCGCAAGCGAAGGCAGTTGAAAAGCCAGATGACACTTCGCATGTTATTGATAAACTTACTAAGGCGCTGGAGACTCTAAGCGATGCTGCGAAAAAGGGTGATGGAAGTCTGTTTACGTATGTAACTAACTCATCAAATCCCTTTAACAATCAGAGGACATTAAGCTACTTCACAGGAAGAACGCATTTGGATTTTGATGAACTGCCGACTGCTGCTCAAAAGAAAATAAATGAGATCATTCAAAATAACGGGTACACGGCTCTTGATGTTCATAAGTTGGACGTTCGTGTGATTCCGTTCTATGGGAATGATCTAAAGAACCGTTATAAAGAAATCCAGGCTTGTGTAAATGAGTTCCTTGCTGAAGTGAACGTGGATGTGCAGGGTATAAACACAGAGATAATGGAAATATGGCAGAAGGATCTTTTTCAGAATGCCACACAGAGCGATACAGCTATCTCCATATCAAAAGAGAAAATGATATGGCCGCTTATTGTTCTGGTTGTTGATAAGACTGCAGCAAATGATTATAAAAAGGATTTCAATGATGACGAAATCGGAGAGATTGAACGGAAATATAAAATGATCATTAATCAGAATACAATGAGTTATGACATGATTTCCCGGGTTTTGTCTGATCACAGAAAGTCAAAAAAAGCACAGAAACAGTTTGTGGCTGATCACTGGAATGATTATCTGGATATAGTACATACGATAGACGCTGATGATGACACAAAGGAGTCTCTCGTGAAAATCATCCTTTATCGGATACTGACTCAGAGACAGTATATCCGGGGTATAAAGAGAGGGGCTAATCTATGAGATTTATAGAATTTACTTTGAAAGAGGGATTCTGCCAGAAGACTGTTGAGTTTTCTGGGATTGCAAATATCATTTATAGCCAAAAGAATAGCGCAGGAAAGACGACATTCCTAAGGGCAATATTTTATGCACTTGGATATCCGATTCCGAGTACTAAAGGAATTAAGTTTGATGATATGGAGTTCTGGCTTATTGTTGAAAGTAATGGAAATCCGTATCAGCTATATCGACATAATTCCTATCTGTCGCTTGATGATGGACAGAATCAGATAGATTATTCTTTACCGACAGATTTCTATGAGATTCATACTAAGTTGACTGGATGTAATAATAAAGATATCTTGGATAATCTTTTGGGCGCATCCTATATGGATCAGGAAAAAGGTTGGACTTTGCTAAACCGGGGAAAGGTTATAGGAAATATATCCTTTAACATAGAAGCACTTGTTCGAGGATTGGGAGGAAAAGAGTGTGTTGAAGAACTGCAACAGTTAGAGGCGGTAAAACGTCAGCAGAAAAAATATGAATATATGCACTCTGTCGCTGAATATCAAGAGGCAATTCATGAGGCAGGGGAAGATATAGAGTATGATGCGCCGGATGAGGTTATAGATCACCGCCTTGAAGTTTTAAGAGCCGAGAGAGAACCTATCTCAGATGAACTGAAACAGATAAAGAGCATTCTCCGAAAGAATAAAGTGCTGGTAGAATACATTGCTGATATGAAGCTAACAGTTCAATCCAGTTCAGGGGAAGAGATACCTGTTACCAAAGATACGTTGGTGGGATTTGCAGATAACAACGAGCTTTTGACCGCACGTAGAGAAATGTTGGCAGCAGAATTGGAAAATATTAACAGGCAGATTGCATCATTAGAAAAACAGAAGGGAAAAGAAGAACAGCTCTTTAATGTCCAGACAGCAATAGAAGCGTTTGATTCAGATATAAAGAAAATCAGTGTAGATGCCATTGCAACACAGAGAATTATTGATCAGTTGAAAAGAGAACGCCAGAAGCTACAGGAACGGATTCGTTCTATGACTAAGCAGGATAACGGGGTGGTTTTGGAGCTTCATAATTGCATCAGTGCATATGCGAAAGAGCTTGATGTCAGCGAGACCTATGTGTCACCAAACAAAGATTACATTTTTACAAATGATCTGAAATCATTGTCCGGGACGATTCTGCATAAGATTGTGTTTTCTTTCAAATTAGCTTATATCAAGCTGATAAAAAAGAAAACGGGTATTATTCTTCCGATTGTGTGGGATTCTCCTACGGGAAGAGAAGTGATGCATAGTACAGTTGAAAAAATGCTGAAGATCGTTCAGAGGGATTTTTCGGATCATCAGTTGATAGTTGCTTCAATTTATGATTATGACTTGAGAGATAAGAAAACAATAGAGTTTAAGGATAGGCTGTTCAGTTCTACAGATATTATGTCTGTGAATTGATGAGTAGACCTGGAAAGAAAAAGATATGACTGAGATAAATAGTAGCCCTTACAAAGGATCTGCGCAGATTACCAGAGAACAGTTCTTGTTCTATGAGATGAGGACAACTGCGAAGCTTATATGTGAGGGACTTGAAGATAATGAGATCATAGACCGGATAGTAGAGGATAACCTTTTCCAGTATCCAACGGAGAAGTCCATTCGTCGGATGGCAAAAGCTTGCATTGTGAGATTGAAGGGGATATGTGATATAGATCTGGTCGAAGCGGTAGCTTCGCAGTCATCGGAGACAGCAAAGCAAATCTGTTTATATGCGATGATGAAACAGTATCGTTTGGTATGGGATTTTATGATCACGGTGATCGGTGAGAAATACCGGATGCAGAATTTCTCCTTCAGCCAGATGGATGTGAATGTTTTTTTCATGCAGCTTCAGGAACAGGATGATTATGTGGCTGGATGGAGTGAGAGCACGATGAAGAAAATCCGACAGATTTTGATCCGGGTGCTTGCGGAGAATGAGTATCTGGATGACATCAAGGCGGATCACATCAATCCGGTATGGCTGAATCCAGTGCTGGAGAATGCCATAAGAAGCAACAACGACGACAGAGCATTGGCGGCGTTCAACTGCTTTTCATAGGAGGAGAACATGAACAACATAAACGAAAGATTGGATAATCTGAAATTAGAGATACAGAAGCCTGAGTTTCTGGAAGGTAAGGGACTCAGCAATGAGGTGAATATTCGTATTTTCTGTTATGATGCCCAGGATGAGATGATCGTCCGGCATTTTACGGAGCAGTTGATTGTAGATCAGTCGCTGGACTGCCATTTGATTGAGAGAAATCTGTATAAGGTATTCTTGTCTATTTGTGATGAAAAAAGGATTACGGACAGAGCTCCTCAAATGGAGGAAAAGAAAGGGAAAGATATCCTCCTTAAAAAATTGCAGGAATTTGCAAACAATAAAAGTTTCGTAAAGAAGATGCAGTATGATCCACATGAACCGGGAGATGTGCTGCTTCTGACCGGCGTGGGGGAGGTTTTCCCGTTTATGAGGATCCATTCCCTTCTGGAAGCATTGCAGCCTGAGTTTCCGGATATTCCGATTCTGGTGATGTATCCGGGAACGTATGACGGAAGATTTGTGCGTTTATTTGATAAGCTGGAGCCGAATCCATATTACCGTGCATTCAATATTATTGGGACTGATGGTTCCAATCATCATGTATTGTAGGAGGTGCTGACAAATGAGAATACAGGAAATGTTTTATGACGACATCGACCGTAAGATCAATGGCGTCGTTAAGGTAGACCAGGATGCCGCTGATGTTCTGAAGCAGGAAGTGAAGGAATATGTCATCACGCGGGATATCCGTAAGCACATGATCACCTTCTTCAATAATTATGCCGAATCTTTTCGGGAGCCAACAGCGGATGTGGGCGTGTGGATTTCCGGGTTCTTCGGAAGTGGTAAATCTCATTTTCTGAAGATGCTGTCATACCTCTTAGAAAACAAGGAAGTGGATGGAAAGAAAGTCGAGGATTATTTCCGTGAGAAGTTTGACGATGAGGCGACTTTCATGCAGATTGCAAGCGCAATCCGCGGAGAGACCGACACAATCCTGTTTAATATAGATATCGAAGGATCCATCAACAAGGATAAAACTGCTGTTCTGCGTGTATTCGCAAAGATGTTTTACAACTACCTAGGCTTCTATGGTGAGAACCTGAAGTGTGCAAAGATGGAACAGTTTATTGATAAAAAGGGAAAGACGGAAGAGTTCCGCAGAGTGTTTGAAGAAAAAAACGGTTCACCGTGGGTAGAATCCCGTGATGCCTTCGCATTCTTCGAGGATGATGTGGTAGATACTCTTGTTGAAGTGCTGGGCATGAGCGAGACCGCTGCCCATAACTGGTTTGACGGCACGGAGACTGTTGAGACTTCCATTGCTCAGCTTGTATCCGAGATGAAAGAATATGTGGATGCTAAGCCGAAAAATTTCAGATTGTTGTTTATGATCGATGAGGTTGGCCAGTATGTGGGCGACAGCATCGATCTGCTGATGAATCTGCAGTCGCTTGTGGAGAAGATTGGAAGCGAGTGCAACGGAAAGATCTGGGTGGTATGTACCGGACAGGAAGCGATCGATGAGATTATCAAGACCAGACAGGATCAGTTCTCGCGTATCCAAGCGAGATTCAAGACCAGGCTCTCCCTGACGTCTTCCTCTGCGGATGAAGTGATCCAGAAACGTATCCTCAGAAAGAAGGTTGAGGTAACACCGCAGCTGGAACAGGTATATAATGAGAACGATTCTGTGCTGAGAAATCTGTTCAGTTTTAATTATTCTGCCGGTGATGCGGTTTTGGATATTAAAGGCTTTAATGGTCCGGGAGAGTTTGCAAGGGACTTCCCATTCGTACCGTATCAGTTCATCATCATGCAGAAGGTATTTGCCGAGATCCGCAAGCACGGTAATTCCGGAAAGCATCTGTCCGGCGGTGAGCGTTCCATGCTGTCCGGATTCCAGGAAGCGGCGCAGAAAATCGAGGATAAGGACGAGTTCGCGCTGGCGCCGTTCTATCTCTTCTACGATACGGTTCACACATTCCTTGACAGTTCTATCCGCCGGGTGATTGAGCGCTGCCAGAAGGCGGCTGACACCAATGCCGGCATTGAGCAGCAGGATGTGGCCGTGCTGAAGCTTTTATATCTGGTTCGCTATATCGATGATATCAAGGCGAATCTGGATAATATCGTTATCCTGATGGCGGATGATATCCGCATGGATAAGATCATCATGAGGGAACAGGTGAGAGGATCCCTTGACCGCCTGATGAGCCAGAACTATATCGGACGCACGGGCGATACTTATAACTTCCTGACGGATGAAGAACAGGATATTCAGAGAGAGATCAAGAATACGCCGGTTGATACTGCGGCGATCGTGGAGCGCATCGCACATATGGTATTCGGTGATATTTATACAGCAAAGAAGTTCCGCTATGGAAAGTATGATTTTGCCTTTGACCAGATGGTGGACAATACCACAGTTGGAGCGGTGACAGGCGGCATGAGGCTGAAGATTATGACCGTGGCAGCGGATTCAGAGGAGAAGGCAGAACTTCGCCTGATGACAGAATCCTCAGGCCAGGCTATTGTGGTACTGGCTGACACGCCGTATTATGAATCGCTGGAAAATGCAATGAAGATCCGCAAGTACGTGAAGCAGAGAAATGTGGCCCAGCTTCCAAAGACCGTAAGAGACATCATTGCGAATTATCAGAGTGAAGCCGATAAATATGAGCAATCCGCACAGACGGATCTGGCAGACGCCATAACCAATGCGCAGTTCTATGTGGACGGCGAGAAAATTGAGATCAAGGCAGCAGCCGTTTCTTCAAAGGAAGAGGATCCGGTAAAGAGGGATTATGAGATCAAGAAGGGCAAGGCGAAGAGTGTTATTGACCAGTCCCTTGATTATCTGGTGTCCCATGTGTACAGTGACCTGGATCTGATCGTGGAGAACGCGGAATCGGATGCGGATATCCTGGCGCTTCTGACCGGCGCTGTCACGATGCTTCCGGGAACGGAGCCGAACAGGGATGCTGCTGCCAAGGTGGAAGAATATCTGGAAATGCAGGATCGCAAGCACTTACCGACTTCCATGGCGGATGTTCAGAAAAGATACCAGGCGATTCCTTATGGATGGCGTGAGATCGATATTGCGGCTATCGTGGCTCTGCTGATTGTAGGGCAGAAGGTGACGATTAAGTATGCTGGTTCCACGGTGCAGCCGAATAATCCGAAGCTTCCGGACATGCTCAGGAAAAAGAGCGAGATCGGAAAGACGCAGATTTCCAAGAGACAGGTGGTATCCGCGACAAGGATGAAGGCGGTTAAAGATTTTCTGCGGGATTACTTCAATCTCATGGATGTGCCTGCGGATGAAGACGGCCTGATCCAGTTCATCATTGATAAGTTTGAAGGTCTGCAGAAGCATTATGAAGACCTTTTGAAAAAATACGAGGATCATAAGTATCCGGACAGGAATGTGGTCAGCAATGCACTTCAGATTATAAAGGATGTGCTGTCACAGCAGAAGGATAACGTGGCACTGATCGAGCGTGTCCTTCAGCGGGAAGATAATCTGTATGATGCGCAGGACGCTATGCAGAATGTGGAAGCCTTCTTCAAGACACAGATTTCTGTATTTGATGCAGCGGTGAAGTTTGAGCAGGATTTGAGGAATGACCTGGATTATCTCAAGAAGGATGAAGGGGCAAATCAGGCGCTGAACACGATCCGTCTGATTACTATGATTCCTTCCAATGGGAAGTATGATTACAGGAGAATTCCGGAACTGAATGCTTTGATGGCGAAGGTAAAGGCTTCCCATGATGCGATGCTGGAAGAGAAGCGTACAGAGCTTCTGGAAGTAGTCCGTCAGTGTATGGCGGAGATCCATCAGGCGTTAGACAATGGAAATGCGACAGCCAAGGCAATCAGCGACAAGGCTGATGTGTACTATGAGCAGCAGAAGGAAAAAATTGCGGAGACGACAAGCCTGGCATTGATGGAAGGCTTCCCGATTCCCATGTGGAATTACCGGGATGATGCTGTTTCCAAGATCGAGTTTAGCAAACGGCCTCCGAAGCCGGTTGCTCCTAGACCTGCGAATCCTGTGAAGCCGGCTGCGAAGAAGACGTATAAGCCGATATTCCGTCAATCGCTTTTGAAGGCGGCAAGGCTGGAAAGCGATGCGGAAATTGATGCGTATGTGGACAAGCTGAGAGATCAGTTGAAGACATTACTGAAAGGTTCAGACGGTATCGAACTTAAGTGAGGAGGCAAATCTTTGATTTGCGCAGCTGAACTTATGCAGAGTTAAGAAAAGGAAGAGTCAACTTATGGATAAAAATGCGATAAAGAAATATGCGGTGTGGGCGCGTAAGGAGTTGATTGCGCGTGTCACACAGAAGGCAGAGCAATATGAGATTACGGAGAAAAAGACTACTCCTGCGGATGCGGATAGCATCGGCGGCAGGGTGCTTACTGCGGCAGAAAAGAAGCAGAGGCAGGCATTGATTGCAAAAATCAACCAGGATGGATTTGAACAGGTGATGGAAGAAGTGGCTTATACCTGGTTCAACCGTTTTACTGCGCTTCGGTTTATGGAAGTAAACAATTATCTGCCGAGCCATACCAGAGTTTTCACCAATGAGAATGGCGAGTTCAAGCCGCAGATTCTGGCGGATGCGATACAGCTGGATCTGGAAGGCTTGAATATGGACAAAGTTTTTGAGCTGAAGGATGCCAACAAGACGGAAGAACTGTATAAATATCTTCTAATTACTCAGTGCAATGCTTTGTCCGGTATTTTGCCGCGTATGTTTCAGAAGATTGAGGATTATACGGAACTGCTTCTGCCGGATTATCTTCTCCGCGAGGGAAGTGTGATTGAGCAGATGATCGCATTGATTCCGGAAGAAGACTGGACAGATCAGGTTCAGATTATTGGGTGGTTGTATCAGTATTACAATACAGAGCCAAAAGCAGATATAGATGCAAGAGTAAAAAAGGGAATTAAGGTTTCAAAGCAAGAACTTCCTGCAAAAACACAGATCTTTACTCCAGATTGGGTTGTAAGGTTTATGGTTGAAAATAGTCTGGGACGTTTATGGATTGAGAATCATCCAAAATCTTCTATAGTATCTGAATGGAGTTATTATTTGGATGAAGCGGAGCAAGATACAGAAGTTGTTCCGTTTGTTGATGGTAAAGACAATAGATTAAAATTGATTTCTCCGGAGTTGATTCGAATTATTGATCCGTGTATGGGGTCGGGGCATATATTATGCTACATCTTTGATATATTAGTTGAGATGTATAGAGAATCTGGTTATTCAATGCAGGAAGCTGTAAGAAGTATTCTCGAAAAGAACATATATGGATTAGACATTGATGAGCGTGCATCACAATTAGCTTATTTTTCTGTGATGATGAAAGCAAGACAGTATGATAGAAGATTTTTAACAAGGAAAGATGAATTTGGAAATTTTTCTATACCTAATCCAAACGTTTTTGCGATTGTTGAAAGCAATCATCTGGCAAATAGCTTTATTGAGGAATTTTGTTCTGGTGATAAAAGTATCCATACTGAGGTTGAAAAACTTATTCGATCCATGAAAGATGCAAAAGAGTATGGATCATTAATATCTGTAAATGGTATTGATTTTGAACTTCTTGAAAAAAGATGTAATGAAATGATATCAGATATTTCGATGGCTTCATTGTATCTTGAAGAACATTTTTTACCAGTAATCAAGGTGGCCAAAATACTTTCTGATAAATATGATGTAGTATGTACAAATCCGCCATATCTGGGTGGTGGAGGAATGAGCGATAAAATGGCAAATTTCGCGAAGGAAAACTATCCGTTGAGTAAAAATGATTTATTTGCTATTTTTCTTGAACGGGGAGAAAGCCTTGCTAAACGAGGATTTTTTAATTGCATGGTTACAATGCAATCGTGGATGTTTTTATCGAGTTATGAAAAACTAAGAAATAAGATACTTTCCAATAATACAATAGTTGATTTGCTGCATATGGACAATCAGGTAATGGGAATAGCCTTTGGAACAGCGGTATCTGTATTGAGAACGACTCATATACCTGGATATAAGGGAACGTATTGTTATGTGTTTAATTCAGACATTAAGGATGATATCCCCGTCGAGTTTCCCGTTTCAGGTAATAGGTTTTCTCAAGTGCCATCTTCATTTTATGAGGAAATTCCTGGGCAACCTATAGCATATTGGATATCGAATCGTACACGAGAAGCTTTCTTATCTAAGGATACAATAGGAACAACTGCACCACCTAAACAGGGATTAGCAACGGCTGACAATAATAGGTTTTTGCGGTTGTGGTATGAGGTCAAGTTTTCAAAAATTGGTTTAAATATAAAGTCATGTCAAGATGCAGCAAGATCAAATAAAAAATGGTTTCCATATAATAAAGGGGGAGCCTTTCGGCGTTGGTATGGAAATAGAAATTATGTGGTGAATTGGGAAAATGATGGTTACGAAATAAAGAATTTTAAGGATGATAAGGGAAAAGTAAGATCTAGGCCTCAAAATTTGCAGTATTATTTTAGACCCGCAATTACATGGTCTGATGTAACAAGTGGAAGCTTTTCTGGCCGTTATTGTGAGGCTGGATTTATGTTTGATGTTAAAGGATCAAGTGGATTTCCCGATGAAGAATTGTTGCCATATATTCTTGGATTGTTAAATTCTAAAGTAGCACAGGAATTTATTAAGATACTCAATCCAACTATGACTACTCAAGTGGGGGATATGACAAGAATACCTGTGCTTAGAAGTAAAGAGTATTTTGCGGAAATTACGGGATTAGTCAATGAATGTATCGAATTGGTAAAGCAAGACTGGAATTCCTTTGAAACATCATGGGAGTTTGTAAGACATCCGTTGATTCGAAAAGTAAATACTATCTCTGAGGCTTATGGAGAGTGGGAACAAGAGTGTCAAAAAAGATTTGATAGGATATTAGAAAACGAGGTAAGAATCAATGAGCTTTTTATAGAGATATATGGCTTGGAGAATGAATTAGATAGTGCTGTCTCACCGGATAATATTACAGTTCATAAAGCGTGTGTTGAAGATGATATAAAGAGTCTGATTTCTTATGCGGTAGGATGTATGTTTGGACGGTATTCTTTGGATTATTCTGGATTGATTTTTTCCGGAGATTCATGGGATGATACTAAGTATGAGACATTCAAGCCGGATGTTGACGGAATAATTCCTATCTGCGATGATGAATACTTTGCTGATGATATAGTAGGTAAATTTATAACATTTATTGAACTGGTTTATGGTAAACAGGCATTAGAAGAAAATCTTAGATATATTGCGGATACACTTGGAGGAAAAGGAAGTCCAAGAAAGGTGATTCGCAACTATTTTATTAATAATTTTTTTGTGGATCATTGTGCAACTTATTCTATAATCGGATCTGGGAAAAGACCGATATATTGGTTGTTTGATAGCGGAAAAAACAATGGTTTTAAGTGTCTAATATATATACATCGTTATCAACCAGACATGATAGCACGCATAAGAACGGATTATATTCATGAACAACAGTCACGCTACCGTACCGCTATCGCTGATTTAGAACAACGTTTAAATGATGTATCTTCATGTGAACGAATTAGGCTCAGCAAGACCCTCGATAAGTTAAGAACTCAGAGAGAAGAAATACGGTTGTATGAAGAAAAGATCCATCACCTTGCAGATCAGATGATTAGCATTGATCTGGATGATGGTGTTAAGCATAATTATGCGATATTCAAGGATGTGCTTGCGAAGATAAAGTAAGGAAGGTATCAGTATGGATTCAGATAAGATCATACAAGAATTGAATCAGCGTTTTGCTGCACCACTGCCGGAATTCTATAAGCGCCGTATCATATTCTGGTACGATGAAGATGGAGAATTCCGTGAGAGACTTGACGAGGTTACACTGAATAATGCAAAGCTGGTCGCATTGACCGGAAACAATAACTTTGCGGTGAAAAAACTACTGAATGCGGATGATACCATGAACAATTATCTGGTATATTGCCCTCTGTCCTATGAGAATCCGGAGGATGACTGGCTTCTGGATATAGAAATGTACAGCGAAGAGTTCCGGGCGGATCTGATCTCTATCTGGATGGACGAACTGGGAATTCCGTCAACACCTGCGATGCGTAAACAGGTGAAGGACTATCGGAAGTTTTTTAAAGCAAAGGTGCGCAGGGATAAAATTGCTAGTCAGAACAAGGTGCCAAGCGTCCCGGCTCAGCTGCATATGGCTGTGATGGGTGCCCTGGGCGGTATTAAAGATGTCACGCCGGCGGCGATCATTAAGGAAGTGCTGAAGGCCGGTATGGACACCGATACGAATGATCTGTATCAGGAGTTTGTAAATTATGGTGCGGATAAGGCTTTTTGGAGTATGGTGAAGCAGGGAACTGGCTACGTTTCTGACCAGCCGGACGTTGCGATGCTGGCAACGCATATGCTTCTGACAGCGACCACAAGGACGATGAGGCTGGAATATTTGGCGGGACTGGACGAGTTCATTTCTTCGCCGCATCAGGCGTTCTGCTTTGATTTTATTTCTGCCTGGCTTCATGCTGAAGATCGGGAACAGCTTATAGAGATCGCAAAATCCGTGGAGGATGAACTGAAGCTACCACAGCGGTTTATGAAGCTGGAGGTCAGTGATCTGGTGGATACGGAAGTCTTCCCATGTCTGGATGAAGTGATCCTAATCAAGCTGATGACAGAGATTGGAGATCATATCATTGATGTAGATGTGATCAAGCGGACAGTGGAGAAACGCCGGACGTGCGTGAACTATGAGCCATTCAAAGATTATTACGAGGGAATCCTGCAGGTGGCGAACATGCAGGCGTTCTATAAAGAGCATTCAACAGGCTTCCATTCTGCTGAGGCGAAGAAGGTCTGGGAAGAATATACTTCTGAGTATTACAAGATGGATACTTATTACCGTCTGTTCCATAAGAGCTATGGGGAAAGCCTGAAGGCATACAATTCCGATCTGCATGACCTGTTCCGCTCTGTCATGGAGAAGGTGGAGGGGCTGTATAAAAACTGGTTCCTGGGGCAGCTGGGCGGCAATTGGCAGGCAGTATGTTCTGAAGAACTGGCAAAGTATGGCCGGATTTTGGAAGTGCCACAACAGGCGGACTTCTACAGAAACCGCATTGACAATGCGGACAGCAGGGTATTTGTTGTCATTTCCGATGCTTTGCGGTATGAAGTGGCAGCTTCCCTTGCGGAGCAGTTAAGACGTGAGACGCAAGCGGATGTAAAGCTTCAGGATGTTCAGGGTATCTTTCCGACTATCACGAAGTTCGGCATGGCTGCGCTGCTTCCGCATAAGGAACTGGAAGTGGAACTTCACGGTGAAGTCTTGAAGGTTATGGCGGACGGCGTTTCGACCGATGCCAGATACCGGGATAAGATCCTGAAGTCAGAGAAGTCGAACAGCGTGGCAGTAAAATACGAAGATCTGGTAAATGCGAAGAGGGCTGACCGAAGCGCAATGGTAAAGGGAATGGATGTTGTGTATATCTATCACGATACCATTGATGAGACAAGTCATACATCAGATACGATGGTGTTTCCGGCCTGCGATGACGCAATACAGGAGTTGAAGAACCTGACGAAGATCATCTGTAATGATTTCGGCGCGACACACATCCTGTTCACGGCGGATCATGGATTCCTTTATACCTATAGTCCGCTGACCGAGGATGACAAGATTGATAAAACCGGATTCGTCAATCGCATTGTGGAGTATGGCAGACGCTATGCAATCATGATGAAGGATTCGGATCCCGATTATCTGCAGAAGGTTCAGTTCCTGGGCGGAACATCCGAGTATGATGCTTTTGCGCCGAAGGAAAATGTGAGAATTAAAATGAACGGCAGCGGGCTTAATTTCGTTCATGGTGGAATCAGCCTTCAGGAAATGGTCGTGCCGGTTATTGATTATCATTTTCTGAGAAATCAGTACAAGCAGTATCAGAGGAATCAGAAGAAGTATGATACGAAGCCGGTGGAGGTGAGCCTCCTGTCGGCAACGCATAAAGTCAGCAATATGATCTTCTCACTGAACTTCTATCAGAAAGAGCCGGTAGGGGATAATCGTGAAGCGGCGACCTATCAGCTGTATTTCACGGACAGCAATGGAAAGCAGATCAGCGACACCTCGAAGATCATTGCGGATAAGACCAGTGACAATGGACAGGAAAGGACATTCCGGTGTAGCTTCAATCTAAAGTCGCTGAAATATGATAACAAGGAAATCTATTATCTCGTGATCGCAGATGCGGATGGTCTGGTCGTATCAAGGGAAGAGTTCCAGATAGATATTGCCTTTGCGGTGGATGAATTCGATTTCTTTAGTTAAGGCGGAAGGAGAGAATATATGGTGCCTATCGCTGAAAATACTGTAGATAAACGTGAGGAAATAAAGAACAAGCTCCGTGAGAGTTTTGACGGAAAGATCGTGCGGAAGGATCTGACGAAGAAGATCAAGGAAGGGGCAAACGTGCCGGTGTACGTGCTGGAGTTCCTACTTGGTCAGTATTGCAGTTCCGATGATGAGTCTATCATTGAGCAGGGGGTACAGAATGTGAAGCGGATCCTGGCGGATAACTTTGTCCGTCCGGATGAATCGCAGAAAGTTCTGTCAAAGCTCAGGAAAAAAGGAAGCTATACTGTTATCGATATGATCACGGCACGGCTTGACATGAAGCGGAATATTTATATTGCCAGCTTCTCCAATTTGGGCATCGACAATGTTCTTCTGGAAGATGAATATCCGGAGAAGTTCGACCGGCTGCTCTGCGGCGGTATCTGGTGTATTGTCCAGCTTGACTATGAGTATGTGGAAGAAGAAAAGAAGAATGGGATGCCGGTACAGATCCGGAAGCTGACGCCGATCCAGATGCCCCATGGTATATAATTCTTCCAGTTCTTTATCTCTTCCGATAAAATGACGGCATGGTTTCGGAACCTCACTGTCCATAATA
>PPYF01267815.1_pt1 | contig 20831 bp, 21 predicted proteins | sample 1559871 | NCBI WGS metagenome assembly PPYF01 (sample SAMN08240021, study PRJNA423297) | Human gut metagenome, whole genome shotgun sequencing project.
GCAAAAGCGCCGTTAAAAACAGATGTGGTTTTTGGTGATATATAGTTCCAGTAACTCCGGTATTGCATTTGTAATTTTGCAAGAAACGCTTTAAATTCTGCAATACCAAATTCAGAAATGCGAGAAAACCTCGACCTCCCGTAATAACGGCGCTCAGCGCCACTTTTGCGGGGGAACACCGGATCTGATTTTGTAATATCCCCTAATAAGATAAAAAGCCGGCATCGCAAATGTAAAAGATCCAAACGACGGACAACGCGTATTTAGGATCGTAAATCCGCTCAGCGAGGCACGAACAATTCAGCGAGTACGGAGCGGACTCCGTCGGAGATCAAATCTATGGCAAAACGGAAAAACCGTCCAGGAAATAAAGAAGGGAGTGCTGCAGCTGATCACGGATGCAAGAACCGGATCACTTAAGCAGAAGACCGTCCAATATAATTGCGGCGATGCTCTTATAGTGGCCGTCAACAACGGATCCGGTCTTGCAAAATGGTATGCCCGCGTAGGCGGCAAGACCATCCTGCTCGGAGAGTACAACAAAATGGAGTATAAAACCGCCTCGGCGAATGTAGTCAAGCTTAAGGAGTAGCTCCAAAGTCACAGAACGAAGACGTCAGCCTGTCCTACGGTATTGCAATACTTCGACATCTATCTTAATCATTGGATCGCTACCCATAAAATAGGATCCAACCGTCAGAGCAATTTAAAAACCCTGATGAAGACCACGCTTTACCCACTGCATAAATTCAAGCTTTCCGAGTTAACCAGAAAAATGGTGATCGATAAGATCCGATTTATCACGCAAACGCCGAACAACAAACACAACGCCGTGGCTCTGCTCAATCAGATGTTGCGTCATGCCTATAACGACGGGATCATAGAGAAGAACCACATAGCAGATCTGTTACAGAATCGAGACAGTCCGTTCCCGCTGGAGAAGGCCACCCACCATGCGGCGGTACACCCCGATGAATTTATAGAAAAGATAGTCACGCCGCTTGCCGAGACCAACGAGCTCTACCGCGCCGTCTATCTCATGTGCTTTCTCACCGGCTTTCGTTTCGGCGAGTTCCGACTCATGCGTTGGTCTTGGATAGAAAAAAAGAGCAAGACCATCAATATTCCATCCGAAGCCCAAGGATCTAATAAAACCAAGCACACACTGGTAAAGCCGCTTACCGAACCTATCATGGAGTTGTTGCAATACCTGCACGGCGTCAACTCCATAGGATCTGATTTCGTATTTCAATCACCAACCAAATATGAGCCTGCAGCCATAGGTGACAACACCATACGTGAGCCCTGGCGACAGTTGTCCTTATACAGTTAAATCAGACGTCTCGCATTTCCACGGAGTGAGAACCACCATACGCACTTGGATCAAGGAGCAAACCAAGGTTGATCCTGAGACCGGCTATACAACTCCTATTTTCTCCTTCGAGGCAGCCGAAGGTGCGTTAACCCACGATACTCGCGATACACTCGAAAAAACCTACGACATCAGCCGACGCATCGAACCGGTACGAACCGTACTTGCCGCTTGGAACGAGTGGTTGGTAGAACGCCTGCCCAAGCCCTTCCTGGAACTCTTAAAACAAGGCAGAGAAACCCCGTTTGACTGGAACGAGCCGATTAAGGGCATAAGAAAGAAGGTAAATCATGAGCATGGCTAAAAGCGCCGTAATTTGGGGGGATGTGAAAAACAAATTGTTTAAGATGTCCATAGAGAAACGAAAAAAAATCAAAAAAATTGGTAAGAGAGCTTAATTAACTATTTTTATTGAATTTCAAGAAGTTACGACAAGAGAGATTTTGACCTAACGACAGGGAGGAAAAAGTTCAGATAAAAGAAAGGAATAACGGCAAATCAAAGCAAGTGTAATTTTGGCGCTAAGCGCTAACTTTCGGGGGGAAGCCTCATTACGCTTGTATAAGATGTGCTCATGAGATCAAAAAATCTCAAAAGCCTACGGAGCAGGCAAAAAGCTCTGAACCACAAAATTTAATCAAAGCTTATAAGGAGCTATGTATATGAAAAACACCAAACCTCAAGGCGGCGGACTTTATATCGATCGTAAATGGATTGCACAGGAGTACGGCATTTCACTTACAACGGCCACACGCATTACCAGAAACTATGAGGACTTCCCCAAGCCCTGCAATTTCGTGGGACGCATCAAGCGTTATAAGCGCGTGAAGGTTCAAGCTTGGTTTGAGGCACATTCGGGTTGCCCCGATGAGGAGTTTGAGACTCGCAAGGCCGGATAAAAAAATCCCTGTTCGGGACATCTTTTCAACAGGACTTATAAGAGCATTCAACGAGGAAACGTCACAAGGAATACAAAACGTCAGATCTAACTACTTATATAAATCAGGCTGGATGAAGCTGTCACAAAACAGGGCCACTACCATATGCCCCTAATGATAGCGCAAAAAGATAATTCAGCCAAAATCTGACGTTTCGGTTCTAAGTCAGACGTTAATACATCAACTGCAATTGCAAGTATGCTTGCGATTGCGGTTACGTACCTCTGTGCTTTTTCTTATCAAGTTTCTCCCCTGAATTGATGCTTCCGAACATTAACGTTTGCGTGTTTGCTAGCAGGATTTTTGCGTCGAAAGTTTCAGCCTACTGATTTTTCAAAGAATAGAGCAAATCCGAAGCCTTATATAGTGAGGGATCAATCGATGAATTTGCTACGATATTTTGATTTTTTACAGTCTGAGCCTAGCATTCTTCGCCTTAATGGCATGAAATACTGGAAGCAGTGTGGACGTAGAATCGTTTCCAATTAATTTACGAATTGCATTGATCGTAGCTCTTGACGGCCTGCTGAGACCGTATTAGTTTAGGGGGGGAAAGTTACCATTAGACAGAATTTATAAAAAAAACAGCTTTGAAATAAAAAAAAACTTGACCAATACAAAAATACAAGTATAATTATGCGCCAGAACATTGGTTGTTCTAATGCACCTGTAGCTCAGCTGGATAGAGTAATCGGCTACGAACCGATTGGTCAGGGGTTCGAATCCCTTCAGGTGCGCCATTTAGTACAATCATTGATTGATGCACCTGTAGCTCAGCTGGATAGAGTAATCGGCTACGAACCGATCGGTCAGGGGTTCGAATCCCTTCAGGTGCGCCATCCTTAATTACAAAATTATCTCCCTTTATTAGCAAATGTATCAATGTGAATCGAATGGTTCATCATTTTTATTTTTTTTAATAATCTGACGAGGTGACGATTTTGTACTCTACTTTCCTTCGTTCAAAGTGAACATAAAACCGTTGTTCACTAACGAGTTTGCTCTTTAAAAATTGACTAAATGTGAAGTGGAACGCTTATGTATGCGCTTTACTTGTTCTGGAGCGTAGTTTTCTGTTTTTTGGACTGCAATCAAATATGTCCTTAACGTAGTCAATCATGTCCCTGAACCAAGAATTTAAAAGCATATGCAACATGCGTTTTGCACTTTTAAGTTTGCCGTTAACAATAACTCCGGCCTTGTAAAGTTTCTCCGGAAACTCTTCAAGACGCATGAGTAATTCTTTAACAGCTTCGGCAATTGGTATAATGCGCATGGTTTCCTCACAATACCGAGCTATTTCACCCATGGTGCGTATATCTTTATGAATGCGTCGGTGAAATTCGAAGATGTTTGCACGGATGGCAGCAAGACACATGAAGGCATTTTGGTTGTCGAAGTCGACAGAGCGGGTTTCAGAGCCTAAGCCTAGGAACTCCTTCTGATTGAAAAAGCCGGTTTCAACCATCCATCGTCTGGCATACAGTTGCACTATCAGGTTGTTCTACCAATATGCTTTAGGTTCGCTCATGAAGTTGTACATAGCGCTCTTACGGGCAGGTAAGATTGAAGCTACGACGGATGTACTGGCCTGAGAGAAATTATTTCCGAGCAGACAGGAGTTAACAATACCGGCCAGCATATCTCCGGCACTTATGGTTTGTGACTGATAGCGCTTTAATCCTACGGCGGACTTGGGAAGCCGACACCTGTAAGCATTTTGTTTAAGGTTCAAAGCCTCAAGAGCAAAATTTCCGAGGTTGAACTGTAGCAAATCGGTGCCTTTGGAGGATATAATGCTCATGGTGTTTTCCTGTTTATGATTTATGATCTTTAACACTTTGAATTATAACAGAAAAACACCATTGTTTCAAGTCAACTTATTGATAAATCAACAAATTTGCCAATAATTTCCCCACCTCACATTTAGTCAATTTTTAAAGAGCTAACCCGTTGGTGAACAACGGTTTTTATTTCATTTTTAACAGTGGAAAGTATAGTTTTGTACTAATTACTAAGTTAGGTAGTTTAATAATCCTCCGTGAGGTAAAATTTAAGAGCTTTTTTAAGGTTAAGTTGACTCATGGCGACTATCAAAAAATCCGCTGTCGATGCAGAGCTCAGAGTTCCTCCTAAGGATGAAACTGCAGAGCAGAAATTTTTGTCAGCATTAATGCTCGACGGTTCTGCTCTGCAGAGGGTCACACAGGAATTTGGTCGTATTGAGGAAAGTGAATTTTATTCCGAAAAGCACCGACTGATTTATGGAGCTATTCTAAGACGTTCAGAAATATCCGATAACTTTGAACCAACGGTTATTAAATCAACTTTAGAGGTGAACGGTTTATTGGATAAGGCTGGAGGCGCGGGGTATTTAGCTCAGCTTTTACAGATCGGCGGTAATATCTCCTCGGTTTCTGATTATGCCCGTATTATTCGCGAATCATACCGTCGTCGACAGCTTATATCTTTGGCTGAGAAGATCCTTGATTCAGGATATGCTCCCAAAGGACGCAATATACGCGAGCTTTATTCCCAAGCTCAAAGGATGGTATATGATGCGGTCACAGAAAATGATTCTGAAGGTTCGCAAGGACCGAAACCAATAGTTGAAATATCAAATGCATTAATAAAACGAATTAATGAGAATTTGGTTTCCGGAACCAAGATGCGCGGAGTGGCGTCTGGTTTTTCCGAACTTGATCATCTGACTTTGGGATTACAGGGCGGAACTCTAAATATTATTGCGGCAAGACCAGGTATAGGCAAAACATCATTTGCCATGAATATAGTTGAAAACATTGTTCTTGATAAAGATGTAACCAAGCCTGGATTGGTTTTTTCCATGGAAATGCCGGCGGAATCTATTGCCATGCGTATGCTTTCTGCTTTCGGTCAGGTACCGTTACAGGATCTCACCAACGGTAAAGTTAGTCCATCGCAATGGGAACGTATCATTAATAAGCTTATGTTGCTTACCGGTAAACGCCTTAGCAATGACAATGTCGAGGAGTTTTACAACAAGCTTTATATTGATGACACTGGAGCCATAACACCTGCAGAGTTGAGATCGCGTGCACATCAAATAGCAGAACGCGAGGGCGGGTTATCAGTCATTATGGTTGATTACATTCAACTTATGAAGGGGGACGGCCAGCAGGAGAATCGAGCATTGGAAATAGGGAGCATTTCAAGAAGTTTGAAATTGCTTTCCAAAGAGCTTAATTGTCCTATTTTATGTTTGTCGCAGCTAAATCGTGAAGTAGACTCCAGACAGAAACACCGCCCCATGAATTCCGATTTGCGCGAATCCGGCTCCATCGAGCAGGATGCTGATCTTATTATGTTTTTGCATCGTGAATCTGTCTATAGGGAAAAAAATGATTCCAATGCTGATGACGGTCACGCTTTGCTTATCATTGGAAAAAACCGTAACGGCGCACTTAAGGATATCGAACTGCAGTTTATAGGTGAATACACCTCTTTTTATGATAAAACTCAGCCCGTAGACAATGATGCTCCGCCATTTGACCAGTATTAAAATCAGAAAAAAAATGAAAGCTGTATCTTCGATTATCGATACGGGAGCATTGGTGCGTAATATGCGCCAAATTCGTAAAATGGCTCCGAATTCAAAACTATTAGCTGTGGTTAAGGCTAATGCTTACGGGCATGGATTGTATCCTGTAGCCGCAGCCTTGAAGGACGATGCCGATGCCTTTGCCGTATCCCGTATAGAGGAAGCTTTAAGTCTTAGAACTCAGGGAATTACTAAGCCCATAGTATTGCTTGAGGGTTTTTTTAACGCAGATGATGTGGACTTGGTTTCAAGATATGATCTGTATACGGCAGTACACGATTTGTATCAAGTGCGAGCCATAGAGCAGGCAAAAATACAAAAGCCAGTTCATTGCTGGGTGCAGGTGGATATAGGCATGCATAGGCTAGGATCTGGCAGTATAGAGGAAATCACTGAAATCAAGCGACGTCTGGAAGCATCAGAAAATACCATAAAACCTTTGGGACTGATCTCTCACCTTAGTGTGGCAGATACACCGTCTGAAAGAGAATACAATTCGATTCAGCAGGACAATTTTTTTTATTTTGCTGAAAAGTTGAAATTTTCAGGAGATTTATCTCTTGGAAACTCCGCTGGTATTTGCAAATGGCCTCGTTCTCATACCACATGGGTTCGTCCGGGGATAATTATGTACGGCATCTCTCCATTTGATGACAAATGTGGAGGAGATTTGGGACTTGAGCCAGTAATGACCTTGAAAGCATCGTTAATAGCTGTTCATCACCTTAAAAAAGGAGATAAAGTCGGGTATGGCGCCGGTTATGTGGCATCTTCCGATACTATCCTTGGAGTATTGTCCGCAGGATACGGTGACGGTTATCCGCGTACGGCTCCTAATGGGACTCCGGTTTATCTGAACGGTCGTTATGTCCCAACTGCCGGACACGTGTGTATGGATATGATGTTCGTTGATCTCGGTCCAGACTCTAGAGATCAAATCGGAGACAGTGCCGTGCTTTGGGGTAAGGAAGTACCAGTTGAAACAGTTGCTTCAAGGTGCGGGACTATCCCTTATGAGTTGGTTTGCCACATAATGCCCCGTGTCAATATTGAATATGTTGCAAATTGAATGTAGTTCTTTGTAGGTATGTAACCAACTCTCGACTACCGCCGAAAGCTTTATTGTCACCGCCAAAGCATACTAAACATCGGACTTGTTTACACAGCTCTTGGGCTATCAGCGGACAACCTAGATGATGTAGATCCTGTTTATGGCAGTATGTAGCCTCTTGGCTATTTCACCTGTACGTATCCGTTTGCGATAATTCGAACTCAATACCATATGGTATGCGTTTCAGTATACGCAATTTCGGATAATTCCATGGACAACACTTTTGGCTTTTCCCCATATTTGAGCATAGAAGAAGTCAAAGCAAAGACAGTCAGAAAGTTGGGTTCCTCTGATATAATCGTCTGATCACAGTGTTTGTTGAATCGGCAAACATAGCAAAGTAAATATATAACTGAAAAGGGTAATAAAAGTGCAGGAAACAGTTTCCCTAAAGCCGCGTTTGGCGCAGCTTAAAGAGCGTGCGGATGCGCTCAGGGGGTATCTTTGACTTAAGGGCCAAAGAGGAGCGCCTAGAAGAAGTTTCTGGATTGATGGAGGATCCCAATCTCTGGAATGATCCTGAAAAGGCTCAGGAACTTGGGCGAGAAAAAAATTCCTTGAGTACTATAGTCGGTAAATTCAAATCCGTGGACCAAAGCTTTGAGGATATAGCCACACTGGAAGAAATGGCCGGCGAGGAGCAGGATCCTGAACTTTTAGCTGAAGCAGAGGCGGAGGCGGATAAACTTGAGAGCGTTGTGACGTCTCTTGAGATGGAGCGTATGTTCTCCGGTCCTCATGATAATGATCCGTGCTATATGGATATTCAAGCCGGATCCGGCGGAACAGAGGCTCAGGATTGGGCCGAAATGGTGATGCGTATGTATCTGAAATACGCAGAAAAGAAGGGGCTTTCTACTGAGGTAATAGAAGTTACCGACGGAGAAGTAGCTGGAATTAAGTCGGCAACCATAAAATTTACCGGTGAGCATGCTTATGGATTGCTACGTACAGAAACTGGAGTACATCGTTTGGTAAGAAAGTCTCCATTCGACTCCAATAACCGTCGTCACACGTCCTTTTGTTCGGCATATGTTTACCCTGAAATTGATGACAATATTGAAATCGAAATAAATCCTGCCGATTTGAAAACAGATGTGTATCGATCTTCGGGGGCTGGCGGGCAACATGTTAACAAAACAGAGTCTGCAGTACGTATTACACACGTTCCTACTGGTATTGTTGTTACCTGCCAGAATGAACGCTCGCAGTTTCAAAACCGTGATCAAGCAATGAAACAGTTGCGAGCTCGTTTGTATCAAATGGAACTGGAAAAACGTCAGGCAGAGCAACGCGCAGTGGAAGACAGCAAATCGGATATCGGTTGGGGCAGTCAAATTCGTTCATATGTTTTAGACGACGCTCGTATTAAGGATCTGCGTACAGGGGTTGAAAATCGTGATACCCAGAAGGTGTTGAACGGAGATTTGGATCAATTCATCGAAGCCAGCCTAAAGTCAGGGCTGTAATCCTTTTTATTAGGATTTGTTAGGAAAGAAAAAAATGGTACAGGAAAAAGAAAAAAATGAAGGCCTCAACAACGTTATGCAGGAGCGCAGAGATAAGCTCGAGGCATTACGTACACAGGGACAGGCTTATCCAAATGATTTTCATCGTGATGCGACTTCTGCAGACGTGCGTGCAAAATGTGCTTCGAAATCAGCAGAGGAGCTTGATCAGGAGAAATATGAATTTACCATTGCCGGTCGTATGATGACACGCCGGATCATGGGGAAGGCTTCTTTTGCTACCATTCAGGATGTTGACGGCAAAATTCAGCTGTACGTATCACGCGACGATCTTCCTGAAGGAGAATACCAAACTCTATTTAAGAAGTTGGATCTTGGAGATATAGTCGGTGTTACCGGTTTTGCTTTCAAGACTCATACCGGCGAGCTTTCTATTCATGTTAAAAAGTTGCGCCTGTTAGTAAAGGCACTGCGTCCCCTTCCCGAGAAGTTTAAGGGCCTGTGTGATCAGGAAGCCTGTTGCCGTCAGCGTTATTTGGATCTTATAGCCAATGAGGATTCACGCCGTACCTTTAAAATCCGCACTAAGGTGGTTTCATTTATTCGTAAATTTATGGATTCAAGGCATTTCATGGAAGTGGAAACTCCCATGATGCATACCATTCCTGGTGGAGCCAACGCCAAGCCATTTGTAACACACCATAATGCCTTGGACATCGATATGTACATGCGTATCGCCCCCGAGCTTTTCCTAAAGCGCTTGGTAGTAGGCGGCTTTGAAAATGTTTACGAGATCAACCGTTGTTTTAGAAACGAAGGCATCGATGTTCGTCATAATCCGGAATTCACCACTATTGAGTTCTATTGGGCATATCATGATTATCATGATCTGATCGATTTGACAGAAGAGTTATTCCGTAGCATGACTTTGGAGATCCTGGGAACTACTGCGATCCATTATGGAAAGGAAGGTGAGACAGGATTGGATATCGATTTTGGCAAACCATTTGAGCGCCTCACCATGAAGGAATCCATCATCAAATACGGAGCGGATAAGGGGATCACCATGGCCGATCTCGAGGACGAGGCCAAAGCTAAGGCATGGTGTGAAAAATTGCACTGCGATATGTTGTCCGGCTGGACCTTGGGTAATTATATTGCGGCGCTGTTTGATGAGCTTGTGGAGGAACATTTGCAGCAACCTACCTTTATCACTAGCTATCCTGCCGAAATCTCTCCTTTGGCTCGTCGCAGTGATGAGGATCCGGCTTTTACTGACCGCTTTGAATTCTTTATCGGTGGGCGTGAACTGGGTAACGGCTTCTCTGAGTTAAACGATCCGGATGATCAGGCCGATCGTTTTATGGCTCAGGCTGAGGCTAAAAAGCACGGTGATGATGAGGCTATGTATTATGATGCTGATTATATTACGGCATTACAGCATGGTTTGCCTCCTACCGCAGGAGAGGGAATTGGTATCGATCGTGTGGTTATGTTGCTTGCAAACTGCCACACCATCCGTGATGTCATTTTGTTCCCTACTTTAAGACCCAATAACAATTGATTTAGGATGTAAGCGTATGACTCATTTATTTCACGGCTCTCTTGTCGCTTTAATTACTCCGTTTAAAAACGGCAAACTGGATGAGAACGCACTTGAGCACATGGTTGAGTGGCACATAAAGAATGGAACCGATGCCATTGTTCCTGCCGGAACTACTGGTGAATGTCCGACTTTAACTCATGAGGAGCACATGCGAGTCGTTGAGCTTACCGCTCAGGTGGCTAATGGACGTGTGCCGGTATTGGCCGGAGCCGGATCCAATAATCCGGTCGAAGCTGTTGCGTTGACTCAGGCTGCAGAGAAGGCCGGTGCTGATGGGGTTTTGCATGTAGCCGGTTATTACAATCGCCCAGATCAGAACGGCTTGTATGCTCATTTTAAGATGGTACACGATGAGACCTCACTACCCATAATTGTCTATAACATTCCAGGTCGTGCCGTGGTAAATGTGCAGGCTGCTACCTTAGCCAAGCTGGCAATATTGCCGCGTATTGCTGGAATTAAGGATGCAACAGGTGATCTGGAACGGCCGTGGATAGAACGTCAGCTTATTAAGCGTGAGGATTTTACTTGGCTTTCCGGCAATGACTCTACTCAAGTAGCCTACAACGTTTCGGGCGGTTGCGGATGTATTTCCGTTACTGCTAACATAGCCCCCGTTTTGGTTTCAAAGGTCCAGCGTCTTTGTGCCGACAATAAATGGGAGGAGGCCAGAAAGTTACAGGATCAGCTGATGGATTTACATACTCTTATGTTTAAGGAACCTTCGCCCGGTCCAGCCAAATATGCAGCTTCTCTGTTGGGATTGTGCTCCGAGGAAACTCGTTTGCCGGTATTGCCCATAAGCGACGTTCTTCGTGAGGCAATTAAAAAAGCCATGCAGAAACTGGAACTGATTTAATGGTACAAAACGATAAAATTGCCTCCGTTCTTACGGATCCGAAGGATCGTCACGTGCGTTCATTCGTGATCAGAGCCGGTCGTATGACCGAGGGACAAAACCGTGCTCTGGAGGAACTGGGCCCCAAATACCTGATAGATGCATCAAATCTTGAGCATATAGATTTTGATGTATCTTTCGGGAGAAAGGCTCCGCTCGTGGTGGAGATCGGTTTTGGAATGGGGGCGTCGTTTACACAAATGGCACAAGAGGATCCTATGCGCAATTATTGCGGAATAGAGGTTCATCCTCCCGGGGTAGGATCCTGTTTAAAGCTGATTGAGGAAAAAGAGCTTAGCAACGTACGCATAATTCAGTTTGATGCATTCGAGGTAATAAAAAAGTGCCTAGCACCTGAAAGTGTAGATATTTTGCAAATTTTTTTTCCAGATCCATGGCCGAAAAAAAGACATATCAAGCGTCGCCTAATCAACGATGAATTTATTTCCATGGTAACTCCTGTATTAAAGCACGGAGCCATGGTACGCATGGCCACCGACTGGGAGGACTATGCCATGCAAATGCTTGAGGTCATGAATCGTGCCGACGGCTATAGCAACACGTCAAAGGACGGTACTTTTATTCCAAGACCGGACTGGCGACCTCTTACGAAGTTTGAGGCGCGCGGGGAAAGATTGGGACACGGAGTATGGGATCTGGTTTTTGTTCGTGACTGATCAGAGATTAAAAGCCTTAACTAATTTTTACGGGAGCACCTTTTGCGAGAGCGGAGCGGTGCTCTCTGCCTTAGGTGGCGATGCCAGCTTTCGCAGATATTTTCGCGGAGCATCGGCAGTAGCCGTAGATTCCCCCAATGCAACACAAAAAAATGGCGAATTTGTTAGCATAGATTTGGCCTTGCAAAGGATCGGCGTACGTGTGCCAAAAATTTATGCTGTAGATTTTAGACAGGGCTTTCTTCTGGAAGAGGATCTGGGCAACCAAACATTTGCAGAGGTTTCCGTGGCAAGCAATCGCCAAAAATTTTATAAGCGAGCCTTGGAGTTGCTACCGAAAATTGCCCTGACGGAGGTCTTCTTACCCGTTTTTGATGCAGATTTTATTGCGGTAGAGTTTGAAATTTTTACTAAATGGTTACTGCATGACGCTTTGCATTTAAGCCTTGATGATGATGAACTCAATATGCTTGAAAGAACACGCTCCGATCTTACGAGAATATGCTTGGCACAGCCACAGATTGCTGTTCATAGGGATTTTCACAGTCGCAATCTCATGTATAAGGACGGAGAATTAGTGTTAATCGACTTTCAGGACATGGTCAGAGGTCCGCTTCAATACGATGCGGCGTCTCTGATTTTTGATTGCTATGTGAATTTGGGAGAAAAACTGCAAAAGGAGCTCATAGATTACAGTTACGCTCTTTATGCCAAGCACAAAATGCTCCGCGGATTAAGTGCCGACGACTACAGTTTTGCATTAAATGCTGTTTCATTGCAACGTCATTTAAAGGTGCTCGGTATTTTTAATCGCCTTAATTTGCGCGACGGCAAAAGCTCATATCTTAAAGATCTTCCGTTGGTATTGAGATATGCACTTAATGAAAGTAAAAAAGTTGGCTTTAATGAGCTGTATGCATTTTTACAGGAAAAAGTTCAACCAGTGGTTCTTGCATGCGCGCGATGATCTTGGCAGCAGGTCGAGGGGAACGTTTGCGACCGCTTACGGATACCATACCTAAGCCGATGGTAAAGCTTGCCGGGAGAGAGTTGCTGTTATGGCACGTTTTACGTTTAAGACATGTAGGCATACGAGATATTGTGGTAAATTCAGCTTGGCTTTCTCATAAAATCGTTGATTTTTTGGGAGATGGTTCCAAGTGGGGTGTAAAAATTGTCCACAGTGTGGAAGGTCCGGAGGGGCTTGAGACAGCAGGTGGAATTATTCAAACCTTGGATTATTTTGGCAGTGATCCTTTTTTGGTCGTAAACGGTGACACTTATCTTGATGCTGATTACACTCAATTTTTGCAGGAAGACTTAGAGGACGGGGATGCTCTGCTTTTTATGATCAATAATCCAAGGCACAATCCCAACGGCGATTTTGCCTTGAGGTCGGACGGGCATCTGCAAAAAGGACATGACTATACTTTTTCTGGGGCTGCTGTGTATACTCCGCAGATCTTTGCGGGATTAGGCAAAGGCAAACGTGCGTTGAGACCGGTGTTTGATAACCTTATCGAAGAAGGGCGACTTTTCGGCAAATTATTGCAAGGTACGTGGTTTGACGTGGGAACGATGCAGCGTTTACAGGAAGCTACAGCGTATGCCGTACTGCACAATAAGAATGCTTTTGATCTAGAAATTTGGGAGTAAGAGTGAAGAGTTATAAAGGTCGTTTGTTGGGGTCTTTAATAGGCTTATTTCTGGGCGGTCCGTTTGGGGTAATAATAGGCTTCCTTCTCGGATGGATTTTTGTTGATTCTCCTCGCAGACGTGTATTTAGTGCTCATGGACAGGCTCGTCAGGCGTTTACATATACGCAGGGCTATAACGATGCATTGATTTACAGCACTTTTGCATTATTAGGATATGTCGCCCGCGGAGGCGGAGTCATCAGGCGCGAGCAAATCTCTCTTGCCGAGCAGTGCATGAATATGATGCAAATAATTGATCCTGCATCTCGTTCTAAAGCTCAGGAAGCTTTTTCCAGGGGTAAGAGTCAGGACTTCGATCTGCAGACGGAGACCACAGAACTGCGCAGAATTCTTAGATCCAATACCGGTGTTATCGCTTATCTTTTGGAAATACTTGTGCAGATGGCATTGGTTGACGGTGTAGTTCAGGAGGAAGAGCACCGGCGCTTATGTGAAATTGCAGTTTCACTAGGAGTCTCCCGCAATGCTATGGAACGTCTGATACAGGTGCGTTTGGCGGAAATGAGATTTCGCAACGACTTTTACGATTGGGGCAATGGCAGGGGGCAGAACGACAATTACTCTGGCTCACAAAATAATGGAAATGGCTCTCAATACGATTATGGACATAGTAGTGCCGGAACCGAACGGTCTGCAACTCTTAAGGGTGCCTATGAAATATTGGGGGTTTCTCCCGAGACCTCGTGGGAAGAGGTTCGCAAGGCGCATAAACGTTTGATGCTTAAATATCATCCGGATCGCTTGAAGTCGCAGGGGGTTCCCGATGAAATGATCAGAACCTATACCGAAAAGGCCAAGGACATTCAAGCCGCATTTGACTGCATTAAGAGAGCTCGCGGAGAAAAAAATTAAAAATGTTACGAACCATAAAAGTTTTGTTGATCCAAAAGGTCTAAGAGCTCTTTTTTATCGATAAGGTGCTTAGCAAAGTCTGGAACAGAAACAAGTTTTATGGTTTCGTCTGAGGTAGGGTGGAAAAATGAAAGGGCTGCGGCATGCAGTCGTAGGTTGCTTACCTCGCAGAACGTTTTTTTATGTGCGTAAAAACGATCTCCTAGGATGGGATGCTCGAGAAAGGCCATATGCACTCGTAACTGATGTGATCTTCCAGTATAGGGCATTAAAAGAATAACAGAAGAACGATTGTCTGCTTTTAGCGAGCGGTAAAACGTTACAGCGGCTTTTCCTTGCTTGTGATCGATTATTTGAAGGGGGCGGTTTTCCCAGTCGCAACGCATAGGCTCTGCAATTTTCCCTTGTCCTTCAAGACGACCTTTTACCTCACATAAATAAAGCTTGCGCGTAAGCCTTTTTTCAAATTGAATTCCCAAAGAACGCCTGGCCTCTGGTGTAAGAGCACATAGAAGGATCCCAGATGTATCCATGTCTAAGCGATGAACTGCAAAGGCAGTGGAGCAAAGACTGCTGACGCGCGATAGGGCACTGTCATGATGCTTTTCCAGTCGTCCAGGAACACTCAGCAGTCCTGAAGGCTTGTTTAAAGCAATCAGATTGTGATCTCGCATGAGAACGTCAAGAAAAGGAATTAGGGGTGGATTATAGTTGAATTCTTTAACTTGCTTTGACATCGTTCCGTCCTAAATGATGGTGAGGACTGCCTTTTTAATAAAATTAAATCCCGCAGGAGCGGGATTTAAAACTACAAACTATAGAGATTAGCTACCAAATGATGTAGCTATTACCTTGCGAGTGTTGTCGGCAGGACCCTTTAGGTTAAGTTTTTCGTAGTTTTCGGCTAATAAGTTCATGGCTTTTTCAAGCCATTTGGTGTCACGATACGAGTATAAAATGCTTTGACAATGTCTTGCCGAGGATAAATATGCTCCGCGCTCGCGGTAGTATTCGGCAATACGGTATTCACGCTCGGCTAATTGATCTTTCATAAAAAGAATGCGTTGACGAGCGTCATTAACATAGGGACTGTCTGGATACGTTTTGATAAAATCAGAAAAAATCTTGATAGCTTCATAATAAGCTTTGGGATCTTTTTGAGCGCGGTTCAGACTTATAAATTCCTGAATAAGGTTTCCGCGTTTCTGCATGGAGATAAGCCCTTTCATATAAGCCACGTAATCGGCATAAATTGAAGTGGGGTTTATACGCTGGTAGCGATTGGCGGCTGCTTCGGCAAGCTCAGTGTCACGACTTTTGTAGTATACGTAAATCAAATCAAGTTGAACCTGATCTGTATATTCTCCGAACGGATAACGTGTGTCGAGCGCTTCCAAATAGTTGCGGGCTTTGCTGAAATCTCCATTTGCCATACTAGCTTTTGCAGTTTGGTATAACGAAGCTGCGGAAATGTCGGGAACTTTATCCTTGTTTACGCTTTCCGCATCGTTGTGACAGCCACCGAGCATGATGAGTCCCGCACATAGGGCGCTTATTAAAAATTTATTCAGCATAATCGTCTTGAATCGTTGTCCTTAAAAAGGAGTTAATAAGTTTACTTGTTTTAACGAAAATATTCGTCGTTGAAACGAAATTGATCCAAACATGTCCATAATATACTATTGCGGGCTTTGAAACACATTCAAAAAAGTATCAAGTTTAAAAGCAAGAGACACAAATGGCGGAAATTTTGAACTTTAGCATCAACGACGAACTTCATGGTAAACGTTTGGATGCTGCATTGGCGTCGCTTTACAGCGAAAGATCTCGCTCGGTGATTACTTCTTTTATAAGCGACGGTAGGGTTACTATAGACGGCAATGTAATTGTAAAACCGAGTTTTAAAGTTAGCTCTGGTCAGAACGTGATCTTGGAACTTCCGGAGGAAGAGCTATTGGAGGCCAAGCCTCAAGACCTTCCTCTCAAAGTTGTATATGAGGATGAAGATCTTATCGTGATCGACAAGCCTTCGGGATTTGTCGTTCATCCGGGAGCAGGTGTTCACGACGGAACGGTGATGAATGCCGTGTTGTTTCATTACCCGCAGACGGCAATTTTGCCTCGAGCAGGTATAGTCCATCGCCTTGATAAGGATACTTCCGGACTTATGGTTATAGCTCTTTCTCAAACTGCGCAAATTAAACTTACCAGAGCAATCAGTAAACATAATGTTGTTCGAGAATACGAGGCTGTTGCCGAAGGACTTATCACGGCCGGAGGAACGATAGACGGAGATATAGCACGCGATCCTGCAAATAGAACTCGTATGGCTGTAGTACCGGACGGAATGGGGCGCGAAGCAGTGACACACTATCGCGTGATGGAGCTTTTCAGGGCTCATACTTTAATTAGAGTACGGCTCGAAACCGGTCGCACCCACCAGATCCGTGTGCATATGGCATCCATAGATCATCCTTTGCTCGGAGATCCTCAATACGGTCGCGGATTACGCATGTTAAAAGGATCGTCTGATGAGTTTTCAAAAGTATTGCGTTCTTTCAGACGTCAGGCTTTGCATGCCACTCATATAGAATTCAAGCATCCTGTAACCGAAAAATATTTGGCATTTGATGCTAATCGTCCCCAAGATATGGAATTATTGGTGAATGCTTTACGTCAAGATAAGAAGGAGCATCCCGATGAATTCTGAAATTTTGCACAGAGTCACTTGTTTTTCAAATGCGTTTGCAGCCTTCAGCACGAGGGCAGGGGGAGTAAGTACGTCTCCTTACAGTTCTCTAAACTTGGGGGATCATGTCGGAGATGATATGCACAGTGTGGAGATTAATCGTAGCATCTTTGCAGAGGCTTTGGGAACCTCTCCTGTCTATATGCAACAAATTCACTCCAGCATAGTGCGTGAGGTAAATAGCGTCATGGACCATTTTCAATGCGATGCCATGATCACAGTGAAAAAGCATTTGCCCCTTGCCGTGATGACGGCTGATTGCCTTCCCCTATTAATTGCCGATGTAAGGGGAAGCGTCTGCGCAGCGGTACATTGTGGATGGCGTTCTCTCGCAGGTGGGATTGTGGGAAAAACAGTAGAACTCATGCAGAAAGAAAGCAATTCTCCTTTTCAGGCCTTTATAGGTCCATGTATACGACAGGCTGCATTCGAGGTAGGACGTGAGGTGAAGAAGGTTTTTATTAAGGCTTTCGGTGATGTGGACCATGCTTTTTTTGAAAAAAACGACACAAAATTACTTTGCTCTCTCCCTGCTTTGACCAAGCAGGCCTTGTATGCGACGGATGCTGAAATATCTTTGGTTTCGGATTGTAACTGCGATACCTATACTGATCCATCGCATTTCTTTTCATACCGTCGTGACGGGATCACAGGACGGATGGTAAGTGTAATAGGCTTGTCGTGACATTCTCCCCTACTTATAGAAGTAGCCTTAAGTGTCATAATTTCTGCAACGTCTAGGTTGTCTGCTGACAACCTGGGGGCTGGTGTAAACAAGCCTTATGTTGAGCCTGCTTTAGCAGGTGACAATAAAGCTTTCGACTTTAGTCGAGATTTACTAGAAAGCTTCTTTTTTGCAAAATAATCAAATTCCGTATGCCTAATGTATTGAAGAGAGATTTGAAAATTTTACTCATATTTTAGTCCTGCTGTGTACCTTTAAATAACGCCTTTCGTCTCCATATTTAACTAAGCAATAAGATGAAAAAAACAATTTTTAACGGAGGCATGAAATGCGTCTTGACAGATTTACAGCCAAATTTCAGGAAGCTCTGGCTGATGCGCAATCTCTTGCGGTCGGCCATGACAACCAGTTCATCGAGCCCGTTCATATTATGTCCGCCCTGCTTTCGCAGGATGACGGAACGGTAAGGCCGCTTATTACGCTTGCCGGATCCGATCCCAAAGCGCTGGATATCCTTATCAATCAGGCAGTCGAAAAGTTACCGCAGGTCAAGGGGGCTGGCGGAGATTTACAGATTTCACCTCAGACAGGACGACTATTGAACGTTTGTGATCGTTTGGCACAGCAAAACGGTGATAAATTCATTTCCTCGGAAATGTTTGTCCTAGCTGCAGCGGAAGGAGATCCTGATTTAAAGGAAATATTCAAACGCTGTAACCTTTCTTTAGAAAAAGTTAACAAGGCTTTGAAGGAAATTCGTCAGGGACAGAATGTAGAGGATGAAAATGCCGAAAGCAACCGCGGGGCTCTTAAGAAATACTGTATTGATTTGACTGAACAGGCTGAAAAAGGGAAGCTTGATCCTGTTATTGGGCGTGACGAAGAGATCAGAAGAACCATGCAGGTTTTGCAACGTCGCACCAAAAACAATCCCGTGCTGATAGGTGAACCCGGTGTTGGTAAAACGGCTATCGTTGAGGGCTTGGCTCAACGTATAGTAAAGGGCGAGGTTCCTGAGGGACTTAGGAATAAACGTGTGCTGTCGTTGGACCTTGGCGCTTTGATTGCGGGAGCTAAATACCGCGGAGAGTTTGAAGAACGCCTTAAGGGAGTATTGAATGATTTAGCCAAGGAAGAAGGAAGAGTTATCCTTTTTATTGATGAGTTGCATACTGTTGTCGGTGCCGGCAAGAGCGAGGGCTCAATGGATGCCGGTAATATGCTGAAACCGGCTTTGGCACGCGGTGCTTTGCATTGTGTTGGTGCTACGACCTTGAATGAATACCGCCAATATATTGAAAAGGATGCGGCATTGGAACGCAGATTTCAAAAGGTTTTCGTAGCAGAACCATCTGTGGAAAACACTATTGCAATTTTGCGCGGTCTTAAAGAGCGATACGAGATCCATCACCATGTGCAGATCACTGATCCGGCTATTGTTGCAGCGGCTACATTATCCAACCGATATATAACGGATCGTCAGTTGCCGGATAAAGCCATAGATCTTATCGATGAAGCAGCCGCTTCCATAAGATTGCAGATCGATTCGAAGCCTGAGCCGTTGGATCGACTCGATCACAAACTTATCCAGCTTAAGATGGAGCGTCAGGCTTTGTCAAAAGAAAAGGATGATGCCAGCTTAAAGCGTTTGGCTGATTTGGATAAGGAAATTTCCGATCAGGAGCGTGAGTATTCACGTTTAAATGAGATTTGGAAACACGAGAAAATGCAACTGGAGGGTACACAGAAGCTTAAGATCAAGCTGGATGAAGCCCGTCACCAATTTGAAGTTGCCAAGCGTTCTGGTGATCTGGCCAGAATGAGTGAGTTGCAGTACGGAACTATTCCTGAATTACAAAAACAGGTTGAAGAGAGCAGTCAGGCTAAATCTCAAGACAGCGAAAATATGGAGTTGGTGCGTGATAAGGTCACCGATACCGAAATAGCCGAGGTTGTCTCCAGAGCAACGGGGATTCCTGTTGCGAAAATGCTGGAAGGGGAGCGAGCCAAGCTTTTACATATGGAGGAAGCATTGCATAAGCGCGTTATCGGGCAGGATGAAGCGGTCGATGCAATTGCTAACGCCATCAGACGTTCACGGGCTGGATTGTCGGATCCTAACCGTCCTATAGGCTCGTTCCTATTTATGGGGCCTACCGGCGTAGGTAAGACTGAACTTTCAAAGGCCGTGGCGGAGTTTTTGTTCGATACCGAAAAAGCTATGGTTCGCATAGATATGTCGGAATTTATGGAAAAGTACTCGGTTTCGCGTTTGGTCGGAGCTCCCCCGGGATATGTAGGGTATGAGCAGGGCGGTTATTTAACAGAAGCTGTAAGACGTCGTCCTTATTCGGTGATCCTGCTAGATGAGATCGAAAAGGCTCACCCCGACGTATTCAACATTCTGTTGCAGGTTTTGGATGACGGCCGTTTAACTGACGGTCAGGGACGCACTGTTGACTTTAAGAATACTGTGATCATTATGACTTCGAACCTAGGGTCGCAGATGATTCAGGAGGAAGCAGGAAAGAGTGATTACAATACCGTAAAGAACAAACTGATGACCGTACTTGAACAGCATTTCAAGCCGGAGTTCTTAAACCGTATCGATGAGACTGTTGTGTTCCATCCTTTGACCCATGAGAACATCAAGGCCATAGCTTCCATTCAGTTTAAGACCTTGGAGGATCGAATGAAGTCCAACGGTTATGACATAACCATATCGAAGGAGCTTGCGGATTATGCGGCTACAGTAGGCTTTGATCCGGTATTCGGAGCACGTCCTTTGCGCAGGGTAATTCAAAACGAGATTGCCGATCCTCTTTCACAGATGTTGCTGTCGGGGAAGGTTGTTACCGGCAAAAACTATGAGTTGCAACTAGATGCTAACAAGCATCTGATTGTAAAGGAAAAATAGTATTGAAACAGGCCGTTAATGCTTGATATTTTAATAGACAGGGCAGCGTAGGTTTTGCAGTTTAATAAAAACTTACGCTGTTTTATTTTGGGGTAAAAATCATTTTTAAATTTTAAATATAAATTTATATATAGATCAAATAGATAAATAAGAAAGTTAAAAGTATAAAAAAATTATTAAAAAAAAATGTTGACAGTCACCAATAAGGGTCTATAATGCATCCTCGTTGTCGCGAGACAGCCTCTTAGCTGAACGGTAA